>Ga0126377_10001363_pt1 | contig 16000 bp, 15 predicted proteins | sample PanSoiMetPlot_22_FD_92647 | JGI IMG/M metagenome (GOLD analysis project Ga0126377, IMG submission 92647) | Tropical forest soil microbial communities from Panama - MetaG Plot_22 | ecosystem: Environmental > Terrestrial > Soil > Tropical forest > Bulk soil | place: Panama | collected 2016-02-17
GCATCGGTGGCGACATTCTCTGCTACCGCCTCGGCGACGAGGACGGGCGGCCGGGTGCCGGCCTCATCTCCCCGGGCGTGGCCGGTGGGCGTCTGGTGCAGCAGGTCGTCGTCGGCAGCCGGGGGCTCCTGCTCCTCGGCTGCGGCGAGAAGCTGCCGGCCGGGTGGTGCGAGGTTCGGCACGTCGCCGGTCGGATCCCCGCCGACGTCGCCGACGCCGGCCGAGCCCTCCTCGGCGCCACCGGAAACCCGCTGAAGGTCGGCGAGGGGGCTCCCCGCCTCGGCCTCGACGACGGGGGTGCCGTCGGACCCGCCGTCCAGGTCGCTGACGCCGGACTGGTCGTCGCTGACGCCGGACTGGCTGTCGAGCGTCTGGGTGGGGTCGGCGAGGTCGGTGTCGTAGGCCCGGGCCGTCGGCAGGTTCGCGACCGCCAGGCCGATGCCGCCAGGGAGGATCACGGACAGGGCCACCGTCAGAAGCAGCCGCCGCCTGAGCCACCCTCTCGGGCGGTCGGTCGTACCGCTGGTCGGGCATGACCTTGCTGGCGTCACGAGCGCCGTCCGGGTCGAGCGGGACTGCGTGCCTCGACGGCCGCGCCGGCTCCGCGTCGGAGCTGCCCGAGGGAGGTCCTCGGCGGGTCGGCTCGGGCGGGCAGCCACGGGACGGGCCGGTCGCGTGGGGCTCGGCGGCAACGGTCACCTCGATGTGTAGGGACCGGTGGCGGGCAGTTGGGGGAGAGCGGCTCGGCCGACCTTCGCCGCCGCGACCGTATCGCCCGTGCCTGCGGTGTGACCGCACCGTGCCCGGTTCGTTATCCGCGTCCCCAGTGGGTGGAACGTCCGACTCGGCGGCGCAGCGCGTGCGTGTCGCTCAGGACCCCGACCCTCATGGCGCTCCGGCATGCCAGCGAAACCGAGCCGCAGGCGTGATCCACGTGTTGTCCCGCCGTGACCACCCGGAGCTACCGTCGTTCGCTGTGTCATGCGCCCCCTTCACCCGCCAGGCGCAGCGCCGTGCTCGGAGCGGCGCCCGGTCCCGCCCGCGCCACCTCGACACGTCCAGCGGCCACCCCGGACGAACCTGGCAAGCGCGGCGAGCGGGGCGAGAGGAGCACCGATGAGCGGGGCCGTTCCACGCATCACCGGCCGCGCTCCCGCCCCGCCCACCGGCGCCGCCGCCCTGGCCAGGACGGTCCGGCTGCTGACCGCGGTGGCGCTGCTCGGCATGGCGCTCCTCGCCGTCGCGCTGGTCGGTCACAGCGTCGCCGGCGCCCGTGAGCAGCCGCCCGCTGCGGGTCCGGGTCCGGTGGAGTCCGCCACCGCCCGGTACACCGCACCCGCCGCCGGCCCGCTCACCCGCTCGCCGGCGTACGCGCAGGCCGGCAGGCTGCTCGAAGCGATCCCCGGCCGGCCGCCACGGACGGCCCGGGCCGGCGCCGCGGGCGCGTCCTGGCCTCCGCCGCCCCGGGCGCCCTCGCGGAACCAGCCCGCCGTCGAAGGCCCGCACTGGGAGCACGCGGTACGGCGCCCGGAACCGCTCACGGCCGCCGACCCGCCCGGCGAGGCCGGGACGGGCGGCGCCGGCGGTCCGGCCACCAACGGGCGGGCGCCGGAGGCCGGTGCGGCCCGGATCGTCCCGGTCCGTCTCTGGTCGCTGTGGACCGATCCGGAATCGCTGACGTACCTGGACCTCTCGCCGAGCGTCTCCATCGAGGGGTTCGGGTCGTCGGCCTGGCCGACCGTGCATTTCCCGTCCGGGGCGGCGCTGCCACAGCGGGACGTCGACGGCCGGCTCGTGGTCCCCTGGGGCCAGGTCAAGCTCCGCCGCGGCGGCGTCCGGGAGACCTACGACGGCAGCCGGATCACCCGGGACGACAAGGTCGAGCTGGCCACGCAGGGCGATCCCGTGACCTATCACGTCGACGGCTCCAGGAAGTACGCGAACGGCATCGTCGACTACCCCCGGAACGCCAAATGGGCCCGGTGGCTGCCCGACACGAGCACGGCGATCACCCGCGACGGCAGGATCCTCACGATCGGTCCCGGCGGCGAGGTCGAGGGGGAGGTGCTGAAGGACGGCAGCTACCTGTCGGCCGACGGCAGGACCCGCTCGTTCGTCGACGGCACCAGGCTGATCGGCAACGAGTGGTGGTTCTGGGGCGGCCTGCACCTGAACGCCCAGGGCCAGCTCCTCCGGCCCGACGACACCGAGATCGACCTCGAGAACGGGACCGTCTACCTGCCACGCGGGACCAGGATCCGCAGCGGCGGCTTCATCGACTTCGCCAGCGGCGACGTCGGCCTCCCCGGCGGCGGCATGGCCAAGGCCCGGGTCCAGGACGCGCTGGCGGCCGACCGGCCGGCCCTGAACGCGAACGCCGCGGGACCGCGCCCGCCCACCGGCGAGCGGACCCCGCAGGACCTGGACGCGCCGGCCGTCCGCCTGCTCGACGCGCTGGACAGCGTGGCGTACCACCGCACGAGGCTCACCCTGGCGTGGGGGGAGCCCGGGCAGCAGGCGTCGGACTGGGACGTCCTGCGCAACCGCGAGAGCGAGCTCAGGGCCGAATACGTCGCCGCCAGGAAGCTGACGCCGTTCCCGCCCGCCCTCGGCGACCTGCGGCGGGAGGAGCTCCAGCTCCAGGCCGCATCCCTGCGCGCGGAGTTCGGGCAGGCCGAAGCACAGCTCAACAAGCTCTTCGCGCAGCGGCAGTCTCCGGAGAGCACCTGGGACGAGTTCGTGATGCAGCTGAGCCAGCAGAACCTGCTGCGGAACCTCGACTACCGGGCCGCGGCCCTGTGGGCGAGGCTCGAGAGCACCCGGCAGGAGATCTCCGAGCTCGGCGTCCCCGACACCGCGGACAAGCAGCGGCAGCTCGACCTGCTCGCTGGTGAGGAGCAGGCGCTCCAGAAGGCGTACGACACGATCAGGCAGGACATGCCCTTCTCGCACACCCTGCTCGGCAGCAGCAAGGAGGTGCTGCGCTACCGGGTCGAGGCCCTGAACCAAGCCCTCGACGCCAACACCGCGCGGCTCGCCGAGCTGGGCGACCCCGATGCCCCCGAGCACCGGACCCAGCGGTACGAGATCGGCAGGGAGCGCCGGTCGATGGTCGAGGAGGCCAGGGGGATCCGGAGGTACCTGGAGATGCGCGAGGCGCCCGCCGGCTCGTCCGAAGGCACGGAGGAGCCGAGCGAGCCCACCCCGATGCAGATCCCGCCGGCGGTCCCCTCGGTCCTGCCCGAGCAGCAGACCCGGCTGCAGGAGTCACCCGGGACGCCTCCCGCACCGGTGCAGCAGGCCGGCGCCGAGAGGGCGTCCCTCCCTCCGGAGCCGGCCGTGGTGGCGCCGCCGCCCGCCTCCGGCGCGGCCGCCGAGGTCACACAGGCCGCCGTTCCCGCCCCGCCACGGGAGCCCACACCAGGCCCGACCCTGCTGGGCGAGCTGGTGCCCCAGGGACCCGCCGGCCGCGCCGACCCGCCGGCGCAGGAGCAGGCCGCCGCCGGCGCCCCGGCGGCCACGCCGGACGCCACCCGGGTCGACGCCGCCGGCGACCCGGCCCAGGCCCGCGACCTCGGCAGCGGGACGGACGGCTCGGGGATCCCGCCCGGCGACGACGGCGGGGTCGCCGACGCTGGCATGATGGCGGATCTCAGCTTCGACCTCGCTTGACGGGGGGACATGGGCGCGCTCGACGGCAGGGTCGTGATCGTGACCGGGGCCGGGCAGGGGATCGGCCGCGAGGAGGCGCTGGCGTGCGCCCGCGAGGGCGCCGCGGTCGTGGCCGACGACCTCGCCGGCGCCGAGGAGACCGCCGCCGCGGTCCGGGCGGCCGGCGGCCGCGCCGCCGCCGCCAGCCTGGACGTGACCGACCTCGACCAGGCGCAGGCGCTCGTGGCCATGGCGGCGGACCGGTTCGGCGGGCTGGACGGGCTGGTCAACAACGCCGGCGTGGTGCGCGACCGGATGCTGTTCAACCTCGGGCCCGACGAGTTCGACCTGGTGATCCGGGTCAACCTGCGCGGCGTGTGGTGCATGACGCGCCAGGCGGCCAGGTGGTGGCGCGAGGCGGGGCGGCCGGGCGCGGTCGTCAACACGACCTCGACCTCGGGGCTGCTCGGCAACACCGGCCAGGCCAACTACGGCGCGGCCAAGGCCGGCGCGGCCGCCTTCACCACGATCGCCGCGCTGGAGCTGGCCCGGTCGCGGATCCGCGTGAACGCGATCGCCCCGGGCGCCCGCACCGCGATGACGCAGGGCGCGTTCGGCGGCCTGCGCTTCCCCGGGCGGTTCGACCCCCTGGACCCGGCCAACGTCGCACCGGTCGTGGTGTGGCTGCTCTCCGACGCCGCCTCGGAGGTCAGCGGGCAGGTCCTCGGGATCACCGGCGGCCTGCTGGAGCTGTGGGAGGGCTGGCGGGTGGTCGACGCCAGGGACGCCGGCGAGCGCTGGACGCAGCCGGGGCTGACCGCGGCGATGGCCGAGCTGTTCGCCGGGCGGCCGAGGACCGCGCCGTGGCGCCGCTCCAGCCTGCGGCGGATCATCGGCCGGGCCGGCCACGACGGCTGACGGCTCGGCGGCGCAGGTCAGACCGTCGCCGCGGCCTCCCTGCCGGAGGCCGCGGCGACCTCGGCGGCCTGCGAGGACTCGCGCCGCCGCCGCCGACGGACGGTCTTGCGCGCCTGGCGTCGCCGTGCCTGCTTCGAGGGCGCCTCGCCCGCGGGACGCGGCGCGGCGCCGCGCCGCACGTTGCGGGCGGCGGCGGCCGCCTCCACGCTCGGCAGGTCGAACAGCTCCACCAGCCGCGGGCTGGTCGAGTAGACCTCCTCGAGCGGCAGGTCGGTCAGGTCCAGCCGGCGGCGGATCAGGTCGGCGGTCTCCCGCTCGTTCCAGGCCACGAACGTGACCGCCACGCCCGCCGCGCCCGCCCGTCCGGTCCGGCCGATCCGGTGCACGTACGCCTTGTCGTCCTCGGGCGTGTCGTAGTTGATCACGTGCGACAGCCCCGCGATGTCCAGGCCGCGGGCGGCGACGTCGGTCGAGACGAGCACGTCGAGCTTGCCCTTGCGGAAGGAGGCCATGACCCGCTCGCGCACCTGCTGGGGCATGTCGCCGTGCAGGGCGCCGGCGCGGTAGCCCAGCTCCCGCAGGCCCTGGATGGTCCGGTCGACCCCGCGCTTGGTCCGGCGGAACACCGCGACGCGCTCGCGGTCGGGGGTGTCCAGCAGCCGCGTGAGCACCTTGAACCGGTCCAGCGGGTGGACCTGGAAGAAGTGCTGCCTGGTCGCCGGGACCAGCGGCTGCTCCTCCGGCTCGGCGTGGACGAACGTCGGCTGCCGCCCGTAGCGGCGGGCGAGCGCGACGACCTCCTTGGGCATCGTCGCGGAGAACAGCATGGTCTGGCGGTGGTCGGGCGTGGCCCGCAGGATCGCCTCGACGTCGGGGAGGAAGCCGAGGTCGAGCATCTCGTCGGCCTCGTCGAGCACGACGATCTGCAGCCGCGAGAGGTCCAGCGTGCGCTGCCGCAGGTGGTCCAGGAGGCGGCCGGGCGTCCCGACCACGACCTGCGCGCCCTGGCCGAGCGCCACGATCTGCGGGCCGATCGGCCGCCCGCCGACGATCGGGGTGACCCGCACGCCCGTGTCCCTGGCGGCGGTCTCGATGTCGACGGCGACCTGGAGGCACAGCTCGCGCGTGGGGACCACCACGAGGGCCTGGACGGTCGGGTCGGCCGGGTCGACCTCCTGCACGATCGGGATGCCGAAGGCGAGCGTCTTGCCCGTGCCGGTCCGCGCCTGGCCGATGAGGTCCACGCCGGAGAGCGCCAGGGGCAGGCAGAGGATCTGGATCGGGAAGGGATGCTCGATGCCGACCCGGGCGAGCGCGGTGAGGGTGGTCGGCGTGGCGCCGAGATCGGCGAAGCTGTGGTCTGGGTTGACGACCGGTGCGGTGATGCTTCGATCTCCTTGATCGGGGAAGTTCCTGGAGCGGGGAAGTTCCTGGTCCGGGGGCCCGGCTGATCCGGGAAGCCCTTGCCGGAAGCCTCGGCTCCGGCGCCGTCGGGCTTGCGGGACCGCTGTGCGCGATTGTCCTCTCGGCGCCAGTGTAGCGTGGACGGCGCGGATCAGCCCGGCACCGTCGATATCATCACCGCGACGATTCGGGCACGAAATCGAGCAGGAGGTCGGATGGCGGTGGCCACTCCCTCGGAGGCGGCGGAGGCCGCGGACCCCGCGCCGGCGGACGAGCCGGTGTCGGTGTACGAGCGGCTGCGCGACGCCTACGCGCGGGCGGACGCCCGCGCCGCCGCCGAGCTGTACGCGCCGGACGCGACCTGGTACGACGCGGGCAACCAGGTGCACCGGGGCCGTGAGGCGGTCGCCGAGCACCTGCGCGGCTTCTTCGCCACGCGCGGGCCCGTCCTGTACACCGTCAAGCGGCAGGTCACCGGCCCCGAGGGGGCGCTGCTGGCCGAGTGGACCAGCGCCTGGAGCGAGGAGGGCCGGCGCTCCACCGGCCTGCCCGGGGCGACCTCCCTGCAGATCGGCCCCGAGGGCATCTCCTACCATCGCGACTACCAGTAGGCGCGCCGTGGCCGACCAGCCGGGCGAGCGGCCCAGTCAGGCGCTGGCGAGGAAGCTCGGGCTGAAGGCCGGCACCAGGGTCGCGATCGTGGACGCCCCCGGACCGCCCGACCCGGTGGCCGCCGTGCTCGACGAGCTGCCCGGGGTGGACACCGACCTCGGCGGGGGCGGCCTGGACGTGGTGCTGCTGTTCGTCACCGGGCGCGACCGCCTGCTCGCGCGCTTCGCCGAGCTGGCGGCCGCGCTGCAGCCGGCCGGCGGGCTGTGGATCGCCTGGCCCAAGCGCTCCGCCAAGGTCCCCACCGATCTGGACTTCGCCACCGTCCAGCAGGTCGGGCTCGACGCGGGCCTGGTGGACAACAAGTCCTGCGCGGTCAGCGAGATCTGGAGCGGCCTGCGCTTCGTGGTCCGCCTCGCCGACCGGCCCGCCCGCAGCTGACCGGCTCAGGCGATGCGGCGGCGGACCCAGTGGACCGCCGCCACCAGCAGCAGCACGGCCAGCAGGACGAACAGGGCGGCCTCGAGGCCCTGGAACAGCCAGAAGCGGCCGGCAGGCTGGTAGATCTCCAGGTTGTAGGCGCCGGGACCGTACTTCGCCAGGCAGGCGGCCGCGTTGCCGGGGTCGCAGAGGGCCTGGCTGCCGCCGCCCGGCGTGAGCTTGACCCCCTGGGCGCTGTAGACCGCCCGGCTGATCACCCAGTCGCCCAGCAGCCGGTCGGGCTCCGCCGCGGTCACGACCGGGAAGCTGCGGCGCAGGGGCGGCAGGAACCGCGGCCGGGCCAGGACGGCCACGGCGATCCGCGCCGCGAGGAACCCGCCGAGCGTGACCGCCATCGCCGCGAGGACCCTGCGGGTCACCGCGCCGGCGAACACGCCCAGCGCCAGCGCGAACAGCGCGTACCCGACCGGCACCACGCCCTGCTGGTCGAAGAACAGCCAGGTGAAGCGGTACCCGCTGGCACGGTTCAACGGGGTCGCCCACCACGACACCAGCAGCGCGTAGACCGCCGCGGCCGCCAGCACGCCCGCGGCGACCGCCCCGGTCTCGACCGCGGCCCAGCGCAGCCTGGTGACGCCCTGGGTCCACACCAGCCGGTGGGTGCCCTGCTCCACCTCACGGGCCACCAGGGGCGCCCCCCACAGCATCCCCGCCAGCAGCGGCAGGAACAGCAGCAGCAGGCTCGCGGTCGCGGTGGTGAGGAAGCGCCCGGCGAACGCCTCCCCGAGCTGGTTGCAGCCGCCGGCCGCGACCGGGCCGCGGGCGCCGGGGCCGGGCACGCACGCGGGCAGGCCGGACCGCTCGAACGCGGCGTGCATCCGCAGACCGGTCGGTACCAGGAAGGCGGCCACGCAGCCGAGCCCCACCACCGCGGCCAGCGTCTGCAGGCGGTGCCGCCGCCACGCCAGCCAGATCACCGCCCGGCCTCCGCGGCCGTCCCCGCCGGGCCGCCGCCGTCCCGGGACCCGATCCCGGGGCCAGCGCCCCCGGCCTGCCCCAGGTACGCCAGCACCAGCTCCTCCAGGGTCGCCTCCCGCGTCCCCCGCGCCGCGGCGGCCGGCGGCCGGTGGCGGGCGAGCAGCTCGCCGACCGGCCCGAGTGCCTGCACACGCGCCGCCGACAGGACGACCAGCCAGTCGCACACCCGCTCCAGGTCGGCGACCACGTGCGAGGAGAGCAGCACCGTCAGGCCCTGCTCGGCGGCGCCCCGCGCGAGGGACTCCAGGAAGGCGCGGCGCGCGAGCGGATCCAGCCCGGCCACCGGCTCGTCGAGCAGCAGCAGCGCCGGCCGCTTGCCGAGCGCCAGCGTGAGCGCGACCTGGGCGCGCTGCCCGCCCGACAGGCTCCCGGCCCGCCGGTCCGGCGGCACGCCCAGCTCCAGCAGCCGCCGGCGCGCGAGCGGCAGGTCGAAGCCGCGGTTGAGCCGCGCGCCCATGGTCAGGTGCTCGGCGGCGGTCAGCTCCCCGTACAGCGGCGCGTCCTGGGCGACGAAGCCGATCCTGGCCAGCAGCCCGGCCCGGTCGCCCGCCGGCTCGCCGAGCACCCGGATCGTGCCCGTGCTCGGCCGCAGCAGGCCGACCGCCAGGTGCAGCAGGGTCGTCTTGCCGGCGCCGTTGGGGCCGACCAGCCCGGCGACCGCGCCCGCCGGCACCGCCAGCGAGCACTCCCGCAGCGCCCACGTCCGCCCGAAGCGCCTGCCGAGGTTCCTGGCCTCCAGGGCCGCGGTCACGCCGCGTCACCCGCGGGGCATCCCCCCGCGCCGGTCCCGGTCCCGTGCATCGCTTCCCCCTTTTCCGTGCCGCCCGCTGCGCCATCTCGGCGACCGGCCGCAGCCGAGCGTAGGTCCGGGACGGGGCGCGCCGCGTCCCGCCACGGAGCCGACCTGCCCGCGCCTCCGCGGGGTCGCGGGCACGCCCGGGTCACCCGGGCGGGGCGGGCCGGGACCCCACCCGTGGGGGGACGACGGTCGCGGCCCGCCGCGGGACAATGGGGCATGCGCGCTCGGCAGCTCGACCCGTCCCGGCTCCGGGGGGGAGCCGGCCGGCGCGCGCGGGCGCTCGCGGCCGGCGTACGGGCCCTCGCCGGCCGGCTCGCCGGCTCGCCGTCGTGGCCGGTGCTGTCGGGGCTGGCGCTCGGCGCCCTGGCCGTCGCCGAGGTGCGCTCGTCCCCCGGCCGCGCCGTCACGAGCTTCGACGCGGGCGACGTGCTGCTGGCCGCCCTGTCGACCGCACCGCTGGCGCTGCGGCGGCGGAGCCTGCCGGTCGCGGCGTCGGTCGTGACGGCCGCGACCGTGCTCACGGTCACGACCGGGGCGGCCTGGACCGTGACCGGGCTGCTCGCCCAGCTGTGGGTGCTCCAGGAGCTGGTGGCCCGCTACGGGCCGGTGGCGGCCGTGCTCGCCGGGCTGGCCGCGGTCGCCTACGCGGCCATGCCGTTCGGCGCCCGGCGGCTGTCGGGGGCCGGAGCCGGGCTGCTGCTGGCCGCCGTGGTCGCGGCCGTCGCGCTCGGCGACGCCCGGCGGCGGCAGGGCCGTGCGGTCGCCGAGCGCGACGCCGCCGCACTGGCCAGGGCCGACGCCGAGCAGGGGCGCACGCGCATGGCCGAGCGCGCCCGCATCGCCCGCGAGCTGCACGACGTCGTCGCCCACCACGTGTCGATGATCTCGGTCCAGGCCGAGGCCGCCCGTCTCACCACCCCCGGCCTGCCCGACCAGGGGCGCGAGCGCCTCCGGCAGATCTCGGCGACCGCCCGCGACGCCATGGCCGAGCTGCGCCGCGTGCTCGGCGTCCTGCGCGAGGACGGCCCTGCCGCGCCGGACCGCGCGCCGCAGCCCGGGCTGGCCCGGCTCGACGAGCTGACCGGCCGGGCCCTGGTCACCGGGGGCGCCGTGCGTGTGCTGGTCAGCGGCGAGCCGCGCCCCCTGCCCGCGGGCGTGGACGTGTCCGCCTACCGGATCCTGCAGGAGGCGCTCACCAACGTGCGCCGCCACGCGCCCGGCGCGGACGTCGAGGTGGAGGTCGCGTACGCCGCGCGGGGCGTGCGCCTGCGCGTGCGCGACGACGGCCCCGGACCGCCCGAGGGCCACGGCAGCGGGCACGGACTGCTCGGCATGCGCGAGCGGGTCACGATGGCCGGCGGGCGCCTGTACGCGGGCCCCGCCGAGGACGGCCGCGGCTTCCTCGTCGACGCCGAGCTGCCCCTCCCCCGCGGCGTGGGGGAGGACTGGGGGGGTCCGGGGGGGCGGAGCGCAGCGCCCCGCGGTGTGGGGGAGGACTGGGGGGGTCCGGGGGGGCGGAGCGCAGCGCAGCCCCCTCGGTCGACCGGAACGGTGCCGGCGTGAAGGCCACGGACGTGGGCGCGGTGACCGGGGCCAACGAGGCGTTCTACGCCGCGTTCGAGGCGGCCGACCTCGACCGGATGGCCGCCTGCTGGGCGCAGGACGACACCGTCTGCTGCATCCACCCCGGGTCGGACCTGATCGTCGGCTGGCCGCGGGTCAGCCGCTCGTGGGCGGCGGTGTTCGTCGGCTCGGCGCGCCTGCAGTTCTTCCTCACCGACGTGGACGTCCACGTCGACGGTGACACCGCGGTGGTCACCTGCGCCGAGAACGTCCTCGCCGGCGCCGAGCTGAGCGCGGGAAGGGTGCTGGCCACCAACGTGTTCCGGCGCGTCGACGGCGAGTGGCGCATGGTCCTCCATCACGCCTCCCCGGTGCTGCGCGGATGACTCCGACGGCTCACGACCGGATCCGCCTGTCGGGGCTGCGGGTGTTCGCCCGCGCAGGCGTACTCGCCCACGAGCAGTCGCACGGCCAGGTGCTGGTGGTCGACGTGGACCTCGGCCTGGACCTGGCGCCCGCGGGCGGCGTGGACGACCTCCGGCTCACGGTCGACTACGGCCGCTTCGCCGGGGCGGTCGCCGAGCTGGTCCGGACCGGCAGGCGCCAGCTGCTGGAGGCCGTCGCCGAGGACGTCGCACGACTGGCGCTCGGCGATCCGCGGGTCCAGGACGTGCACGTCCGCATCACCAAACCGCATGCGCTGCTCCCGGTGGACGCCGAGGTCTCGGTCGAGATCCGGCGCCGGCGGCCCGACCGGCCGGACACCGGGCCCGACCCAGCCGGCCGGCCCGGCGGCGAGCTCGGGTCGCCCGCCGCGTCGGGTGACGCTCCCGCCGGGCCCGGCGGGGGGCCGCCGCCGCCCTCCGGGCCATGGGAGCGTCCCGCCCGGCCCGACCGGGGGGCGGCCGGGTGACCCGGGCGCACGTGGGGCTCGGCTCGAACCTGGGTGACCGCATGGCGGTGCTCGACGCGGCCGTGCAGGCGCTGGACGCCGACGAGCGCACCCACGTGATGGCGGTCTCGCGGGTGTACGAGACCCCCCCGGTCGGCGGCCCCCCGCAGCCTCCCTACCTCAACGCGGTCGTGGTCCTGGAGACCGACCACAGCCCTCACGAGCTGCTGGGCGTGCTCCAGGTCATCGAGACGGCGCTCGGCCGCGAGCGCGGCGAGCGCTGGGGGCCGCGCACCGCCGACCTGGACCTGCTCCTCTACGACGGCCCGCCGCTGCGCGAGCCCGACCTGACCGTGCCGCACCCGCGAGCGCGGGAGCGTGCCTTCGTGCTGGTCCCGCTGGTCGACGCCGATCCCTACGCGGCCTTCCCCGACGGCCAGACCGCCCTGGAGGCGCTCACCCGGCTCGGACCGCAACCGGACATCGTCGAGGTCGGGGAGCTGGCGCTTTGATCACCGCCCAGGGCCAGGGGCGGGCGCCCGGGCGGCCACGTCTGGCCGAGCTGCTGCGCCAGGTGCGGGCCGGCCTGGCGGCGGCGCCACCGCCACGGGCGGTCGTCGACGTCGGCGGCGGCACCGGGTCGGTCGCGGTGCAGCTGGCGGACGACGGGCTGCCGGTGACCGTGCTCGACACGTCCGCGGCGATGCTCGCCACCTGCGCCGAGCGCGCGGCCGACCTCGGCCCGGAGGTCGGCGAGCGCCTCCGGACCGTGCAGGGCGGCGCCGAGCAGGCGAGCCGGCTGCTGGGGCCCGCCTCGGCCGACGGTGTGCTGTGCCACGGGGTGCTCGAGGTGGTCCCGCAGCCCGAGGTGGTGCTCGCCGGCCTGGCGCTGCTGCTGCGTCCCGGTGGTGTGCTGTCGCTGGTGGTGGCCAACCGGGCCTGGCTCGGGCTGCGCGCCGCCCGCCGGGGCGACTACCTGGAGGCGCTGCGGCTGCTCGACGAGCCGGAGGTGGTGGCGGCGTCGGTCTGGCGCGGCGCCCGGGAGCGGCCCCGGCAGGTCTCGCCGGCCGGCCCGGCACGCGCGTGGACCGCCGCCGAGCTGCGGCCCTGGTGCGAGCGGGCAGGGCTGGAGGTGCTCGCGGAGTACGGCCTGCAGGCGTTCGCGGAGCCTCCGCCGGATGCCGGCCGCGACCAGCTCGAGGCGCTCGTGGAGCTGGAGCGCCGAGCCGCCGAGCGCGAGCCGTTCAGGAGTGTCGGGGAGTTCGTGCACCTGGTGGCCCGGCGCGCCCCCGGCTGACGAGGACGTATCGACCGCCGAGCTCGGGTCGTTTGGCATGCTCGCGGGGCCTTCCTATACTCCGGTCCCTATCGAAGTCCCTGTCGTATCGAAGTCCTGTCGTATCGAAGTCCCTGATCGAAGTCGTGTCCCCGGGCGTCCGGTCCCGTTCGTGGATCCCGAGTGAAGCCGTCCGCGACCATCCGTCCTGCGGTGTCCAGCCGCGGTCAGGACGGCGGCGCGGCGGCGCCAATGGTGAGGTGCCGTGACTTCCGACACCCGGGCAGCCTTCTCGCCAGCAGCCGTGATCGGAGCGGGCCGGGTGGGCCGGACGCTCGCCGAGGCACTGCGGCGGCTTGGCTTCGAGGTCGTCCTCGGCGTGAAGCCGCCGACCCGCCAGGGCGGCGGTGATCGGCCCGAGGGCCCTGCCGAGGATCTCGACCGACGCGATCTCGCCGAGCCGGTTGCGGCCGCGCGCGGCGCGCGCCTGGTGATCCTGTGCGTCCAGGACGACCAGCTTCCCGCGCTCGTGACCGACCTGGCCGCCCACGGCGCCTTCGTGCGCGGGCAGACGGTCGTGCACACCGCGGGGGTGGACGGGCCCGGCCTGCTCACGCCCGCGGCCGCCGCCGGAGCCTGCGTGGTCGCCTGCCACCCCGTCCAGTCGTTCACGCCGGACGTCGACGGGAACCTCGAGCGGCTCCCGGGGACGATCTGGGGGATCACGGGGGACACCGCCGGGCGCCGCGCCGGGCGGGCGCTGGTGGAGCTGCTCGGCGGCTCGGCGATGGACGTGCCCGAGAACGGCCGCGCCCGCTATCACGCCGCGCTGGTGCTGGCCGCCAACGGCGCGGCCGCGCTGGCGGCGACGGCGTCGGACCTGCTGCACGCCGGCGGGGTGATCGACCCGGCCAGGCTCCTGTCCGGTCTGGTGCACTTCAGCGTCGACTCCGCGCTCAGCACCGGTCAGGCCGGGCTGTCGGGACCGTGGGTGCGCGGCGACGGCAGGACGGTCGCGCTGCACCTGGAGGCGCTGGAGCGGCGCTCGAAGGTCCAGGCGGTGTACGCGGCGCTCGCCCGGCTGGTCGGCGACCGGGCCGCCGCGGTCGGCCAGCTCCCGCCCGAGACCCGCAGCCGCGTCGACGCGGCGCTCGACGCGGGCGCCGAGCGTGACCCCGACCCCGACCGGAGGGCCGGCTGACCCCCACGGGGGATCCCAGGCGGCCGCTGCTGGTCCGCGCTCGCGGCGAGCTGCGGGCCGCGCTCGACCGGCGGGGCGCGCCCGCGCGCCCGGAGCGCGAGCGGGTCGGCTTCGTGCCCACCCTGGGCGCGTTGCACGCGGGTCACCGCGCGCTGCTGGGCCGCGCCCGCCGGGAGAACCGGCTGGTGGTCGCCTCGATCTTCGTCAACCCGCTGCAGTTCGGGCCGGGCGAGGATCTCGCCCGCTACCCGCGCGACCTCGAGGCGGACGTGCTCGTCTGCGCCGCCGAGGGCGTGGACGTGGTGTTCGCCCCGCCCGACGCGGAGATGTGGCCGCGCCCGCCGGTGGTCCGGGTCACGGCCGGCCGGCTCGGCGAGCTGCTGGAGGGGGAGCGCCGCCCCGGCCACCTCGACGGCGTGGCGACCGTGGTCGCCAAGCTGCTGCACCTGGTCGGCCCGTGCCGGGCCTACTTCGGCCGCAAGGACGCCCAGCAGCTCGCGCTGGTCCGCCGCATGGTCGCCGACCTCGGCTTCGACGCCGAGGTGGTCGCCTGCCCGACGGTGCGCGAGCCCGACGGGCTGGCCCTCAGCTCCCGCAACGCCTATCTGGCCCCGCGGGCGCGCGCGGCCGCGCCCGCGCTGCACGCCGCGCTCGCCGCCGCCGAGGCGGCCTGGCGGGAGGGGGAGGACGACCCCGCCGCGCTGGAGGGGATGACGGCCGCGCGGCTGGCCCGGGAGCCGCTGATCGAGCTGGAGTACGCTCGGCTCGTCGACGCCGGCACCTTCGAGCGGGTGGCGCGCGCGGCGGCCGGCCAGGTCCTCGCGCTCGCGGCGCGCCTGGAGGGTGCCCGCCTGATCGACAACGTGGTGCTCGGATCCGATGACGCCGGGGGCTCCCCAGTCACGACGGGGTGACCGCCCTGCGCGACGACCGCCGGGACCCGCGCTGCGGGCCTGGACGGGGATGGGAGTGACCGTGCTGCGCACGATGCTGAGAGCCAAGATCCACCGTGCCACCGTGACCGGCGCCGACGTCGCCTACGTCGGCTCGATCACGCTCGACGCGGACCTGATGGCAGCGGCCGACCTGCTGGAGGGCGAGCAGGTGGCCGTGCTGGACGTGACCAACGGCGCCCGCCTGGAGACCTACGTGCTCCCCGGCCCGGCCGGCTCGGGCACCGTTCAGATCAACGGCGCGGCCGCGCACCTGGTCCACCCGGGCGACGTGGTGATCGTGCTCGCCTACGCGCACATGGACGAGGCGAAGGCGCGCGTCCACCGCCCGCGGGTGGTGTTCGTCGACGAGGCCAACCGGGCCGTCACCCCCGAGCGTGCCCGGGCGCTGACCGTCCGGTCCTGACGATGCTGCTCGCGATCGACGTCGGCAACACCGAGACGACCGTCGGCGTGTTCCGCGGCGAGGAGCTGGCGTGCCACTGGCGCATGGCGACCGTCGCCTCCCGGACCGCCGACGAGCACGCGCTGCTGCTCGGGGGCTTCCTCGCGCAGGAGGGGATGGTCCTGCGGGCCGAGGGCGCGCCGCCCGGGGCGGCCGCCGTGACCGGGCTGGCGGTGTCCTCGGTGGTGCCCCGGCTGACCTCGGTCCTGCGCGAGCTGGCCCAGCGCTACGTGCGGGTCGAGCCGGTGATGGTCGGGCCGGGGGTCCGCACGGGCCTGCCGATCCTCACCGACAACCCGCGCGAGGTCGGCGCCGACCGCGTCGTCAACGCGATCGCGGCGTACGCCGCCTACGGCGGGCCGGTGGTGGTCGTCGACTTCGGCACGGCGACCACGTTCGACGCGGTGAGCGGACGCGGGGAGCTGCTCGGCAGCGCGATCGCCCCGGGGATCCAGGTGTCGGTCTCGGCCCTCACCGAGCGGGCGGCCCAGCTCCAGCGCGTCGAGCTGGTCCGCCCCCGCGCGGTGATCGGCCGCAACACCGTGGAGAGCCTGCAGTCCGGGGTGGTGTTCGGCTTCGCCGGCCAGGTCGACGGGATCGTCCGCCGGATGGCCGCGGAGCTGGACGGCGAGCCGACCGTGGTCGCGACCGGCGGGCTCGCCGGCGTGGTCCTGGACGTCTGCGAGACCCTGCGGCACCACGATCCCTGGCTGACGCTGCGCGGGCTGCGGATCGTGTACGACCACGTGGCGGGCGCGGGCCAGCCCGCCCGCGAGCCGCGCCCGGCGCCGCCGCAGCCCGCCCGGCCGC
>Ga0126377_10001364_pt1 | contig 15994 bp, 12 predicted proteins | sample PanSoiMetPlot_22_FD_92647 | JGI IMG/M metagenome (GOLD analysis project Ga0126377, IMG submission 92647) | Tropical forest soil microbial communities from Panama - MetaG Plot_22 | ecosystem: Environmental > Terrestrial > Soil > Tropical forest > Bulk soil | place: Panama | collected 2016-02-17
ATTCGCGCATGTCGGCATTGTCATCGGCGAGCAGCACGCGCTTGCCACTTCCCTGGAGCTCGATGCCCGCGCCGTGCATCGCGTCCTCGGCAACGGTGCCTTGCGGATCTGGCAGCCAGCGCAGCGCTTCTTCGACGAAAGGTGGCGCAGTGACGGATGCCGGCGCCGACGAGGAGCGGATATGTTCAGCCGCCAGGTGATCGGTGCCGAAAGGAATCGTAACCGTGAACGTCGTGCCCTGCCCGAGCTGGCTCACGACGTCGATGCTGCCGCCGTGCAGCTTCACCAGTTCCTGCACCAGCGCGAGACCAATGCCTGTGCCCTCGAAGCTGCGGCCCTGAGCTCCTTCGACGCGATGAAACCGGTCGAACAGTCGCGGCAACTCATCGGCAGGTACGCCAATGCCGGTATCGGTCACGCTGACTCGGGCGTGTTGCCCGTCCGCCGACGGTTGCACGGCCACGGCGATGCTGCCCTCCAGCGTGTACTTGAACGCGTTGGACAGCAGGTTCAGCAGGATCTTTTCCCACATCGTCCGATCCACGTACACGACATGGGGCAGGGCCGGCGCATGAATCGCGAGCGTCAGGCCCGCTTTCTCGACCGCGGAACGAAAACTCGAAGCGATGTCGGCACTGAACGCAGCGAGATCAGTGGGCTCGTACGCTGCGTTCATCCTTCCGGCTTCGATGCGCGAGAAGTCCAGCAGGCTGTTGACCAGACGCAGCAGTCGCATGCCGTTGCGATGGGCGACCTGCGCGTGATCGTGCACGATCGCCGCGGAGTGTGGCTGCGGGGTCAGGAGTTCTTCGAGCGGTCCCAGCATGAGAGTCAGCGGCGTGCGGAATTCGTGGCTGACGTTGGAGAAGAACGCGGTCTTGGCGCGATCGATCTCGGCCAGCGCCTCGGCGCGTTTGCGCTCCTGCTCGTAGCCGCGCACGTTGCCGAGTGCGGCTGCGATCTGGTTGGCGACCAGTGACACGAAGTCGCGGTAGGCCGCATCGAGGCGCCGATAGGGATTGATGGCGGCGACGAAAAATCCGGCTGGCCGATCCGAACCCTGCTGGGTCACTGGCACGACGAGTGCGTCGCGCGGCTGCTCCTTCCACGCTCCGCTGGGCAAGTCGCCAAAAAGCTGTGCCAGTCCCGTTACCACCTGGGCCGACGCACCGTCGCGCAGCTGCGTAAATGGCCACGGCGCCTGATCGAGTCGGATGACGCGAGGCGCCGCCGCGTGACCAGGATCGATACCGGAGGCCACGGCCAGCCGCGCCTGTTCGCCGTCCTCATCCAGGACGTAGGTCAGTGTGAATGGCAGGTCGTGCACGTTGTCGCCGAGCTGCGCGCCAATGGCGCGAAACAACGCGTCTGCGGAAGTTTCCCCGCCGATGGCCGACGCCAGCTTGCGCATCGTGGCGAGCCGGCGCGCATTGATGATGCGATCGGTCTCCTCGACCACCACGCACAGCAGCCCGGCCACTGCGCCTGCGTCGTCGAACAGCGGACTGTACGAGAAAGTGTGGTAGGTCTCTTCGGGAAAGCCGCTGCGCTCGAGAAACAGCAGCATGCCTTCGTTGTAGGTCGCTTCGCCGCGGGTCATGACCTGCGTGATCAGCGGCCTGACCTCTTCCCAGACTTCGCGCCACACGGCCGCAAATGGCTGCCCGAGCGCCCACGGGTGCTTCACGCCGAGCGTCGGGCGGTAAGCATCGTTATAGAAGAAGGTGAGGTCTTTCCCCCATCCCATCCACATCTGGTAGCGCGACGTGAGCAGGATCCGGACCATCGAGCGCAGGCTCTGGGGCCAGTTCGCAACGGCTCCGACGCCCGTACCTGCCCAGTCCCGCTGGCGCATCTGCGCCGCAAGTTCACTGCCGCCGAGGAAGAGGTCCGAACTGTCCTCGGGCTCGACGATGGGCGTACACGAATTCAAGGGCCTACCTTCCGGTCTTTGTCGGCAATGGCGCCTCCGGACGGGACCGCCGCCGTTCGGTGGACCAGCACCAAGGCCGTGGAATCATTCCGGCCGCCATCAATGGACGGCCGGCCCGCGCTGTGTCGGAAGGGAACGTACGACCGGGGCGCAGGGTTTCATGCCGAACCGGCTTTTTCTGGTCCTGCGGCGGGTGATCCTGCCCACGATCACGCCGGCCCGCCCGCGCGTGTACACACCGGCGGACGAAGTCGCGACGCGGCGCCTGCTTCTCTAAGATAGGCGCCCCTTCCCGATGCGGACCACCCTCATGAACAGTCTCCGCGCGATCCTGCTGGGCGCTGCCTGCGTGGCCGTGGGTGGTTTGTGTGCAGCCGAGGATGGTGCCTTGCCGACGGCGGAAGAGCTCGGCGCCATGAGCGCCCGCTTCGCACCCGTCGATGTCAGAGTCGACCTCACGCCGCTGCCGGCGGAAGAGCAGGCGGTCCTCGCGAAACTCGTCGCGGCCTCGCGATACGTCGATGCGCTGTTCATGCAGCAGCGCTGGGCCGGAAACGGGGCGCTGCTCCTGCGGCTGCTGAACGACGATTCGGCGCTGGGTCGGGCACGGCTGAACTACTTCCTGCTGAACAAGGGTCCGTGGTCCGAGCTGGACGAGGACCGACCCTTCATACCCGGCGTCGGACCAAAACCCGGCGGCGCCAACTTCTACCCGGCGAACACGACGGCTGCAGCGGTGGAAGCCTGGATGGATTCGCTGCCGGAGTCGCAGCGCGCGCTTGCGAGCGGCTTCTTCACGACGATTCGCACGACACCCGACGGCAAATTTGTCGCGGTTCCCTATTCGATGGAGTACCAGGGCGAACTCGTGGAGATGGCGCGCCTGTTGCGCGAGGCGGCAGCGCTCACGAAACAGCCGACGCTGAAGTCGTTCCTGGAGAAGCGTGCCGATGCATTCATCAGCAACGACTACTACGCGAGCGACATGGCGTGGATGGAGCTGGATGCGTCGATCGAACCGACGATCGGGCCCTACGAGGTGTACGAAGACGCGTGGTTCAATTTCAAGGCGGCGTTCGAGTCCTTCATTACCGTCGTGGATCCTGAAGAGTCCCGCCAGCTGGAGCGCTTCAGCAGGGAGCTGCAGGGACTCGAGGACCGCTTGCCGATCGACAGGCAGTTCCGCAACCCGAAGCTCGGCGGCTATGCACCGATCCGCGTCGTCAACGTGGTGTTCACGGCAGGCGACGGTAATCACGCCGTGCAGACAGCCGCCTTCAACCTGCCCAACGATGAGCGCGTGGTTGCGGCGAAAGGCTCGAAGCGCGTCCTGCTGAAGAATTTCCAGCATGCCAAGTTCGACAAGGTGCTGCTGCCGATCGCCGACATTGCGCTCGTACCGCAGGATCGCGCGCTGGTGGCCTTCGAGCCGTTCTTCCAGGTCATCCTGATGCACGAGTTGATGCACGGACTCGGGCCGCAGACGATTACCGTGAATGGCCGCGCAACGACGGTGCGCCAGGAACTGAAAGACCTGAGCGGGCCGCTGGAGGAAGCGAAGGCCGACATTTCAGGGCTCTGGGCGTTGCAGCGTCTCATGGACAAGGGTGTGATCGACCGCAAGCAGGAACGCAGCATGTATGCGACCTACCTGGCGTCCGCGTTTCGCACCCTGCGCTTTGGCCTGAACGACGCACATGGCAAGGGCATGGCGTTGCAGATGAACTACCTGCTGGATCACGGCGCCGTGCGAGTCGGCCAGGACGGGCGCTTTGCGCTGGACCTGCCGAAAATGAAACAGGCCGTCACCGGGCTGACGCACGACATCATGACGCTGCAGGCGCATGGCGATTACGCGGGCGTGAAGGAGCTGTTCGGTCGCATGGTGGTGATCCGTCCCGAAGTGCAGCGGGTGATCGATCAGCTGAACACTGTGCCGGTGGACATCGCGCCGCGCTTCGTCACGGCAGAAGAGCTCACTGCAGTGCGATGACGGCGATACGTAACGGCATTCATCACGCAGCGGCCGAGGGCTTCTCGGCCCGCGCCGACATGTACGCAAAAGGCCGGCCGGAGTATCCGCCGGAACTGGAAGGATGGCTGCGTGACACGCTGGGGCTGGGCATCGGTGCGACCGTGGTCGACCTCGGTGCCGGCACCGGGAAATTCATTCCGCGACTCCTCGCCACGGGTGCAGCCATCGTGGCTGTCGAGCCCATTGTCGCGATGCGGGCGCAGCTCGCGGCTGCATTTCCCGATGTGCGCGCGCTGTCCGGCACTGCGGAATGTATTCCGCTCGCCGACGAATCCGTCGATGTCGTGATCTGCGCGCAGGCGTTCCACTGGTTTGCGACGCAGGCAGCGCTGAGCGAGATCCGGCGTGTACTCAAGCCGGGTGGTTATCTCGGACTGGTGTGGAACGTGCGCGACGAGAGCGTCAACTGGGTCGCTGCACTTACGCGCATCGTGACGCCGTACGAAGGTGACGCACCGCGTTACAACAACGGCGAGTGGCGCGAAGTATTTCCCGCGCGGGGATTCGGTCCGCTACAGGAAGTTTCGTTCGCTCACGCCCACGTCGGCCCTGCAGAGCACGTGATCCTGGATCGTATGCTGTCCGTCAGTTTCATCGCTGCCTTGCCGGAAGGCGACCAGCAGCGTGTAGCGAGCGAGATCCGCGAACTCATCGGCCGATCTGCGGATCTCGCCGGCAAGAGCACGATTGCCATGCCCTACCGCACCATGGCGTTCAGCTGCCGCAAGCTCCTCTGATATCGCATCGGCTGCTTCAGTAGCCGCCGCCGCCACTACCGCCAGAAGCCAGTGCGGCGCCGACAGCGACTACGCCAAGCACGGCAAGTGCCGTGCGGCCGGCGGAAGTTTCCTTGCGATCGATACTGCTGATATCACCGTAACGCACGGTGCGGCCGCTGCCATGCAGGCCCTGATCGTCGAGACTTTCGACCGTCATGTTCACGTTCTGGCCGGTGGTAGTCGTGAGCTGCACGTGATCCCCGGGATGCAGGCTGTTGCGCAGCGTGCCGGAATCCAGGCTGAGCGGCTGCAGTGTCGTACACCCCAGCATTGCCAGGGAAACGCCCGCGATCGCGGACCAGTGACCAACTTTCTTCATGGGATCATCCTCCACATCGATGGACGCATGACGCACGCCGTCCGCCGCCACAAGGGGAGAACAGGTGCGGACGACGCCGTCATGCGTCATTCCGACAACTTGAGATTTCGTGAGGTATGTGGCGGACGCGGAAGAAAAGGTTTCGCGCCGGAAGAAAGCCCGCGGCGAGTTGCGAGCGTGTTCCGCAGGCAACGAGCGATGCGATCAGAGGTTCCAGAGCACCAGCGCGAAAAGGATCGGGATCCAGCCGCAGGCGTACGCTGCGATGGTCAACCCGCGATCGGCCGTCGTGGCAATGGGTTCGGCAAACAGCTTCGCGAGTGCGCGAGCCGTGACCTGTCGCACCGGCGAACGCCACGAAGCGTAGGCGGGTTCGAGCATGACTTCGAGTGCAGCGCGTACCACTCCCGCGAAATCCGTTCGATCCGACACTTTTCGTGCCACGGCCTTGCGCAGGCGGTACTGGATGATCTGCGCGCGCAGCTGCATGGCCCAGGCGACGGCAATGATGATGATCACCGGTTCGCGCATCCCGATGGCCAATGCGGCGAGTCCGATGATGCTGATCACGTGCCAGGCCAGGCGCCAGGCGCTCTCCGGGCGGCTCAGCAGTTCGAACACACGGCCGCCATCGAACGGTGTAATGGGCAGCAGGTTGATCCCATTGATGATCAGAAGTGCCATGGCGGCGGGCATCAGCAGTGCAGCCATGCCGAACTGCTGCTTCAGCAGCAGCAACGCGACTGCCAGCCATAGTCCGGGCACGGGACCAGCCAGCAGCATCACCATGCGGCTGCGAATGGTGCTCGCTGCGCTCTGACCGATAGTCATCGCGCCCAGCAGCGGCACGAAAAACACCTGTACATCGCGATAGCCGCTCAGTCGCATGGCCACCGCATGTCCTGCCTCGTGCAGGGCGATCACCGCGAGGATCAACGCTGCGACAGTCGGGTTCCACAACCAGGCCATGGCCGCGAATGAGATGACGGCTGTGGTGGCGATCAGGGCTAGCGGCTGCCACTGCGCTGCCGGCGCGCGCTCCGGCATTTCCGCGCGCTGACGCACAGCGTCGAGATCGGCTTCGATCCGCAACCACCGATCGTCTTCGGAAACGACTGGAGCCGTGCGTACGGCGCTGTCAGGCGGCGGGGCCAGGACGCGCATGGAGTGGCGGGTCAGCGCCAGCGCACCCTGCAGGGTGAAGCTGTCGAGTGCAGGATTCGCCGTGGGCTGCGTCCAGCGCAGCTTGCGGAATCGCTGCCGGACGCCGAGAAGCTGCCCGGCCCAGTTCGCCAGTGGCTCGTCGAGGCCCGCCATCGTGACGGCTGTGCTGCGGGCGCGCACTTCTGCAACACGTGTCACGTGATGGCGTACGAGTTCAGCAACACCCGCGCCCGGCCGCTCGTCGACCTTGATGGTGTCAGGTGCGAACGAGGACGCCAATCGGGTGTTCACGGTCTGGATGGCATGACCATCCGGAAATTCCGTGACCAGCCCGAGCTCACAGATGGAGCCATATTCCGGCGTGAGGCGTCTGCGCACGAACGCATACGCCGGAATGCTTTCGTTGACCAGGATGTTGACGATGTCCGGTGATTCGTAATGCGTGAGCAGCGGGGTGAAGCTGCCATACCCGAGGTGATGGAATCCCTGTGCCGCCAGCTCCTCGTCGAATACGGCAAGCAGTCGGACGCGGACTGCAGTCAGGCTCTGCGGATCGGCCACGCTGGCCCGGACTTCACGCAGGGCACAGCCGAGATACATGCGCATGCCGAGCAGGTAACGGATCGCTCGCAGAGCTGCATATGCCAGGGCTGTCCAGCCGAGAAGCCTGATCGCGTCCATCGTTGATGTTGTTTGCGCGCGCGGTGAAAGGTCCCGGCAAAGTATCGGGATTCACCGGAACTCGCAACGACGCAACGCTCAATCCTCGTCGCATCACGACGAGAACCGAGGCGAAACCCACACGCCCTGCGGGCGTCCGATCAGTGTCGGTCGTGGTTGCCTTTCGAACTGGTCGGCACGCGCAACATCAGTGCTCCGACCCACTTGCTCGGGTCCGTGGGTCCGAAGGCCGAGTGACACATCACGCAGGCGGGGCTGAAGTTGGACAATGGAATCGACCGGCGGAAGTAGTACTGTCCCTGCACCTTCTGCACGGCCTCGTTACTGACACCCGTCAACGCCAGCGCGAGGCTGTCTGCCTCGAAGTTGTCGCGCGGCGTGTTGCCGCGACCTAACGGATCGATCTCACCGACGAGTCGCAGCGCCTTGTTGTCGTCGTCGAAGATCAGGCTGATTGCCAGCTTGCCGTGCTCGACGTTCTGCGGTGTCGTTTCGCTGAATTCCTGGAGCAGCGCCGCGATCAGTTCGGCCTGCAGCAGGTCGGCCGCTTCCATGGCGAAGTCGACGTCCGCCTGGCTGGGGGGTCGATCCGCTGCCGCGATGCGCGCTGTCAGCAGCGACAACGAACCCACCAGTACCATGAAACCGATCGTCAGGACGCGTGGCAGTGTTTGCAGCATTCGTGTGTCCTCCGTGCAAGCAGTGTGTGTGTCTGCGCCGCGAGAGACTAGGCGCAGCACACACCGCAAGCCAGAGCAAAAGCGGCAACTACTCGTCCGGTCGCGTCCTCGCCGGGTCAGCGCGCGAGTGCCTGCCGCACCGGTTGATCGGCCAGGTTCTCGATGAACCAGTTCGGATACACGGCTGCCGGTTGCGTCGCTGCGTCGAGTTCTGCCATCTCGGCGGCGGTCAGCGTCACGCTGATCGATCCGACGTTATCGTCGAGCTGGTGCAGTTTCGAAGCACCGACCAGCACGCTCGTCACCGCGTTCTTCGCCAGCAGCCAGGCGATCGCGACTTGTGCCACGCTGACTTCGTGAGCGGCAGCGATCTTGCGCATGCGCTCGACCAGCTGGAAGCCCTGTTCCTTGTCGAACGGCAGGATGTCGAAGCCCGAGTAACGATTGTCGGGATCGGACAGTGCTGCACGCGTGTACTTGCCGCTCAGGAACCCCGAGGCCAGTGGACTCCACACCGTGAGGCCGAGGCCATAGCGGTTCAGCATGGGGATCACGTCGCGCTCCACGTCGCGCCCGAGCAGCGAATAGTTCATCTGCCCGTGGGTGAAGGGCGCGAAGCCGTTCGCCTTCTGGATTTCCAGCGCCGCGGCAACCTTCCATGCCGACCAGTTGGAGAAGCCGAGATAGCGCACCTTGCCCGAGCGAACCAGCGCGTCGAGCGCAGCCAGCGTCTCCTCCAGCGGTGTATGCGGATCCTCGCGATGGGCGATGTAGATGTCGATCCAGTCCGAGCCGAGCCGGCGCAGGCTTTCATCCGCGGACCAGAGAATGTGACGGCGCGACAACCCGGTCCGCGTCAGTGCCTGCCCATTGCGGAAGCCCACCTTGGTGGCGATGACGACGTCGTTGCGTCGCGCACGCAGCGCCTCGCCAAGCAGAGTTTCCGATTCGCCGCCCGCGTAGGCGTCGGCGGTGTCGAAGAAGTTGATGCCGGCATCGAGCGAACGTCCGACGAGTTCATCCGCAGCCTTTGCGCCGACCTTGTAGATGGAACCGATTTCCCTGTTGCCGGCGGTGAAAGTCATGGCGCCGAAAGCCAGGCGCGAAACGATCAGGCCGGTGCTGCCGAGGCGGGTGTATTGCATGGCGATTCTCCGTGGACGGTGCCGAGCGAACTGGCCGCCACGTTAGCGGAGTCGATTGATCTGAAAAACCGCCTGCCGGAGAATGGGTCATCAACTTCATCTAACCAATCGAACCGATCCGTATGGCCCGAGCCGATGCCTTCAGCGGTCTCACCGAGCTTCTTGCGGTGGCTCGCCACAGCAGCTTTCGCGCTGCCGCGGCGCAACTCGGCGTGACGCCGGCCGCGGTCAGCCAGGCGATCCGTGTGCTGGAAAACCGCGCCGGCGTGCCACTGTTTCAACGCACGACGCGCAGCGTCGCGTTGACTGAAGCGGGCAGGTCGCTGCTGAGCCGCATTCAGCCCGCCAGCGAGGAAATCGGCGCTGCCTTCGAGGCGCTGAGCGGATTGCGCAGCAAGCCGTCCGGCCTGTTACGGCTTTCGGTGCCGCGGGTTGCCGTGCCGCTGGTCATCGAACCGGTGCTGCCGGAGTTTCGCCGCGTTTGTCCCGACGTCAGCGTGGAAGTCGATGTGGACGATGCAGCCGTCGATCTGACCGCCGGCGGCTTCGATGCGGGCATCCGCATCGGCGAATACGTGCAGCGCGACATGATCGCAGTACGCGCGACGGCGGACTTTCAATGGATGGTGCTGGGATCGCCCGCCTATTTTGCCAGGCGCGGCCGTCCACAGACCCCCGAGGATCTCGTGAACCACGAGTGCATCCGCTATCGCTTCCTGCGTTCGCGCAGCCTGTATCGCTGGGAGTTCGTGCGCGAAGGCCGGGAGTTCTCTGTCGATCCGCCCGGTGGCCTGATCGTGAACGACGCGCCGCTGTTCCTGTCGCTGGCGATGTGCGGCCTCGGGCTCGCCTACACGGCCGATCTCATTGCAGCACGGGAACTGGCCGCGGGAAAACTGGAATCAGTACTGGCGCCGTTCCTGCCGCAGTCGCCCGGCCTGTTCCTGTACTTTCCCGCGCGCAGTCAACTGCAGCCCAAGCTGCGCGCGTTCATCGATACGCTGACCCACATACTAAAACGGCTTCAGCCGACTCCCCCTCTCCCCGCTGGCGGGAGAGGGCAAGGGGTGAGGGCAACATTGAAACGGCTTCAGCCGACTCCCCCTCTCCCCAGTGGCGGGAGAGGGCAAGGGGTGAGGGCAGCATTGAAGCAGCCCCCTCTCACGGTTGACAGGAAAGGGCAGGAAGTGAGGACAACGCTGAAACGGCCATCTGCAAGTCAGCCGGCCGCCCGACGCAGCTCCCGTCGAGCACGGAAAACCTGACGAGCGGTCACACGCCCTGGACGACTGAGCGTCGCCAGACCCGGGCGAGATTGCAGTGAGTTGCACGCCGCCGTGACTGTCGCGGATCCGGTGTGCGACTTATTTGCCGCCTGCGACAGATAGATTGCAGGAGGCCACACGGATGAGCCTGGCGCTGGCAGCGTTCCAGCGCAGCAGAGGAGCAATCACATGAGGCTCGAACACATCGCTGCGCACGGCAGGACCGTTGCGCTTCTCGGTGCCGGCCTGCTCTGGGCGGCGACACTCGACTGTCTTGCCGCCAACGGCGAAAACGGCGCCGCTGCGAGTGGAGCGAAGCAGTGCGCAGCACCCGGTGCGTTGCAGACTCAGCCGAGTCCGGCGGATTGCACGCTGTGCGTCCGCAACAATCCGCTGATCATCGCCGGAGCCGATGGGACGGCTTCCGCAACGCTGCAGTTGTGCAACAAGGGACCGGACAAGAAGCTGCAATTGAGCGTCGAGGATTTCCGTGCCTACAGTCCGCGAGGCGCAACCTTCCCGCTCGGGGCGACACGGACGCTGAATGCGGAGCTTGCGTCGCAGCAGGACATCCGGGAAGGCAAGGCGCCGCTCGCAACCGACACGTGTATCGGCCTCAAGCTCGACGCAGCGAAGCTCAACGCCGCAGGATCGATGAGCTCTGCGCTCTGGAACGGCGATGAAAGACTCATCGACCTCAAGGCCGTTCGTTACCAGGTGCCCTTCAATCTCAAAGTCGACGGCGGCACGGGTGAGGCGGTTGCTGTCGCCATCAATGGCGCCGATGCCGCAGGACACATCGCGCTGCGCAACGAAGATCCGATTGCCTACTGCGTGTCATGGCGACTCGAACTGGACGGACGTGTCGACAGCCACGATGTCATCGTGCCGGCGGGCGGATCCGTCGATCTGCCGTTCAAGTTGCGGAACGGCCGCCTGTCATGGCTGGACAGCGGATTCCTGCGCACAGCCACTCAGAGTGGCCGGCTCATCCTGCGGCACCAGCCGGACGAGAGCTTCAGCGTGTATCCCATGGCGCAGAAGATCTATCCGGTCACCGCCCACTGGAGTTACTACAGCGGACCCGGGCAGAAGTTCGCCAACTCCGTGTTCGTCCTGCTGCTGTTGCTGGTTGGCATCATCGGCTCGCTGCTGATCAGTCACGCCCTGCCGATGCAGCGTCGGCGGGTCGCCATCAAGCAGAGGCTGGCGGACCAGGAAGGACGTCTCGCGGGATTGGGCGAACTGTTCAATCATCGCGTGCTGAGCCTGCTGCGGATCGAGAAGCGGCGTCTGCGTGAAGCTCTGCGCGGTCTGTCGCCGGTGATGCCGACCGTCGAGGCACCTCTCAAGGCGCTGGAGGAGCGTGTCGACTGGCTCGAGAAAAGGATCGACCTGACGGTTCGAACCGGCGAACAGCTCGCTGCCATCAAGCTCGATGACGGACTCGCCGTCCAGGAAGCGGACACGGTTCGGACCTGCTGCCGCGAAGTGCTGGAAATCGTCGAGAAGCCAATGCCTACTGCCGATGACCTGAAGAGCGCAGAGGCGCAGTTGCAGCAGGCGTTCAATGTGCTTGCGGCCGGCGACCTCGATCCTCAGCCGGCTGCAGTTCAGGCACTGCTCGACCAGGCACAGCAGGTTGCGGTCCCGACCGAACCGATCGCGACGCAGCTGGGTCTGAAGCCGCTGCACGAGCTGTTCGCCGGCTTGCAGCCGCAGATTCCGCGTACGGCCGCGGCATTGGCCAGGCGGGAGAACTATGTTCGCGCTTCGCGTGCCGTGGCGAAGGCTCAACTCGTCAGCGAGTACTTTGCGGCCGTGCAGGGTGCAACCGCGGCTGTGCAAGCCAGTCGTGTCGCGCGTCAGCAGGAACTCGTCGACAGCCTGACGCCTGGTCCCAACGAGTCTCTCCGGTGCGCCCAGTCGATCGTGCGGCAGGTGATTCAGAATGTGAGTGTCGCTGACGTGATCAGGGAAGTCCGCAACAGTGCGGGCAACGCGCTGCGCATCGAAGTGGATCCGCGCACACCAATCCCGCTGCAGCTCGTGATTCTCCGGGTGCGCATGGATCGGCCGGGCCTCGACACTGCCGATGCCCGCCTGGGGATCGAATGCCACTGGAAGGTCATCGAACATGAATGGAAGGACACTGAATCCACACCGCAGGACACCGAATGCAAACCGACGGTCCAGGTACTCGAAACCTCCGGCTGGACCATCGGCCACTATTTCGAGAATCCGGAAATCCGACTCGGCTTCAGGTTTGGCTGGCTTGCGGGAAGACGCTGGCTACGCAGGCTGACGCCGCGCGAGCCCGTAATCGTCGAGGCTACCCTCAGTCACCCTGACTTGCCGCAGCCAGTGTTGTTGCCGCGGCAGCACGTGCAACTGGAATTGCCGAAGACGTATTCGTCCATGCAACTGTGGCTGTCGCTGACGAGCATCGTCATCACCCTCGTGATCCTGGGGCTCGGCATGCAGGCCGGTGCGCAGGAGAAGATCCAGTCCCTGGATTGGGTTTCGGCCGTTATGGTCCTCGTTGCCCTGGGATTCGGAGCCGATGCGCTGAAACAGCTCCTGGCCAGATCGTCCTAGGACCGGGCGCGGGGTTCGGCGCGGGTTGACGTCTGCCAGCCCGCTGCGACATCGTGTGGCATCGAGCAATCATCGAGATGACGATGTCGGCACAACAACAGTACGGGCAACCAGTGCGCGAATGGCACAACGTCGACCCGGGTAAATTTCGCAACGAGATCCGGCCGCTCAACCAACCGGCCATTCTGCGCGGCCTGGTCGCTGACTGGCCGATCGTGGCCCAGGGCCGGACATCACCCGAGGCGGTCGGTGCCTACCTGCGCGGCTTCGACCAGGGCCGCACGATCGCATTGATGTGGGCTGCTGCGGCGGCGGGCGGTCATTTCTTCTATCGCGACGACATGCGCGGGCTGAATTTCGAACGCCGCAAGTCCGGCATCGGTGCGGCGATCGACGAGTTGCTCGCGCATCAGCATGACGCAGCCGCGCCGGCGATGTTCGTCGAGTCCATGCCCATCCCGGAATACCTGCCGCAGCTGCTGCCCCAGGTCCGCCTGCCGCTGCTCAACAACGTCGTGCCGCGGATCTGGATCGGCAACTCCATCGTCGTGCAGACCCACTTCGACCTGTCGAGCAACTTCGCGTGCGTGGCGGCCGGTCGACGCCGCTTCACGCTGTTCCCGCCGGAGCAGCTGCCGAACCTGTACGTCGGGCCGTTCGATTTCACGCTGTCGGGACCGCCAGTCAGCATGGTGCCGCTGCGCAACCCGGATTTTCAGCGTTTTCCGCGCTTCCGCGACGCGCTTGCCGCGGCGCAGGTAGCCGAATTGCTGCCCGGCGATGCTTTGTACATTCCCTATGCGTGGTGGCACAACGTCGAGTCGCTGGAGCGATTCAACGTGCTGGTCAACTACTGGTGGAATGATGCGACCGTCACGGCTTCGCCGTTCGACAGTCTGCTGCACGGTGTGCTGGCGTTGCGCGATCTGCCGCCCGAGCAACGCGCCGTGTGGCGGGGCTTGTTCGATCACTACGTGTTCAAGGTGAACGGCGAGCCCATGGCGCATCTCGCGCCCGAGCATCGCGGACTGCTGGGTACTCTCACATCCGAAAGCGTCCAGCGCATCCGGGCCGCGCTGCGCAATGCGTTCAGCCGCTAAGTGCAGTCAGCTACGGAAATTCGATGACGACGGCGATGAAGGTGGAATGGGGCTCGCAGACCTCGATTTCGCGCGCCTCCCGGAATTCATTCAGCACATCCTGCGGGTACGTGCTCTCCACGTTGTTCGCATAGGTGAAGCGGCATCCGGGGCCGGCGATGCGGCGGATCTCCGCGATCGTGATATCTGCCAGCAGGGTGCTGCGCATGCAGATGTCGCTGGCGCAGTGGTCTGGCAGTCCGGGTCCGTCGGGTGGTTTGCTGGTGACCGGTTCGCGTGACAGCGGCCGCAGCTTGCGATGATTGTAGTGTGCAACCTGGTACTGTTTTTCCAGGGCGTAGTCCTCGAACTTCACTGAGTCGGTCTCGCCTTCGCCATAGATATTGATCATCCGGCCGCCGCCGCGCGGCTTGATCGGCGTGCCCTGGGCTGAAACCAGTTTTCCCGCCTGTCGCTTTACGACGAAGATGGTGAGATTTGCGTGCGTGTGACCGAGCGAGGCAGAGATGTGATACGTGCGCAGATCGGCCCGCGGAATGGCCCAGCCGTTCGGTGAGCCGGTGATCTGCCGGCCGCCATCGCATTGCCACACGATGTGGGTCCAGACGGACCAGTGATCCGGCTCGGTGCGCGCTCGGACGATGATGTCCTGGTTCTTGATCTGCGTGCTGAGGAACACGTTTTCATTCGGCGAACGCCGTTGAGCGCCGCGCATGACGGTGAGTCCTGCGAGCCGCGCTACCGGTTGCGGCAATGGGGCGGGAGTGCGGGGGCGCACTGGTGCTTTCGCTGCGCGCGGCAATGCCAGGCCAATCGGGCCATGCACCACGAATGTTGCGTAAGGCGATCCGGGGAATGTGCTCAGCGGATGCAGGGATGTGCTGAATACCGGCGTAGTTCCGTCGGTCATGGAACCTCCAGAAACGCGTAAGCCAGGTTGCGAGTGTGGACAGGCGCGTTGCCGCGGGAAAATCGTCCGGAAGGGAAGCGTCACCCGCCAGCGCGTGAGCTTCATCACAGTTGCGAAGTGAGGTGCGTCGCACCTGATGCCCGGCAGGGCGATTTTGCCGGGCATTCGTCCATCAAGTTGCCGTATGCCCGGTCGATACAGGGCCTGAGGCCGGCACTATCCGGCCACGCATCCTTTCTGCTCTTTCGAGGTAACCGACGTGCACAGCACGGTTCGTGTGTTGAGCGCTCCTCTCCTGGCGTTGCTCTGCTTCTCCGCAGCGGCGACTTCGCTCGAGACGTGGCAGCGACCCGCCGCCGCGCCGGCGCCGCGGGACAATCAGCTGACGCCCGAACGGGCAGAGCTCGGTCGCGCGCTGTTCTTCGATACGCGCCTGTCGGCCAAGAGTGCGCTCAGCTGCGCCTCCTGCCACAACCCGTCGCTGGGCTGGACTGATGGACGCACGACGGCCGTCGGTCACGACATGAAGATTCTCGGCCGCGCGACACCGACCATCGTCAATGCGGCTTTCAATCCGTTGCAGATGTGGGACGGACGCAAGACCAGCCTCGAAGACCAGGCGCTCGGACCGTTCGAATCTGCCGATGAACAGAACCTGCCGCTGCCGCAACTCGAAGCGCGCGTGCGTTCGATTCCCGGCTATGCCGTGATGTTCGAGAAGGCCTATCCCGGTGAACCCGTCACTGCCGCCACGGTGGCCAAGGCGATCGCGAGTTTCGAGCGCACGGTGCTGTCGGAAGGTTCGGCGTTCGATCGCTGGATCGCCGGCGACGCGGGCGCGCTGAGCGCCTCGGCACAACGCGGCTTTGAAGTGTTCCAGGGCAAGGCCAACTGCGCGCTGTGTCACCAGGGTTTCAATTTCACCGACAACGGCTTCCACAACATCGGTCTGAAAGACGCGGGCGCCGCACCGGATCTCGGTCGCTTCGCGCAGCGCAAGGTGGCCGTGCTCAAGGGCGCGTTCAAGACACCGACCCTGCGCGATATCGCACTGACCGGCCCCTACATGCACAACGGCGCCTACGCGACACTCGACGAAGTCGTCGAGCACTACGTCCGCGGTGGCGATGTTCGCGAGAACCTCGATGCCAACATGCAGCCGCTCGATCTCAGCGCGCAGGACAAGCGCGACCTGGTCGAATTCCTGCGTGCGCTGACCAGTGCGCCGCGCCTCGTGGCCGTGCCGGCGCTTCCTCAATAACTGCGGAGTTTCGTTTCATGTCCAGAATGATTGCCTTCCTTGCCGTGCTGGCCTGTTCATCGGCCTTCGCCGAGGATCATCTCGTGAGCCAGAGCAACAAGGCGTTCTCCGTCACGACGCTGCA
>Ga0126377_10001365_pt1 | contig 15994 bp, 16 predicted proteins | sample PanSoiMetPlot_22_FD_92647 | JGI IMG/M metagenome (GOLD analysis project Ga0126377, IMG submission 92647) | Tropical forest soil microbial communities from Panama - MetaG Plot_22 | ecosystem: Environmental > Terrestrial > Soil > Tropical forest > Bulk soil | place: Panama | collected 2016-02-17
GCTGCATCAGCTGCCGCATCCTCCGGCAAGGCGTCTCGCCGGGCGAAGGGCTGCTGGAGCAGGTGTGTTGTCAGTGAACCGCGTCCGGTTATGTGCGGCAGTGTAAGGTAAGTGCGGAGCCGCGAAGGCCGTTGGAGCATCGATCCCGGGTTCCCTACGAAAGTAGGTGGGCGCCATGTGACCGAACCCACGAGCCCGGTCAGGGACAGCTCCCTTAAGGATCGATAAGGCCCCGGGGATTGTGTCTCCTGACGCGCCCCGCAGCCCCGCCCTGCGAATGTAGTATTGCCCGAGGACGGGCGCTACTCATGATATCCGTTACCGTACACCATCCCACCCGCTCTTAATTACAGATGCTCTCTGAGTATAAAATTCGGATCGCCACGGCGGCGGACGTTCCAGACATCCTTGCGCTCCAAGAACCCAATTTGGTGGAAACTGCCGGTGGAGGCATCTCGGTCAGACAGACCGCAGAATGGTTCGAGCGGACGATAGACGAGATGCCGATTATCGTCGCGCGACGCGATGGAATACTTGTTGGCTATCTCGTTACGACTTCGCTTGCAGCAAAGGCGCACGTGAGAATCGTTCAAGATATGCTACGAAGTTTCCCGGCACCGCCGAACTGCTATTCCTATGGCCCTGTGTGCGTCGCGGAACGTGAACGCGGACATGGCCTCGCCGGCGCGATGTTTGATGAATTACGGGCACGCTTGCCGGACAGACCAGCAATGACCTTCGTGCGCGCCGACAATAGCGCATCGCTGCGGGCACACAGAAAAATGGGCATGCGGGAACTCGGGACCTTTATGAACGAAGGCGTGAGCCATATCGCTTTCGCGTACTGATCAGCCGATCGCGACGGTGCTGCCGTTGCCCACAGTCTGGTTAAGCTTTTTGGTGATCCCCTCAATTCGCTCTGCGGCCGAATTGAATGCACCGACTACGGCGTCGGATGCGGCTTTCGCGCGATCAGCTGCGACAAGCCTGGCGTCATGCAAGGCGGCGATTTCCTCGTCCAGTCGCCGGACCCTCTGCGCGGCCTCGAGGAGCTCGTCAGCGAGCATCAGTGCCGCCATGACCGTCAGGCGCGTATCGCCGATCTCTCCGAACTTGCGCCGCAGATCGATGATGCGCTGGTCGATGTCGTGCGCGAGCGTCTGCACCTGCTCTTCCTGCCCATCCTCGCAAGCGAGGCGAAACTGACGACCGGCGATGGTTGCGTTTACCTGGCTCATGATCTCACTCGTGCAGATCCACCACCGACTGGATTGACGTGATCGCGGCATCCAGTCGATCGGCGATCTCTCGATTGGTTGTCTCAAGCCGCCGCGACCGCGCGGCCTCGACATCGAGCGCGGCGGCGAGTCGCGTGCGGTCGACGCCGAGCGCCTGAACCTGCGCGGCGAGACCTTCTTCGTTGCGATCCGCTTGCTTGCGCCGCTCTACCGCAGCATCAAGCGCGTCGAGCGCGAGCGCCAGACGCTTGACCGCGGCATCGATTGCGCTTTCTTCGCTCATGACCTGGCCCGCAAAAAAACTCTTGTTGCGGCAGATATTTAGACACAGATTCTTACGTGCAGCGCAACCGTAACGTCAACGCTCGGCGGGCGATTTGCCCAGTTGTTTTCGCGACCTGTGAATGGCTTCCCGACACCCCGCCGGTCACATTGACTCAGGGGCCTCACATGCTATCCACCCGCCAAAAGGCCCCATTCCATGAGCGTAAAAGCCTCGCCGACGGCAGCTGCGGCGCCCGTAGAGCGTCGTGAGCAACCGGTCGCCGGTTCCGCCATTGGCCATTCGGCGATGGCGAATGCGATTCGCGCGCTCGCGATGGACGCGGTCGAGCAGGCCAAATCGGGCCACCCCGGTATGCCGATGGGCATGGCCGATGTCGCAACGATTCTTTTCGCGCACTTCCTGAAATTCAGCCCGGGCGACCCGGCCTGGCCGGACCGCGACCGTTTCGTGCTCTCGGCGGGGCACGGATCGATGCTGATTTATGCCCTGCTCTATCTCACCGGCTACGAGGCCATGACGATCGACCAGATCAAGCGTTTTCGTCAGCTTGGGTCGAACACAGCCGGTCATCCTGAATACGGGCACACCCCCGGCGTGGAGACGACCACCGGACCGCTCGGACAAGGTCTCGCGAATGCAGTCGGCATGGCAATTGCGGAAAAGCATCTCGCGGCCGCATTCGGTGACAGCATCGTCAATCACAAGACCTATGTGATCGCGTCAGACGGCGACCTGATGGAAGGCATCAGCCAGGAGGCGATCGCACTCGCGGGGCATCTCAAGCTGAACAAGCTGATCGTGCTGTTCGATGACAACGGCATTTCGATCGATGGCGCATTGTCGCTCGCAGACAGTGTCGATCAGCTGAAGCGTTTCGAGGCAGCCGGTTGGACTGCATCACGCATTGATGGCCACGACCCCGCGGCAATCACCGCCGCGCTTGAAAAGGCGCAGAAATCCGACAAGCCCGTCCTGATCGCGTGCAAAACGAAGATCGGATTCGGCGCTCCCACCAAGCAGGGGTCGGAAAAGTCGCACGGCTCTCCTCTCGGAGCCGACGAGATCGCCGGCGCGCGCAAGACTCTCGGCTGGGCATCTGCGCCGTTCGAGGTTCCTGCGGACATTCTTAAAGCGTGGCGAGCGGCGGGGACGCGCTCGCAGGCAGCGCACGCGGACTGGAAAAGGCGACTGTCGGCACTCGACGGCGGCAAGCGTGCCGAGTTCGAGCGCCGCATGAGCGGCAAAATCCCGCAAGCAGCGCTCGACGGTGCGATACGGACGGTGAAGGAAAAGCTCGCGGCGCAGCCCAAGGACATGGCGACGCGATCGGCTTGCGAGTTTGCGCTCGAAGACTTGATCCCGGCTTTGTCCGAGATGATCGGCGGCTCCGCCGACCTCACCGGCTCCAACAATACGCGCACAAAGAGCATGAAGGCGATCACGGCCGCCGACTTCTCCGGGCGCTTCATTCATTATGGCGTCCGCGAGCACGGCATGGCAGCCGCGATGAACGGGATGGCGCTTCATGGCGGCATCATCCCCTACTCCGGGACGTTCCTCGTGTTCTCGGACTATTGCCGTCCGGCGATCCGCCTCGCGGCGCTGATGGGCAAGCGCGTCATCCACGTGATGACGCACGATTCCATCGGCCTTGGCGAGGACGGACCGACGCATCAACCCGTCGAGCATCTCGCCGCGCTGCGCGCCATTCCGAATCTGCTTGTGTTCCGTCCCTGCGACGCGGTCGAAACCGCCGAATGCTGGCAGCTTGCGCTGCGATCCGAAACACGCCCAAGCATTCTCGCCCTGACGCGGCAAAACCTGCCACAGCTGCGCAACCGGTTCGATGCTGAAAACATCTGTGCACGCGGCGCCTATGAAATCGCGGGCCCTGACGGCAAGGCTGATGTTTCAATCTTCGCAACCGGCTCCGAGGTCGCGATCGCCGTCGATGGCGCAAAAATTTTGGCCGAGCGCGGCATCGCCGCGCGGGTGGTCTCGGTCCCCTGTTTCGAACTGTTTCTGGAGCAAAGCGAAGACTATCGACGCGCCATCATTGGCGTGGCCCGCCTCAATATCGGCGTCGAAGCCGCCGTGCGGCAGGGCTGGGATGCCATTCTCGGAACCGATGGCATCTTTGTCGGCATGAACTCTTTTGGCGCCAGCGCGCCCTACAAGGAACTGTATAAAAAGTTTGGAATTACTGCAGAAGCGGTTGCCAGTGCGGCCCTTTCCAAACTTGGGAAGATGTGACCAAGCACTATATACGCGACAAGACCGAATTAAGCCGGGAGTGGTTCATGACAGTCCGTGTTGGCATTAACGGGTTTGGCCGCATCGGCCGCAATATCCTGCGCGCCATTGCCGAAGCCGGCCGCAATGATGTTGAGGTCGTTGCCATCAACGATCTTGGTCCTGTTGAAACGAACGCACACCTGTTGCGCTATGACAGCGTGCACGGCCGCTTCCCGGGCGAAGTGACCGTGAAAGGCGACACGATCAGCGTCGGAAACGGGGCCATCAAGGTCACAGCCGAGCGCGATCCGACGAAACTGCCCTGGAAGGATCTCGGCGTCGACATCGCGATGGAATGCACCGGCATTTTCACCGCGAAGGAAAAAGCCTCGGCGCATCTCACTGCGGGCGCCAAGCGCGTTCTTATATCGGCCCCGGCCGACGGCGCCGACTTCACCGTCGTTTTCGGCGTGAACCACGACAAGCTCACCAAGGATCATAAGGTCGTTTCGAACGGCTCGTGCACGACCAATTGCCTGGCGCCGGTCGCCAAGGTGCTCAACGACGCGGTCGGGATTGAAAGCGGATTCATGACCACGATCCACGCCTATACGGGCGATCAACCGACGCTCGACACGCTGCACAAGGATCTCTACCGCGCGCGCGCGGCGGCTATGTCAATGATCCCGACATCGACCGGCGCTGCCAAGGCAATCGGTCTTGTCCTGCCCGAGCTCAAGGGCAAGCTCGATGGCGTTTCCATTCGGGTGCCGACTCCGAATGTGTCGGTCATCGATCTCAAGATCGTCGCGAAAAAACCGACGACGAAGGAAGAAGTCAACGACGCCGTCAAACGCGCGGCGGAACAGCAGCTCAAGGGTATTCTCAACTATACCAACGATCCCAACGTTTCGATCGATTTCAACCACGACCCGCACTCGTCGACGTTCCACATGGACCAGACCAAGGTCATCAACGGCACGCTGGTGCGTGTGATGTCCTGGTACGATAACGAGTGGGGTTTTTCCAACCGCATGGCGGACACAGCCGTCGCGATGGGCAAATTGCTCTGACGGTCGCCCGGGGCGGCCTATGACCGGATTTCGAACGCTCGATCGCGTCGACGTTAAGGGCAAACGGGTTCTGCTTCGCGTCGACCTGAACGTGCCGGTCGAGAACGGCGTCGTAACAGATGCGACGCGCATTGAGCGCGCGGCCCCGGCAATTACCGAGCTCGCCGATAAGGGCGGCAAGGTCATCCTGCTCTCGCATTTCGGGCGCCCGAAGGGTCGCGACCCCAAGCATTCCCTCAAACCGGTCGCGGCCGAGGTTGCACGCATCATCAAGCGGCCCGTCAGGTTCGCGGACGATTGCATCGGCGAGCCGGCAGCGCGCGCAGTTGCAGCGATGAAGCCCGGCGACATCGTGTGCCTGGAAAACACGCGCTTCCATCCGGGCGAAGAGAAGAACGACCCTGCCTTCGTCGCCGAACTTGCAAAACTTGGCGACATCTGGGTGAACGACGCATTTTCCGCCGCGCACCGCGCACACGCTTCGACCGAAGGTCTCGGTCACAAGCTTCCGGCTTACGCCGGGCGGACGATGCAGGCTGAGCTCGAGGCCCTGTCGCGGGCGCTGGATCACCCGGAGCGGCCGCTTGCGGCGATCGTCGGCGGCGCCAAGATTTCGACCAAGCTCGATTTGCTCGGCAACCTGCTCGACAGGGTCGATACCTTGATCATCGGCGGCGCCATGGCCAATACCTTTCTGCTCGCGCAAGGAAAGGATGTCGGCAAATCCCTGGTCGAAGCCGACCTTGTGGGCACCGCGCGGGACATTATGGCGAAGGCAAAGGCTGCGAAGCGCGAAATTGTGCTGCCTGCCGATGCCGTCGTCGCCCAAAAGTTCGCGGCGCAGGCGCCCTCCCAGGTCGTAGACGTAGACAAGGTCCGCGGCGCCAGCATGATTCTCGATATCGGTCCACGCAGTGTCGAGCTGGTGGTGTCGGCGCTCGCGCGTGCGAAAACATTGGTATGGAACGGCCCGTTCGGCGCTTTCGAGATGGAACCGTTCGACAACGGTACCGTCGAAGTTGCCGAGGCGGCGGCGGAACTGAGCGAAGCCGGCAAGCTTGTCTCAGTGGCGGGCGGCGGAGATACGGTCGCGGCCCTCAATGTCGCGGGCGTTGCGGACCGCCTCACCTATGTTTCAACTGCGGGCGGCGCCTTCCTGGAATGGCTGGAAGGCAAGGCCTTGCCTGGGGTCGAGGTATTGCGGGTAAAATGAGCTCGAACAGCGCCGTCCGGGGGTTCTGAAGGGATGCGATGGAGAAAGCTATGAAGCTCGATGAACTGAACAAAGTCGCCCAAGCCATGGTGGCGCCCGGCAAGGGCATCCTGGCTGCGGACGAATCATCCGGCACGATCAAGAAGCGCTTCGATGCGATCGGCGTCGAATCGACGGAAGATGTGCGGCGCGACTATCGCGAGATGCTCTTCCGTTCGGCCGAGGGCATGAAGCACATTTCCGGCGTCATCCTCTATGACGAGACGATCTGGCAGAAGGCGAAAGACGGGACGCCGCTGGTCGAACTGATCAGGAAGGCGGGCTCCATCCCCGGCATCAAGGTGGACGAAGGGACAAAGCCATTGCCATTCTGTCCAGGAGAGGTCGTCACGGCCGGCCTCGACAAGTTGCCGGACCGCCTGCCGAAATATTACGAGCAGGGCGCGCGGTTTGCGAAATGGCGGGCGGTGATCGACATCGGCGCAGGCATCCCGACCTACGCCTGCATCCGCACCAATGTCCATGCGCTCGCGCGCTACGCTGCGTTGTGCCAGGTCAACCAGATTGTCCCGATCGTTGAACCGGAAGTTCTGATGGACGGTGATCACGATATCGATCGCTGCCAGCAAGTGACCGAAATGGTATTGAAGCTCCAGTTCGAGGAGCTTTATTTCCAGCGCGTCGCGCTCGAAGGAATCGTGCTGAAGCCCAATATGGTGATCTCCGGCAAGAAGAACAGCAAACGAGCAGGCGTCGAGGAAGTTGCCGAGAGGACCGTCAAAGTACTCAAGAACTGCGTACCGGGCGCGGTCCCCGGCATCGCTTTCCTGTCGGGCGGACAGAGCGACGAAGAGGCGACCGCCCATCTCGATGCGATGAACAAGATCGGCAATCTGCCGTGGACGCTGACCTTCTCCTACGGCCGCGCGCTCCAGCACGCACCGCAGACGACCTGGAAGGGCAAATCCGAAAATGTCGCCGCGGCGCAGCGGGCGTTTTCCCACCGCGCCAAAATGAACGGCCTGGCCGCGCTGGGCCAATGGAAATCGGATCTGGAAAAGAAAGCGGCTTGAACGCGCAAAAGGCCGCGTCGCGAGCGCGGCCTTTCGCGTTTTTTATCCCGTTGCGTGCGGGATCAGTCGCAATTGCTTTTGTGAACTGTCTTCGATCCGGTGATGTCTTCCTTGTGAACCGTCTTGGACGTGCAATCGCCCGAGCCGGTCGTTTCCTTCCTGATCGTCTTCTTCTCGGTGCCGAGGAACCCGTCCCGTTTCTCAACCGTGACCGATGTATCCGGCTTGCCGTGCTCGATCACGACGGCGGGGTCGCGTCGTTCCTCGATGACGGTTTGCGCGCTCGCGGACAACGCGCCGATCGCACTCGCGGCCAGCGCGACTGCGAGGACATTGAGCTTCATTGACGCCTCCTGTAATAAGCCTCGCCTGTAAACGCCCTGCCCGCATCGGACGTTCCGATGATTTTCACGTAACGCAAGGATATGAAACGTGATTGATCTGTACACCTGGACGACCCCAAACGGCCGCAAGATTTCCATTGCTCTGGAAGAATTCGGCCTGCCCTACACCGTGCATCCAATCGATATTTCCAAGGACGAGCAGTTCGCGCCCGCATTTCTGAAAATAGCGCCCAACAACCGCATTCCGGCCATCGTCGATCGCGACACGAATATTGCACTGATGGAGTCGGGCGCCATTCTCATCTATCTCGCCGACAAGACGGGCAAGCTGATGCCGAAATCGGGCGAAGGGCGCTACCGCGTGATCGAGTGGCTGATGTGGCAGATGGGCGGCCCGGGTCCAATGCTCGGCCAGGTGCATCACTTCGTTAAATACAACAAAGGCAAGGCGCTCTATGCCGAAGAGCGCTACCTGAAGGAAGGTCACCGGCTGTACAAGGTACTCAATACGCGGCTCGAAGGCCGCGAGTTCGTCGCCGACCAGTATTCGATCGCCGATATCGCCATCTGGCCCTGGATCTCGCGCTTCGAATGGCAAACCATCGACATGAAGCAATACCCCAACGTCAAGCGCTGGTACGAGACCATCGCTGCACGCCCGGCGGTGCAGAAGGGCTACCGGATACCGAAAGATATGGGCCCTGTGCCAATGCCGACCTGATGGCTTCGCTTGGACGAAGGATTTCAGACGAATAATCTTACAAAACGATTCGCCGGCGGCCGCGCCGGCGCGGTGATGTTGCGTTCGCAGTGGTTGCAACGTCGTCGAGGCCATGTCGAAACCACAGCCCAAGCCAAGCCCCGCAAGATCCGCCGCTGATTCGCTGCGGCAGGCGGTTCTGTGTCACCAGCGCGGCCAGTTGGGCGAAGCGGAAACGCTCTATCGGTATACCCTCGACGCCGATCCGGATAACTTCGACGCACTCCATCTCTTCGGCGTTCTCAAGCACCAGCGCGGCGAACATGCCGATGCGCTGGGCTACATTGCGCGCGCACTCAAGAGCAACGCGCGCTCGGCTGCCGCGCACTCGCACTACGGCATGGTCCTCGCGGCGCTTGGCAAGGCCGGTGACGCGCTGGAGAGCTACGAACGCGCCATCGCCCTCAAGCCCGATTTTGCCGAGGCACTCAACAACCGCGGCAATGCCCTGCGTACCCTCAAGCGGCCGCACGATGCGCTGCCGAGCTTTGATCGCGCCGTTGCGGTGCGCCCGGACTACGCGGAAGCCCTCAACAATCGCGGAAATTGCCTGGTCGATCTGGTTAGACTCGAGGACGCGATGGAAAGCTACGATCGGGCGTTGGCGCATCGCCCGAAATATGTGGATGCACTGATCAACCGGGCAAATACCTTGCGCCTGCTCGGCCGCCTTGATGAGGCGCTCGCGAGTTTCGATCGGGCCCTTATCTTCAAGCCGGATCATGCGGAAGGGTATCTTGGTCACGGCAACGCGCTGCTGGCGCTGAAAAGGCCGGCAGAGGCCGTGCACAGTTATGATCGCGCAATCGCGCTCGTGCCGACCGCAATTGAAGCATTTGCCAATCGCGGGCGCGCGTTGCGCGAACTCAAGCGTTATGACGAATCCCTCGCAAGCTACGACCGCGCGCTCTCGATCAGGCCCGACGATGCTGCACCGCTGGTTGGCCGCGGCAACACACTTTATGCAATGAAATCCTTTGCCGCTGCGCTTGCAGACTATGATCGTGCGGTTGCAGTTCGGCCTGATTTTGCGGAAGCCCACGGTAATCGCGGCAACGCCTTGCGCGAACTGGGCCGGCACAGCGAGGCGCTGGACGCGTGCAATCGCGCCCTCGCGCTCAAGCCCGATTACAACGAAGGCTACAACAATCGCGGCAACGCTCTTATTGAGCTCAACCGCCCGACCGACGCGCTCGCTGACTATGACCGCGCGCTCGAAGCGGCGCCCGACAATGTCTATGCGTGGGTCAATCGGGGCAACGCATTGCGCTATCTGGATCGGGCCGACGAAGCGATTGAAAGTTTCGACCGGGCCATCGCGCTGGCCCCCGATCTCGCCGAGGCGCACTGGAATAAGGGCCTGCTGTGCCTTTCCATTGGCGACTTTGCGCGCGGCTGGGCCGGCTACGAGTGGCGCTGGCGGCGCGACGGGGAGCTGCAGCCGCGTGCATTCACGCAGCCGCAGTGGCGCGGCGAGACGCTCGCCGGCAAGACAATTTTGCTGCACGCCGAGCAGGGTTTCGGCGACAGCATCCAATGCATTCGCTACCTGGCGATGGTGGCCGAGAAGTGCGACAGGATCATTCTCGAAATTCCCGACGGCCTGATGCCGCTTGTCGAGAATGCCGCGAATATCCACGGCCTCTATCGCCGCGGCGATACGCTGCCGCACTTCGATGCCCACTGCCCGCTCATGAGCCTTCCGCTCGCCTTCGGCACAACGCTCGATACCATTCCCGCGTCCGTTCCTTATCTCGGCGTGCCGCCCGGGCGCGCCAGAATCTGGCGGGCGCGACTGGCAGACGTCGGCAGACCGCGGGTCGGCCTGGTCTGGTCCGGCAAGCCCAGCCACAAGAACGATCACAACCGCAGCATCGCGCTATCGCGGCTCAAACCGGTGCTGTCGGTCGGCGGCGTCGGGTTTGTCAGCCTGCAGCAGGAGTACCGCGACAGTGATCTCGCGGCGCTCGATCGGCTGCCGATCCGGCGCCTCGACAAGCTTCTGACGGATTTTGCCGACACAGCGGCTGTGATCGGAGAACTCGACCTCGTCATTGCCGTCGACACCGCGGTCGCGCATTTGGCCGGAGCTATGGCCAAACCGCTTTGGTTGCTGGTGCCCCACATCCAGGACTGGCGCTGGTTACGGGAACGCAACGACAGTCCCTGGTACCCGACAGCAAGGTTGTTTCGACAGCCACAGATCGGTGATTGGGACGGGGCAATTGCAGCAATGGCAAAGGAGCTTGCGGAATTTGCATAAGCCTGCGTCACCTTGGCCAAGTCATGATGCAGGTCAACTTTTTGCCCGATTAGGCTAGCATCCGACGGTCATGGCCTCCCGACCCAAGCACCCCGAGCCGCGTCCGGCACCCAGGCTCTATCTGATGACGCCGCCGATCGCGGACCCGTTTGCATTCTCGGAGCAGTTGGCAACGGCTTTGGATGCTGGAGACATCGCTGCAGTGCTGCTGCGGTTGGCCGATGCCGACGAGCGCACGATGATTAATCGCATCAAAACGCTCGCGCCGCCGGTACAAAACAAAGGTGCCGCACTTCTGCTCGATGGCCGCGCCGGTCTGGTGGCGCGCGGTGGCGCCGACGGTGCACATCTCGGCGATATCGCGGATTTTACCGCCGCGCTTGAGACCCTTAAACCCGAACGCATTGCAGGTGCGGGCGGGCTTGCCAGCCGGCACGACGCCATGCTCGCCGCCGAGCAGGGAGCCGACTACGTGATGTTCGGTGAGCCGGACCCGATCGGGAAATGCCCGGCTTTCGCAGCCGTTGAGGAACGGATTGCGTGGTGGGCAGAAGTGTTCGAGGCCCCATGTGTCGGCTATTCGGATTCCCTGCAGACGATTGCACCACTGGTCGCGGCCGGCGCCGACTTTATCGCGCTCGGCGATGCGGTATGGCGCGCACCAGACTCAATTGCCGAAACGATCCGCGAAGCGAGCCGCTACCTTCGCCTTACGGAGCCGGCCACATGATCCGGCCAATTTGCGGTTCCATCAGCGCGGTCTTGACAATCGCCGTAATCACGGCCGCGACGGCGCAGCCGACGAAAAATACACCGCCACCTGTGCCCGCACAGGCGCCGAATTCCAATCAGCCGAACATCGATGTCGCGTATGGCGCATTCCAGCGGGGGTTCTATCTGACTGCGTTCAGCGAGGCGGCGAAGCGTGCACAACAAAACGATCCCGCGGCCATGACCCTGCTCGGCGAGTTGTACGCTCAGGGCCTTGGCGTTGGGCGCGACGATTCAAAAGCGGCTCAATGGTACAAACTGGCTGCCGCCAAAGGCGATCGCGACGCAATCTTTGCGCTCGCGATGTTCAGTTTCCAGGGCCGCGCTGGTCCGCGCAATGTCGACGACGCTGCACGTCTGCTGGAGGCCGCGGCCAAGCTCGGACACCCCGGTGCGGCCTATAATCTCGGACTGCTATATGTCCAGGGCGAGCAATTTCCGCAGGACTTCAAGCGCGGCGCCGAACTTTTTGCGGTCGCGGCGGAATCCGGCAACCCCGAGGCACAGTACGCGCTTGCAACCATGTATAAAGAAGGGCGCGGCGCACCCAAGGATCCAGGCAAAGCGACACGTCTGATGGAGCAGGCTTCCATCGGCGGCAATGTCGACGCGATGGTGGAGTTCGCGATCGCTCAATTTAATGGAGACGGCACCGCCAAAGACGAGGCCGCGGCGGCGCGCCTTTTCCTGAAGGCTGCGCATCTTGGCAATATTGTCGCGCAAAACCGGCTGGCACGCATTCTTATGGCCGGTCGCGGCATGCCCGCCGACCCGACCGAGGCCGTCAAATGGCATATCGTCGCGAAGACCGGCGGCAGCAGCGATCCCGAGCTCGACGTCTTCGCCTCAAAACAGAGCCAGGCCATACGCGACGCGGCGGACAAAGCAGCGAAGAAATGGCTGTCGACGGTGACCGCGCAGCGGCCTTGACGACAGACGCCTTCACGGGCAGACCGCAGGCGCTATGCAGCATTCAGCCCTGCTTAATGTGATGATTGCCGCTGCGCGCAAGGCCGCGCGTGCGATCAAACGTGACTTCGGCGAACTTGAAAAATTGCAGGTCTCGCTGAAGAGCCCGGCAAATTTCGTCACGGCGGCCGACCGGCGCGCCGAAGAAACCATATACGCAGAGCTCATGAAGGCAAGGCCGGGCTATGGATTTCTCGGCGAAGAGAGTGGCCGCCGAGAAGGCACCGACAAGAGTCATATGTGGATCGTAGATCCGCTCGATGGCACTACCAATTTTCTACACGGCATCCCCCACTTCGCGATTTCGATAGCGCTCGAGCGTGACGGCGCCATGGTCGCGGGCTTGATCTACAACCCAGTAACCGATGAATTGTTCGTGGCTGAAAAGGGCAAGGGTGCGTTCCTGAACGATCAGCGCATTCGTGTCGCTGCGCGAACGCGACTTGCAGAGTCGATTGTCGCGTGCGGAATTGCTCACCACGGACATGGCGATGTCGGCCTGTCACGAAAGGAAATAGGCGCCGTGCAGGAGCACGTGGCCGGGGTGAGGCGTTTTGGCGCCGCTGCGCTTGATCTCGCCTGGATAGCGGCAGGACGACTGGACGGTTATTGGGAAAGAACTCTGAAGCCGTGGGACCTGGCCGCGGGATTGGTGCTTGTACGGGAGGCCGGTGGTTTCGTCACCGATTGTGACGGCCGGGACGAGATTCTCAGCAAAGGCCACGTCGTCGCCGGCAATGAGCCGATTCATAAAGGGCTTCTGTCCCTGCTCAAGGTCACCGGAAAAGACTGACCACCGCAATTTCAACTTATTCAGCGGCATTATCGAGGTAGGCCGGGGTTCCGGCACAACTGCTTTTTACAGATCATATGTCTGTGTCATAGTGCGTCGCGGGGGCTTGCAGGCGCAACGTCGAAACTCATGGCCAAAGAAATCGATCCTCTCAAGCTGTCTTCGCCTCGGATCTTTCTGTTCAGGATGTTGGTTTTTGTCATCCTGGTCGGACTGATTGCGTTTGTGCTGCACAAGCAGATCCAGGTCGCGTTCATGGCGAACCCGGGGCTCAACGCCCTGATTATCGGCGTCCTGGCAATCGGCATTATCCTGTCGGTCCGGCAGGTGTTGCGGCTTTACCCGGAGATCGCCTGGGTCAACAATTTCCGTCTGGCCGACCCAGGCCTCGCCGTCGACCGGGCACCGGTGCTGCTTGCACCAATGGCGGCAATCCTGGGGAGCCGGGTCGGCCGCATGGCGATGTCCGCGCAATTGATGCGTGGCATTCTCGACTCGATTGCTACCCGCCTCGACGAGGCGCGTGACATCTCCCGCTACATGACTGGCCTTTTGGTGTTCCTTGGCCTCCTCGGCACGTTCTGGGGCCTGATCGAGACTGTCAGTTCGGTCGGAAACGTCATTCAGGGCCTCAAGGCGAGCGGCGACAGCGGAACGATGTTCGACTCCTTGCGTGACGGCCTTGCCGCGCCCCTTTCCGGCATGGGCATTTCATTTTCGTCGTCGCTGTTCGGCCTTGCCGGCTCGCTCGTTCTCGGCTTCCTCGACCTGCAGTCCAGCCAGGCGCAAAACCGTTTCTACACCGAGTTGGAGGACTGGTTGTCCACCACCGTCTACGACCAGGCCGCCGAGCCCTCCGCGGTTGCTGCCGGCATGGGTGGCGAGGTTCGCTCCGCCATCGAGCGGCTGCGCGAGGCGGTCGACCAGGCCGGCGCGGGCAAATCCGCATCCGCAGCCATGGCCAATCTGGCCGAGGCAATCCAAGGCTTGGTGCACCACATGCGCACAGAGCAGCAGATGATCAGGGACTGGGTCGACTCGCAGGCCGACCAGCAACGCGAGATCAAAAAGCTGCTCGAGGTGATGGTACGCGAGCACGTGAACCGTTGAGTCTGGACTGATGGCGCTTGCAAGAATCCGCCGCGGCGAAAGCGGCATGAATTACTGGCCGGGCTTCGTCGATGCCTTGTCGACGCTGATCCTCGGCATCATTTTCCTGCTCACGGTCTTCGTTGTCGTGCAGTTTTATCTGCAGCAGGAAGTCGCCGGGAAGGATACCGCACTCAGCCGCCTGAACGCGCAGATCGCGCAGCTTACCGAGCTGCTGGGGATGGAAAAGTCGGGAAAGACCGATCTCGAGGATCAGCTTGCCCAGTTGCGTGCGACATTGGCCAGCGCGGAAAGTGAGCGCGACCGCCTTAAGGGCGCGGCTGAAAACGCCGGAGCCGGTGCCGCAGCCGCCCAGGGCAAAGTGTCCGAGCTCACCGGCCAGCTCGAAGGCGAGAAGAAGATCACGGCGCGTGCGCTCGCTCAGGTGGAAGTACTCAATCAGCAGATTGCGGCCCTGCGCCGGCAACTGGCGGCACTGGAGCAGACGCTCGATGCCGCCGAAAAGAAAGACAAGGATTCCCAGAGCCGGATCTCCGAGCTCGGCCAGCGGCTCAACCTCGCACTGGCGGAGCGCGTGAACGAACTCAAACGCTACCGTTCGGATTTCTTCGGCAAGCTGCGTGAGATCCTCGGCAATCGCGCCGACGTCCGGATCGTAGGAGACCGTTTCGTCCTGCAATCCGAGGTTTTCTTCGATACCGGCAAGGCGGATCTCAAGCCCGAAGGCCGGGTCGAGCTCGACAAGGTCGCAGACGCCCTTCTCGCGCTGGAAAAGCAAATTCCGGCTGATCTTGCCTGGGTGTTGCGCGTTGATGGCCACACCGACGTGCGGCCGATTTCAGGTGGCGTGTTCAAGTCGAATTGGGATCTGTCGGCGGCGCGCGCAATTTCGGTTGTGCAGTACCTGATTGGAAAGGGCGTTTCTCCCCAGCGTCTGGTGGCCGCCGGGTTCGGTGAGTTCCAGCCTATCGACCTTGGCAAGACCGATGATGCTTACAGCCGCAATCGCCGCATCGAGTTCAAGCTGACCGAGCGGTGAGCGCGCCAGCCTTCACTCTGCGCCCATACTCCGCCGCCGATGAAGACGCGGCGATCGAAGTGTGGCGCCGAACGTGGTCCAGTCACTATCCGCATCTTGATTTCAACGCGCGTCAGCCCTGGTGGCGCAACCGCTGGCGCAATGAGCTCGTGCCCGCGGCGCAGATCATCGTAGCGGAAAGCAGCGGAGTCATTGTCGGCTTCGTTACCATCGACCCTAAGACGATGTATCTCGACCAGATCGTCGTTGCGCCCGAACACTGGGGGTCAGATGTCGCGCTGGCTCTGCTCGATGAGGCGAAGCGGCTCTCGCCGGAGGGGATCACCCTTCTCGTCAACAAGGACAATTTCCGCGCTATCCGCTTCTACGAGAAGCACGGCTTTGCGTATGCAGGTGAAGACAAGAACCCCGTGTCCGGCCTGCCAGTGAACCGCATGGCATGGCGCCGCTAGGCCGCACCCATTTCGAATTGCAGCTTCGCCAGACGCGCATAAAGACCACCCGCCGAAGCCAGCGATGCGTGCGTCCCCTCCTCGACAATACGACCATTGTCGATGACCAGAATGCGGTCGCAGGACTGCACGGTTGCGAGCCGATGCGCGATCACGATGCTGGTGCGGTTGAGCATCAGCCGCTTGAGCGCCTGTTGCACCAGCGTTTCGCTTTCGGCATCGAGTGACGATGTCGCTTCGTCAAGCAACAACAGCGGCGCTTTGCGCAGGATAGCGCGTGCAATTGCAATGCGCTGACGTTGTCCGGCCGACAGCGTAACACCGCGTTCGCCAAGCGGCGTTTCGAATCCGAGCGGCAACCGGCGGATAAATTCC
>Ga0126377_10001366_pt1 | contig 15992 bp, 14 predicted proteins | sample PanSoiMetPlot_22_FD_92647 | JGI IMG/M metagenome (GOLD analysis project Ga0126377, IMG submission 92647) | Tropical forest soil microbial communities from Panama - MetaG Plot_22 | ecosystem: Environmental > Terrestrial > Soil > Tropical forest > Bulk soil | place: Panama | collected 2016-02-17
TCGGCGGCTACCGGCGGATGCTCGACGTCGTCCTGCGCCACCAGTTGCTGACCCTATTGGCATTTTTCGTCACGCTCGGCATCACGGCCGCGATGATCGTCCTCATTCCGAAGGGATTCTTCCCGACGCAGGACACCGGCCTGATCACTGGAATTTCCGAAGCGGCGCAGGATGTCTCACCGGCGGAGATGAAGCGGCTCCAGCGCGAACTCGCGCAGCTGCTCGCACGCGACCCCGACGTCGCGGCCTTCGGCTCGTTCTTCGGCAGCGGCAGCGGCAATACGCTCAACACTGCCCGCTTCTTCATCGGCCTTAAGCCGCACGAGCAGCGTACGGCGAGTGCCACGGACGTCATCAACCGGCTGCGGCCTCAACTCGCAAAGGTCGAAGGCACGAGTCTGTTCCTGCAACCGGCGCAGGACATCACGGTCGGCGGGCGCATCGCACGCGGCCAGTTCCAGTACACGCTGCAGGACGCCGACATCCAGGAGCTCAACACCTGGGCCCCGCGCATGCTCGCCAAGCTGAAATCCATTCCCGAGCTGACCGACGTCGCCAGCGACCAGCAAGGCAACGCGCCGCAGATGGCGATCAAGATCAATCGCGATGCCGCGGCACGGTTCGGCATCCAGCCGCAGGTGATCGACGACACGCTCAACGACGCATTCGGTCAGCGCCAGGTGACGCAGTATTCGACGCAGACCAACACCTATTTCGTCGTACTCGAAGCATTGCCCGAACTGCAGAAGGACCCCGCCACGCTCGACCAGATCTATGTCAAATCGTCGACCGGACAGATGATCCCGATGACCACCGTCGTCGACGTGGATCTGCAACACACGGGCCCGTTGTCGGTATCGCACCAAGGGCAGTTCCCGGCAGTGACGCTCTCGTTCAATCTGCCGCCGGGCATCTCGCTCGGCACCGCGGTCGCCGCAATCCAGCAAGTGGAACGCGACATCGGCAAGCCGCAATCGCTGCTGACGAGCTTCCAGGGCAATGCTCAGGCGTTCCAATCCTCATTGTCCAACGAGCCCATTCTGATCGTCGCCGCTCTGTTCGTCGTCTATGTGGTCCTCGGCATCCTCTACGAGAGCTACATCCACCCCTTGACCATCCTCTCCACACTTCCGTCCGCAGGCATCGGCGCGCTGCTGTGCCTTTGGCTCGGCGGCTTCGACCTGTCTGTTATCGGCATCATCGGCATTATTCTGCTGATCGGCATCGTCAAGAAGAACGGCATTATGCTGGTTGATTTCGCCATCAGTCGCGAGCGCGACGGTGTGGCACCCGAGACGGCGATCCGCGAAGCCGCCTTGCTTCGGTTCCGCCCGATCCTCATGACCACCATGGCCGCCCTGCTCGGCGGCGTGCCGCTGATGCTGGGGTCCGGCTCCGGCTCGGAGCTGCGCCAGCCGCTGGGCTATGCCATGGTCGGCGGCCTGGCGCTCAGCCAGTTGCTGACGCTGTTCACCACGCCGGTGGTCTACCTCTATCTCGACCGGTTGCAATCCTGGCTGAACGGAGAGAAATCCCACAAGGAAGAAGTGCCTTATCTGGCCGCCGCCGAATAGCCGAACGGGACTGCATCGGCAACGTGGGGCTTGGCAAGACCGGCCGGACGTGAACGCCAATGGGCCCCGGCGGCACTATCCCGGTGCCGCCCCCTTGGTCTCGGCAACAATCCAGGCGTGGTAGGCTGGATCGACGTGCTCGATCGGGATGACGAGGACCGCCGGCGTCGTATAGGCATGCATCGCTTTGACGGCCGCCCGCACGCTTTCGGCCAGCGACGCCCGGGTCTTGACGATCATGACCGCCTCCTCGCCACGGTCGACCGCCCCTTCCCACCAGTAGTATGAGATCATGCCCGGCAGGATGTTGACGCAGGCTGCCAGCCGGCGCTCGACAATGGCGCGGCCGGCCTTCTCAGCCTCGACAACGGAAGGGTAGGTCGTATAGACGAAGACCGCGCGTTCCATGTGGCAATCCTGTATAACCGGCCCCTCGTTCGAATGGCCCCCCCGTTGACGGCTCCCTTGGTGATTGCAGACGCGTAGCCGAGCAACCCGCGCGAAACCCGGCCGAGCATCATGAACCGCCCATCCCACCTCGAGCGGATCGCCTTCGTCGCCAGCACGACCCCCGAAGCGCGGGAGGCGCTCGATCGTTTGACCAAGCGCTATGGCAACACCGACCCGGCGACGGCCAACGTCATCGTTGCGCTGGGCGGCGACGGCCTGATGCTGCAGACCCTGCACAAGTTCATGACCACGGGCAAGCCGATCTACGGCATGCATCGCGGCACGGTCGGCTTCCTGATGAACGAGTTTCGCGAGGACGACCTTGTCGAGCGGCTTGCCGCCGCCAAGATGACCGCGATCCATCCACTGTTTGTGCGGGCAACGGACGTGGAGGGCCGTCCGCACCAGCACGAGGCCATCAACGAAGTGTCGCTGTTCCGCCAGACCCATCAGGCGGCGCGGCTGCGCATCCTGGTCGACGGCAAGGAGCGCCTGCACGAACTTGTCGCCGACGGCGTCCTGGTCGCGACCCCGGCCGGTTCGACCGCCTACAATCTCTCGGCCCAGGGGCCCATCATGCCGGTCGGCGCGTCGCTCCTGGCGCTCACGCCGATCAGCCCGTTCCGCCCACGGCGCTGGCATGGTGCTCTCCTCCCCGCGACCGCGCGGGTGACGGTCGAGGTGCTCGAGGCCGACAAGCGCCCGGTCGCCGTCGCCGCCGATCATGACGAGGTGCGAAACGTGCACCAAGCCGAGATCTGGCTGGAGCAATACATTTCGATCCAGATCCTATTCGACCCCGGTCACAGCCTGGACGAGCGGATCCTGCGCGAGCAGTTCGACTATTAGGGCATTTGCCCGGACTTGATCCGGGGTGCAATTCGGTTTTCTCGTGGCGCTGGCGCGTGGCGCACGGGGGCCGTTCGAAAATGCGCAAAAAATGCGACAAACGCCAGGGTCGCGATTCCCGCCGGCTGAAAACAAATGCGGCGCCCGGCCGTGCCGGACGCCGCGTGACGTGATAACGCCCTGTCGTTGGTCCGATCCCGGATCAGCGGCGCATCACTTGGCTTCGCTCGTGCTGCACCGCATCCGCGACACGGTCCTGATTCCAGCCTAGTTCTGCGCGACGATGCCGTCGAGCGTCGATTGCTTGGCCGACGTGCCGTGGCCGCCGGCGAAGGTCGCGCCGCTGATTCCGAGCTTCTTCACCGCCTCGCCGAGCGCAAGCACCCCCGGGGTCCGCGCGCTGTCGCGGCCGGGCGACCAGATATCGGTGACCCACACGACGTTGTCCTTGACCACGTGGCCGATGATCATTCCGTCGGAATGCGGATTGGGAATGTTGTAGAGCTGGATTTCGACGGAATCGTCTTTGAGCGCCATGCGATCCGACACCTCCACGATGTTGGCCTGCTTCGGCTGCTTCTGCAGCGCATCCGGCGCGAGCGTGTGGGGTGCCTGTACCACCCGCTCGAAATAGGCCTTGCTCGGCGTCGGAACGATCACCGTCGCGCCTTCCGCCACGTAGGCCCGCATGCCGCCAGTGTGGTCCATATGGTGATGAGTGAGGACCAGCGTCTTGATCGGCTTGCCGGGATACTTGGCCTTGGCAGCATCCATGACCCAGCGCGACTGTCCTTCGTCGACGGGGGCATCGAATACGACGATGCCGTCGCTCATCGCGACGATCAGGTTGTTGGCCGAGCCGCCGACGACCTGCTGCACGTTCGGCGCAAGCTCGACCAGCTTGAAGCCGCCGTTGTCCGGATAATAGACCTTGTCGCTGTCGAGGAAGCGGCCAAGGAACATGCGCCGTAGCACCCATTGATACGGCACGTCGGTTGCGGCCGACTTCGCCTTGGCCTTGACCTCGTCGCTCACCGCGAACGTATCCGGCGCGAGCGTCGGATTGGGCGAGACCTCGTTATACTTCAGGCGCTGGACTTCCATGCCGTTGATCTGGAACGACAGCGCGTGGGCGATCTGGACGTTGCCGACCTTCCGCCAATCATCGAGGATCAGGTCGTAGCTCGAATCGCCATAAATGTGATCGTTATCGCGGGAACGCACCACTGCAGGCAAGTGCGTCTGGGGATCGAACAGGATGATGTATTTTGCCTGACCGCTGTCGAACACCACCGCCGGCAACGACCGCTCCCCTGCCTTCTGCGGCTCGAGCGCGGTGACGGCTTGCGCATTTTCCAGGGCCCTGAGCATCAGCAACGGCGAGGCACGCCCGACCTCACGCTGATGCGCGGCAAGCCGCACGCCCGACATCGGCTGCACGCCCTTGTCGTCGACCACGACGCCGAAGCTCGGCGTAATGATCTCGCTGTATTTCGATCGTTCGACCGCGGGATATTTCTTGTCGCGGTCCCAGTCGATGCGCACCATCCGGTTCACCGCGTCGGCCGTCAGCGTAAAGGTCGCGTTGTCGATCAAACGCGATTCGCCGTCGACGGTGAACGATTGGCCCGGCTCCCAATGCTTGGCTTCGCCCTTGATGATGGCGCCCTTCAAGGCCCGCAACGCATCGGCGCCGCCTTGCGCCTCGACGGCGGCTTTCACCAGATCGGCGGGATTTTGCGCCGGCTGGCGATCCTGCGCGGATGCGGGCTGCAGCGCGCTCAGCCCGAGTAGCAGAGCGACGGATAGTGCAAGAGAATATTTCATTGCAACTCCTCCCTTGTTCTGGTGGACGTGAATCTACCGACGGTTGTTCGAACCGTTCAAGCACTGAGCGTGCACGCCGAATTTCGCGGTCATCACTATCGCGTGAGGCTTACCATCCTCGTTCGTCGCCCTCATGGACCGAGGGTTCGTCGCCCTCATGGACCGAGGTCCGCCTTGTCGCGAAATGCTCTAGGCTCAATTCACTGCGGAACCATGCCAACAACAGCCACGGCGCGCGTTATCCCGCCCGCCACGGCATTTTTCGCAGGCACATTGTGCGCAGCCGGCCAAGCCGCCGCGGAGATCGAGACGGAGATCATCGACTACAAACAGGGCGAAACCGTGCTCGAAGGCTATCTCGCCTTTGACGCCGCCGCCGCCGGCAAGCGCCCGGGAATCCTGCTCGTGCACCGTGCAACGGCCCCGACGCATTCGCGCGCACCCGCACCGAGGCCCTGGCGAAGACCGGCTGCGTTGCCGTCGCCGCCGATATTTTCGGCAAGGGTGTTTGTCCGGCCAATGTGCCAGAGGCGCAGCAGCAATCAGATACGGCAAGGACCGCCCGCTGATGCGGCTGCGCGCCCAGGCCAGCCCTCGACGGGCTGCGGCAGAATGCGACGGTCGATACGGCCAACGTCGCGCTGATGCTCGCAGCGCGATCGTGCCTACGCCGGCTTCGGCTCCGTGGAGATCTGCTCCAGCACCTTGCCGCGGGTCTCGATGCCGACCAGCCACAGCGCGATCGCCGCGGCCAGGAACGAGACCGCGAAGGTGTGCAGCACGTAGGCGCCGAGCCCGTAGGATAACATGAAGCCAACGGCGGTCGGCGCCAGGAACGAGCCGATGCGGCCGATGCCGAAGAACCAGCCGACCGCAGTCGCGCGCAGATGCGTCGGGTGCAGTTCGCCGACATAGACGCCGGTCGAGCCGAACACGCCGGGATTGACCCAGCCGACGGCGGCGGCGGCGAAATAGAGCCAGATGCCGCTCGCCTCGGCGAACCACCAGTGACAGAAGGCGCCGACGAAGAAGTAGAGGAACAGCACCGGGCGCCGGCCGTAGCGGTCGATCAGGAAGCTGCAGGCCGAATAGCCGAACACGGCGGCAATCGCTTGCACCAGCTGAAACGTGATCGCCTGGCTCAGCGGAAATCCGCGTTCGGTCAGGATGGTCGGCAGCATGAACAGGATGCCGTTCGACGCCCACAGGAAGCCGAACGAGACGATCCACAGAAGGATGGTGCGATAGGCCCGGCCGGGCGCCAGCAGCTCCAACACCGTGACCTTGGTTTCGACATTGACCTCGGGGCGCAGGTTGGGAATGGCCTTGACCTCGTCCGACGACAGCGCGCGGCCGAGCGCCTTCTGCTCGATCGTGGCGACGGTCGCTTCGGCTTCGGCGATCTTGCCCTTGCTGAGGAGATAGCGCACCGACTCCGGCATATGGCGCCGCACGAAGAACAGCAGCAGCGCCGGCACGACGCCGACCACGAACAGCCCGCGCCAGCCCCCATTGGGGATGATCAGCAGGCTCAGCAGCGCCGCCACCACGAGGCCGACCGGGAACGCCGCCATGATGTTTCCGGTCAACGCACCGCGGATGCGGCCCGGGCTATATTCGGAGGCGAGCGTCAAGGTCACCGGCACTTCGCCGCCGAGGCCGAAATTCGATAGGAAACGGAAGACCGACAGCGAAACGACGTTCCACGACGCAGCGACGAGGCCGGTGAACAGCGAGAAGATGCCGACGGTCGCCTGGAACGCTGTGCGGCGGCCGATATAGTCGGACAGCGTCCCCCAGAACAACGCACCGAGGAACGCACCGACGAGACCGACCGTTGCCAGCAGGCCGGCCTGCGCCGGGCTCAACCCAAACTCGGCGCGGATCGGCGGCAAGGCGGCGCCGAACAGCGCGAAGTCAACGGCGTCGAACATGATGCCGCCGAACGCCAGGATGAAGAAGTTGCGATGCCACTTCGAGAACGGCAGTCGCTCGAGGCGTGCAACCAGCTCGGCGGATTTCTCCTGAGCATCGGCCATGACACTTCCCTCCCCTCGTTCCGCGCTTGTCGCCCGGCTCGTCTCGATTTGACCGGACGGTGCCACAAGCAACTGCGCGCGACAAGGAACGGCGGACCGTCACGTTCGCTGGACTTGCAGTCGCGCGTTGCGCCGAATCGCCGGCAATCGTTCAGCCCAGGAATTCGCGCAGCAATGCGACAGTGCGATCGGGGTGTTCGAGGACTGACGCGTGACGCGCACCGGGGAGCCACGCGAGGCGCGCCCCCGCAATGTGACCGGCGAGCCAGCGCGCCGCATCGAGAAAGCTCGGGATATCATCGTCGCCGCAGATGACGAGGGTGGGCGCGCGGATGTTGGCGACGTCGTCGCGCAGATCGGCCGCCGCCAGTGCCTCGCAGGCGAGGGCATAGCCTTCACCCGGCGTGCGCGCGAGCTGCCGGCGCACGTAGCGCACGGCGGGCGGATTGCGCGCGAGGCATGCGTCGGAGAACCAGATATTCAACAGGCCGGCAACCAGCGCGGCGACGCCCTGGGTGCGCGCGGCGGCCGCACGCTGGCCCCACATCACCCGCATCTCGTCGGTGTAGCGCGGGGTGGTGTCGATCAGGATCAGTCGATCGACGAGATCATGGTGATGGGCGGCGAAATGCTGCGCGATCAGGCCGCCGAACGAAATGCCGGCGACACTGACGCGGCCGAGATTTTCGCGCTGCATGATGCCGACGAGCTGGGCCGAGAGGTCGGCGATGGCGTAGCGAGCGGACGGAATCGGGCACGCGCCGTGACCCGGCAGATCGTAGGTGAGCAGCGTGCGTTCGCCGGCAAGCCCGGCGGCGAAATCCCAGAAGCGATGATCGACACCCAAACAATGCAGCAGGACAAGCGGCGCGCCGCTCCCCGAGCGATGCAGCGTGATCGAGTTCGCATCGAGCATGCTGGTTGCTTCCACGGTGACTGCGCAGAGCGGGCGCCTAGCCTCAAAGCACATTATTTGCTTTGCTTGACTCCGGTCACCTGCCCCGACATCCCTTGGCTGCGAGAGCGAGCCCGGCGCCGTCCTGATGATCATCGACATCTTCAACCATTTCATGCCGAAATCCTATCTCGACCGCCTGGCCGATCTCATTCCCGGCCATCCGGTGCTCACGGCCTTTCCGCGCCTCAAGACGCTGTGGGATGTCGAGGCACGCCTGCGTCTGCTCGATGGGTTCGACGGCGTGCAGCAAGTCGTCTCGCTCGCCAACCCGCCGCTCGAGCTGATTGCGCCGCCTGACAGGACTCCAGAGCTCGCGCGTATGGCGAACGACGCGCTCGCCGATCTGTGCCGCCGGCATCCCGACCGGTTTCCCGCTTTCGTCGCGGCACTGCCGATGAACAACGTCGGCGCCGCCACGGCCGAGATCGATCGCGCCATTGGCACGCTCGGCGCCCGCGGCGTCCAGGTGTTCACCAACGTCGCCGGCAGGCCGCTCAGCGCCGACGAGTTCCGGCCGGTGTTCCAGCGCATGGCGCACCACGACCTGCCGGTTTGGGTTCATCCGATGCGCGGCCCGCAATCGCCCGACTACGCCAGTGAGACGATCTCCGAGAACGAGATCTGGTTCATGTTCGGCTGGCCCTATGAGACCACAGCCTGCATGACACGGCTGATCTTCTCGAAGATTTTCGACGAGCTGCCGAACCTCAAGATCATCACCCACCACATGGGCGGCATGATCCCGGCCTTCTCCGGCAAGATCAATCTCGGCTTCCAGCAGATCTTTTTTGGCACGCCGGACCGCAATCCGGTCGCCGAGGCGTGCGGCCTGAACAAACGGCCGATCGAGTACTTCAAGATGCTCTATGCCGACACCGCGCTCAATGGTGAGATCGCGCCGACGCGCTGCGGTCATGCGTTCTTCGGTACGGCGTCCTGCCTGTTCGCGACCGACGCTCCGTTCGACGCCGAGCGGGGACGTGGCCTCATCGGCAACACGATCAAGGCGGTCGAAGCGCTCGAGATTTCCGCCGCCGAGCGCCAGCGCATCTTTGCGGGCAACGCCCGCACCCTGCTGAAACTTGCCTGAACCGGGTCCCGAGATGAAGACACACAACATCACCGTGAAGCTGCGTGATGGCGAGATGGGCGCCTATCTCGCCATCCCCGAAAAGACGCCGGCCGGCGCCGTCATCGCCATCATGGAAATCTGGGGTGTCAACGAGACGATGCGCCGCCATGCGCATGAGTTTGCCGAGGCCGGCTTCATCTGCCTGGTCCCCGACTTGTTCTGGCGGCAGGAACCGGGCGTCGAACTGTCCGACCACAATCCCGCGCATGTCGAGAAGGCGTTCGACCTCTACTACGATTTCGACTACGACCTCGCCGTGCGTGACATGGAGGACACCTGGCACTTCCTCGAGAGGCTGCCGGAGTGCAACGGCAAGGTCGGTGCGGCCGGCTATTGCCTGGGCGGCAAGCTCTGCTACTTGATGTGCTGCCGCACCGACATCGACTGCGCCGTCGCCTATTACGGAACCTATATCGAGCACCACATCCGCGAGGTGAAGAACCTGCACCGGCCGTTCGTGCTACACATGGCGATGAAGGACCGCTGGGTGCAGGCGGAGGTGAACGAACTCCTGGAGCGCCGACTCTCGCCCAATCCGCTCGTCACGATCCACAAGTATCCCGGTGCCGACCATGCCTTCGCCCGCTATGGTGGGCGGACCTATTCCAAGCCGGAAGCAGACCGTGCGCTCGCCCTCACGCTCGAGTTCTTCGGCAAGCACCTCGGCCCGGCGCGCTAAAGAACCGGGTTCGTGCGCGGATCGCCGATCGCTCCGCGCCATCGATGCAGGCTCGATTGCCTGCGCTGAACCGGACTTTTATCGGCCGCGACCCTGCCTTTCGCCATATCCTAAACCATTCCTTAATGCCGACGCCGTAGCTTTTCATGCGTCGCGGACCGTCAGGCCCGCGCCCATCGGGCTTTCCTTATGGTACGTATCGATTATAACCGCTTGCGCTTTCTGGTCATCGACGACAACGCCCATATGCGGCGAATCCTGCGCACGTTGCTGCACGGGTTCGGCACGCGTGAAGTCTACGAGGCGGAAGACGGCGCGGCAGGCCTCGAGGCCTTCACCCATTACATGCCCGACATCGTCATCACCGACTGGGCGATGCCGATCTTCGACGGCCTCGAACTGACACAGATGATCAGGCAGCCGGGCGCTAACGCCAATCCCTACGTGCCGATCATCATGCTCACCGGTCACTCGGAAAAGAAGCGCGTGGTCGCGGCGCGCGACGCCGGCGTCACCGAATTTCTGGCCAAGCCGATCTCGGCCAAGGCGCTCTATCACCGCGTTCTCAACGTCGTCGCCAATCCTCGGCAGTTCGTCAAGACCAAGAACTACTTTGGCCCGGACCGGCGGCGCAGCACCAGCGCCAACTACGTTGGTCCCGAGCGCCGCAAGGGCGGCAAGGCGGACGTCATCCGCCAGCAGCCGTTGCTCGACAAGGCCAAGGTCGAAAGCTAACAGGGAGCTTCCCCGAAATGCCCGCCAAGAAGTCCGACACGCCCGCAGTCAAGACCTTCGCCGATCACGAGGTGATCGTGCCGGCACACAAGCTGCGCCATGCGGTCAAGGCGGCCGGTGCCCAAGACGACGACCCGATCACCCGCGCCGAGAAAGCGTTGGAACAGCTGTCGGGCGAGTTTTCCGGCTGGATGGATGCCGAATGCGAGCGGCTTGACGCGGCGCGGCACGGCGTGCAAAGCCACGGGTTCAACGCCAAGACCCGCGAGGCGCTGTTTCACGCCGCCCACGACATCAAGGGCGAGGCCGCGACCTTCGGCTTTCCGCTGGTTGCGGCGGTGGCCGAAAGCCTGTGCCGCCTGATCGAGCACACGCCCGACATCACCCGAATCCCGCTCGCGCTCATCGACCAGCACGTTGACGCCGTGCGCGCCATCATCCGTGAAAACAAGAAGCCCCAGGCCGAGGCGATCGCCGCCAAGCTGACGAGGGAGTTGCGCGAGGTCAGCGACGACTTCCTGCGCGAGGAGAACAAGGATCGCCTCGACGAGCTCGATGGCATCCTCAGTCCGCCGCTAGTGCCCGACGATGCGGCGCATTGACGTCGCCCCGGAGCCCTGAAGCACGGGTGCCGGCGCGCGTGGTCACGGCTGTGGCGAGCCGGCGTTCGCGGTCCGGTCATCGACGTAACGGACGCTGATCGGCTGGCCGGCGATTGCAGCGCCGAAGGTCTTGGAGAACGACAGCGGTGCGCAACGTTCGAGCGACGCATTGATCGCGCGTCGGTAGACCTGCTTCATATCGGATTGGGTGCCCGGCGTGGTATAGGTCACGAACGGCGGAGCGACGAGTTCACCGGTTCGCTTGAAGCTGAAACGCACCGACATCTGCACGCCTTCCTTGGCTTGGTCGCGCGCCGGAGGTTCCCAGCAGGTGCGCAGGACGGCAAACAGCTCATGGATGGACTCGATCGGTGCGTCCGGCGAGGGAGCCTTGCCCGGTCCCGCATCGCGACTGTTGATCGTTAGCGCAAGAGACGACGGCAGAGACTCCCGACCACAGCGGCTGCCGGTGCAGCCTGGATCGAGGCTCAGCGTCGAATTCGTATAGTCGGGACGGGGGTCCGGCCTCGGTCCCACCGGGGTGCCGCCGGGCCCGATCCGGAACATCGGGATGTCGCGTGCGGCCGGCCCAGGTGCGACCTTGATGCCACCGGGTCCGATGCCGCCGGGCGTGTAGCCTGTCATGGGGGAGCCAGGCGCGATCGGGACACCTCCCGGCCCCGGCACGGTGGTCATCTGCGCAACTGCAGGTGCATGCAGTCCGATGAGAAACGTGAGGCTCGCCAGTAGACGCGACATGGCGCTGCTCCTCGCTTTGACCAAAGTTACCGCGCGTTCCGGCGAAGTGGATGCCGGTTCGCCGACGAGACCATGCGCCACTCAAGGGTCTACAGCCACCTTCGATCGAAAATGCCTGCAGGGCATTCAGGAAAAATGAAACCCGGGTTTCTCGCTGCGCTGGCGCTAAGCGCAGCGGCCGCCCGAAAATGCCATGAATGCAACATGCCAGTGCGCATTCGGTTGCCGGTGAAACTCAATGTGATCTAGGTACAGATAGCGGCCTATTCAAGGATCGACGTCGTGCTATGCCGCCACCCGCTCGCCGGCCATGTCGTAGGTCAGCGCTTCGCGGACGGTGACCTCCTCGGCCACCAGTTCCTCGCAATAGCGCCGCGCCTCCTCGCGTGCCGCCTCGGTGGCGAAGCGCCGCAACAGGGTCATGAACGGCTCGACGTCGCCAAGCGCGGCATCGCCGCAGCCGGTCAACACGCGCTCGATCATGCGACGCTTGAGGCGACTGCCCCGGCCCGGCTCGCCGAAATGGACCGCCTCGCGCAAGGCGTCGACCGCCTCGCGGAATGCCGGCCAGGTCGAGGCAGGCAGGCCGGCCTTGTCGTAGAGCGCACGGAACGCGGCGCCGCCCTTGTCGTGAACGAGGCTACACACGCGCGCGAGCGGCACGCCCGACAGGTCGGCCAACGCCTCCTCGAACAAGGCCGTGTTGCCGGACAGGAGTGCACGCAAGACCAGCCCGGCATTGAGCTGGCCAGTCGCGCGCAAGTGGCGCACGAGCGGGCCGAGATCACCCTGATGGGTTTCGGCGGCGAGCGTGACGGTCCCCTTTTCGCAGGCTTCCTGGACGATGCGGCGCGCCTGCGCGCTGTCGAGCCAGTCGCGGGCGGCGACGAATTCGACGAGTGCCTGCGACAGCTTGGTCATCAGCGTGTGGCGGGTTGGCGCCGGCAGGTCGGCGCGCGCCAGCAGCGTTTCGCGGATGGTGGCGAGATGGCCGAAACGGTCGACGATGCGGTCGAGCGAGAACAGCGCGAGATCGACGTCCGGGTTCTCGATCAGGACGAGGCAGGCCTCGTCCGCGCCGACTTCAGCGATGGCTGCGGCGACCGAGCGCGGCAGCGCGGGCCGCCGTGCGATCGCGATCTGCGCCTGTGGCGATCCGATCGCGACCATGTCGACCAGATCGGCGTCGATGAACAACGGCGAGTGCGCGAGCACGAGCACGGCGATGTCCGGCTGGTCGTTGGCGAGGGCGTAGATTAACGCGGGCGGCGCGCGATCGCTCGACGCCAGGACCGCGGCGAGCGCCAGACGGACCAGCGGCGATGGATCGTCGAGCAGCATGATCATCGCGCCTTCGGCTGCGGCACGATCATGGCTCGACAGATCGGAATAGAGATAGGCGCGTGCGAGAGCGTTGGTGGCTTCTGCCCGCTCGCCGGCAGACGCGGTGCGAACCCAGTGAAGGAACTGACGGACGATCATGTGAACAACGCACCGAGTTGTCGGCGGCATCGAAGCGGAGCGCCAGGCCGGTGCCGAAAAACACCGGATGATGCCATTCTAGCCGCCGAGGCTTAATAAAACCTTCACCATAAATATTTGGAAAAATTGATGATTTCTTAACACGCCGGGCCGTCACGAGCGCGCGCCGAACAGACCGCGCATGTTGCGGGGCTGATCAGAGAACAGATCGAGCGCACCGCCGGCCGCGTCGCCGTTGGCGGCCGGCGGCACAGCCTGGCCGGTGAGCGCAGCGGCAACGGTGGGTCGCGACGCCCACAGGTCGCGCACCACATCCGATACCGGACCGTCGCGCCGATCGCTGAACAGCGAGGGAAACGACGGCGCCGAGGCCGTGACCGCGGATGGCGTCTGCACGGCCGTGGCGGCCGGTCCGTTGAGCGGCGCGCGCGTGACCGGGCTAAGCACCACGCGCCCGAGCGGCGCCGCCCCGCTCGCAACAGTGACGCCGGGGATCAACGCTGGCGGGATCATCCGCGCGGCGCTCACCTGGCGTTGCGCAAACGCGGGCGCGCCGGTCTGGCTTGGCGCGACCGCCGTGGGTGTCTGCGGGCCAGCGCGGGCGACGAGATAGCGGCCGTTGAGCACGCCATAGACTTCGGCGACCGTGCGTGCGCGGCCTTGCTTGTCGTAGAAGATTGACCGGTTGGCCCTGGCGGCATTGGGGAACGCCTCCGCGGCAATCGCCTGCGGCGTATCGGTGGCGCTCGCGATCAGCTTTCCGGCGCCGCCGGCGCCGAGGAAATGCGCCATGTAGAGCTCGCCGTCGGTGGCGCTACGGCCCAGCCGGTTGGCCAGCTGATTGGCATTACGCTGGGTGAAGGCGCCGGCCATGACGGCGCTGGCGGCGGGGTCATCGCGCAGCCGCATGATGTCGCTGCGTGTGGCCGGATCGTTGACGACAAAGCGTCCCGACGACGCGTCACGGGTGATCGCGGCGGCGTAGCGGCCATAGCCGAACTTGCCGCCCGCCTCCTTCATCGTTCCGAGCCAGGTCTGGTCGATGAATTGATAAAGGCCGCGTGCCGAGGACGTCGGCGCGGCGGCGTTGGATGTGAGGCCCGACTCGACACGCGCGGTCGCCAGCAGATATTCGAAGCTCGTTCCAGTGGCGCGCGCCGCGTCACGGATGGCGCCAGCGATGTTCGAGCTCGTCGCCTGGGCGCCTGTCAGGGTAGCAGTAATGTCGGGCAGCATCGTTTGCCTTCAGCGCAGCCGGAGGCCCCGCTTCTTCGCCCTTCGCATCATTGGCAATTATGGTAAACGAGGCGTTAACAAGGGCAGGGAGGATGAACCATGGCACAGTCCCACGAGACGGCGCTCCGGCACAAACGTGGCGGGCTCTATTTCGAGGATTTCGCGGTTGGCGGGCTGGTGGAGCACCGCTACACCAGGACCGTGACCCAGATGGACAACATGTTGTTCTCCAACATGACGCTCAATCCCCAGCCCCTGCACATCGACCGGCATTTCTGCGAGCAGGAGACCGAATGGGGCCAGCCGCTGATGAATTCCCTGTTCACGCTCGGGCTGATGATTGGCATTTCGGTGAGCGACCTCACCGTCGGGACCACCATCGCCAATCTCGGCATGACGGAGGTCAAGTTCCCTCACCCGCTGTTCGAAAACGACACCGTGCACTGCACCACCGAGATCATCGCCAAGCGCGAGTCGAAGTCGCGGCCAGGCGCCGGCATCGTCGAATTCCACCACCGCGCCTATAACCAGGACGGCAAGCTGGTCGCCGAATGCCGCCGCCAGGCGTTTATGCGCATGCGGCCGAAGTGAGCCTGAGCACGATGCGTTCTCTTCTGTTCGTTCCCGCCGACAGTCCAAAGAAGCTCGACAGGGCGATGTCCAGTGGCGCCGACGCTGTCATCGTCGACCTTGAGGATTCGATCGCCGCCGAGAGCAAGGCGGCGGCGCGCCTGAGCGCGGCCGCCTTCCTTGTGCGCGCGGTCGCGCAATCCTCGCGCCCGCGCCTGCTCGTGCGTATCAACGGATTGCAGACCGGCCTCGCCGATGCCGACCTCGATGCGGTCATGCCGGGGCGGCCCGACGCCGTCATGCTGCCCAAGGCCGAAGGTGGCGCCGCGGTGATGCACGCCGACGCCAAGCTCGCCGCGCGCGAGGCGATGCACGGCCTGCCCGACGGACAGGTCAAGATCGTCGCCATTGCCACCGAAACCGCGGCGGCGCTGTTTCTCGCCGGCACCTATCGTGGCGCGAGCGCACGCCTCGCCGGCCTCACCTGGGGGGCGGAGGATCTCTCCGCCGAGCTCGGCGCCGAGGCGAACCGCGATGCCGACGGCAATTTCCTCGATCCCTATCGCCTGGCGCGCGTGCTCTGCCTCGCTGCTGCGGCCTCGGCTGCAGTGCAGCCGATCGACACAGTCTATACCGATTTCCATAATTCCGACGGCCTGCGCCGCGAGGTCGAGGAAGCCAAGCGCGACGGCTTTACTGGCAAGATGGCGATCCACCCCGCCCAGGTGCCGATCATCAACGAGGTGTTCACGCCGACCGACGCGGCGATCGCCAAGGCCAAGGCAATCGTCGCCGCCTTCGCCGCCGCGCCGGGCGCCGGGGTGGTTGGGCTCGACGGCGTGATGTACGACCGCCCTCACCTCGCGCGCGCCAAAATGCTGCTCGCTGGCGCCCGATCCGGCTGAGGCGACACCGGTCAAGCGCGATATCAGGCGTGGCCGACGCTTATTGGGTTGCCAAATATCGAACCGCCTCGCGCCCGGCGATCCTGCCGAACACCAAGGCGCGCAACACCGATACGGCATTCGGCGCCGTTGCGTAGAAATGGCCGGTGATCTCGCCGGCCGCGAACAGGCCGGGGATCGGCGCACCGTCGCGCA
>Ga0126377_10001367_pt1 | contig 15990 bp, 12 predicted proteins | sample PanSoiMetPlot_22_FD_92647 | JGI IMG/M metagenome (GOLD analysis project Ga0126377, IMG submission 92647) | Tropical forest soil microbial communities from Panama - MetaG Plot_22 | ecosystem: Environmental > Terrestrial > Soil > Tropical forest > Bulk soil | place: Panama | collected 2016-02-17
GACCCTGGCACCAGGCCAGGCTGCCTTCGCGCCCGAGCGTCACGCACACGAATGGCGCGTTGAAATCGCGCGCGATGATCTGGAGGGCGCGACCCAACTGGTCCTGCCCCGTCAAGGCCATCGGGAATTCCTGCGCCATGATGATCGCGTCGAGGTGCTTCAGCAGATCCGCAATCCCGGGGCGGACGCGTTCGATGTCCGACACGGTTGGTATGCCCTCTTCCCTCGCGAAGCGCGCCGCTTGTGCAGCTGCCGCCGTTTCGTGGCAATCGACGATGACCATCCGTCCCGAGGTGACTGACTCTTTCGAGACCTGCCCCGGGTCGGTGATCAAGGCAGGATCGCGATCCCAGAGCACGGTCCGCTCCCCGGATCGCGCATCGACAAGGATGATCGCGAATTGATTCGTCGCGCCGCGGACGATGCGCGCGCCGCTCACGTCGACGCCCGCGCTCGCGAGACTCTCGCGCGACAGGACCCCCAGGTCGTCGTCACCGAAACTGCCGAGGTAGGACGCGCGCAGGCCCAGACGCGCGCAGACGGCCATCGCCGTCGCAATCTGTCCGCCCGGAAGTCTTGCGAACCGCTGAAGGCGTTGCTTGCTGTTCGACTGCGGAAACTCGGCGACGACGCCGACAAGGTCGACACTGTTCAGGCCGAAACCCACGACGTCAAACGGTTTTGACCCGGCAGGCGGGACGCGAAACGGGATGCGCACGGTCGGCGGGGATCCTACAACGGAGCTGACACGCGTCGGGTTCCTGGTTCCGGGTTCAAGGCGCTGGGTGCGTTCCGGGTGCGGGGTTCCCGGGTTCAGAGTTCTGCTCGAGTTGACCTTCGCCTTTCTTTTGCGTATAGTCTGGCCCATGCTTCCACTGACCAAGCGGCAGCGCGAGATTCTCGACTACCTGAACGAATTCATCAGCCAGCACGGGTACGCGCCAAGTCTCGAAGAAATCGGTCGCCGCTTCGGTCTGTCTTCGCTCGCCACGGTTCACAAGCACCTCACGAACCTCCAGGAGAAAGGCTTCATCAAGCGCGCGTGGAATCGCAGCCGCTCCGTGGAGATGATGCCGACGCGGACCGGCGGGCGCGCTGTCGAGCTGCCCCTCCTCGGCTATGTCGCCGCCGGGCTGCCTATCGAAGCCGTCGCGTCGAGCGAAACCATCGCCGTACCCGAGGACTTCGTCGGCCGGCGCGACACATACGTGTTACGCGTACGCGGCGATTCGATGATCGACGAGCAGATCCGGGATGGCGACTTTGTCGTCGTCGAGGATCGCAAGACCGCCGATAACGGCGAGATGGTCATCGCGCTCCTCAGGGGCTCGGACGTGACGCTGAAGAAGTTCTATCGGGACCCCGGCGGAAAGATCCGCCTGCAACCGGCGAATGCGGCGATGCAGCCAATCTTTGCTGACCCGGACCAGGTTCAGATTCAGGGCGTGGTCGTTGGGGTGATGCGGAAGTACTAGTCCAGCGGAGCGCGAAGGCTTTAGCCGAGCGTTGGAGTCGAACCGGATTAGACTCTTCCGCATGGCCGAACCGACCAAGCAGATCAACTTCACCATCGTTCCCGCCGAGGATGCGGCAGAAGGCGCGCCGCGGACTTACGCCAACTTCTGCTCCATTGCGCACACGCCGTTCGATTTCACGCTCACCTTCTGCGAAGTGATGCCGCTCTCGGAAAAGGAAATCAAGGAAGCCGAATCCGAGCACGTCGTCCGGGCGCCCGTCCGCGCCAAGATCGTCGTGCCCGTTCAATTCGTGCCCAACCTCATCGCCGCGATGCAGGAGCACTGGCGCGTGTTCTCCGAGTCGTACTCGAACGTCGGCTGGAACAAGGGACCCGTTCACTGAACGGCGTTGAATCCGGTGAAGACCGCGCGCGACATCAACGAGATCTTCGACAAGCTCGACACGCAGCACCCCGGCGCCGACACCGAGCTTCATTTCAGGACGGCGTTCGAGCTGCTCGTGGCCACGATCCTGTCGGCGCAGTCGACTGATGCGCTGGTGAACACCGTGACGCCCGCCCTTTTCAAGCGGTATCCGGACGCGACAGCCATGGCCCGGGCGCGTACGTCCGCGCTGGAGAAACAGATCCACTCGACTGGTTTTTTTCGCGCGAAGTCGAAGGCCCTCATCGGCATGGCGAAGGCGCTCGTCGAACGGCACGACGGCGAGGTGCCGGCGACGATGGAGGCACTGGTCGACCTCCCGGGCGTTGGACGGAAGACGGCGAACGTGGTGCTCGGCCATGCGCTCGGCATTCCCGGATTGCCGGTCGATCGCCACGTCCTTCGCGTCGCCAACCGCATCGGCGTTGTCGATTCCGACGATCCAGTGGAGGTCGAACGGCAGCTGATTTCTGTGCTGGCGCCCGAACGCTGGACACGGGCGTCGGACACGCTGATTCTGCACGGCCGGCGCATCTGCCGGCCCAGGCCGCTCTGCGACACGTGCGTCGTCCGCGACGACTGCGACTACTTCCGCACTGTAATCGCGCGGGATCGCGAGCCCGTGAAACGTGCATCGAAGCCAGCCAGGCGAAAGGCGCCTCGTGCGTCGCGACGAGTTCGAACGCCACGTCGCTGACGCGCTGGCGTCCATTCCCCGCCGGTTCCGCGACGCCATGCGCAACATCGCCATCGTCGTCGAGGACGAGCCGGGCCCGGACCTCCTCGAAGAGATGGAGATCGAACCGCCCGACACGCTTCTGGGTCTGTACCAGGGAGTTCCGCTCACGGAGCGACGATGGGATCACGGCAACACGCTGCCTGACCGAGTGCTGATTTTTCAGGGACCGCACGAGCGTTCCGCCGATGACGATGACGATCTCGTGGTTGCGATTGGCGAAACCTTGATCCACGAAATCGGCCACTACTTCGGGTTGAGCGAAGAGGAGATCGAAGAGATCGAAGAGAAGTACTGGCGCGGCGCGGACGACGACGAGGCGCCTGGTCAGTGATCCGCGCGCGCAAGCGATTCGGACAGCACTTTCTCGAACCCGCCTGGGTGACCAAGGTCGTCGCCGCGATCAGTGCTGCGAGCGATCAGCGCTTCATCGAGATCGGGCCTGGGCGTGGCGCGCTGACGCTGCCGCTCGCGGCGAAGGCGGCTCAGGTGATCGCCGTCGAAGTCGATCGCGATCTGGCCGAAACCATCGGCGGAAAGGCGCTGCCGAACCTGATGGTCATCCCAGGGGATTTCCTGGATCCCACGGTGCGCGGGTCGCTGACCGAGCTCGTCGCTGCAACTGGGTCGTCGTTCCGCGTCGCGGGGAACCTTCCGTATAACGTTGCTTCGCCGATTCTCTTTTCGCTCCTGGACCTCTACGCCAGCGGGCTGCCGATCGTCGACGCCACCGTCATGCTGCAGCGGGAGGTTGCCGACCGGCTCCTGGCGCGACCCGGGACGAAGACGTATGGGGCGATGACGGTGCTAATCGGGCACAACGCCCGTGTCGATCGGCTGCTCGATCTTCCCCGGGGAGCGTTCAGGCCAGCGCCGAAAGTCCTCTCGACGGTTGTGCGGCTGTCCTTCCACCCTCCCCAACCGGCGGTTCGCGACCCCGAGCTCTTCCGCGGCGTCGTCCAGGCCGCGTTCTCCCATCGGCGTAAGACGATCGCCAACGCGCTTGCGTCCGTGCGGGGGGCCGCTGCCGTTCCAGCGTGGCTCGACGGCCGGCGCCGGCCCGAGACGATCGATATTACCGAGTTCGCCCGCCTCGCCGACGATTTCTCCCGGTAAATCCTGAGCTATGCTATAGTCCGCGTAAGTCGTTCAGCCCGCCCCGTTTATCTCAGGCGCACCCAGCAGCCTGATCGAGCCGCTTCGCGCGGTTCCCTTCGCTTGCGAGCTCGCTCCGCCCGGAGCGCGGTCGGTGAAGGTGCGTTCAGTACCCATTGATGCTTGAAGTCGTCGCGCTCGGCGGACTTGGCGAGTTCGGAATGAACATGCTCGCGTTGTCGTGGGGAGCGACCACGCTCGTCATCGACGCCGGCGTGATGTTCCCCGACTCGGACCTGCTGGGTGTCGACCGAATCATCCCGGACTTGTCCTACCTGCAGCAGAAAGGGCGCATCGCGGCGCTCGTCCTGACGCACGGACACGAGGATCACATCGGCGCCGTTCCGCACATCGTGCCCCTGATCGACGGCGCCGTGTACGCCACGCCGCTGACGCTCGCGCTCGTCGAGCCCAAGCTGCAGGAGCACGGCCTCGACGGAACGGTCCGCCTGGCGCCGGTCAAGCCGCGCGAGCGCGTGACCGTCGGGCCGTTCGAGATCGAGTTCATCCGGGTCACGCACAGCATGCCGGACTGTGTCGCCCTCGCGATTCACACGCCGGCCGGCGTCGTTGTGCACACGGGCGATTTCAAGATCGATCAGACGCCAATCGATGGCGAGCATTTCGACGTCCATCGGTTCGCGGAGCTGGGCGGCGCCGGCGTCCTCGCGCTCTTCGCTGACAGCACGAACATCGATCGCCGCGGCTACACCGGATCGGAGCTCGATGTCGTCGAGGCATTCGAGGAGATTTTCACGAGCGCGACCGGCAAGCTGATCGTCGCGGCCTTTGCGTCCAGCATCTACCGGATGCAGATCCTCGTCGACCTCGCCGCGCAGTTCGACCGGCGCGTCGCGTTCGTCGGTCGAGGGATGATGCAGAACTCCGAGATCGCGCAGCGGCTCGGCCACCTCCGGGTTCCAGCCGGCCTGCAGATTCGGGACTCCGACATCTCCAGCTACCCCAGCCAGGACATCCTGTGCCTGGCCACGGGTTCACAGGGCGAGCCGCTGTCGGCGTTGTCACGCATTGCGATTGACGACCATCGTCACGTCAAGGTCGGACCCGACGACACCGTCGTGTTTTCGGCGCGCGCGATTCCCGGCAACGAGAAGGCGATCGGGCGGGTCATCAATCACCTGGCGCGGCGCGGCGCCGACGTCATCCACGAAGGCATCAAGCACGTGCACGTGTCGGGACACGGCAGCGAGGAGGAGCTGAAGCTGATGCTGTCGCTCGTCCGCCCGCGCTATTTCGTACCCGTGCACGGCGAGTACCGCCAGCTGTCGCAGCATGCCCGGGTCGCGAAGAAGGTCTTCGCGGGACGCGATCCGCAGCCCGAGATCCTGCTCGCCGAGAACGGCGACATCCTCGCGTTCGACGATCAGGGCGCGCGCATCGCCGGCAAGGCGCCCGTTGGCCGCGTGCTGATCGACGACACGCGGACCGGCGAGATCGGGGACGAAGTGCTGCGCGACCGCCGCCACCTGGCGGAGGACGGTCTCGTCGTGCCGGTGCTCGCCATCAACAAGCAGACGGGTGCGCTCGAAGGCGTGCCCGACATCATCACGCGCGGGTTCGTGATGGAAAACAGCGAGGCGCTGCTGGCCGACGGCGCCCGTGTGCTGAGCGACGTCGTGGAACAGGCCAGTGTCGAGGAGCGTACGGATCAGGGACTGGTGAAGGAACGAGTCCGCGTGGAACTGCGGCGCTTTTTCCGCAAGCGTTCGGGCCGCCGGCCGTTCGTGCTGCCCGTCATCATGGAGATATAGACGCGTGAAGGGATCGACCGTTTCACGGCGCTTCAGCGAATTCGCGGGCGTCGCCCTGTTTGCGGCCGCGCTCATCTGGGTCGTTGCTCTTGCGACGTACGACCCGAACGACCCGGTCTGGTTCTTCAGCACCGGCCTCCATTCGGCGCCGGCCAACTTCGCCGGACGCGTCGGGGCCTTTCTGGCCGAACTCTCGTTCCAGGTGTGCGGCTACGCGTCCTATTTCATCCCGGCTGTTCTGGTCATCGTGGGCTGGAACTACTTCTGGTGCCGAAAACCGGACGCGGCGGGGACGAAGGTGGCGGGCGCCGCGCTCCTGCTGGCGTGCACCAGCACGTTCCTGAGCCTGGTCTTCGGCACGGTGCAGGTCTCCAACAAAGCGTTTCGCGCGGGTGGCTTCCTGGGCGACCTGCTGGCGCGCGAGATGTCCGACTACCTCGCACGGACCGGCTCGCTCATCGTGATCCTCGCGCTGACGTTCTTCGCGATCATGATGTCGACCCAGTTCTCGTTCGGCCGCTTCTTCGCCGCGGTCCTCTCGTCGCTCCGGAAGTGGATCGTCGACGGCATCGATTCGTTCCATGAATGGCGCGAGGAGCGGCGACGCGAACGCGAGCGAGCCGAGGTCATCGCGAAGCACACGAAAAAAGGCGCGGCGCCGCCAGAGGTCAAGCAGCGGCCTGCGCCGGCGATTGCGGCGTCGGTGCCCGACGCAGACGCAGCCGACCGCCGCGGCAAGGCGTCCAGGGCCAACGGCGCCCCCGCCAAAGAACCGGCACGCGCACCGGCGCCGCGTTCCGAACCGGCCGCGGAAGAAGCCGGAGGCGCCGGTTTTGCGGGCTGGAAGTCCGCGCCGAAGCCGCGCCTGACGTTGCCCCAGCCGCTGCCGCTGCCCGATCCGGAGCCGCTGACGAAGGCGCCGGCTGAACGGCGCAAGGGCGACTACGCGCTGCCGCCGCTGGCGCTGCTCGATGCCGCCAAGACCGAGCGCAAGATCGACGAACGCGAGCTGATGGACGCCGCACGGCTCCTCGAGGAGAAGTGCCGCGAGTTCGCGGTCGAAGGATCGGTCGTCCAGATTCACCCGGGCCCGGTCGTCACCACGTACGAGTTCAAGCCGGACGCGGGCGTCAAATACGCGAAGATCACCTCGCTCGCAGACGACCTGTGTCTGGCGATGCAGGCCGAATCGGTCCTGATCGACCGCATCCCGGGCAAGTCCACGGTCGGAATCCAGATTCCGAACCGGAACCGCGAGCAGATCTCGCTGCGAGAGCTCCTCGAATCCGAAGCGTACCGCCGATCGTCGTCGAAGCTGACCCTCGCGCTCGGCAAGACGATTCACGGCGAGCCGCACATGGCGGATCTGGCGGCGATGCCCCACCTCCTGATTGCCGGATCCACGGGCGCGGGCAAGTCGGTCGGGATCAACGGCATGTTGACGAGCATCCTCTACCGGGCGACGCCCGACGACGTGCGGATGATCATGGTCGATCCAAAGCGCCTGGAGCTCGGGATGTACGACGACATCCCGCACCTGCTCACTCCGGTCGTCGTGGATCCGAAACAGGCCGCCAATGCGCTCCGGTGGGCGGTTCGCGAGATGGAAGAGCGCTACAAGCTCCTGGCCGCCGAAGGCGTCCGCAACATCGAGCAGTACAACCGCAACATGGCGAACGCCATCGCCGAGAAGCGCGAGCCGAAGGAAGGTCAGGAGTTCAAGAGCCTGCCCTTCATCGTCGTCGTCATCGACGAGCTGGCCGACCTGATGATGGTCGCGGGGAATGAAGTCGAGGAATCGATCGCGCGGCTGGCGCAGATGGCGCGCGCCGTCGGCATCCACCTGATCCTCGCGACGCAGCGGCCCTCCGTGGACGTCATCACGGGCCTCATCAAGGCGAATCTCCCGTCCCGCATTGCGTTCCGCGTCGCGTCGAAGATCGATTCGCGGACCATCCTCGATGGCAACGGCGCGGAACAACTGCTCGGCCGCGGCGACATGCTGTTCCTGCCGCCGGCCTCGTCGCGCTTCATTCGCGTCCACGGCCCGTACATCTCGGAACAGGAAAGCGCGCGGCTGGCGAGCTTCCTCCGCAAGCAGGGCAAGCCGACCTACGACGAGTCGATCACGGCCGACGAGAAGACGACAGCCGAGGGCGGCCTGGAATTCGAGAAGGACGATCTCTACGACGAAGCCGCACGCATCATCGTGTCGAGCGGCCAGGCGTCGATCTCGTACCTGCAGCGGCGGCTGCGCATCGGCTTCAGCCGCGCGGCGCGCCTCGTCGACATGATGGAGATGGAAGGCCTCGTGTCGCCCGCGGCCGGTGGAAAGCCCCGCGAAGTGCTCGTCGACAAGCATTACTTCGACGAAGTGGACGCCCAACTCCGGTAATTGCTTATGGTGAAATCAGCTCTCGGTCTCACGCTCGTCGCCCTCAGCGTCGTCGCTGCGACCCCGACGGTCCGGACGATGTACAACGACGCGCTGGCGCGCGAGCAGAAGGTGCGGGCGGCGATGACGACCGACGACGGGTCCTCGTCGATCGTGAACGAGGTGCGCGCGACGGTTGCTCGATATGAAGCGGTCGTCCGGCACTATCCCGCGAGCAGCTACTGCGACAACGCGCTCTGGCAGGCGGCCCAGCTCTCCCTCGATGCGTTCGCGAAGTTCGGTCAGGCGCAGGACAAGGAAACGGGACTGCGCCTGCTGAAGCAGCTGGCGTCGATGTACCCGACGAGCAAGCTCGCCGCACAGGTTCCGGCGCAGCTGACGCGTCTCGCCGCTGATTCACCGGCCGCGCCGCGCGTCGTCGAACCACCGCGTCCAACCGTCACCGATGCCCCGCCGCTGCCGGTGCCGCGCGCCGCGGAAAAAGCGGAGAAAACTGAACCGCCCGTCAAGACCGATAAAACCGACCGCACGACGGTGACCACGATCAAGGAAATCCGCCGCACCGTGCTTCCGGATGCCGTGCGCGTCGTCATCGAGCTCGACGCCGAGGTCGAATTCCGGCAGGACCGAATCGACGGTCCACCGCGGGTTTTCGTCGACCTCGCGGGCACGCGCGCCACGCCGACGCTCATCGACAAGACCATTCGCTTCGAAAGCGACGCGGATGTCGTCCGCCAGGTGCGAGTCGGCCGTCATCCCAACAACACGACCAGGATCGTGCTGGACGCGACCGGGGTGTCGAGCTACAGCGTGTACCCGCTCTACGGTCCGTATCGTCTCGTGATCGACTGCATGCGCGCATCGGCCATCGTCGCCACGAGCGGTGTCGCGCCGAACGTCGGGACTGTCCCGCGCAGGGTTCCGGTGCCGACCGCTGCGCCTGCCCCGCCGCCGCAGCCGCTCGGCGCTCGTCAAACCGTGCCGTTGGTCCGCCGCGAACCAGCCCATCTTGCCGCGCGGCTCGTTGCGCCGGACTGGCTCCGCGCGGCGCCGGGAATCGCGCCGCAGCATTCGCTGATGATCGCCGAGGCGAGAGCACCGGTGCCCGAACCGCTGACGACCGCGCCGGTCGCGGCGTCGCGACCACCGGAAACAGTCGTCGCGCCGCCGAAGCCAGCCGAGGCGCCCCGGGCGCCCGATCCTGCTGCGGCGCCGCCCGCGAAGAACGGAAGCGGCGGCTTTTCAATCGCGAGGCAGCTCGGGCTCGGCGTCTCGCGGATCGTCATCGACGCCGGGCACGGCGGTCATGATCCAGGCGCACAGGCACGCGGCATCGTCGAGGCCGAACTCGTGCTCGACATTGCCCTGCGCGTGGAAAAACTGCTGCAGAAGACACCCGGAGTAGAAGTGGTTCTGACGCGGCGGACGGACGAGTTCGTCGCGTTGCAGGAGCGCACGGCCATCGCGAACCGCGAAGGCGCGGATCTCTTTCTTTCGATTCACGCCAACGCGAGCTCGAGCGCGCAGGCGCACGGCATCGAAACGTACTTCCTGAATTTCGCCAGCAACCTGAGCGCGGCGGCGGTGGCGGCACGGGAAAATGCCGCCTCCGGACAGGCGATGAATGCGCTGCCGGACATCGTGAAAGCCATCGCGCTCAACAACAAGCTCGACGAGTCGCGTGATTTCGCGACGCAGATTCAGCATTCGATGGTCGAGACGCTTGGGAAATCGAACAAGACCGTCAAGGATCTCGGCGTGAAGCAGGCGCCGTTCGTGGTCCTGATCGGCGCGTCAATGCCGAGCGTCCTCGCCGAGATTTCGTTCGTGACGAATCCGCAGGAGGCGCGCCTGCTGAAGAACAACAACTATCGCCAGCGCATCGCCGAGGCGCTCTTCAACGCCATCCGGAAGTATCAGGCATCGTTGAAGAGCATTACGACGGTGGCCCAGTAGTTGTTGGTTGTTGGTCCCCGGTTATTGGTTGTTGGGCCGCGAGCGGATCCAGAAGAGAACGGCGCCCAGCACGATCGCGGCAACGACTGACGCCAGCGTGAGAGCGCCTGTCAGCCCGAGCGCGCCGAAGAGGACGTCGTAGAGCGATTCCGATTTCGGCTCGACAATCTTGACGATGATGGGCGACGACTGCTGGATACCGAGAAGTGCGGTCACGCCTCGAGCTGTTCGAACGCGAGCGACGCCAGCGTTCTGACCGCCACGCCGGTCGCTCCCTTCGGCATGAACGGACGGGTCTCGTCGGACCATGCCGTGCCGGCGATGTCCATGTGGACCCACGGGAGCCCGCCCGTGAACTCCTTCAGGAAGAGCGCCGCGGTGATCGAGCCGGCGGGACGTCCGCCCGTGTTGGCCAGGTCGGCGATCTCGCTCTTCAGCTGCTCGCGGTAGTCGTCGAAGACGGGCATCGGCCACGACTTGTCGCCGGCGCGATCCGCGACGCGGCGCACCTGCTCGACCCACCGCTCGGGTGTGCCAAACAGACCGCTCGTGATCTTGCCAAGCGCAACCACGACGGCCCCAGTCAGCGTCGCGACGTCGACCAGATGGGTCGCGCCAAGTTTCCGCGCGTACCAGAGACCATCGCCGAGAATCAACCGGCCTTCGGCGTCGGTGTTGATGACCTCCACGGTCTTGCCCTCAGCGCTCTTCAGGATGTCGCCCGGCTTGATGGCGCGGCCGCCCGGCATGTTTTCTGTCGCCGGCACGACGCCGACGACGCGCATCGGCGCCTGGAGGAGGCCGATCGCCCGCATGGCGCACGCGACCGCCGCGCCGCCGGCCATGTCGTCCTTCATGCGCTCCATGCCGTCGGCGGGCTTGATGGAGATGCCGCCCGTGTCGAACGTGATGCCCTTGCCGACGAGGCCGAGGACCGGCGTGGCCGGTGCGCCCGGCGGATCGTGCCGGAACACCATGAGCCGTGGCGGCTCGCTGCTGCCCCGCGCCACGCCGAGGAGCAGGCCCATGCCCAGATCTGAAAGCTGTCGTTCGTCGAGGACTTCGACCTTGATGTTCCCTTCGGCTGCGATCGCGGACGCGCGCGCAGCGAATTCACGAGGCGTCAGCGTGTTGCCCGGCTCGTTGGCGAGGGCACGCGCGAGGTTGCTGCTTTCGCCCAGTATCCGTCCGCGACTGACGGCCTCCGTCGTACCCGCGGGCGCAGCGCCGTCGAAGGCGATCGTCCACGACGCCGGTGCGGCCGGTTGAGGCTCCGTGGTCTTGTAGCTGCCGCCGTAGAACTCCGCGAGCGTCAGCCCTTCTGCCACGGCCTGCGTCAGAAGGGCTGCGTCACCACTGCCCCGCACGAGGAACGCAGCACGGGCGACTCGCCGCTTGCGGGCTTCGAGTCCTGCCGCCGCGGCAATCTTGCGGAGAATTTCGCCGGACGATACTCCCTCGGATCCACGCGCTCCCGCGCCGATGAGGGCGACGCGCTCTGCCCGCCAACTCCGGTCGGTCACGCGCGCGATGAACACGTCGAACGGCTTCGCCTGGAACTCGTTCTGCGTCAACGTGCGCTGGACTTCACCTGCGGTCGCCGCGTCGAGCCCGCTCAGCGTCGAAGGCGTCTCCCCTTCGTACCAGGGAATCACGAGCAGGTCGGCGTCGATCGCGGACGGTGCGCCGGACGTCAAGGCAATCGGCGAGGCAGATCGGACTGAGGGCATCCGTCTATTATCCCTGATGACGCTTGCCGGGGCCCAATTCGGCCCGCTACAATCGAGTGTAGTGAGCAACCTGCTGTAGTGAGCAACCTGCGGCATCTGCGCTTCTGGGCTACTGTGGGCTGTCTGCTCATCCCGCTCAGTCTTCTTGCGGCATCAACGGCCGCGGCGCAGAAGTCCGACAAGGACAAGGATTCCGATTCGAAACGCCCCAAGATCAACCTCAAAGCCCAGCCGATGATCGCGATCTCTCCGGCGCGGGTTGTCCTGACTGCGGAGATCGTGGGCGGCCCGAACGACTACGAGGATTTCTACTGCGCAGCCGTCGAATGGGACTGGGGCGACGGCACGCGATCGGAGTCGGGCAGCGACTGCGAGCCGTACGAACCCGGCAAGTCAGAAATCAAGCGGCATTTCACCGTCGTGCATAACTTCCGCGCCGGTCAGTTCAGGGTGACGTTTCGCCTGAAACGCGGCGACAAGTCCGTGGGATTCGCGACCGTCAGCCTTCAGATTCGGCCCGGACTGCGCGAAACAGGGCACTAATCGTCCCACAAGCGGACAGAAGAGCCGCGCGGCGCGGCGCGATCGCGCATTTCGCCTTGAAATCAATCGATCGGCACGTTCCGAGTGTGGCACGGAGTTGGCCTTGATGTTCGCGTGCCTGCTCGACGGCCAATCGGCAAAGCGCTCGTCGCGACCGCGATACTGGTCGTGGCCACGCTAGCCGTCGGGCTGTCAGCCGGCGCGGACGGGGCTTTCTCCATCGCCGTCCGGCCGGTCTTCCTCCGGCTCGGCGTCGACCTGGATGTGAAGCTGGGATCTGTTCATCTGCACGCGAACTGGTCGGCGCTGCCCGACTCGCCGCCGCCGTCAACCAAAACCGCGCCGGATCAACTCTAAACATTCGATGGACGCATTCGTTCAGGACCTGCGCTACGCCCTCCGGATGTGCGTGCGGGCGCCCGGCTTCACCGCAGTCGCGGTCCTCGCGCTTGCGCTCGGCATCGGGGCCAACACCGCCATCTTCACCATCGTCAACGCCGTGCTCATCGAGCGGCTGCCGTTCAAGAATCCGGCGCGGCTCGTCGTGCTGTGGGAGGAGAACGCGCGGCGGCCCGGCCGCTCGAACGTCGTCGGCCCGATGAACTTCGTCCGCTGGAAGGAGCGAGCGACGTCGTTCGACGACCTGGCGGGCTTCGTCGACACGCGAACGAACCTCACCGGAAGCGGCAACCCTGAAGAGCTCACGATCCAGAACGCGACCGCCGGGTTCTTTTCGATCCTCGGGGTATCGCCGATGATCGGCCGCGCGTTCAGCGACGCCGAATCGTCGGATCGCGATGCCGCGGTAGTCGTCCTCAGCTACGCGCTCTGGCAGCGCCGCTTTGGCGGCGATCCCGCGCTCGTCGGAAGAACGATTCAGTTGAACGGTCGGGCCAATACTGTCGTGGGCGTGTTGCCGCCCGACGTTCGGTTCCTGATGAAATCCAACTCGCTCGTCGGCAAGCCGATTGATCTCTGGACGCCGTGGGTTTTGCCCGAAGGCGCGCGCGACGCGAGAGGCCGCTACATGTCTGTCGTCGCGCGGCTCAGAGCGGGCGTGACGATCGAGAAGGCCCGCGCCGAGATGGGAGCAATCTCGGCGTCGATGGTCACGGAACTGCCGGAGATCGACACGGGATGGACGTCTCGCGTCATCTCCATCCGCGATGAGTTGTCGGGCGACATCCGTCCGGCGCTGCTGATGCTCGCCGGTGCGGTCGCCTTCGTGCTGCTCATCGCGTGCGCGAACGTCGCCAATCTGCTGCTCGCGCGTGGCGCGGCCCGGCAGCGGGAGATCTCGATTCGTGCGGCGCTGGGCGCCGCCCGCGGTCGCGTCATTCGTCAATTGCTGACCGAGGCGCTGCTGCTCGGATTGCTCGGCGGCCTCGCCGGGCTGGTCGTCGCGCAGTGGAGCCTCGACGCGATGCTGGCGCTCAGCCCCGTGGATCTTGGTCTCTTCGGCCCGGTGAGGCTCGATTACACCGTGCTCGCGTTCACCGCGGCCGTATCGCTCGCGACGGCCGTGATCTGCGGCTTCGCGCCGGCGATCGAGAGCGGTCGCGCCGACGTGCAGGACGCCCTGCGCGACGGCGGCCGTCAGGTCGGCGGCGGAATCCAGCATCGACGTCTCCGCCAGTCGTTCGTCGTGGCCGAAATCGCGCTGGCGGTGGTGCTGCTCGTCGGCGCCGGCCTCATGCTCCGCAGCTTCAGCACGCTGCAGTCGGTCGACTCCGGCCTCAACACGGGGAACGTGCTGACCATGCGAATTGCGTTGCCCGGCCGGAAATACGACTCACCGGCGAAGACGCTCCGTTTCTTCGAGGACGTGACCCGGCGAATCACCAGCGTTCCCGGAGTCGAGTCTGCCGGGATGATCAGCTACCTGCCGTTCAGCGGACTCGGGGCCGGAACGGGCTTCACGATCGTCGGGCAGCCTCCGCCGCCGCCCGGGCAGGAGCTGGTCACGGACGTCAGCGTCTGCGACGACGGTTACTTCCAGACCATGCGGCTGCCGCTGGTCAGGGGACGGCTGTTCTCCGAGCGCGAGATGCGCGAGAAGTCCAACGTGGTCGTCATCAACGAGGCGATGGCGAAGCGGCATTTTCCGAATGAGGATCCGCTTGGCAAGAGCCTGGTCATCTTCATGACGAACCCGAACGTTCCCACCGAGATCATCGGCGTCGTCGGCAATTCGAAGTTCGTGGACCTCAAGACCGAGATCCGCCCGACGACGTACTGGCCACATCCGCAGTTGGCGTACAACGCCATGACGCTGACGGTACGGACGGCGGGAGATCCAGTGACGTTTGCGCCGAGTGTCGAGCGCGAGGTGCAGGCCGTCGACAGCGACCAGCCGGTGTCGGATGTGCGCACGATGGACCAATGGATCGCGCGCACGCTGTCGCAAGTGCGATTCAGCTCGCTGCTGATGACGATCTTCGCCGGACTGGCGCTCGGTCTCGCCGCCATCGGCATCTACGGTGTCATGTCGTACGCCGTCAGCCAGCGCACATCGGAGATCGGAATCCGCCTCGCCCTCGGCGCAGAGCGGCGGGACATTCTTCAGCTCATCGTCGCCAACGGCGCGCGACTCGCCGCGATCGGGCTGACCATCGGGATCGTTCTGGCGCTTCTGCTCAGCCGGACGATCACCAGCCTCTTGTACGAGACCGCTGGAGCCGATCCGTCCACGTTTGCCGCGGTCGTTGTCGTTCTGGGAGCGGTCGCGCTCCTTGCCTGTTATCTGCCCGCCAGGCGCGCGTCCCGCATCGCGCCGACCGAGGCGTTGCGCTACCAGTGACCGCGGTGTTCTGGCAGGACATTCGTTACGCCGTCCGCGCGTTCGCGCGGACGCCCGGGTTCACCGGCATCGCGGTGCTCACCATCGCGATCGGCATCGGCGCGAACGCCGCGATCTTCAGCGTCGTCAACGCCGTGCTCCTGCGGCCGCTGCCGTTTCCGCGTGCTGGCGAGCTCGTCATCGTCAGCCAGGGCAACCGGGTGACGAAGCTGTCGGGCAGCGATGCGACGCCCGCGAACTTCCTCGACTGGCGCGAGCGGAATCGAAGCTTCATCGGGCTTGCCGCCTTTCTCGAGAGCATGCCGACGCTGGCGCTCGGCGAGCTGCCGGAGCGCATTCACGGTTCGCAGATCAACGCAAACTTCTTCGACCTGCTGGAGGTGAAGCCGGCGCTCGGACGCGCGCTCCTGCCGGGCGACGAAAAACCCGGAGCCGCGCGCGTGGTGGTCATCAGCGACCGCTTCTGGCGCGAGCGGCTGGGCGCCAGGACCGACGCGATCGGGCAGTCAGTCCGAATCAACGACGAACTGCACACCATCGTCGGCGTCATGCCGCGCGGGGTCGACTTTCCCGCGAAGGCCGAAATCTGGTACCCGACGCACTGGGGCGTGCCCGACGACCCGCTGCTGTCGCCGTCCGATGATCCGTCCACGCAGCGCGGGCACGGCTATTTCTCGGTCATCGGCCGCTTGAAGGCCGACGTGACATTCGATCGCGCCGTGGCCGACATGGACACCGTGGCGCTGGGCCTCGAGCGTGACTTTCCGTCGGACAACCAGGATCTCGGATCGTTCCTGGTGCCGCTGCGCGACGATCTCGTGGCCGATGTCCGGAGTACCACCATCCTTCTGCTCGCAGCCGTCGGCTTGCTGCTGCTGATCGCCGCGGCGAATGTCTCGGGGTTGCTGATGGCGCGCGCCAGCGCACGGCAACAGGAGATCTCGGTCCGCGTGGCGCTCGGGGCCACACGTCGCCGCATCGTGGCGCAGCTGCTGACCGAAA
>Ga0126377_10001368_pt1 | contig 15987 bp, 14 predicted proteins | sample PanSoiMetPlot_22_FD_92647 | JGI IMG/M metagenome (GOLD analysis project Ga0126377, IMG submission 92647) | Tropical forest soil microbial communities from Panama - MetaG Plot_22 | ecosystem: Environmental > Terrestrial > Soil > Tropical forest > Bulk soil | place: Panama | collected 2016-02-17
CCTTCGCGTCGAGCTCGCGCAGGTAAGCCTTGCGCGCGTTCCATCGCAGGAGCTCCGGAGGATTCAGGAGACGCACGCCGTCGCGCTCGACGCGATCGATCCAGCCGACGAACTCGTCGAGGCGCAGGTGGTAGTCCCAGCAGGACCGGACGACGACGGCGTCGTACGCCGACCACTCGACCGACGGCTCCGACCACACGGTCGGATCCGCTTCGGCGCCGCGCGCGCGGAGCTCGTCGAGGAGCCCTCGATCGTCCTCGGCGAGATCGGGCAGATCGGCGGAGGTCGCGAGCGCGACGCGGCGCTTCATGACTGGGCGGCCGCGACGCGGCGCGCGGCCTCGATGCCCGAGCGCAACGCGCCCTCCATGTATCCGACGAACGCGGGACACGTGTGCTCGCCGGCGAAGCGGATCCGGCCGTGACCCGCGGCGAGCCTCGGACCCAGGGTCGTGACCTCGCCCGGAGCGGGGAACGAATAGCCGGCGGCGGTCCAGGGGTCGCTCGGCCAGTCGAGGAAACGCGTCGCGACGCGCGCCTCGCGGTAGCCCGCGTAGATCGCCTCCATCGCGACGTCGTATCCGTCCGCGCCGCGCTCGCGCCAACTCCGGCGACACGACTCGACGACGCTTCCGCCGCTGAACGCGGTGAGGCACGCGGCCTCCGTCGGCTGTCCGCCGGTCGAATCCCACGTCATCGTCGCCATGCCGTCGGTGACGGCGTTCGGTCCGAGGCCGCGCGCCTTCCAGAAGCGTCCGCGGAGCGCGGCGAGGTGTTTCAGCGCGAGGCCCATTTGCGGAGCGAGCTCCGGCGGAAGGGGAGGCGACACGCGGATCCGGCGCCACACGCTCGGCGGGGCGGCCAGGATCACTGCATCGGCCTCGAGCTCGTCGCCGTGCGCGGTCCGCACCTGCACGCGCGATCCGCCGTCGTCGATCGAGGCGGCGGCGGCGTCGAGACGGATCCGCTCTCGGCCGACGGCGTCGGCGAGCCGCTCCGCGAGCTGCTGATTGCCGCCGTCGCAATGGAAGGTCTCGGAGTCCGTCCAGAAGCGCTCGCACCCGCCGCCCTTCACCATCGCGAGATTCGCGAGCCAGCTCTGCATCGGCGGGTCGACGCCGTTGTCGGCGGTGAGCTGCAGCGAGAGGAGCCGCCGCGCGAGCGGAGGCAGCTCGAGCGAAGCGAGCCGGTCCGCGAGCGAGGCCCGGTCGAGCTCGGTCGCGCGAGCGCTCGTCCAGGGCGCGTCGGCGTCGACGGCGCTCGCCTCCTCCGAGAAGGCGCGTAGCGCGGGCGCGATGGCCGTCCAGAGCGCCTTCGCCTCGGCGTCCGAGAGCGCGCGGCCGTCGAGCACGATCGGGTTCGCCGACCCTTCGTCCTCCGCGACCTCGTTCAGCGCGAGACCGAAGCGCGACGCGGCGGCGAGCCACGTCGGGTGGTTCGCGCCGACGAACTCGCCGCCGGCCTCGACCGCGCCGCCGGGCACGAGGTCGCGCAGCGTCAGGACGCGGCCGCCGACGCGCTTGCGCGCCTCGAGGACGGCGACGTCGAGACCGAGCCGGAGGCACTCGTCCGCCGCGGCGAGGCCGGCGAGGCCGGCGCCCACGACGACGACGTGCGGGGCGCCGCTCCGGGGCGCCGGCGTTCGCGTCGCGCATCCGGCCGCCGCTCCGGCGGCCGCGGCGAGCGCCGAGCGAAGCACCTCGCGACGCGTCCTTCTTTCCGAGAGCCCGCCGAATCGCCAGGCGAGGCGCGCGAGGAGCGAGCGCGACACGGCGCGTTCAGCGAAGAGACGCGAGCGCGATCAACGAGGCCGCTTCAGCCGTCGCTCTCGCGGAGCGGAACGAAGCGCACGTCGCCGAGGTCGGTCTTCGTGAACCGCGCGCCGTGCCGCTCGACGGCGACGAGCTTCTGGCGGTCCTTGGGGCCGACGGGCGCGACGAGGCGGCCGCCGTCGGCGAGCTGCTCGAGGAGCGGCTTGGGCACGTGCGGCGGCGCGCAGCCGAGGACGATGCGATCGAACGGCCCCGCGGAGGGCCAGCCCTCCTCGCCGTGGCCGGCGCGCAGATGCAGTCGATCGCGGTAGCCGAGCTTCCGCAGCAGGTCGGCAGCCCGCTGCGCGAGGTGCGCGTCGAGCTCGATCGACCACACCTCGCCGGCGAGCTCGCAGAGGAGCGCGGTCGAGTAGCCCGACCCCGTGCCGATCTCGAGGACGCGCTCCATGCCGTCGAGGTGCAGCGCCTCGAGCATCGTCGCGACGACGATCGGCTGCGAGATCGTCGCGCCGTGGCCGATCGGCAGCGCGCAGTCCTCGTAGGCGTGGGCCCGGTCTTCGGCCGGCACGAAGAGGTGGCGCGGAACGACGCGCATGATGTTCGCCACGCGAGGGTCGGCGACGCCGCGCGCCTGGATCTGGTCGCGGACCATCGCGTCGCGCTCGCGCGTCGCGTCGCTGTCGAGAGTCGTGGCCGCGGCGTCGTCCATTTCCTATCGAATCCAATCGGCTCGCCGGGCGGCGAGGCATGACGATGTTACGACCTGGGGCGTCTTCGGCACGCGCGCCAGTTCGAAGCCGGAGACCAGGTCGCGCGGGAGCGTACGCGCCTCCGGAAGGGCGAGGCCGGAGATCGACGCGAGCCATCCGACGACCGCCTCGGGTCGGGCGCCCATCTCCCGGAACGCGCGGATCGTCGTGTCTCCGTGGCGCTTCGCGAGTCGCCGGCCGTCCTCGCCCACGACGAGCGGGGGGTGCGCGTAGCGCGGCGTCGGAAGGCCGAGCGCGCGCTGCAGCTGGATCTGGCGCGCGGTCGAGGGGAGGAGGTCGTCGCCGCGGAGCACCTCGCCGATCTCCATCGCCGCGTCGTCGACCACGCACGCGAGCTGGTACGCCGGCGTGCGGTTGCCCTTCTCGATCACGAAATCGCCGCACTCGCGCGACGGATCGAAGGAGACGGGCCCGCGCACGGCGTCCTCGAACGCGACGGGACCGTCGGGCGCGACGAAGCGGAGCGCCGCGGGCCGGCCCGACGCGCGCTCGGCCTCCTCGCGAGTCGGGAAGCGGCCGCGGCACGTCCCCGGGTATCGCGTCTCGTGCTCGTCCGCGTGCGGCGCGGAGGCGGCACGCTCGATCTCCGATCGCGTGCAGACGCACGGATAGGCGACGCCCTGCGCGACGAGGCGCTCGATCGCGCCGCGATAGGCGTCGAGTCGATCGGTCTGCCGCACCGGTCCCTCGTCCCAGTCGAGGCCGAGCCAGCGCAGGTCGGAGACCGCCGCGGCCTCCGCGTCCGCCTTCACGCGCGGGCCGTCCAGGTCCTCGATGCGGAGGACGACGTGTCCGCCGCGCGCGCGGATCGACAGCCAGCCGAGCAGGAACGTCCGCGCGTTCCCGAGGTGGAGGGCGCCGGTGGGGGACGGCGCGAGGCGGCCGCGAACGGTCACGAGATCACCGGAGCGCCCTGGCTAGAATCCTCGCCCTCGCATGCTCCAAGGCACCGCGGTCGGGCCGGGCGTCGCCGTCGGCCCCGCGTTCATCCAGGACGACGAGCTGGGACGCGTGGGGACGCAGCGGATCCCGACCGACCGCGTCAACGACGAGCTCAATCGGTTCCGCGAAGCGCTCGAAGTCGCGCGGAAGCAGCTCGTCGACCTGAAGGGAAAGCTCGAAGGGAAGATCAACACGGTCGACGCGAGGATCTTCGACACCCACATCGCCTATCTGAAGGACCCGATCTTCCTCACCGACGTGGAGCGGCTCGTCCTCGAGGAGCAGATGAACCTCGAGTCGGCGATCGCGAAGGTGATCAACGATTTCGACCGCGTGTTCAAGCTGGTCGAGAGCGAATACCTGCGCGAGCGGGCGCTCGACCTGCGCGACGTGGGGATCCGCGTGTTGCGCTGCCTGAAGCCCGCGGAGCCGCCGCCGCGCCCCGCGCCCGCCGAGTCGGCGCCGGCCGACGCGGCGAAGGCGATCGACGGAGCGGCCGAGCCCGCGAAGCCGCCCGCGCGCTACGTCCTCTGCGCGCGCGACCTCTCGATCGTCGACATGTTTTCGCTCGGCAACGAGCGCGTGGAGGCGATCGCCATCGAGGAAGCCGCGCTCACGTCGCACGCGGCGATCCTCGCACGCGCGATGCGGATCCCGACGGTGATGGGCGTGAAGGGCCTCCTGAAGGAGGTGAAGCCGGGCGACTCGCTGCTCGTCGACGGCAGCTCGGGGGGGGTCCACGTGAACCCCGACGAGCGCGTCCTCGCGGAGTACGGGGCGATGGCCGAGCCCGACGAGGAGGCCGAGGAATGGGTCGCCGAGCCGACGCGCACGCGCGACGGCACGTCGATCGCCGCGCTCGCTACCGGCGGGAATCACGACGACGTCGAGCGCGGGGTCGCGCTCGGGATGGACGGAATCGGCCTCTACCGGTGCGAGCTGCTCTTCCTCTTCGATCGGCGAACGCCGGACGAGGAGATGCTCCTGAAGCACTTCTCGCGCGCCGTCGAGCTCGCGAAGGGACGGCCCGTCACCTTCCGGCTCCTCGACGTCGACTCGACCGCGCGGCTCGAAGGTCTGCCGGCGCGCGCGAGCGGCGCGAAGGACGAGACCAATCCGGCGCTCGGGTTGAAGGCGATCCGGATGCTCCTGCGCTCGCCCGACGTCCTCCGCACGTTGCTTCGCGCGCTGCTGCGAACGGCCGCGTCGGGCGAGGTGCGGATCGCGATCCCGTTCGTCCTCGACCCGGGCGACGTGCGCCGGGTGAAGGAGGCGCTCTTCGACGAGAAGATGGCGCTCCGCAAGGCGCGCGTGCCGCACGGCGACCGCGTGCAGGTCGGCGCGCTCGTGGAGACGCCCGCCGCGGCTCTCGGCGCGAGGGAGCTCCTGCAGGAGGTCGACTTCCTCGTCGTCGCGCTCGACTCGCTCGTCCAGTACCTCCTCGCCGCCGACCGCGAGCACGAGGACCTCCGCTCCCACTTCACGTTGCTCCATCCGGTCGTGCTGCGCGCGGTGCGCGACGTCGTGTCGGCGGCCGACGCCGTCGACCGCGAGGTCGTCGTCCACGGCGAGATGGCCGCGAGCCCGGCGAACGTGCCGTTGCTCCTCGGCGTGGGCGTGCGCCGCTTCGGTGTCGCGCCCGTCTCGTTCGCGGCGTTCAAGCGAGCGCTCTCCGAGCTCGACGTCCGCGACTGCCGCCGGCGCGCGCTCGACGCGATGCGCTGCGCGACCGCCGGCGAGCTCGAGCAGCTCCTCGTCGGATACCACGGATGAGACGGTCCGGGTCGACGGCGTGGCTTCGACTCGCCGCGATCGCCGCGATCGCCGCCGGATGCGGTCACGACGCGCCGTCGAGCGCGCCTGCGAGCTCCGGCCCGGTGCGCGTCGCGATCCTGGGGGCGCCCGAAGAGCTCGCCCGCGACCTCCAGGCGAACCTCGTGCGGAGCATCACGGACCGGACGCTCGACGTGAGAGCGTTCGGCGGCGAGGACGCGCTCGACGAAGCGCTCCGACTTCGGCCGGCGATGGTGGTCGACGTCGTGGCCGTCGGGCCGACGGCCGCGTGGTCGCTCGCCGAGCCGTCGTCCGCCGAGAAGACGGCGAGCGCGATCGCGACGGAGCCTTGGGCGCGCGCGCGCGACGCCCTCGCGCGGCGCCTCGCGGACGAACTCGCGAAGGGGTGGAAACCGGGCGCCGTCCCGGAATCGCGAGTCGCGCAGGTCGAGGCGCGCGCACGCCGGTGCTCGGAGGTGAACGTCCCGTTCGTGGCGGCCGTGCTGCCCGAGCCGATCGAAGCGGACGCGGAGCTCCGCGCGCTCGCGCTCGACGCGCTCGAGCGGGAGCGGGGCAAGCGGCTCCCGGCGGAAGCCGACTTCGGCGCCGTCGACCGGGTCGTGACGGCGCTGACTCGAAAGGACATTCCCACGCTCGATCTCGAGCCGGGGTTCCGGCTCGCGATCACGCGGCGAAAGTCGCAGATCTACTCGCTCGAGTCGGGCGGTTGGACGCGGGAGGCGATGCGCGGCGCCGCGTCGACGATCTCCGAGCACGCGGCCGGGCACGCGCGACTCAACGGGTGAGCGGCTCGATCGAGTAGCCCTGCGTCGGGATCGCGAGCGCGCGGCCCGTCGCCGACTCTCCCACGGACTCGAACGCCGAGACCATCACGGCGGCGACGGGCTCCATCGGTCGGTTTCCGATCGCGACCACGGCCGAGCCGCTGCCGGAGATCGCCGCGCCGAGCGCGCCGGCGCCTCGCGCGGCGTCGAGCGCCTCGCGGCATCCGGGGATGAGGCGCAACCGATGCGGCGTGTGCAGCTCGTCGTCCATCCCGATCGCGAGCCGCTCCGGGTCGAGGTCTTCGAGGCCGCGGAGGAGCTGGGCGAGTCGCCGCGCCTGGTCGCGAGCGACTCGGAACGGAACCGTGTCGGGAAGGACGGCGCGCGCGGCGCCGGTCTCGAGCGGCCGCGCCGGCCAGGCCGCCGCGAGACGGAGATCGGGGTGGAGTCGCGCGGAGAACCACGACACGCGTCCCGATGCGCGCGGCATCGACACCACGCATCCGCCGAAGAGCGCCGGTCCGGCGTTGTCGGGGTGGCCCTCGAGCACGGTTGCGAGGTCGAAGAGGGCGCCGTCGTCGACGTCGAGGTCGAGCATCGCCCTCGCCGCGACGAGCCCCGCGACGGTCGCCGCGCCGCTCGACCCGAGACCGCGGGCGACCGGAATGTCGGATCGGCCCGTCAGCTCGACGGGCGGAAGGCGTCGCCCCGCGCGGTCGGCGAGCGCCCGCATCGCACGCACGACGCGCTCTTCCCCCTCGAGCGGACGCTCCGCGAGAGCGCCCTCCTTCGACTTCCACGTGGGGCCCTCGATCTTGGGGTCTTCAGCCGGGCGAACCCCCACATGAAGCGTGAGTTCGACGGCGAGCCCGAGACAATCGAAGCCCGGCCCGAGATTGCTGGTGCTCCCGTGAACTCGAACGTGAAGTTGGGATCGTGGCAAGGCCAAGAGGGACCTAGGCGGGGTGAAGCTCTCCGAGTAGAACATGACCGTCGAAGCTTCCGGAGCGAGAGTTCCGGCGTTGAGATGGCAAAGCCAAGGAAAGGAGGGGCGCTGAAGAGCGTCCCCACCAAGCGTGCACGGCCGGCCGCCAAGCGGTCGAAGCCCGTTCCTCGCACGAAGGTACCCATCCCCGAGATCTCGATCCCGATCGACGTCGAGCGGCCGCTCTCCCCGGACGAGCTCTCGATGGAGCGAGACCGGATCTACGCGCGGATGGTCTCCATTCCGAACGTCATCTCGCGCCCGTCGCCCGCGGATTTCGTCGCGTTCGAGGTCGCCGATCCCACCTTGGTGCATCGTCGCCTCGTCGCCGCGGGAATCCCGTCGGACACGATCCAGAAGTACCCCAAGATTCCGAACGGGCTTCGCGTGATCGTGCGATCGGCGAAACGGAACGAAGCGTTCCTTCGAGCGCTCGAAGTCGCGGTCAAGTAATCGCGCGCGGCGCGACTCACGCGGTCGCGGGAATGCTCAGCGTTCGGCGCACGAACGCGTCGATCCGCGGCGTGAGCGAGCGACGAAGGCCGTGGCCGCCGTCGTGGACGTGCACCTCGACCGCGAGGCCGTGCTCCTCGAGGACGTGCGCCGCCGCGAGCTGCCGGTCGAGAGCCACGCCGTCGTCGTCGCGGCCGTGGAGAACGAGCACCGGGAATCCTCGCGCACGCGGCAGATCGTCGGCGAGCGCCTCGGTCTTGATGCGGCACGCGATCGCCACGAGGCCGCGCCAGCGCGACGCGCCGCGGATCGCCGCCACGCCGGCGACGTACCCGCCCTGGCTGTAGCCGAGGAGGACCGACCGAGAGCGATCGAGCGCGTGTTCGTCGGCCGCGATCTCGAGCGCGCGCTCGACGTGAGCCGACGCGAACGCGAGCGCTTCGAGGAAAGCGGGCTGGCCGCCGTCGTAGGCGTACCAGGTCCGTCCGATGCGCGGCGGCTTCGCGTCGCGGCGATCGACGGGAAAAGGCCCGTCGGGGAAGAGGCGCGCGTACGGCGCGTCGTCGAGGCCGACGAGCCGGCGCGCGAGGATCTCTCCGTCGTCGCCGAATCCGTGGAGCGCGACGAGCACGGGCCAGCCGGAGCTCGGCCGCGCGCCGCCCGGGAGAGCGAGCGACCACCTCGACGACCACGAGACCGGAATCGATCCGCCGAACATGCGGGCGGAGTCTAGGTCTCGAGCGAGTTCCTATACTCGCGGCCCTTTGGCTCGGAAGCGCTCGCGCATCTCGCGCGTCGCGCGCGGGTGCGCGCTCGCCGCCGTCGCCTTCGCGGCCGTGGTCGCGCTCGCGCTCGTCGGCATCGAGCTCTACCTCCGCGGACCGGGCGCGGGGGAGTACCTCGGCGCGGCGGAGCTGCGCGGCCTCTACGAGAACGACGGAGCCGGATCGATCCGCACCGTCGCGGGCTACCGCGCGCGCGTCCGCATCGAAGGGCGGATGACGCACGTCCGGATCGACTCGCTCGGCCTTCGCGGCCCCGAGGTGGGGCCGAAGGAGCCCGGCGAGAAGCGCGTGCTCGCGCTCGGCGACTCGATGGTCTTCGGGATGGGAGTCGAAGACGACGAGGCGTTCCCGGCGGTGCTCGCGGCGAGCCTCGCGCGGAGCCTCGGCACGCGCGTCACGGCGGGGAACGGCGGCATGCCGGGCAACGGCACGCTCGAGCAGGTGCGCGACTATCGGCGGCTCGGCCCCACGTTCCGGCCGGACGCGGTGCTCGCGTGCATCTACCTCGGGAACGACTTCGACGACGACGTGTTCGGACCGAAGGAGGTCGTCGAGGGCTTCTCGCACGGGACGTCGGCCGCCCGTTTCGTGAAGAGCTCGTGGCGCGCCCGCCTCGCGCTGCGCTATCGCCTCGCGCTCCTCGTCGAGATCTATCTCGCCGAGCGGTTCCCGTCGCTCGCAATCGATCGGTCGACGCTCGGCCCGAACGCGGAGGAGGCCGCGCGGACCGCGGAGCTCCCGCCGAACCGAGTCGAGGGGCTCTTCATGGACGCGGAGCCCGAGACGCTCGGGATGACGCACGCGCTCGACCGCGTCGAGCGCGCGCTGACGGAGCTGCGCGACCTCGCGCGGCCGTCTCCGGTGATCGCGGTGATCGTGCCGACGTGGGCGCACGTCTGGCCCGGCGTCTACGAGGAGACGTTGCGCGCGAACGGCCTCGACGTCGCCGCACACGCGTTCGGCCGCGCGCAGCAACGGATCGCGGCGCGGTGCGCGCACGCGCACGTCGCGTGCGTCGACCTCACGCCCGCGCTCCGGTCCCACTCCGATCCGAAGTCTCTGTACCTCGAGTCCGACCATCACTTCTCGGTCGAAGGCCATCGCCGCGCGGCCGAGGCCATCGAGCCCGTCGTGCGTCGAGAGCTCTCGACAGCGTCGCGTCCCGCGCCACGATAGGCGCCATGCCCACTCGCTGCGGACTCCGCCGATCCGCCTCGCTCTTCGGCGGAGCCCTGCGCGCCCGGCGCGAGACGCTTGCGCTCGGCACGACCTCGACGCGTCTCGGCGCGGTGCACGTCGCCGCGTCGTCGCGCGGAGTCGTCGCGGTCTCGCTGCCCGGCGAGGAGCCGCGGCAGTTCCGGCTTCGCGTGCTTCGCGAGACGCAAGGAGCGACGCTCGTGGAGGAGCGGACGCCCGTCGTCGATCGCGCGCTTCGCCAGATCTCGCAGTACTTCACGGGGCGCCGACGCCGCTTTCGCGTGCCGATCGACCTGCGCGTCGGGCCGTTCGCGAAGAGGGTCCTGCGCGCCCTCGACCGCGTGCCGTTCGGGGCGACCGTGACGTACGGCTCGCTCGCGCGCTCGATCGCGTCGCCGCGAGCGGCGCGCGCCGTCGGCGCGGCGCTCTCGCGCAATCCGGTCCCGATCGTGCTCGGATGCCATCGCGTCGTCGCGAGCGACGGAGGCATCGGCGGCTTCGGCGGCGCGCTCGGCGCGCTCGAGATGAAGCGCGCGCTGCTTCGCCTCGAGGGCAAGCGGATCGGTGCGCCGGAAGACGCGCCGCCGCGGCGTCGATCGACCCGCGCGAGATGAAGCGGGCGGCGCGCGGTTGCGCGCTCGCCTCGGCCACGGTCGTGCTCGCCGTGGCGGCCGGGCTCGTGGGGCTCGAGCTCTACTTCCGCGGGCCCGGCGCGGGCAGTCTCGGCATCGCGGGAGAGATGCGCGGCCTCTACGAAAACGACGGCGCGGGGTCGATCCGGACGGTCGCGGGCTTCCGCGCTCCGATGATCGTCGAGGGGCGCACGACGCAGATCCGGATCAACGCGATCGGCCTGCGCGGCCCCGAGGTCGCCGCGAAGGCGGCGGGCGAGCGACGCGTTCTCGTGCTCGGCGACTCGATGGTCTTCGGTATCGGCGTCGAGGACGAGGAGACGTTCCCGGCGCGGCTCGCGCAGCGGCTCTCCCGGTCGCTCGGCGTCCCCGTGACGGGCGGAAACGCCGGCATGCCCGCCAACGGCACGCTCGATCAGGTGCGCGACCTGCGCCGCCATCTGCCGACGTTCGCGCCGGACGTCGTCGTGACGTGCGTCTACCTGTGGAACGACTTCGACGACGACGTCTTCGGCCCGCGCGAGGTCGTCGAGGGCTATTCGTTCGGGACGGCGGGCGCGCGCTTCGTGAAGAGCTCGTGGCGAGCGCGGCTGGCGCTCCGCTCGCGGGTCGCGCTCCGGCTCGAGATGCTCCTCGCCGACAAGCTGCCGTCGCTCGCGATCGATCGCTCGCCGATCGCGCCGACGCCCGAGGAGGCGGCGCGGGCCGACGGGCTGCCCGACGATCGCAGCGGCGGGATCTTCCTCGACGTCGCGGAGGTGACGCCGCCGATGGCGCGCGCGCTCGACCGCGTCGAGAGCGCCGTCCGCCAGATCCGCGATCTCGCGCGTCCGAGCGAAGTGGTGTGCGCCGTGCTCCCCGCGTGGATCCACGTGTTGCCCGGCGCCTACGAGGCCCAGGTGCGCGCGATGGGGCTCGACCCCTCGGAGCACCGTCTCGGCCGAGTGCAGGAGCGCCTCGCGGAGCGGTGCGCGCGCGAAGGCGTTCCGTGCGTGGACCTCGCTCCGTCGATGCGGCAACGCCCGGACGTGCGGTCGCTCTACTTTCCCGCCGACCGCCATCTCACCGTGGCCGGTCACGAGCACGTCGCAGGCGTGCTCGAGCCGATCGTGCGCGAGCGGCTCGAGACCCTCGACAGGAGCGCCCGGCCCGCCACGATGGGCTCGCGATGAGACGATCCATCCCGCTCGGGCTGCTGGCCGCCGTCGCCTGCGCGTCGGCGCGACTGGACGCCGGCTCTCCTCGAAGGCCCGTCCACACGTTTTCGATCGTGGCGCGCGACCCCACGACGGGCGAGCTCGGCGTCGCGGTGCAGTCCCACTGGTTCAGCGTCGGCTCGGTCGTGCCCTGGGCGAAGGCCGGAGTCGGGGCGGTCGCGACGCAGTCGTTCGTGAACCCGATGTACGGGCCGCGCGGCCTCGAGCTCATGGCGTCGGGGAAGCCGGCGGCCGACGCGCTCGCGGAGCTCGTGAAGGGCGACAAGGGCGAGGCCGTGCGCCAGGTCGCGATGGTCGATGCGAAGGGCCGCGTCGCGGCGCACACGGGGTCGAAGTGCATCGAGGCGTGCGGCCATCAGGTCGGCGAGGGCTACAGCGTCCAGGCCAACATGATGGAGAACGCGCGGGTCGTGCCCGCGATGGCGAAGGCGTACGAGGCGGCGAAGGGAAACCTCGCCGAGCGCCTCCTCGCCGCGCTCGAAGCCGCGCAGAAGGAGGGCGGCGACATCCGCGGACAGCAGTCGGCCGCGATCCTCGTCGTGAAGGCGAAGGGCTCCGACCAGCCGTGGGACGACACGGTCGTGTCGCTCCGCGTCGAGGACCACGAGCATCCGGTCGCGGAGCTACGCCGGCTCGTCGCGCTCCACGAGGCCTACGAGCACATGAACGCGGGCGACGTCGCGGTCGAGAAGGACGACCTCGCGAAGGCGCGCGAGGAATACGGCGCGGCGGCGCGCCTCGCCCCGGACAACCTCGAGGTGATCTATTGGGCCGCCGTCACGCTCGCGACGAAGGGTCAGCTCGACCAGGCGAAGCCGATGTTCGAGAAGGTCTTCGCGAAAGACCCGCGCTGGCGCGAGCTGACGCGCCGCCTCGACAAGCCCGGGATCCTTCCGAAGGGCGAGGAGGGGAAGAAACTCCTCGACGCGATCGAAGCGATCGGGAAGTAGCGGAAGTACCCGGTTCAGGACCAGGTACCTCCGAGGTCACGGCAGCGGGAACGCGCGGCAGAAGTCGCGCACGTCGCTGCGGATCTTCTCGAGCTTCGCTTCGTCGGCGCGCGCGGCGAGAGCCGCGTCGATCCACTCCGCGAGGCGGTCCATCTCCGGCTCGCGCAGGCCGCGCGTGGTGACCGCCGGCGTCCCGATGCGGATGCCGCTCGTGACCATCGGCTTCTCGGGATCGCCGGGGATCAGGTTCTTGTTCACCGTGAGGCCCGCGCGTTGGAGCGCGGCCTCGGCCTCCTTCCCCGTCGTCTTCTTCGGGCGAAGGTCGACGAGCAGGAGGTGGTTGTCGGTGCCGCCCGACACGAGCGCGAATCCCTTCTCGAGGAGGCGTTCGCCGAGGCGCGCCGCGTTGCTCTTCACCTGCGCCTGATAGGCGCGGAACGTCGGCTGGAGCGCCTCTCCGAACGCGACGGCCTTCGAGAGGATGACGTGCATCAGCGGCCCGCCCTGGCTCCCGGGGAAGACCGCCGAGTCGATCTTCTTGCGGTGGTCTTCGCGACAGAGGATCGCCCCGCCGCGCGGGCCGCGCATCGTCTTGTGCGTCGTGAACGTGACGGCATCGGCGTGCGGCACGGGATCGGGATGCAGGCTCGTCGCGACGAGCCCCGCCGGATGGGCCATGTCGACGAAGAAGAGGGCGCCGACCTCGCGCGCGATCGCGCCGAACGCGGCGAAGTCGATGGCGCGCGGATACGCGCTCGCGCCGGCGACGATCATCTTCGGCCGCAGCTCCTTCGCCTTCGCGCGCACGACGTCGAGGTCGATGCGCCCCGTCGACGGGTTCACTCCGTAGCCGGTGAACTTGTAGAAGTGCCCCGAGAAGTTCTTCGGGTGGCCGTGCGTGAGGTGCCCGCCGTGGTTCAGGTCCATCGCGAGGACCGGATCGCCCGGCGTCAGCAGCGCCTGATAGACGGCTTGGTTGGCCTGCGCGCCCGAGTGCGGCTGCACGTTCGCGTGGGCGCCGCCGAAGATCTTGAGGCACCGATCGCGCGCGAGCGTCTCGGCGCGGTCGACGACCTCGCACCCGCCGTAGTAGCGCGCGCCGGGATAGCCCTCGGCGTATTTGTTCGTGAGGTACGTCGCCATCGCCTCGCGCACCGCGCGCGAGGCGTGGTTCTCCGAGGCGATCAGCTCCAGCCCTTCCGCCTCGCGCGCGAGCTCGTCCTCGGCGATGCGGAAGGCGTCCGGGTCGGCCTCGGAGAGCGGCAGCGACGGGGTCACACCGAGTTCCAGAAGTGCACGGTCGGCTCGGCGGCGGCCGTCTGGAACGACTGCAGCACGAGCGTCATCACCACGGGCGCGTTCCGGTCGTGGTGCGTCGTCAGCACCATCGCGGCGAGGGCCGCCGCCTGTGCGGCGATCCAGAGCGCGGGTCGGAGAGGCGGCACGCGGCGCGCGACGGCGTCGAGCCACGTCGCGCCCCGCGCGATCGCGCGTGCGCTCGCGTGGCGGAACCGAAGCGTGCTCGCGACGGCCGCGCCGACGCCGAGCGCCTCCGTCCAGCTCATCGTGGCGAACGTGCCGACCGCGAGGCGCACGCCGTTGCGCGACAGCGCGAGCCGCTCGCGCAGGCGGAGCACCCACGGCTGCACCGACGCCATCGCGTCGCACAGCGAGATCTCCTCGGGACGCCAGGTCGCGACGATCCGGTCCGCGAACGCCTCGTAGATCCGCCGCTCCAGCTCGGTGGCGGTGCCGTCCGCCGGAATGCGGAGCCACCGCGCCGTGCGGCGGAGCATCTCGATCCACGTGATGTTCCGGATCGGGAGCAGCCGCTCGAGCGCGACGTGGCCTCGCGCCTGCATCCCGCGGAGATCGCGATGGAGGATCGCCCACGCCTCGCGCGACGGATCCTCCTCGAGGTGCGAGATCCGGACGCCGAGATGGGCCGCGATCCGCGCGCGCGAATCGGGATCCATCGACACGAGGATCTCGAAGGGCCGGACGACGCCTTCCCGCTCGGCGTGACGCCGGGCGGGAAGAGAGCGGAGGCCGTCGCGTCGCCGGAGCATGGGGCGCGTGTCTTACTGCGTTCGGAGCGCGCGGTCGAGGAACTCGACGACCTTCGGGTAGCAGTCGAGGCGGTTCTTCAGCTTCGCGATCCCGTGGCCCTCGTCGGGGTAGTAGAGCGCCTCGACCGGCCGCCCGAGCTTCTTCAGCGCTTCCTCGATCTGCCGCGCCTCGCCGACCGGGACGCGCGGGTCCTGCTCGCCGTGGATCACGAGCAGCGGGGCCCGGATCTTCGCGACGCGGTTGAGCGGCGAGATCTCGGCGAGGAAGTCGCGGTCGGCGCCGGGGGCCGACTTCGTTCCCGCGGCGCCGTATTCGCTCTCGCGCAGCTTGCGGCGATAGCCGCTCGTGTTCTCGAGGAAGCTCACGAAGTTCGCGACGCCGACGACGTCGACGCCCGCCGCCCAGAGGTCGGGGAAGAGCGTGAGCGACGCGAGCACCATGTAGCCGCCGTAGCTGCCGCCGATGCAGACGACGCGCTTCGGGTCGGCCACGCCGCTCTTCTTCAGCCACTCGACGCCGGCCGCGCCGTCCTTCACGGAGTCCTCGCGCTTCCGCACGTCGTCGAGGTGCGTGAACGTGCGGCCGTAGCCCGTCGAGCCGCGCACGTTCGGCTGGAAGTAGGCGTAGCCGCGCGAGACGTAGTACTGCGAGACCGACGCGAAGCTCGGACGCGACTGACCCTCGGGCCCGCCGTGGAAGTCGACGATCGTCGCGACGGGACCCGCGGCGCTCTTCGGGCGGTAGAGCAGGCCTTCGATCTCGAGCCCGTCGAAGCTCTTGTAGTGGACGGGCTCGGGGTCGACGAACGACTCGGCGGGAATGCCCGCGAGGAACGCCTGCGTCAGGCGCTTCGGCGCGGCGCCCGCCGACCACGTGAAGACGTCGGTCGGGATCGTCGCCGAGTTCTGCGAGTAGCCGATCGTGCCGTCGTCGCGGAAGTCGACGCCGCCCGGGATGCCGAAGCCCGTGGGCACGACGGTCGATTTCATGTCGGCGAGCGTCACGTGCTCGAGCTCGCGGCCACCGTTCTTCGCGGTGCCGATCACGATCGCGCGCCCCTTTCGGTCGACGCTCACCGACTCGATCTCCGCCTTCGGCGTTCGGATCGCCTCGCGCTTCCCGCTCGCGAGATCGAGGCGGTAGAGGCCGTGGAACTCGGTGCTCTCGTTCGTGACGAGCCAGAGCGACTTCGCGTCGGACGCCCACTCCGCCTCGTAGTCCGAGACGTCCGAGTGAGGCGTGAGGTGGCGCACGCGCGGCGTCTCGTCGTCGGTGCCGACCGACGCATCGACCGGCCCGTCGCCGATGTCGAGGAGGAACAAGTCGTTGTCCATCGACCCGTTCGCGCGCGAGAGGAGGAGCTGCTTCCCGTCGGGCGAGAAGCCGGCCGCGTCGAAGAGCTCGCCTGCTTTCGCGCGGAAGACCATCCGCGGGCCGTCGCTCCCGTCGACGTCGAGCACGTAGACGTCGGTCGACGTCGGCGGCTCGTCGCCCTTTGCGGCGCCCGCCTTCTTGTCGGCCTGCCACTGCTTCACGGCCTTCTGCGTGCGCGCGTTGCTCGAGAACGCGATCCGTTTCCCGTCCCACGACCATCCGCCGAAGTCGTGCTTCGCGTCGGGGTTCTTCGTGAGATCGCGCGCCGTGCCGCCGTCGCCCG
>Ga0126377_10001369_pt1 | contig 15985 bp, 11 predicted proteins | sample PanSoiMetPlot_22_FD_92647 | JGI IMG/M metagenome (GOLD analysis project Ga0126377, IMG submission 92647) | Tropical forest soil microbial communities from Panama - MetaG Plot_22 | ecosystem: Environmental > Terrestrial > Soil > Tropical forest > Bulk soil | place: Panama | collected 2016-02-17
GGCGGTCAGGCCGAGTACGCGCGCGTGCCATTCGCCGACGTCGGCGCGTTCAAGATCGAGAACGGTTTTACAGACGAACAGATCCTGTTCCTATCCGACATTTTTCCGACCGGGTACATGGCCGCCGAAAACTGCGACATCAAGACCGGCGACACAGTGGCCGTGTGGGGCTGCGGCCCGGTCGGCCAGTTCGCCATCCGCAGCGCCTTTCTGCTGGGGGCCGAGCGCGTCATCGCCATCGACCGCTTCCCTGAACGACTGCGCCTGGCCGAGGCGGGCGGCGCCGAGACGATCAATTACGAGGAGGCCGACGTTTACGACGCGCTGATGGAGATGACCGGCGGCCGAGGGCCGGACTCCTGCATAGACGCCGTCGGCCTGGAGGCGCATAAGCCCGGACTCACTTACCTTTACGACCGCGCGAAGCAGGCTGTGTTGTTGGAGGCGGACCGGCCTGTGGTCTTGCGCGAGGCGATCCTTGCCTGCCGCAACGGCGGCGTGGTCTCTATCCCAGGCGTCTACGGCGGGTTCGACGACAAGATCCCCATCGGCGCGCTCATGAACAAGGCCTTGACTATCAAGACCGGCCAGACGCACGTCCAACGTTACTTCCGCCCGCTGCTCGAAAGGATAGAGAACGGGGATATTGATCCCAGCTTCGTCGTCACGCACCGCATGCGGCTCGATGAGGCGCCCAAAGGATATGACCTGTTCCTGAATAAGCAGGACGATTGCGTCAAGGTCGTGCTGAAACCTCAAACCTGACAGCGCATCGGCGACGTGATCTTTGAACTTGTGGCGCCGTACTAACAAAAATTTTCGAAATTTGTAGCAGGTTGAAGTGACAATCGCTCGATAACTGTTATTATAGCCACACCGATTTCACCGCACCGCCTCACACTGATCCTGCGCAACTTTGCCTGGGCGGGTAGAACAGCGCTCGCAATCAGTGAAGCGACAGCGTGACCTATCTTCACCTAAAGGGGAAAATAAGTATGGCTTCCTCCGACCGAGATAGAAAACGCGTCCTCTTGGTAGAAGACCACGAAGATACTTGGGAAATGGTGGCATACACCCTCCCGGAATACAGCCTCATTTGCGCCCGCGACTTCAACGAGGGGCTGTTCTTAGCCCAGCGGGGGTACTTCGACCTTTACATCTTGGATAACTGGCTGCCCGGCGGGTCGGGGGTCGAGATGTGCCGCCTCATCCGCGAGTTCGACCCGCACACTCCGATATTATTTTACTCAGCCGTAGGTTATGCGCATGACATACGAGAGGCTATGCTCGCCGGCGCGCAAGAGTACCTCGTCAAGCCGGTCAGTTTCGATGAGCTTTATCAAGCGGTAACGCAACAGGTATCCGCCGCGCGCAAAAGGGACTTTGAAGCTCGGCTGGCGGAGATTACCGCCATACAAGAAGAATTGGCTACCCGACAAAGGGAATACGCCGAACGGATAAAGAAGGCTGAGGATAAACATCTGCGCTCCGAAAAGAAGGCGCTCAGGATCAAGGCGGAAAGGGCCTTCCTCAACGCCGGGGGTACCAGAGGCGATTTCGCTCGGTTGTGGCCATCCGTGTTCATTGAAGAAGCGCGCAGGCGCCACGACAGATAAATCAACTATGAAGTCGCCTTCTACCATCGCCGCGCTCCCGATTGAGGATAAGCGACCTTCCCCGGAAATATCCTTTGCAAATATCTTAACCGTCGACATCGGCGGATCGAGTGTCAAAGTCCTGGCCAGCGGGCAGACAGAGCCGCGAAAGCGCCCATCCGGGAAAAAATTGACGCCCGCGAAAATGGTAGAAATAGTTCAAGAGCTTGCCGAAGGATGGGATTATGAAGCCATCTCGATCGGCTATCCGGGATTGGTCGGGAGTCAAGGGCCGAGTTCGGAACCCGGCGCCCTGGGCGCAGGCTGGGTCGGTTTCGATTTCTCTTCCGCCTTCGGCCTGCCTGTACGAATCATGAACGACGCGGCGATGCAGGCGCTGGGAAGCTACGAAGGAGGCCGGATGCTCTTCCTAGGTCTGGGCACTGGGGTCGGCTCCGCGCTGATCACGGAGGAATTCATCCTCACCTTGGAACTTGGCCAACTCCCTTACAAACGAGGAGAGACGCTCGGAGAAACTCTGGGGCGTCAGGGATTGAAGCGATTAGGGAAAGCCGCATGGCGTCGCGCCGTGATGGACGTGGCGCCCGCGCTTATGAAGGCGTTCCTTGCGGACAGCGTCGTGATTGGCGGAGGGAACGCAAAGAAACTCAAGGAACTGCCCCCGGGAGTTCGACAGAGCCATAACCTGACCGCATTCCGGGGCGGGTTCCGCATGTGGAACATCGAGGACGCTGCCGGCAATGGCTAGCAGTCAGGCAAAGATTTCGACGCCTCGAACTTTTTCCGCCATCGCTCAGTAGAGCGCCTCTTCTCGCCGCCACGTCCCCACAGTGTTGGCGATCACGTACATCAACTCGACCGGATCAACCGGCTTGGCGATGTGAAAACGGAAGCCTGCGCTCAACGCGCGCAGCCGTTCTTTGGCGCCGGCGAGCGCCGTCAACGCAATTGCCGGAATCCGTTGTGACGCCGCGACGCCGCGCGCCTCTTCGAGCGCCCGCATCCTGCGCAGCGCCGTATAGCCGTCTTCGTCAGGCATTGCGATGTCGCACAACAAAACGTCCGGACGCGCGCCACCCGGCGGGTCCGAGATAATCGTTACGGCTTCCGCTCCCGAAGAGGCCGTCGTCACGACGGCGCCGCACCGGCCCAGAAACTCAGCGAGCATGGCGCGCGCTTCCTCTTGATCGTCCACCACCAGCACGCGTATTCCCGCAATCGTCAGCCCGGCGGGCGCCGTGATCTCGCCGTTAGTACGCGTTCCGGCATTTGCGCCGACGGCCGACGCCGTCAATGCCGGGGGCTCGGAGGCGCTCACTTCACCCTCCGCGGCCAGCGGCAGCGTGACGATGAACGTCGAGCCTCGTCCCGCGCCTTCGCTCGCCACCTCGACCTTGCCGCCATGAAGTTCGGCCAGATGCTTCACCAGCGCGAGGCCTAGACCCAGGCCGCCGCTCCGCCGCGAGCTTGATGAATCGCGCTGCCGGAAGCGGTCGAAGACGTAAGGCATGAATTCAGGCTGAATGCCTTTGCCCGTGTCGCTGACGACGACGCGGACGTGCTCTCCGGCGCATTCGGCGCGCAACTCGACACTCCCCCCGGCGGGGGTGAACTTGATCGCGTTCGAAAGCAGGTTCCAGAAGATCTGCTGCAACCGGGCCGCGTCGCCCAACACGATTGCGGATTGCGGATTGCGGATTGCGGATTGATTTTCGCCATCAATCGATGTCGTTATCTTTATCTGGCCATTTGACGACTGCGAATCCGCAATCCGCAATCCGCAACCCGCAATCCGCAATCGAACGCCTTTGGTCTCCGCCGCCAGGCGCACGATGTCGAGCGCCTCGGCGAGAATCGGCATGACGTCCAGCTTGCGCAATTCCAGCCGCAGCTTGCCGCTGGCTATGCGGGCGGTGTCGAGCAGGTCTTCGATCAGTTGCAGTTGGGTCCTGGCGTTGCGTTCGATGATGTCGCAGGACTGTTTCAATCGCGCCGCGTCGTACTGCATTTCGCGCAGTATGCGGTTGTAGCCGAGGATCGAGTTCAAAGGCGCCCGCAACTCGTGCGAGACGACGGCGAGGAACTCGTCCTTGCTGCGGTTCGCGTCTTCCGCCTCGGCGCGCGCCGCCTCGGCCTCCGCGCGAGCCGCCGATTCCTTGAGCAGCAATTCTTCCCTTTCGATCTCGGCGCGCTTGCGTTCGGTGATGTCGCGGGCGATTTTCGACGCGCCGATGACTTTTCCAGTCTTGTCTCGTATGGGTGAGGCCGCCATCGAAATGGCGATCTTGCGGCCGTCTTTGCGCCGGCGAACAGTGTCGTAGTGGTCAATCCGCCGGCCGCGCCTCAGGCTTTCGAGGATTCGCGACTCTTCGTCCAGTCGATCCTCGGGAAAGAGAATCGTCATCGGCTTCCCGATGATTTCCTCCGCCGCGTAGCCGAACAGCTTTTCCGCCCCCTTGTTCCAGCTCGTGATGGTCCCGTTCAAGTCCTTACTGATGATCGCTTCGCTCGACGATTCGACGATGGCCGCCAGTCGGGCCGATTCTGTTTCGGCGATCTTACGGTCCGTAATGTCAATGACAGAGCCGATGTAGCCGAGGAATTCGCCGTTAGGGCTCAGGCGAGGCGCGGCGGAGTCTATCACCCACCTGCATTCACCGTCCTGCCGTTGCAAACGATACTCGAGCCTGAAGGCCTCGCGCTTCTCGTTAGCGGCCATGAAAATATCATGCGCATACTGCCGGTCATCGGGATGCGTCGCGTCCAACCAGCCGAAGCCGAGTCCGGATTCGGGCGCCTGCCCCGTGAATTCGTACCAACTCCTGCTCAGGTAAGTACAAGCTCCATCCTGCTCGGTGAGCCAGACCACGACAGGCGCGTTGTCAGCCATTTGGCGGAAACGCTCCTCGCTCTCGAGAAGCGCTTCTTTCGCCCCGATCGCGTCTTCCATCAGGTTGAGCGCGGCGCGACGGGAATCGCGAATTTCAACGTTGGCCTTCTCAAGCTCGGCCAGCCGCCGGCTTAATTCAAAATTGACTTCGCGTATGTTCTCTTCGCTTTCGCGACGCAGGCGCGTCATCCCCAGTTGCGAATCGACCCGAGCCAACAGTTCACGGGCGCTAAAGGGTTTTATGAGGTAATCGTCAGCGCCGGCGTAAAGACCTTCCACCCGGGCCTCTTCGCCTGCGCGGGCCGAGAGCATGATGACGGGAATGGCGCGGGCGCCTTCGTCCGCGCGAAGTTCTTTGAGCAGGCCAAAACCGTCCAGCCCGGGCATCATTACGTCAGTGAGTATCAGGTCCGGCGGGCGTGAGCGGGCGGCTTCCAGCGCCGCCTGACCGTCGGGAACTACCTCGACGTGATAGCGCCGTCCCAACAGGCGTCGAACGTAGGCGCGCATGTCGGCGTTGTCATCCGCGACCAATACTCGTGGTTTGCCCGTCGCCGGTTGTCCGTCGCCCGCTGTTTCGAATGCGCGCGCCGGCTCATCGCCTTCCGACGACGATTCGCCGGCGCCAGCCTCATCCGGCAGCCAGCGCATCGCTTCTTCCACGAACGGCAGCGCCCCCAGACTGGTGGGCGAAAGCTGCCGCTCGGCGCTGATGCGGTCCGCCGGCAGATGGGCCGTGCCGGTCCGAACGCCCACGGTAAAGGTTGAACCTTCGCCTTCCCTGCTCTGCGCTTTTATTTCGCCGCCATGCAGGCGGGCCAGTTCCTGCGCCAGCGCCAGCCCGATGCCGGCGCCATCATGCGTGCGCGATCTGGCGCCGCGTATGCGATGAAACCGTTGGAAGATTTTCGGCGCCTCGGCCTCCGGAATGCCCACGCCGGTGTCGCTCACGGAAAGTTCCACCATATCGCCGCGGCGCCGCAACGTCACTTTTATTTCGCCTTTGAAGGTGAATTTGAACGCGTTGCTCAAGAGATTGAGGACGATCTTTTCCCACATCTCGCGGTCGACGTAGACCGGCTCGGGCAGCGGCGGGCAATCTACGACCAGCCGCAGGCCGGCCTTTTCGACGGCGGAGCGGAAGACGCTTGCGAGTTCCGTGGTGTGCGCCGCAAGGTCTGTCGGTTCGTAGTTGGCCTCGATGCGCCCCGCTTCGACGCGCGAGAAATCCAGCAGCGTGTTGACCAGCTTGAGCAGGCGCAGGCTGTTGCGATGCGCGATTTCAAGGCGGTCCCCCGCGGCGGGATTCTCGCGCAATTCATCTTCCAGCGGCCCGAGCATGAGCGTGAGAGGGGTGCGAAACTCGTGGCTCACGTTGGAGAAAAACGCCGTCTTGGCCCGGTCCAGCTCCGCCAGCGCTTCGGCCCGCTTTTGCTCGGCCTCATACGCCCTGGCGTCGGAGATCGCCGCGCCGATGTGGCCCGCAATCAGGCCGAAAAACGTCCGGTAGGCGTCGTCAAGCACCCGGCGGGGGCTTACGCCGAGCACGGCAAGCCCGGACGGGTGTTCTCGTTCAGCTGCGAAAATGGGGAGCACGACCGCCTTCGAAGCCGATTCGGGCCAAGGGCCTCCGGGCAGCCGCAGCCCCGCTCCAATAAGATCGGATGTCTCGGCGGCGCGACGCGATCGAAGCGTTGACGCGAGCGGCCACGGAAAGATGTCGCCGTCCGTGACGGAGATCGATGACGGAAACGGCTGGTCGTCTTGAAAGAAGCCGGCCAACGATTTCAGCTCGGCGTGAGTCCCCGCGCCATTAACCAGGTAGATGGCCGCAAAGGGGATGTCGTAGAGATTCTCCGACAAGACCCTCGCGGCTTCTTCGCAGGCGGCGTCGACGGCGCGCGTCTCTAACGCCTGGACGCCCAGCTTCCGCAACGTTTCCAGGCGGCGCGTACTCACAACTTGTTCGGTCGTTTCGAAGCACGCGCAGAAAATTCCATCCACGCTGTTCTGGTTATCAAGAATCGGACTGTATGAAAATGTGAAGTACCCTTCCTCTTGAGGAAGGTTGCGATCCAAGATAAGCAGGAGGTCTTGCGACCAGGTGGCCAGGCCGGTGGCGAAAACACCTTCAAGCATGGGGCCGACCACAGGCCAGATTTCGTGCCAACATTGATTGCCTGATCGCCCCAGCCACTGTGGGTGCTTGGTTCTGCCGAGATAAGATACATAGGAGTCATTGTAGAACATGGTGTAGTTCGGCCCCCACCACACCACGATCGGAAAGCGCGAGGTGAGGCAGATGCGCGCCGTGATGCGCAAGTTTTCGGGCCAGTTCTGCGGAGGTCCCAATTCAGTCGTAGACCAGTCGAAGTCGCGCATCCGCCCCGCCATCTCGCTTTCCCCCGGAAAGACGGCGCGAATGAACGCGTCCGTCTCGCCGCCGCCGATACGAAGATTCGCCTTCGCGGAAGCGGATGTTCTTTTCACAACGCCAGTCGGGCGTTTTTTAGACATACACCTCCTTTCCCTTTTCGTCCCGCTCGAATTCGAGCGGATACCGAGGGGTCTCTCCCAGCCGGAGGCAGAGTTCGTTGACTTCCTTCTTCAGTTCGATCATGCGCAGCTCGCGCCCGACGGCGGCGCGATTGAAACGCGCCAACTCCTCGGCGCGCGCGCTTAGCTCCGCGTGACTGTGGAGCAAGGCTTCCTCGTTTTTTTTGCGCTCGGTGATGTCCGTCAGCATGTTGATGCCGCCGACAACCCTGCCTTCGTCATCGCGCATCGGCGTCGGATAAGGCAGGAACCAGACGCGCTTGCCGTCGGGCCGCTCGGCGATGGCTTCGGCGCCGCGGACGGCGCGTCCTTCCTTGAGCGCAATGGCCATAGGACACTCGTCGTGCGGCATCACAGAGCCGTCGGGATAATATAGCTTCCAGCTTACGCACCAGCGGTCGGTCCCCAACTCCGGCGCATGTCCCGAAAATTCGACGGCGGCCGGGTTGAAGTGCGTGAGACGGCCTTCGGCGTCAGTCGTGTAGATCGCTACCGGGAGCGCGTCAATCATCTCACGGAAGCGACGCTCACTCTCCCTCAGCGCCTGCTCGGCCTGCTTCTGCTGGGTAATGTTCAGCACTACATTTACCGCCCCTATAAGTTCCCCAGCCTTATCGTGGATCGGACTGGCATGGGCCACACAGGTCAGCCTGGAGCCGTCAGGGCGTTCGATTACGACCTCGCGCCCGTCGTATTCCTCGTCGTTCTCAATCGCCAGCGCCATCCAGCATTGATCGTGTCGCATCGGCGTTCCGTCGATCGAGTAAAGCTTAAACGAGCCGCAGAATCTTTCCTCGGGCTCATTCAGTTTTGGCGTACGCCCCCATACTTCGACCGCACGCTGGTTAAAATATGTAATCAACCCTTCGGCGTCGCAGGTGTAAGCGCCCGCGGGCAATTTCTCCAGAAGGAGGCGCAACCACATCTCGCCAATCTCTATCTTCGCAGTCGAGTGATCCATCAACCGTTCCTTTCTGTGACGAAACACCTGATCGCAGGGCGTCAGAAAATACCAACGGTGATAAACGCCGGCGCCTAGCCGGCGCTTGGAATTTTGTTTGAACAGGGAAGAGGTACTGAGTCCGGCGATAGCAAATGTGGGGAATGGGGAGTCTATCGCAAATATAAATCCGATAGTGTTCTGAACGAAAGCGCGGTGTTTGCCTTCAATGCGCGCGCAGCAGTATGGTTGAACTGTAGTAAAACAGTCAAGCCTGCACAAGTGAAATACCATTTAGGCATTGAATTTACCGCTCATTTTTGGGGAAATCCCTTATGTTTTTGAGGTAACACACCCCGTCTTGTGTAGCGATAGCCATGCGCCATGTGTCTATTCGCCACAGCGCATGGATCCGCGTTTGACGCTTCCGCCTACCAACCGCCACGTCGGGGCGTTGCGAGACCTGTATGAAACTTTCGGGCTTGATCTGTAAGAAGAAACGCCAGAGCGTCAAGTCGTCCTGATGCTCAGGTCGCTGACGCTCCCCGTACCGTACCGTAGATTACGCCACATCGCCCAGGATACTGCTGGCAAACTCAGAATTAGCTGCAATCGCCAAACCTTATTAATATGTTGTTGGCATAAAGGTTGCTTAGTCGCTTTCGATGACTGCTAGGGAGCCGATATGATCCTGAGAAGGTTGAAACAGAAAACACTCTTGCATCACGAGCGTCTGGAAAAGAGGCTCGACCTTTATCACGGCGTGAAAACCTTCGACGATTACCGCCGGCTGCTCGGAAAATTCCTGGGCTTCTACGAACCGGCGGAAGAAGTTCTAGAAGCCACTTTCAACTGGGGCGCGATTAACTTCGATTTTACGTCGAGAAAGAAGACTCCGCTGCTGATGCGGGACCTGCATTCGCTGGGGATTGAGGACACGCTTTTGCTGCCGCGATGCAAGACCTTACCCGCGCTCGACACGCTGGCGCAGGCGTTCGGCTGTCTTTACGTCTTTGAATCCGCGACGCTGGGTTGGGGAATCGTCCTGAAACATTTGAGTCGCACACTGGGCGTCACCCGGGATGATGGCGGCTCATTCTTCAACAGTTATGGAGACCGAGTCGTGGCGATGTGGCACGATTTCGCGCAACAGCTTCGCGCCTACTCTTCGAGGCCCGACCTCGAAGAAGCGGTCATCAGATCCGCCGTAAACACCCTGGTCCACATGGACCAATGGATGGCCAGCGGTCCCGCCGCGATCGCGCCTGCGGTACAGGTCGAAGCGGCGCCGGATGACGAGAAAGTGTCGCGGCTTCAACGACAGGACGTTATTCGCTTGCTGTAGACGCTGATACGGCGCAGGGAGCGGAAGAGGCCTGGCGCAGGTCAATGCGTCTTTCCGCAAGCGCCAGGCCTCTTCCGCTCCCTGCGCCGTTCCGGCGCGTCCGACGCGCTAAATCAGGCCACGCGACTTTAGTACACAGTTATGAGACATTGATACAGTACCGCGCGCGTAAGCAAGCGGCCGACCGATGAGCCGGCCGCTTGCTTACGCGCGCGGTACTGCGCCAGTTAGACTGCGACTCTGCGACCGCTGATCAATTGGAAGATGAGCACGACCGCGGCAATGACCAGCAACAGATGGATCAAGTTGCCACCCACTCCACCGAGCAATCCCAACAGCCAGAGCACGACAAGTATTGCAATGATCGTCCACAGCATTATTTTCTCCTCCTTCGAATAAAGCCTTTCACAGCTTTAGCGATCAAGGCGCGAAAGAAGCTTTTTGCTTTCTTTCGCGCCTTGATTATGTAAGGTGCAAAGGCCGTGCCGTGCGCATTTGCGATTTAAGATTGTTCTCGGTATTCGGCGTTGACCGGGCTATCGTCCGGCTCGGCGCGCGCGCGTCCTGGCGGCTTTCTTGGCAGAAGCCGATCGGGCCGCGGCGGAACGGCCCGCCGACGCGGCGCCCCCCTTTCGACCGCCCTTCTTCGCCGGAGCCTTTTTGGTGGGCTTGCCTCTCCCCGACCCGCTCTTCTTTCCGCCGCCGGACATTTTATTGACCGTCGCCCAGGCGCGGCGCTCGGCTTCCCTCTCTCCGACGCCACGCTCTTTATACCCCTTCTCGATGTCCTCGGCTTGGCGCTCCTGCTTCCTCGTGTATCTCGTCTTTTCGCCTCTCGGCATGATTCAACTCTCCTTTCTTGGCGTCCTGCAGGGAGATAACGTGAGGGAGACGAACGCCGATTGGACTGCAAAAGAAATGCCATGAGCGGTTGTTCGCCGCAGTGAACATTCCGCGATGATCGATGTATCCGCGTTATCAGCGTTCCATTAACCGGTACGCCGATATGAAAGCCGCCTTATAGTTGCCGCATGAAAGCGACCAGGTCAGCTTTTTCCTGTTTTGTTAGCTTCAATTCGAGGATCAGGTTGAAGAACTCGACCGTGTCCTCCAACGTAAAGCAGCGGCCGTCGTGCATGTACGGGGGGCTGTCTTTAATGCCCCGCAGCGTGAAGGTCTTGATAGGCCCGTCGCCCGGCTCGTTGAGGAAGCGCTCCAGTTTCAGGTCGTGCATTTGATTGTCTAGGTAGAACGGCGGCGCATGGCAGACCGAGCACTTGCCCTTGCCGAAGAATACGGCCTCTCCGCGCAGTTCGCTCTGGGTCGCCCTCGCCGGGTCGAGCCGCCCTTCGTTGTTCAACTTGGGGGCCGGCGGGAAATTGAGCATGTTTTGCAATTGAGCCATGTTGCTGACCTGGATGCGGTCGAGGATGTTCATACCTTTCTTTATGGCGCGTATCGGGTCGCCGTTGAAGTACGCCGTCCGCTGCTCGAACTCGGTGAAGTCTTCCACCGACCGCAGGCTCCGCTTCGATCCGTGAATCTGTTGATTGAACATGCCGCGCAGGCTCGTCGTGTCGAGGCGGAATCGTCTGTTCTGCGGCCGGTCGTCGGGGTTCAGGTGAAATTGCCCCGTGGTGTGCCCGTTGACGTGGCAGTCGAAGCAGGCCACGCCCATGCTCGGTCGCTCCGTCTTGCGGTCATCGGTCGGGTTGAACTCCTCTTGCGGGAACGGCGTGACCAGCAGCCGCAGTCCGTCTAGCTGAACCTGGGTCAACAGGTCCTTGAACAAGCGATGGAAATTGTTGATCGAGACGACCTCACCCCGCGAAACGTCGCCCAGTTCCGGCCGTGTGGTGAGAAATATGGCCGGCGGAAATTCGGGAAGGAAACATTCCGGGAGGTCGAAGTCGACGTCGAAGCGCTCAAGCCTGGAGAACATGTCTATCTGCATCTGAGGGAAGACCTGGCCTCCGGGCGTGTGCTTGGGATGCGGCAGTGATGGATAGGGGAAGGCGTTGAGTTTGCGAATATCTTCGGGGGCCATCTCCGCGAGCCCCTCCCAACTGAGGCCGGTGGCCAACCGCGCGGTCGGGCCGACGGCCAAGGGCTTGCCGCGCGACATCTTGGCTTCGGGGTCTAGCCTCGCTTGGAGGACATATCGCTTCTCGAGGAGCTGGCGCTGCAATTCCATGACCTTGGGCTTGAGCGCGACGTCATCTTTCATGATCTCTTCAAAGGTCATCATCGGCCTCTTCGAGTTCAGCGGATCGCGCGCGAAGTCGAAGCCGAGCATCTTGCCCTGCTCAGGCTGGTTGTTCAGCGCCGGCGATGAAGATTCCGCGCTGGGCGCTTTGAAGGTGTCGGAGAGGTCATGCTCGGTCTTGCGCTGCTCCGGTCTGGTGATCGGGACATCTTTGGTCGTCTGCGCATCCACGACGGCGTCCCGCGTTTGGTTTCCCTGCTGCGCGCGCCTGTCGGGGGCTTGCTGGGACCAGCCCCAGGCCGCGAGGAACAAAATGACCACGAAGATTTTCAATGTGACTATCGAACGAGTTTGCTTCAGCATACTCGATATTCTCAGCCTCGGGCAGGGATGTCTGTCCGATAGTGGACGCGTTACGCCCCTTCCGAGAATTTTGCGAACGGAGATCGCACGCTGTTTGTATACCTCCTGAACACTTTTAATAGGACGGCGCCGACAAAGCGATTTTACAAGCCGATTCTTCGGGCAATCGGCGCGTCAGCGCATGCGGCGCAGCGCACGTCCGCTCGAATACGCGTGCGGAGCCCTTAGCAAGGCATATCTGGAAAGTGATGGACGGATTAGCGTAATCACCACCGGTTCAAAGGGAGGTTCAAGGGGCGCCGAAGATGGGGGAGCGGAGAGATCTATCACATGATCGTAGAGTTCTACGCGCGACAAAATCGGCGCCCGGAGTGCGATTACGTACCGACTTCATGGAAAGAAGAAGACTAGGATGATTAAGAGGAAGCGAACTAGGGCGGAATCGTTTTTTTCATCACATTACAGACTCTGTCAATGATCTTAACCTTTGAAGGGGGGCCAAGATGGCAAACGACTACGATTATGACTACAGGCGCGGACGCCGTGAGCGGGAGTATTACGACGAGCCGTATTACCGGGGGCAGGGCGGCGGCTATGAAGAGCCGTATCAGCGCGGTTACGGCGGCGAACAGCAACGTTACGGCTACGGCCGAAGTGGTTACTACGGCGAGCCGTACCGGCGCGGATACCGCGGCAGGCGTTCCGGCGAGCCTTACGGGTCTTACGATTACGACCGTTATGAATATGGCGAACGCACGCGCGAGCCTTACTACCAGCGAGGCTATGAAGGCGAATACCGCGAGCCTTATTACCGCGGCGGGCGCGGGCGTGGCGAGGAGCGGGGCTTCTTCGAGCGCGCCGGCGATGAGATCAGGTCTTGGTTCGGCGACGAGGAGGCCGATCGCAGGCGGCGCAGGGACGAGATGCGGAAGGGGATGTACGCGGGGCGCGGCCCGCGCGGTTACCGGCGTTCCGACGAGCGCATCCGCGAGGACATCAACGACCATTTGACGGACGATTGGTACGTCGACGCGAGCGACATCGAGGTGACCGTGAACAACGGCATGGTCACGCTCACCGGGCTCGTGGAAAGCCGCGAAGAGAAACGCCGCGCTGAAGACCTCGCCGAGTCGGTGTCGGGCGTGAATGACGTGAGCAACCAGTTGCGCGTCGAGCGAAACATCCCCGTCACGACGGAGCCGGAGATTGCGCCGCCTCAGCGCGCCAGAACGGCGGGGACTTGATCGTGGCGAAGGCGGCGAAGGCTGAAAGGCTCGAAGCGTTGGCGGCGCAGATACGCGTCTGTACGAAATGTCCGCTATGCCAATCGCGGACGCTGGCCGTGCCCGGCGACGGCCAGCCGTCGGCCCGGGTCATGCTGATCGGCGAAGCGCCGGGCCGCGAAGAGGATGAGAGCGGGCATCCCTTCGTCGGCGCCGCCGGCCGTTTCCTCGACCAGGTCCTGGAGGGCACGGGCATCAACCGCGACGACCTCTTCATCACCAACATCGTCAAATGCCGCCCGCCGAACAACCGCACGCCGAGGGTGGGCGAGGTCGAAACCTGCACGTCCAATTACCTCTTCGAGCAGATCGAGCTGATCGACCCGGCGTTGATCATGCTGCTCGGCGGCGTGGCTGCCAAGAAGATGCTCGGCGTTAAGAGCGTCAACGAGGCGCGTGGGCGCGTGATCGAACATGAGGGGCGACAATACCTGGTCGGCTACCACCCGGCGGTGAGATTCTATCGCGAGGATTTGGGCGAAAAGGTGAAGGAAGATTTCGCGTTGCTTAAGCGCGTGCTGAAGAAGTTGTCGCTTTAACAGTACCGCGCGCGTAAGCAAGCGGCCGCCACCTGACACTGCCGCTTGCTTACGCGCGCGGCGCTGCGCCGGTGCTAGATATGGGGCTTGAGTCTTATCACCACAAACGGGACTTCAAGAAGACGCCGGAGCCTGAAGGGCGGGTCGCAAGCCGTGGGCGACGTCGTTTCGTAGTGCAGGAGCACCACGCTTCGAGGCTGCATTTCGATTTCCGCCTCGAAATGGGCGGCGTGCTCAAGTCGTGGTCCGCGCCTAAAGGCCCGACGCTCGACCCGCGGGTGAAGCGGCTGGCGGTGATGACCGAAGATCACCCGGTCGAATACCTGAAGTTCGAGGGCCGCATCCCCGAAGGCCAATACGGCGCGGGCGAGCAATTTATCTGGGACGCGGGCGATTACGTGCTGAAGAACGGCGAAGACCCGCTGAGGCAGTTGAAAGAAGGAAAACTCAGTTTCGAATTGCGCGGCGATAAACTGCGTGGCGGGTTCAACCTGGTCCGGATGAAAGGGCGTGACGGCCAATGGCTGCTCATCAAGAGCGACGACGAGTTCGCGCAACCCGGCTGGACTCTCGAGTTGAGGACGGGCGGGCGCATTGAAGAGGCCGGCGGGGCGCGAAAGAAGAAGCGCGTAAGCCGCGAGCGCCTGCCCGTGAAAACGCTTCGCGCGAAGGCGAAGCGAGAAACCCGCTCGATCGCGGCGAGCCGCGCCTTCAAGGCGAAAGAGCTGAGCGGCGACCTTGACCTCAAAGTCGGGAAAGAGACCGTCTCGCTCACCAATCTCGATAAAGTCTACTGGCCTGAGGAAGGCTACACGAAAGGCGATCTTGTCAGGTACTACGACGAGATCTCGAAATACATCCTGCCTTATCTCAAAGACCGCCCGCTCATCCTCAAGCGCTACCCGAACGGGATCGACAAACCCTCTTTTCATCAGCACGACGTCGCCGAGCCGCCCGACTACGCGCGAACCGTCGCAATCGACGTCGAAGAAGGCCACGTGGTGGATTACCTCGTCTGCGACAACCTGGCGACGCTGCTTTACGTGGCGAACCTCGGCGCGATCGAGCTCCATCCGTGGAATTCGCGGACGCCCAACCTGGACCATCCTGATTGGGTCGTCTTCGACCTCGATCCGGGCGAAGGAGTGGAGTTCGCCGCCATCTGTGAGGTCGCGCTAAGCCTCAAAGATGTCGTTGGCCGCGCCGGCCTCGAATGTTTCGCCAAAACCTCAGGGTCGAGAGGAATACACGTTTACGTTCCGCTCAAGCCAGTTCACGGTTACGAGGATGTCGCGGATTTCGCCGAGTGGGCAGCCTCGATTGTGGCGAGCGAACGTTCCCGCATGGCCACTATTGAGCGTTCGCTCAAGAAGCGCCCTCGCGGGAGTGTCTACGTCGATCATTTTCAGAACGCGCGCGGTAAATCGGTGGTGGCGCCATACTCGGCGCGCCCGCGTCCTGGCGCGACCGTTTCGGCCCCGCTGGAATGGGGCGAGGTTAAGCGCGGAAAGATCACCCCGCAGGACTTCACGATCGAAAATATGCGGAAAAGGATCGAAAGAAAGGGCGACCTCTTCGGCCCCGCGCTGAAACTAAGGCAGCGACTGCAATGGGGCGCGATATGACGGCCTCGAAGCGTCCTTTCGACATTGGCCAGGTCATCCGCCGCATCCGGGTGGCGGTTCGCCCGTTCGCCAAGGCCGCTATGTTCGAGCTGGCTGACGACGGCTTCAGTTCCCCGTTCGAGCAACTCGTGGCCTGCATCATCTCGATCCGAACGCGCGACGAAGTGACCGTCCCGACGGCGCGAAAACTCTTCGCGCGGGCGCGCACGCCGCTCGAAGTCAGCCGGCTCATGTCGCGGGAAATCGATCAATTGATTCGCGACTGCACATTTCACGAACGCAAGGCGCGACAGATCCTCCGAATCGCGCGACGCGCCGTTGCTGAATATGAAGGCGCGTTGCCGTGCGAGGCCGAGGCGCTGCTCTCGTTTGAAGGCGTCGGGCCGAAATGCGCAAACCTCACGCTGGGAATCGCCTGCGATCAGCCGCGCGTCGGCGTCGACATACACGTTCATCGCGTCACCAATCGATGGGGATACGTTACGACGCGAACGCCCGAACAGACTTCCGTCGCGCTCGAAGGCAAGCTCCCGCGCCGTTACTGGGTCGAGATCAACCGCCTGCTCGTCCCGTTCGGCAAACACATCTGCACGGGCGCGCTGCCGCGATGCTCGGAATGCCC
>Ga0126377_10001370_pt1 | contig 15984 bp, 18 predicted proteins | sample PanSoiMetPlot_22_FD_92647 | JGI IMG/M metagenome (GOLD analysis project Ga0126377, IMG submission 92647) | Tropical forest soil microbial communities from Panama - MetaG Plot_22 | ecosystem: Environmental > Terrestrial > Soil > Tropical forest > Bulk soil | place: Panama | collected 2016-02-17
CGGTCGCGCTCAGAGACGTCGCGTAGCTAGTCTCCGCGTTCGTGCCGGAGGCCTGGTTCGACGAGCTCGCCGAGCTGCTGCGTATCCCGAGCGTCAGCGCGGATCCCGCGCACGCCGGTGACGTCCGGCAGGCCGCCGAGTGGCTGGCGGAGTTCGTCCGCGGCGCGGGCGGCAGCGCCGAGGTCGTCGAGACCGACACCCACCCGCTGATCCTCGGGGACATCGCGTCCTCGTCGAACGGCGCGGCGCCGACCGTGCTCGTCTACGGGCACGTCGACGTGCAGCCGCCCGACCCGCTCGACCTGTGGGAGTCGGACCCCTTCGCGCTGGAGCAGCGCGGCGAGTGGCTCTACGCGCGCGGCGTCGCCGACGACAAGGGCCAGCTGTACATGCTGGTCAAGGCGGCCACCGAGCTCGCCGCAGCCGGCGAGCTCCCGGTCAACGTGCGCATCGCCTGCGACAGCGAGGAGGAGACCGGCGGGCACCAGATCGTCGACTTCCTCGCCGCCGACGAGCGCGGCGCCGACGCGGCGGTCATCTTCGACAGCGGCATGACCACGCGCGGCGTGCCGGAGGTCAACGTCGCGACGCGCGGGCTCGTCTACTTCCACGTGGTGGTGGCGACGGGCGGCCGCGACCTCCACTCGGGGATCTTCGGCGGCGCCGCACTGAACGCGATGCACGCGCTCATGGAGATCCTCGCGGCCGTCACGCCCCGCGACGGCCGCCTGCCCGAGCCGCTGCGCGTCGGGCTCGCGCCACCGACCGGCGACGAGGTCGCCGCGTGGGCCGAGCTCGTCCCGGGCCGCGAGCTCCTCGACGGAGCCGGTGCGCGCGGCGTCGACGAGCGGGCGGGCGAGGAGTTCTACCTGCGCACCACCGCCGAGCCCTCGCTCGACGTGAACGGGATCGTGGGCGGCTCGCCGGTGCTCCAGAAGACCGTGCTGCCGGTGAGCGCCGAGGCGAACCTCTCGATCCGGCTGGCGCCCGGCCAGGACGTCGAGACGATCGCCGCCGCGGTGGAGCAGCTCCTGCGCGAGGCGGCGCCCGACGGCGCCGAGCTCGAGCTCACGCGTCTCTCGTCCGCTCCGGCGGGCCTCGTGTCGCCGGATGCACCGGCGCTCCAGCTCGCGCTCGACGCCTTCGAGCGGTCGATGGGACGGCGCCCGCTGCTCGTCCGCTCGGGCGGGACCCTGCCGATCGTCCCCGCGCTCGTGGACAAGGGCATCCCGACGATTCTGAGCGGATTCGCCCTCCCGGAGAGCAACATCCACTCGCCGAACGAGCGGCTGCTCGCCGAGTACCTCCCCCTCGGGATCGAGACCTCGCGCGAGCTGTTCCGGAGCCTGGCGGAGCTGGGCCGCTAGACGGCGGCCGGCTCGCTCTCGAGCAGCCAGGTGTGCCCGAAGCGGCGCATCTCGCCGATGATCGGCAGCAGGTCGGCGCCCTTCTGGGTCAGCTCGTACTCGACCCGCGGCGGCGACTCGGCGTAGCTCCGGCGAACGAGGATGTTCTCCTGCTCGAGCGCGCGCAGGCGCTCCGACAGCGTTCTCGGGCTGATCCCCGCGCACGAGTGCTCCAGCTCGGAGAATCGGCGCGGGCCCTCGGAGAGGTCGTGAACCAGCACGGCCGTCCACTTGGCGCCCAGGATCTCGGCGCAGGCGGCGACCGCGCAGTTCGAATCGTGGATCGGGTTCATGGTGCGCACAGCACTCGCATCGTACCGCCGGGACAGGTGAACGAGTAGTCTCGCCACCGGTGTCGCAGGTCGACAAGGAGCTCCGCGAGCGCATCGACGACCCGGTTTCGGCCGAAGCCGAGCGCGAGGTGCGCCTGACCCCCGCCGAGGCGGTGGCGCAGATGCGGATCAACGTCCCGGCGCACCGCAACGCGAAGCTGCGGAAGGTGCTCGCGCGTGTGAACGCCGACGACGGCCTCAAGGGGTGGTGGCACGTGGCCAACGTCAACGCCGTCCGGCGGCTCGGCATCAACGACCACTCCTGGGTCCACATCCAGATCGTGGCCAACATCGGCCTGCGCCTCCTGCGGATCCTGACGAAGCGCGGGGTCGAGCCGGCGATGGTCGCCGACTACGGCATGAAGCGCGAGGACGCGGAACTCGTGGTCGTCCTCGGCGCGCTCCTCCATTGCGTCGGCATGGCCGTCCACCGCGACCGGCACGAGGACTGGAGCCTCTTCCTGGCGGAGCCGAAGATGCGCGAGCTGCTCGCGGGGATCTACGAGGAGCCCGAGCTGACCGTCGTCTGCTCCGAGGTGCTCGAGGCGATCACGAGCCACCGCGACTCCGGCCGGCCGCTCACACTCGAGGCCGGGATCGTCCGCGTCGCCGACGCCCTCGACATCGAGGAGGGCCGGTCGCGGATCCCGTTCGAGCGCGGCAGCGTCTCGATCCACTCGATCTCGGCGGCGGCGATCGACGAGGTGATCATCTCGGAGGGCGAGGAGCGCCCGGTCTCGGTCGAGATCAAGATGAACAACTCGTCGGGGCTCTACCAGGTCGACGAGCTACTGAAGGCCAAGCTGCACGGCTCCGGCCTGGAGCCGTACGTCGAGGTCGTCGCGCGGATCGAGACCGAGGCCGAGAAGAGCCTCGTGCCGCTCTACCGGCTCGAGTAGCTAGGACGCGCCGTTGTCCGAGGACTTCAGGATCGGCTCGAGCTTGTAGCCGACGCCGTAACGCGTCTGGATGAACGTGTGGCGCGAGGCCGGGCGGTCGATCTTCTCGCGCAGCCGGCGGACGCACACGTCGACTGTCCGGTCGCGGTGGGTCGCCCGCCGCCCCCAGATCCGCTGCAGCAGCTCGTCGCGGCTCGCGACGCGCCCGCGGTCGAGGGCGAGCGTGTAGAGGAGGCGGAACTCGGTCGGCGTGAGGCCCGCGTTCTCGTCGTCCACGTAGGCCTGCACGGAGCGCGGGTCGATGCGGAGCTCCTCGATCACGAGCTCGTCACCGCGCTCCTCCTGCACGCCCCGGACGCCCCGGCGCGCAGCCGCCTGCACGCGGGCCACGAGCTCCTTCATCGAGAACGGCTTCACCAGGTAGTCGTCCGCCCCGATCTGGAGCGCGTGCACGCGGTCGTGCTCGGTTCCCCGCGCGCTGACCACGACGATCGGAGTCCCGATGCCCTCGGAGCGGGCGGTCTCGATCAGGCTCCAGCCGTCGAGCCCCGGGAGCATCAGGTCGAGCACGAGGACGTCGGGCCGCTCGTAGCGAAGCCGCGCAAGACCGGCCTCGCCCGCGCCCACCCGCACGGGCTCGAGGCCCGCCGCGGTGAACTGCTGGGCCATCGCGTCCGCGATGACCTCGTCGTCCTCGACGATCAGGATCTTCGTCACGGGCAACACCTTACGGAGACGGCGATACTGGGGTCGTGGCGAGGTCCGAGTACGAGCAGCTCCGCACCGCCTTCACGGCCGCCGTCTCGCACGAGCTCCGGACGCCTCTCGCCCGCCTGCTGGCGCTGCTGGAGTCGGCCGAGCTTCCCGGCGCAGACCTCCATGCGATGCTGCAGCAGGCGCGGGCGGAGGTTGAGGAGATGACCGAGCTCGTGGACGACATCCTCTTCCTGAGCGCACTCGAGAACGAACGCGAGGTGGTGTCCCTCGGCGAGACGCGGGCGGGGCCAGTCCTCCGGGTCGCGCTCGAGGAGCGACGGGAACGCGCCGAGCGGGCCGGGATCAGGCTCGAGCTGCGGATCGACGACGAGGAGATCCTCGTCCCGCTGCGGCCGCGGATGCTCCGCACGGTGGTCGAGAACCTCCTCGAGAACGCGATCCGGTACGCGGGCGAGGGCGCCACGTGCGTCCTCTCGCTCACGCGGGAGGGCGGGAACGTCGTGCTCGCGACGAGCGACGACGGCGCCGGCATCCCGGCGGAGGACGCGCCGAGGCTGTTCGAGCGCTTCTTCCGCTCCGACCGCGCGAGGACGACGCGCGGGAGCGGCCTCGGGCTCGCGATCGTCAAGCACGTGGTCGAGTCCGCGGGCGGGCACGTCGAGGCCCGCGGCGCTCCGGGCCGCGGGCTCGACGTGCGATGCAGCCTTCCAGGCTGAGTTACGTATGGATCCGAGCGATCGTCTTCTGGGCTGCCTTCACGACCGGCTTGGGCATCGGCGCGAAGACCAGCGGCACTCCGAGGGGCTGACCCTTGGTGACCGCCCAGTTGAGGAACTTCTTCACATCCGCCGCCTTGCCCGTCTTCAGCGGAACGATGGCCCACGTGAACGTGCAGATCGGGTAGGCCTTCGGCTGACGCGGGTTCGGGTCGACGATCGTGATCGCGTTGTCCTTGCTGTTCACCTTCTTGAGCGAAGCTGCCGCGGCCTCGATGTTCTTGATGCCGGGGAGGACGAACTTGTTCGCCCGGTTCTTCAGCTTCGCGATCTTGAGGTGGTTCTTCAGCGAGTAGGCGACGTCCACGTACGTGATGCCACCCGGCGTGCTCGACAGCTTCGCCGCCACGCCCGAGCTGCCCCTCGCACCGACGCCGACCGGGAAGCTAGGCTGCGTGCCCTTCCCGACCTTGCCCTTCCACGACTTGCTCACGTGGGAGAGGTAGTCGGTGAAGTTGTAGCTCGTGCCGCTGCCGTCGCTGCGGTAGATCGGCGTGATCTTCTCGTGCGGCAGGTTGACCCCTGAATTCAGCGACTTGATCGTCGGGTTGTCCCAGTACTTGACCGTGCCGAGGAAGATCCCGGCGAGGACCGGACCCGTCAGCTTCAGGCCGTAGCCGACGCCGCTGACGTTGTACGGGATCGAGGTCGCGAAGAACGCCCACGGAACCTGGACGCAGCCCTTGCAGGCCGACGCCTGGTCGGGCGTGAGCGGAGCGTCGCTGGCCCCGAAGTCCACGGTGCGCGCGGTGATGGCTGCGATGCCGCCGCCGCTGCCGATGCCGCTGTAGTTGATCTGGGAACCCTTGTACTTCTGCTGCCAGATGGCCACGAGCGGAGCAACGGCCGTGCTGCCAGCCCCCTGGATCGTCGCGCGCGAACGCGCTGCCGACGTGCCGGCCAGGGCGCCGAGTGCGACGGCCGTGACCGTAATCACCGCGAGGACCGCGGCAACTGTTCGTTTCCTGCTCAAGTCACTCTCTCCTCTCATGTGTACTCCACGGCAGCGCTAGACACCGCCGTGAACTGCACCGCGCAACAGCGTCGTCCCTCGGGTCGGCGGCGTGGGCTGACAGCCGGTGTGCGTCCGGTAACGATCCGGTAACAGGCCCTGATTTCATGAGGGATTGCGGGGTAGCTTGCTGCCTCGTGAGCTCGGTCCCCGCAACGCAGCGAGCTCCGGGCCGGCGCGTGCGCGACTGGCTCGGCGACCGCATCCTCCTCGTCGTGACCGCCCTGGCGGCCTTCGGGATCGTCGTCCTGATGGCGCTGATCATCTGGCGCGTCATCCACGGCTCGAGCGCCGCGTGGGACAAGTTCGGCCTGTCCTTCATCTGGGGGATGGACTGGGACGCGAATCCCGCGAAGAACCTCTTCGGCGCGCTGCCCGGGCTCTACGGCACCGCGGTCACCTCGCTGATCGCCCTGATCATCGCCGCGCCGCTCGGCATCGCGATCGCGCTGTTCCTCAGCGAGCTCGCGCCTCGCGGCATCCGGGAGGTCGTCGGCTCGCTGGTCGAGATGCTCGCCGCGATCCCGAGCGTCGTGCTCGGCCTCTGGGGCATCCTCGTGATGGGCCCGTTCGTGGCCGACCACATCGAGCCGTGGCTCAACAAGTGGTTCGGGTTCCTCCCCATCTTCAGCGGCGATCCGTCCTCGAGCGGCGTCTTCATCGCCGGACTGATCCTCGGGATCATGGTCGTCCCGATCGTCGCCAGCATCTGCCGCGAGCTCTTCGTCAGCGTGCCCGAGGACCAGGAGGAGGCGGCTCTCGCGCTCGGCTCGACGCGCTGGGAGATGGTTCGCGGGGTCGTGCTCTCGTCGTCGAAGCCGGGCATCGCTGCCGCGCTCATCCTCGGGCTCGGACGCGCAATCGGCGAGGCGATCGCCGTGACGCAGGTGATCGGCGCCGCCTGGGAGATCAACCGCTCGCTCTTCCCGCCGGGCGACACGCTCGCGAGCCGGATCGCGGGGCAGTTCATCGGCGCCGGGACCGACATCCAGCGCTCGGCGCTGTTCTACCTCGCCGCCCTGCTGCTCGTGATCGGTCTCGTCACCAACCTGCTCGCGCAGCTCATCGTCCGCCACTACGCCGTGAGCCGGTCGGGGGCCTGATGGCTGCTATCGAGGCTCCTCTCAACCTGAGAGGCAACAAGCGGCTCCGCCGCCGGCAGCTCGTCAACCGCCTCGCCGAGCTCATCGCGACGCTTGCAGCGCTCGCGGCGATCGCCGTCCTCGTGGCCGTCATCTGGGCCGTTGCAAAGCGCGGCGCCAGCGAGCTCAGCTGGAGCTTCCTCACCGAGGATCTCCCGATCTTCGGGTTGCCGGGCGGCGGGATCGCACCGCTGCTCGTCGGCTCGGCGATCATCGTCGGCATCGCGACCGCGATCGCGCTGCCGATCGGCGTGCTCACCGCGCTCTTCCTGAGCGAGTTCTCGCCGCGCCGCGTCGCCCCGGCGATCCAGCTCGCGCTCGACCTGATGAACGGCCTGCCCTCGGTGATCATCGGCATCTTCGTCTTCGGCCTGCTCGTCGACGGGCACACGCAGAGCGGCTACGCGGGCGGCTTCGCGCTCTCGATCGTGATGATGCCGCTGATCGCGCGGTCGACGCAGGAGGTGCTCCGCCTCGTGCCGAGCGCCCAGCGCGAGGGCGCGCTCGCCCTCGGCGCGAGCCGGTGGCGAACGGTGCTCGGGATCGTGCTTCCGAGCGCGTTCGGCGGCATCCTGACCGGGACGGTGCTGGCGATCGCGCGCGCCGCCGGAGAGACGGCGCCGCTGCTGTTCACGACGTCGATCTTCGCCAACCAGATCTCCACAGACCCCCGGCACGCCCTGCCGAACATCCCCGTCCAGATCTTCATCTGGTCGGAGTCCCCCGACCCGGAAGACCACGCGCGCGCCTGGGCATCGGCTCTCGTGCTGATGCTGTTCGTGCTCGTCACGAGCCTGATCGCGCGCGCCCTGTATGTCCGGAGCCGCCGAAAGATGACACGATGACCCCCGAGGAGGAACGCGTGAAAGAGACGGTTACCATGCCGCAGATGAGGCCGGTCGACGTCGCGCAGCGACGGGAGTCACAGCCCCTGACCCGGGAGACCGTCTTCGACGTCCAGAACGTCGCTGCGAACTACGGGACGAACACCGCGGTCAAGAACGTCAACCTCGAGATCTACCGCAACGTGGTCACGGCCCTGATCGGCCCGTCCGGGTGCGGCAAGAGCACGTTCATCCGCTGCCTGAACCGGATGAACGACGAGGTGGCGAGCTTCCACCTCGACGGCAAGATCATCTTCCAGGGCACCGACCTCTACGGGGACGGGGTCGACCCGGTCGAGGTGCGCCGCCGGATCGGGATGGTCTTTCAGAAGCCGAACCCGTTCCCGAAGACGATCTACGACAACGTCGCCTGGGCTCCGCGGATCCTGGGCATGAAGAAGCACCTCGACGAGCGGATCGAGAAGGCGCTCCGCGGCGCCGCCCTGTGGGACGAGGTCAAGGACCGGCTCAAGAAGAGCGCGCTCTCGCTCTCCGGCGGCCAGCAGCAGCGGCTCTGCATCGCCCGCGCCATCGCCATCGAGCCCGAGGTGCTCCTCCTCGACGAGCCGGCCTCGGCGCTCGACCCCATCGCCACGCAGAGCATCGAGGAGCTCATGCACGAGCTCAAGAACGACTACACGATCGTGATCGTCACCCACAACATGCAGCAGGCGGCACGCGTCGCCGACCGCACCGCCTTCTTCAGCATCGAGGTCGGCGAGAAGGGCCGCTCAGGGGTGCTCGTCGAGTACGACGACACGTCGAAGCTCTTCACCAACCCGGCCGACAAGCGCACCGAGGACTACGTAACGGGCCGCTTTGGGTAAGAGCACCGGCATGCGAGTGAGCTTCCAGGAGGAGCTCGACCAGCTCGAGGCCAGCCTCCAGGAGGAGGGGTCCCTGGTGCTCCGCGTGCTGCGCGGGTCGCTGAACGCGCTCGGGCAGCGCGATGTCGAGCTGGCCGACGAGGTGATCGCCTTCGACGACGACGTCGACCGCCTCTACATCCGGATCGAGGAGGGGATCCAGTCGCTCCTCGCCCGCCAGACGCCGGTCGCGGTCGACCTCCGCCTCGTGCTCGCGATCCTGCATGTGAACCTCCACCTCGAGCGGATGGCCGACTACAGCGTCACGATCGCCAAGCTGACGAAGCTCGTGGCCGACGTCGAGCCGGACGCGGCGCTCCTCCAGAGCCTCGAGGAGATGGGCGAGCGCGCGGAGGAGATGATCCGCGTGGCGCTCGACTCGTTCGCCAATCGCGACCTCGCCGCCGCGGAGTCGCTCGTCGACCTGGACGAGCTGATCGACCGCTCGAATCGCCGCTTCGTCGACCGCGTCGTCGAGATCGTCGGCGAGCCGGGGATGCGGGAGTGGGTGCTCCGGATGGCGCTCGTCTCGAGGACGCTGGAGCGGATCGGCGACCACGCGGTCGACATCGGCGAGCAGGTGTCCTACCTGCTGACGGCCGAGTTCCGCGAGTTCACCGACGCGTCGCACCCCGAGCAGCGCGCCTGAGCCCGGTCCAGGTGGGCGCGTTGCCGCTGCTTGGTGCGTTTGACGCATCGACAGCAATCGATACGATTGATGTCGATATGAAAGCCCTCGAGCTGATCGAATCGTGCCGCCCGCTGGGCACCCCCTCGATGGAGACCAGCGAGGCCGAGGCCACGGCCGGGGTGTTCAAGGCCCTCGGCGATCCTGCACGCGTGAAGATCCTCAGCGTGCTCGCCGCGAGCCAGGGGGAGGTCTGCGCGTGTGAGTTCGTCCCGGCCCTCGGGCTCAGCCAGGCAACGGTCAGCCACCACCTCAAGAAGCTGACGGATGCAGGGCTCCTGGAGCGAGAGCAGCGTGGGAAGTGGGCTTTCTTCTCACTGAACGCGGAGGCGCTCGCCCGGCTCGAGATCCTCGTGCGGATCCCGGAGGTCGCCCGATGACCTCCCGCTGCCGCTAGCGCAGTCGATGCGGAAGGGCCGGCTCACCCGTTCGTTGACGGCAGAGCTGATCGGCACCTTCGCGCTCGTGTTCGCAGGTGCGGGCGCGGTGATGGTCGACGAGAAGACGGGCGCGCTCGGCCACGTGGGAGTCGCCATCAGCTTCGGCCTCGTGATCATGGTGATGATCTACGCGCTCGGCCACATCTCGGGCGCCCACTTCAATCCGGCAGTCACCCTCGGGTTCGCGCTCGGCCGCCACTTTCCGTGGGCGCGGCTCGCCGCCTACTGGCTCGCGCAGGTCGCCGGCGCCCTCCTCGCAGCGGCGATGCTGCGAGGCTCGCTCGGCAACGTCGCCCACGTCGGTGCCACGCTCCCGTCCGGCTCGCAGGGCCAGTCGTTCCTCTGGGAGATCGTGCTCAGCTTCTTCCTGATGTTCGTGGTGATGGCCGTCGCCACCGACACGCGGGCAGTCGGCGAGGCCGCTGCGATTGCAATCGGGGGCGCGGTCGGGCTCGACGCGATGTTCGGCGGGCCGATCTCCGGCGCGTCGATGAACCCGGCCCGCTCTCTCGGGCCGGCGCTCGTGTCCGGCGACTTGGATGCCCTGTGGATCTACCTGACCGCGCCGTTTCTCGGTGCTGTGTTGGGTGCGTTCGCCTACCAGTTCGTCCGAGGCGAGCCGGCGCGACCGGCAGAGGTGCATGCCGAGGAGGGCGCCGCGTGAACGTTCTCTTCGTTTGCGTCGGAAACAGCGGCCGCTCGCTGATCGCCGAGCGCCTGCTTCGCCGCGAGGCCGAGGGTCGCCACCACGCCCGCTCTGCCGGTAGTGCACCCGGCCAAACCGCGCATCCGCAGGTTCTCGAGGCGCTCGAGGAGGTCGACATCGACGCCTCCGACCACGTCCCGCACGAGCTCGATGACGAGATCGTCGAGTGGGCGGACGTCGTCGTCGCCACCTGCGACGACGCCTGTCCGGTGATCCCCGGCAAGCGCTACATCGCCTGGGACCTCCCCGACCCGAAGACGATGACGCCGGAGCAGGTTCGCGTGTTGCGAGACGAGATCGCCGAGCGCGTTCGCGATTTGACCGGCGAGCTCGATGCGATGCGCGCGCCCCGCCTGGGGAAAAGTCGACCGGCGTAACGGAATCGACCCCAGTTCGTTACCCACCTCCGGGGCCCGGCAGGAGATTATCCTCGCTCCTATGCGACCGGAGACGGCCGATGCGGAAGCGCGCTTTCTGAACCGCGAGCTCTCGTGGCTCGACTTCAACGCCCGTGTCCTCGAGGTCGCCTCGGACCCGTCGGTCCCGCTGCTCGAGCGCGTGAACTTCTGCTCGATCTTCTCCACCAACCTCGACGAGTTCTTCATGGTTCGGGTCGCGGGGCTGATGGGCCAGGTCGACGCCGGCCTCGCCCTCCTCTCGCCGGACGGGCGCTCGCCACAGCAGGCGCTGGCCGAGATCCGTGAGCACGTTCTCCGCCTGACAGCCCAGCAGGCGAAGCTCTGGAAGCAGGAGCTGCGGCCGGGGCTCAAGGACGCTGGGATCGTCATCGCCGAGATCGAGGACCTCGACGCGAACGAGCTCGCCGAGCTCGAGCAGCGCTTCGAGCACGAGATCTTCCCCGTCCTGACGCCGCTCGCGGTCGGCCCGGGCCAGCCGTTCCCGTACATCTCCGGCCTGTCGCTCAGCCTCGGCCTGTTCGTGCGCGACCCGGACACGAGCGAGGAGCGGTTCGCACGCGTCAAGGTGCCGGAGCTGTTGCCGCGCTTCCTGCCGATCGGCGAGCGGGGCCTCTTCGTGCCGCTGGAGCGGGTCATCCGGCACTTCCTGTCCTGGCTCTTCCCGAAGATGGAGATCGTCGAGTGCACGATCTTCCGCGTCACGCGCGACGCCGACTTCTCGCTCTCCGACGAGGCCGACGACCTCCTGGAGGCCGTCGAGCTCGAGCTGCGCCGCCGGCGCTTCGGCGACCCGGTGCGCGTCGAGGTCTCGAGCTCCAGCTCCGTCCGGATGCTCAACCAGCTGAAGGCCGGGCTCGAGATCGGCGACGACCAGATCTACCTCGTCCCGTCGCTGCTCGACCTGGCCGACGTGAACGAGTTCGTCGAGCTCGACCGTCCCGATCTCAGGGACGAGGCGTGGTACCCGGTCGTGCCGACGCGCTTCGCCGCGCAGGACGGCCTCTTCGACGAGGTCCGGAAGAGCGACGTGCTCGTCCACCATCCGTACGACTCGTTCGCCGCGAGCTTCGAGTCGTTCGTGCGGAAGGCCGCGCACGACCCGGAGGTGGCCGCGGTCAAGACGACCGTGTACCGGACGAGCACGGACTCGCCGAACGTCCCAGCCCTGATCGAGGCGGCCGAGGAGGGCAAGCAGACGGTCTGCCTGGTCGAGATCAAGGCGCGGTTCGACGAGCACCGGAACATCGAGTGGTCGCGCTCGCTGGAGTCCGCTGGCGTTCACGTCGTCTACGGCTTCCCGAATCTCAAGATCCACGCGAAGGGCACGCTCGTCGTGCGGCGCGAGCAAGACGGGCTGCGACGCTACGCCCACATCGGCACCGGCAACTACAACGCCGTGACGGCGAGGCTCTACGAGGACTTCGGCCTCTTCACGGCCGACGAGGACATCACCGCCGACCTCGCCGACCTGTTCAACCACCTGACCGGGTTCGGGCGACCGCAGCGCTTCCGAAAGCTCTACGTGTCGCCGTTCAACCTGCGTACCGGCCTGGTCGAGCGGATCCACGAGTGCGTGGCGGCGGCCAAGAGCGGCAAGAAGGCCCGGATTCGCCTCAAGGTCAACCACCTCTCGGACGAGGAGATCGTCGACGAGCTCTACGCGGCTGCGGACGCGGGCGTCGAGGTCGAGGTCTTCGCGCGGACGACCTGCACGCTGCGGCCGCGAAAGCGCGCCGACGGCAAGGACGACATCCGGGTGCGCACGCTCCTCGGGCGGTTCTTCGAGCACAGCCGCTTCTTCATCTTCGACGCCGACGAGAAGCAGACGTTCCTGATGGGGAGCGCCGACCTGATGCCGCGTAACCTCGACCACCGGATCGAGCTCGTCGTCCCGGTCGAGGACACACGGGCGCAGCAGGAGCTCGTGCGCACCTTCGACGCGATCATGAAGGACACGGTCTTCGCCTGGACGCTCCGGGCCGACGGCAACTGGCACCGGGTGCGGACGAAGAAGGGCCAGCGCACCACCGGGCTTCAGACCGCCCTGATGCGAAGGGCGCGCGCGCGGGCACGACGGCTGGCCTCGGTCGACCGTGCGAGCTGAGACAGCCGACCCCCTCATGACAATGGATCCGGTGCGCGTAGGGATCATCGACGTGGGCGCCAACACGCTCCGGCTGCTCGTGGCCACGCCGGACGGCCGCAGCGTCTTGAAGGTTGAGGAGGACCGGCGGCAGCTGGGCCTCGGCGAGGACGTCGAGCAGTACGGCTACGTGAGCGCGATGAAGGTTGCGCTCGCCGTCGAGGCGGCCCGCGACCAGGCGAGGCGGGCTCGGAAGCTCGGCTGCTCACGCGTGGAGATCGCGATCACCTCGCCGGGCCGCCAGAGCGCCAACGGGGAGGATTTCGCTTCCGCCCTCGGCCGTGCTGCGGCGGTCCCGGCTCGGATCCTGTCGGCCGACGAGGAGGCGTCGCTCGCCTGGGAAGGCGCGGTGAGCGCGCTCGAGCGGCCGCCGAAGACGATCGCGGTGTGCGACGTCGGAGGCGGCTCGACCCAGATCGTGGTCGGTTCGAGGTCGGGCGGCCCGGCCTGGTCGAAGTCGATCGACCTCGGCTCGCTCAGGTTGACCCAGCGGATCCTCGACACCGAGCAGCCCGGCGCCGACGCGGTCGCGCGGGCCTGCGAGGAGGTGGCGCGGGCGTTCGACCCGGTGACGCCGCCGCTCCCGCGGCTCGTGCTCGGGACCGGCGGAACGGCCCGGGCGCTGTGCCGCGTGCTCGGCAACCCGCTGGATAACCGGAAGCTCGAAGACGCGATCGAGCTCCTCGCCGGCTCGTCGCACGCCCGGATCGGCAAGGAGTTCCGCGTCGACAAGGCGCGGTCGCGCACCCTGCTCGCAGGCACGATCATCTTCCGGGAGCTCCAGGGCCGCCTCGGCCTGCCGCTCGCCCAGGCGTCCGGCGGCGTGCGCGAGGGGCTCGCGCTCGAGCTCTTCCGCGAGAGCGTCCTCGCTCTCGCCTAGTTAGGAGGGCTTGACGAAACGACGGCTGTGCCCTCGGTGCACGCCGCTCGCCCCGAGGCCGCGTCCTCAGTCGCACCCGTGGCCTCGCGGGATCCGAGGACGCGTAGCGTTTGCGTCCTTGCCTCGGAACGAGCGTCGCACCCCGAGGGCGAGCGACGTTCCGCCAATCCCTCCTAGGCCGGCGGGGGAAGCTCCTCGACGATCCGGAGCGACGCGCCGTCGAGCTCGAGCACGGCCGTCGAGCCCTTCTTGCGCGAGCTGCCGAGCAAGGCCTCGACCAGGTCGCCGTGCACCGAGGCGGCGACGTTCGGTCCCGCCGCGATCAGTGCCTGTCGCGCTGCCTCGTAGTCGTTGCCCTCGGCGAGCTCCTCGACGGGCTCGACCTCGAGGCCGCGGGCCTCTGCGAGCGGCACGACCGAGTCGACGCAACGCACGTACGGGCTCGAGAGGATCCGGTCGATCGGATAGCCGGCGAGCTGGTCCACCAGCGCACCTGCCTGCAGGATCCCGCGCTCGTCGAGCGGGCGCTGCGTGTCGTCGTCGTCCCACCGCTGGCGGTGCCCGGCGCGGGCGTGGCGGATGAGGAGCACGCTCACGAGAGCGCCTCCTCGAGCGAGCGGAGCACCTCCAGGTCGCGCTCCCAGCTGAGCAGGCTCTCGGCCTCGGCGGCCGGCACCCAGCGGACCTGGTCGATCTCCTCGTGCGGCTCGAAGCGGCCGTCCACGGGCACCATCGCCCAGTAGCGGACGCGCTTGTCCCTGCCCCTCGCGTCGAGGTAACGGGTGGAGGCGAGCTGCGGGCCGAACTCCACCTCGAGCCCCGTCTCCTCGGCCACCTCGCGGCGGGCGCAGTCCTCGTCGGACTCGCCGGCCTCGCACTTGCCCTTGGGGAAGCTCCAGTCGTCGTAGCGCGGGCGGTGGACGAGGAGGATCTCGATCCCACCGCCGTCCGCCTTCCGGTAGACGATGCCCCCCGCCGCCCGGACGGTCACGACCAGGCCCGCTCGCCCCGCCGCTCGAGCTCCTTCCAGGTGTCCGGCAGCGCCTCGCGTGCCTCCTGCCGCCGCTGCCGCTCGCGTTCGACCAGCCGTCCGGCCGCGAACGCGGCGCCCGTGCCGCTCGCGTTGGCCAGCAGCTCCCGGAGCCTCGCCTCGGCGACGATCGTGTCCTGGTGCGCTCCGAGCACGTCCTGGAAATCCTTCGCCGCCCCGACGAAGCGCTCGGCCTTCTTGCCGACCTCGCCCTCGGCCAGCTCGGCCGTGTAGCGCGCCCGCTTGCCGAGGATGCGCGCCTCGTGGAGGGCCTCGTCGGAGGGATCGTCGCCGAGGTCGTCCATCGCCTTCCGCAGCCGCTTGAACTCGCGGCCTGCGAGGTCCTTCAGCGACACGTCTCCGGCCAGCCGCGGGTCACGGCAGGCGTCCTCGAGGGCGTCGAGCAGCTGCATGTAGCGGTCGCTAGCGAGCGCCTCGGCCACCTGCGTCTGCGCGGCTCGACGCTCCGAATCGAGCGAGTCCAGCAACGTCGTCGCGTGACTGCGCTCCGGCTCGTCGAGCTCGGCGATCGCGGAGCGAAGGTTCTCCAGCAGCACGTCGAGATCGCGCCTCGGGCCGAGCACGCCGCCGAACCACCGGAGCTCGTTGCGGAGCGGCTCCGACCAGCTCGTGTCGATCACGGGCCGCGCGGCGCGCAGCAGCGCCCGCGTCCGCCGGACCGCGACCCGGAGGCGGTGCAGGTCCTCGGGCTCCAGCGCGAGGCGGACGCCGGGATCGTGGCGCAGGACCTCCGCGTACTGCTCCGCCAGCATGTGCTGGAACCAGGCGCCCGAGTCGCTCGCGTCGTCCGGCGGCGCGTGGACGAGGTCGTCCTCGGGCGCCGCGGTGCCGTCATCGAGCTCGTCGCCGCGCACGAACGCCGCGAGGATCCGGGCGATCTGGGGCGGGGGAGCGGTCGGCCCGCCCGGCGCCTCGACCTGGAGCGCGGGGCTCCCGGACCGCGGCAGGCGCAGGCTCCAGAGGCTCTTGCCGCCCTCGGTCCGGCGCTCGAGCGTCGCCCCCGCGAGGGCGAGTCGCCTGCGTACCTGGTCTGACCCCGCCGTCGGCACCGGCCGGATGCTAGTCCCAGGGCGGCGGGTTGTGAGTCCAGGAGCCGCCGACCATCGTCGCGACCACCCGGATCTCGGGCAGCTCCTCGGGCTCGCAGGCGAGCGGGTCGCGGTCGAGGACGACGAGATCGGCGAGGTACCCGGGAACGAGCTTGCCGCGCCGGCGCTCCTCGCGCGCGAGCCAGGCCGGGGCGACGGTGGTGGCGACGAGCGCCTCTTCCACGGTCACCGCCTGCTCCGGCCGCCACGATGGGCGCTCGTCGAGCGAGCGGAGCACGCCCGCGCGGATGCCCTCGAGGGGGTCGAGCTCCTCGATCGGCGCGTCCGAGCCGTTGGCGAGCACGGCTCCCGCGTCGAGGAGCGAGCGGTAGGCGTAGGCGTTGGCCGCGTTGTCGCCCCAGATGCGGTCGGCCAGGTCGCGGTCCGACGGCGCGTGGCTGAACTGCACCGACGCCGTCACCCCGAGCTCGGCGAAGCGGGCGACGTCCTCGGGCGCGAGCAGCTGGGCGTGCTCGATGCGTTGGCGTAGGCCGAGCGGCTCCCAGTGCTCGCGCGTCGCCTCGAAGGCGTCGAG
>Ga0126377_10001371_pt1 | contig 15979 bp, 17 predicted proteins | sample PanSoiMetPlot_22_FD_92647 | JGI IMG/M metagenome (GOLD analysis project Ga0126377, IMG submission 92647) | Tropical forest soil microbial communities from Panama - MetaG Plot_22 | ecosystem: Environmental > Terrestrial > Soil > Tropical forest > Bulk soil | place: Panama | collected 2016-02-17
AGGCGCGCCGGTCGATCGCCGAGCGGCCCAAGGGCGTCTATGGGCGGCTGCGGGCGATGCGGCCAGGCGAGTACGTAATCAACCGCAAGGACCAACCGACAGCCAAGACGATCACTCGACCGGGAACCAGAAGCCCACGACGGCGGACAGCGGCGGGACCATCAGACCGGGACCATCAGACAAGGAGCGGTGAGCGGCCGTCCCGGCTGGAATCTCGCCGCTCGGCCGCCCGCAACGCCAACGCAACCCCACCGGCGCGCGCACCGAGCGGGAGGGTCCGATGAATCCCAAAGTGAACCTCGACCAGCAGTTCGAGCGCTTCCACGACCACTGGAACCCCAGGATCGTGGCCACCGTCAACGACTACCACGTCAAGCTCGTCAAGGCCCACAGCGAGTTCGTCTGGCACCAGCACCAGGACACCGACGAGCTGTTCCTGGTCATCAACGGCCAGCTACGCATCCAGCTCCAAGACCACGATGACGTCGCCCTCGGGCCGGGTGAGCTGTTCGTGGTGCCACGTGGGGTTCGCCACCGTCCAGGCGCCGATCAGGAAACCCGCGTGCTGTTCCTGGAACGGCAGGACACCGTCAACACCGGTGACGCCACCCGCGTAGGCACCGTCGGCGAGCGGCTCAGCTGACAGTGGCCCACCCAGCCAGGTGGGAGTGAACCCGCTCGGCGAGGGCGTTGATCCCCCACCCACTCCCAGCCACTGGTCGAGCGCAGCACGACCACGTTCCGGCCCCTGCCCAACGGCCTACCAGAGCCCTCCCAAGTACCTGCACACGGCACACAGCCGGCGGCGCTCCCCGCGGCTACAACCGCACGTTTCCTCTGAAGTCGAGCACCCCGTATCTCTCCGCCTGTCCCGCTGTCTGTCACCCATCCTGTCGGTCATGCCTCGGAGCGCCCGGGACACCCAGGTGCTGGGTATGTGGCGCCATGGACACCCAGAAGCCCGGCCGTCTGGCGACGGGGTGGACCGCGGGATCCTGACATCTCGGCGACCGGGGTGTGATCTGCCGCCGATACCGTCCTCCTCCAACCGGGCAACCCAAGAAGGGGCGAGGAGATGGTGGCGCACGGCCCATCGGCCGCCGGGCCGGCCCGCAGCAGCGGCGCGCGGGCGCTGCGCTGGGCCAGCGGTGCGGTGGTGGTCGCGCTGGCGGTGTCCTGGCCGCTGCCGCTGCTGGTGATCCTGCGCGACACCCAGCTCAGCGCCGCTGGGCTGTGGCTGCTGCTGGGCGGCTTCTTCGCCCTCCCGGCCGCGACGGTCGCGGTCCTTGCACGCCGGGTCCGACCGGGCCGGCGGCGCGCCGGGCTGCTCTGGCTCGCCGGGCTGCTGCTGGCAACCGGGCTGGCCGGGCTGGGCTGGGAAGCCCTGTGGAGCGGCGTTGGCCCGTTCGCGGCACGGATGGAAACCGTGCAGGTGGACGGGAGCACGATCACGGTCTGGGTGAACGACGGCGGGGCGGTGACGACCTTCCCGCCGTTCACCTGGGTGGAGCAGCAACGCCAGGTGCTCCCCGGGGTCGGCAAGCGGTGGCAGCTGGGCCACGTCCAGCCGGCGACCAGCGCGCGGCTGACAGACCTCGGCGGCGGGCGCATCCAGGCAACCTACGTCGTGGAGGACCCGCAAGCCCGCCGCCCGACGTCGGTGCGCGTGGAGCAGTACCGGCTGCGCCGCCACCCCTGGCAGTAGGCAACAATCAACGTCACCAGCCGACCAGACATGACGAGATCGTAGGCGGCGGTCAGATCGCCCGGTCGCCAGTGCGGCGGTAGCCGGGAGCTCGCCCCGGGCCGCCCCCGGCGCCTACCCGCCGAGCAGGCGCTCGAAGTGCTCGCGCGTCCCGGCGTCCGGCTCGCGCTCGGCCGCCGAGCGCAGCAGGGCCTGGGCGTCCGCGGGCCAGGCGGCCCGGGGCCAGGCCTCCAGGGCGCGAAGCGCCATGTTGCGGTTGCGCACGACCGGGCTTCGCAGGCCGGCGGCGATCAGCGGCCACCCGCGGCCAGGGAACCGGTCGAGATCCTGCAGGATGAAGTCCAGCGCGCTGTGCGTGGCGAACTCGGGGCCGAGCCCGAGGCCGTCCGCCGGTCCCGGGGCGATCGTGTCCAGCGGCAGCGACCGCTGCGCGTGCTCGACGACCTGGTCGATCGTCTCGTCAGTGACCTGCTGCATGACCGCCCACCAGTTGCCGCCGATCGGGTCGGCCAGCACCCTGTGCCAGTGCGCAGCGAACGTGTCGATCCCCAGGCGGCGCGCGACCTGGTCCGCCTGGTCGAACTCGACCGGATCCTCGGCCGCGAGTCCCCGTGCGACCAGCTCCCTCCAGACGGGTCGTGCCGCGATCCGCTCGCAGGCGGCCAGGAGCCGCTCGCGGTGCTGGGGCGTCCAACCCTGCTGCTCGCGCGCCGGCCAGCGGTCGTCGTCGCGGGTGAGGTGCCGCTGGATGTCGGTGACGGCCAGCAGGTGCGCCGGCCGTGCGGCCCGGCGCTCCAGGTGGTCGACGAGCAGCTCAACGGCGCGGGGCGCGTCGTGGTAGTCGTCGATGTCCTCGGCGGGGCCGCCGGCGATGAGCGCGGAGATGATCTCGCACGCGGCGTCCAGGAGCTGGTCATCGGGCTGCTCGGTGGCGAGCGCCTCGGCCAGGCCGCCGGTGGTGGCGGCGATGCAGGCCAGGTACTCGTCCATGACGCTGTTGCGGAAGCCCTCGCGCAGGATCCAGCTCCTGATCTCGGTGCGCTGCGTGTCCCGCAGACGCTCCACGAGGTGGATCCGTCCCCAACCGTCCACCAGCTTCGCCAGCTCGAAGACCGCCGACTCCGGGTCGTCGGCGACAGCGGCGAGCGCGACGGCACTGTAGAGCGTGAACTCCTCGTGACGGCCGAGGGTCGCCAGCAGCTCCTGGGCGTCACCGTCGGCCGCCTGCACCACGCCAAGCAGCGCGATGCCGATCTTGACCGGCTCACGGTGGCGTGACGAAGTCGCCAGCCGACGGCCCAGCTCGTACACGCCTGCCGGTGGCAGCGGTGACCGCACGATCCGCTCCAGCAGCGTGTCGACCAGCCCGAGCGCGCTCGAGGTCCGCAGGCGGTCGTCGAGGCGGTCGAAGGCGTCCGCGGGCGGCTGTCGCGACAGCGCCTCGAAGATCAGGTCGAAGACCTCGTCGGCCTGGGCGGTGTCCTCGCCGGGCATGCTGTGATGGCTGAGCACACCGTCCTGCGCTCCCGAGGCCCAGCGGATCGACGTGTCCAGCTCCTCCTCGTCGGGGAGCGTCATCCCGGCGTCGAGCAGCCCGGGTCCGCCCGCCGGCAGATGCCAGCGGATGTGCTCGTAGATGGACCGGGCGGACCGGTCCTGCTGCAGGCCCCCAGGCATGGTCACTGCTGTCCACCTGCCGTCTCAGCGAGGATGGCACGTTCACGTGAATCGTTCGGGAACAGCGTGCACGTCCGTTCTCTCATAATCCAGCGGATTTCGCCCGACTCGCTGGACGAGCATCCCACCTCGCGGGAACCCATCCTCGCGCTTCGAAGGATGGGGGCGCGCGCTTGGCTAAGAGGCTGCGCGGATAGGCGGGTTGAGGGCGGCGTGTTGGTCCCGGTCGTCAGCTTTGGCAGTCGAGGAGGACCGGGCCAGGTCACGCACGGGGTGGCTGCGGTTAGGACTCGGCGGCTGGTTCGTCGGGTTCGGTCCAGGCCACGGTCATCGTGGGTAGCAGCAGGACTAGCAAGAAGGTCGGCAGGGTGATCGCATCCCACTGGTCGCCATGTGGCGTGATGGGGGCGGCCTGCACGGCGAGCGCGATCACCGCGACGATGGCTAGGGTGAGCCAGTAGGCACGACGGAAGGCACGGTCGCGGACCTGGCGTTGGCGCTCGTCCAGGTTGCGGTCGCGCAGCACCAGCACGCCGCGGGTGGCCTGCCACAGGCCGACCGCGAAGAACCACACCACCGCTAGTGGCAGGACGCCGATGGTGCTGGGGTAGCCGGTGGCGGCCAGTTCGTCCGCGAAGACGCTCAACGAGGCGGCGTAGACGCCCAGGCTGGCCAGGAAGCCGACGACCAGCAGCCGGCGGGTGGTGCGGGCGCGGGTCCAGTTCCAGCGCGGATCGTTGGAGGAGCGCAGCAGTTGCGACGCCTGCCGGGAGGGTTGGGCTGGCGGTGGTGGGGTCGGGGTCGGCCGGCGGTCAGGCATGGTCGGTGACCTCCATAGGGGGCGCGGGGGGCGGGGCGGCTGGCCGTGGGTAGACCTGCTCGCTCAGCAGCGCGAACGGGGTCAGGGAGAAGATCGCCTCGACGGGGAGGGCGAAGAACGCGGCCAGCTTCAAGGCCAGCTGGAGGCTGGGGTTGTAGTCGCCGCGTTCCAGGTAGCCGATGGTCTGGTAGTGGATGCCGAGGGCGGCGGCGATGTCTTGGCGGGACAGGCCGCGCTCGGCTCGCAGGACCGCGAGCCGGTTGTGGATGCGCTCGTCGCCGTGCCGTCGAGGACTCATGTAGCATTAATACTACATTTGCTTGTGTTCTCACAAGCCAATGTTCCACTGATCCTCACCTGCTGCCATGGAGCAGGAACGACACGATCTGCCGCAGCCGCCGCCTGCGGCCTTCGGGATGGACTCGACCCGAGCGTCATCGACCACGACCACCTGGTCCAGACGGCGGCGGTGACGGCGGCCCGCAGGGGTCACGGGCGTCGCTGGGGCCGGTAGTCCCAGCGGTAGCGGCTCCAGCCATCGCGGATCAGGCGACGCAGGGTGATGATCGCGTGCGCAAGGGCGAGGAACGCGTCGATGACCGGCTGGCGGCGTTCGGTGTTCCACAGCAGCTTGGTGAACTGGTTGCCCCACGCGTTGGTCCGCTCGACCGGCCAGCGCTGGCTCGCCTGGATCGGGGCCGGCTTGCCCCGCTCGGCGATCCTGCCAGTGAACCCTCGGCTGGCCAGCTCGGCGCGGGTCGTGGCGCTGTCATCGGCGCGGTCCAGGTGCACCGTGGGCTGCTCAGGCAGGGGCCCCAACCGGGTCTCAGGTGTCCAAGGTGGGCGCCAGCAGCGGCGAGTCGTGCCGGTTGGCGCCGGCGGTCACCGCACCCAGCGGGATCCCGCGGGCTTCGGTCACGGTCGAGCGTTTGCGGCCCTGCTTGCCGCGGTCGACGGGGCTGCGCCCGGCGGCAAGGCCACCACAGGGCGCCTTGGTGATGCACCCGTCCACGGCCAGGTCGCTGAGTTCCAGCCCGATCATGCGGTCATAGGCCTGCAGGACCAGCAGCTCCAGAGTCGCGAAGACGCCCAGGGTGATCCACTGGTCGCGCCGGTCGCGCAGGGTCGTCGCCGAACAGGTCGCGTCGGCGATCCTGCGGTAGCCGCACCCAAACACCAGCACCTGCACCAGCTTGTCGAACACCACCCGGTCGTCGACTCGGCGCCGGTGACAGCCCAGCGGATGCACGGGATGGTAGGTGGCGCGGGTGGGCAGCAGCACCTGGAACTGGTTCCACAGCGGGTCGATCAGCCACGATGGCAGCGCGGGCACGAGTCCCCCCAGTGATCGCGAAGCGTTGAGCACTTCCGATCATCGAGGCTTGTGCCCGCCTCTCCTACTCGTGCCTTCCGTCCCTATCCGCGCACGCTCTAAGCGGTAGGTCGCCCGTTCGATCCGCGCCGAGGGCGCCACGAACCAGCAGGTCACAGGCTCGAGCCAGACTGGCAGCAAGCCGTGATCAGGATCCTCCCTGCTCACAAGCGAGATTCTTGTGAACAGAGGCGGCGACCACAACAGCACCGATCGAATCAGCTGTGGACGCAGGTCGCCGCCGGCTCAGGTGATCAGTGCTGTCCGTGGCCAGCCGAAGCGGAATTGGACCAAATGTTACAGAAATCCCAAGGGGGGTCGTACAGAGGAGGCCAGGCACCATCGCCAAGAACCATCCTGTTCGGGTGATGAACCCGGTCTCGCTGGCGGTATACGGTTGCCTCACATCGCTGTTGCGGTCCTGCTGTTGCGGTCCTGTCGGGCGCCAATCACTCGGCCGCGCAACGTCACCTGGATGTGGAGCCAGCGTGCCGCCTGGCACGGATGATGAGAGGGAGGCGAAGATGGGTTGTCTATTCGCATTGGTGGCAGGATTCGCCCCACGGATCGCTCTGGTGTTGGTGTGGATCTTCACCAACTTGGTGGACCGGGCGTTCTCAGGCTTTTTCGTCCCGTTGCTTGGGCTGATCTTCCTGCCGTATGCCACGCTCTTCTACGTCCTGTCATGGAGCCCAATTGGCGGCGTGAGCGGTTGGGGATGGTTCTTTGTGATCCTCGGGGTCTTCTTTGATATCGGCCACTGGGCGAGCAGTGGGTATGCCAGTCGGCAACGGTATGCGACGGGGACCTGAGACCGATCCCTGCGTTTGGGCCCAGGGCTCCGGCGTGTTGCCGGATTGACTGGTTCGTGGCGTAGCGCCGGATGGTGTGGTCAGGCACGAACGTCCGGGATCATGCGGTTTCCCACAACCTGATGATCGTGATGGACGCCCGTGCCTGGTCTCTCACCATCCTTGATCCCGTCCGCGCTGACCCGACTGGCCGACACCGACACGCTGCGATCAGGCGAGCTGCCACCCCTGCTTGGCTACCTCGCCACGGTCGCTGACCCACGCTCGCGCAAGGGCCGCCGCCACCGGTTGGTCACGATCCTCGCCAGCGCCGCCGCGGCGGCGCTGACCGACGCGAGGTCGATCGCGGCGATCACCGCGCGGGCCGCGGACGCGCCACCGCCGGTGCGGGCAGCGCGGGGCGCCCGCCGCGACCCGCTGGGTGGTGGCTGCGGAGAGCACGATCCGGCGGAGCCTGGCCCGTGTGGACCCCGCGGCGCTCGCCCGGGTGCTCGGCCAGTGGCTGGCCGACCGCGGCCAGCCAGGCCAGCGTCGCCGGGCGGTCGCGGTGGACGGCAAGACGCTGCGGTTGCGACATGAGGTCGCACGTGGTGAGTGGCTGCGTTGGAGGAGGGTCGATGTGCTGTCGAGGACGTAGCCCGGGTCAGTGTCGAGACCTGTCCCTGCTCTGGCGTGCGCCGCTGGCTCTGGTCTGCGGGGTGCGAAGCCCAGGGGGAAAGCCCAAGGGTCTCTGCTCTGTCCGGGGGCCACAGGCGAGGGGAAGGCTGGACGGGTGAATGACGATGAATCCTCGCTGATGCCTCGTGAGGCTTATATTCCGGGTCGGGACGTTGTGCCGGGGTGACAGGGACCAGCCGTTGCAAGGCGGCAGGCGGCGGTCGAGCAGCGTACTCGGCCGTGGAGGCACCGCCGTCCCCGGGGTCCAGAGGACGCCCTCTCCCAGCCGTGTCTCACGCGTGCGGAACATGGGAACCTCGTCAAGGTCCACGTCGTCGCTTGTGGGGTGGTAGGCCGACCGCAAGGGGAGCTGAACGTTCTTGGCGGGAACAGGATGCCCAAGAAGCCAATGCCGGTGGCCGAAAGGCGACAGGAGGCGGGAACAGCTTTGACCAGCTCCTCCGCTGGTGTTGCCGCCGAACTGGCCGGATACCGGGCGCACGCTGGCCCGGACGCGACAGCGTGCTGACGTGGGCAGGTGAGCCGTTGAAGGCGAAGCAACGCAAGTACCGGAACCGAAAGGGCACGTTGGACGCCGATGGCGAACAGACCCGAGGGCCCGCTCCCTGCGCTGACTGCTGCTGGGTGGGATTCCATCGACTGGCGGCGGCATGAGGAGCAGGTACGGCGGCTGCGGAGCAGGATCTTCAAGGCGGTGCGGGACGGGGACTGGCCCAGGGTCAGGAACCTGCAGAAGCTGATGCTGCGGAGCTGGTCGAACACGCTGGTGAGCGTGCGGCAGGTGACGCAGCGCAATGCTGGCCGCAAGACCGCGGGCATCGATGGGAGGTCGCGTTGACCTCCACGGCGCGGGCAGAGCTGGCGGTGCGGGCGCACCGGACTCGCTCCTCCTGGCAGCCGCGCGCGGTCAAGCGGGTGCACATCCCAAAGGCCGGCGACACCAAGAAGCTGCGCCCGCTCGGGATTCCCGTGATCACCGACCGGTGCCACCAGGCACGGGTCCGGAACGCACTGGAACCCGAGTGGGAGGCCCGGTTCGAGTCCCGCTCTTACGGGTTCAGGCCGGGCCGCGGCTGCCATGACGCGACCGAGGCCATCTACAGCACCCTGTCGCGCAGGACTGCGCGACGGGCGTGGATCTTGGACGCGGATTTGGCTGGGGCGTTCGACACCATCGACCACGACCACCTGTTGGCGACGATCGGCGGCTTCCCCGCCCGGGGGATGATCGCCGGGTGGCTGCAAGCGGGGGTGGTCGAGCGGGGCAAGGGCGTCGCGCCGACCGAGGAGGGAACTCCGCAAGGCGGCGTGCTCAGCCCGCTGCTCCTGAACGTCGCGCTGCACGGGCTGGAGGGGGCCGCTGGGGTCGGCTACTACCACACCGGCACCCGCGCCGGAGAGACGGTGGCGGACAGCCCGGTCGTGATCAGGTACGCCGATGACCTGGTGGCCTGCTGTCACTCCAGGCAGCAGGCCGAGCAGGTCAAGGCCCAGCTGGCCGGGTGGCTTGCACCCAGGGGTCTTGCCTTCAACGAGGACGAGACCAGAATCGTGCACCTCGCCGAGGAGTTCGATTTCCTTGGGGTCAACGTCCTCCGCTACCCAAACGGCAAGCTGCTGATCAAGCCGAGCGCCCCGGCGGTCAGGCGGTTGAAGCGGAGACTCGCGGCCGAGCTGCGCGCGCTGCGCGGCTCGAACGTGCGAGCGGTCTTGGCCACGCTGATCCCCATCATGCGAGGCTGGGCCGCGTACTACCGCACCGTGGTGGCGTCCAAGGTGTTCCGCTCCTTGGGCACTGGCAACGCCCCGCACGCCATGGCTGCCTTGCGCAACCTGGCCATCGGCGCGCTCAGCCGCGCCGGGCCGGTCAACCTCGCCGCCGCGCTGCGCCACCACAGCCGCGACCCACGCCGACCCTTGGTCACCCTCGGGATCACCCTCGGATGCATCCGACAGCACGCAACAGCGCCGAGCCCTGTGGGGTCTGACGATCACGTCCAGGATCTTTGAGGGTGCCCGACACCGCGGCTTCCTGCGAGGGACTCGCTCCAAGCGCGCTGCAAGCACGTGCCAGTTCAGCGCCGCACTGACCGGAGAAAGCTGCGGACCTCGGCGTTGAACCGGTCGGGAGCCTCCATGTCGCATTGATGCCCGACCCTGGGCATGACCACCAGCCTGGAGCCGGGAATCTTGGCGTGCAGGTCGCGGGCGACCACCTCCAGGGGCGAGCGCTGGTCGGCGTCTCCGTACAACAGCAGCGTCGGCACCTGGATGCGCGGCAGCACGTCACGCAGGTCGGCCTCGGCGAACCCCTGCACCATCGGTCGCATCCCGGCCGGGCGGACCTCCAGCATCATCGCCAGCGCCTCACCGACTACCTCCGCCGACGCCTGCTGGGTGAACAGCCCTGGCAGGTAGCCCCGCACCCACTGCTGAGGCGGCAGCTCGGCCTCGCGCAGGGCCCGATCCAGGCGCTCCTGGACAAGCTCGGGCGGCAGCGAACCCGCCCAGCCCGCATACGCCGACGCCAGCACCAGCGAGCGTGGAACCTGGGGATGGCGGCGGTAGAGCTCCAGCGCCAGCCCACCGCCCCACGACAGCCCACCCACATGCGGCTGCCCCAGGCCGAGCGCCTGCGTGAACCCGGCCAGGCAGTCGGCATAGTCGGGCAGCCGCCACCCCGCTGGTGGGTCTGACGACCCGCCGCAGCCAGGTGCGTCCCAGGCCACCACGGTGAACCCCTCGGCCAGCCCCTCCAGCTGCCGCCGCCACTCGCGGCTGTCGCCCAGCCCCCCGTGCAGCAGCACCAGCGGCGCGCCCCGTCCGGCCCGTCGGTAGGCGACCCGGAGCCCTCCGACGTCGACGTGGTCCATGCCGTCCTCCATCAGCCACGGGCATCCGCCCGACCGCATATGGAACCCATCTGGCCTGGGAGCGGTCTGGCAGTTCCAGGCCCTGGCTTCGCGGACAAAGTTCCCACGAGCACCCGTAGACCCAAAGGCTCGGCCCGACGCGGAGCCTCTCATGCGTCACGCACCACGTCACCAACCAGACGAACTCACAGAACGCCGGAGCCCTGCGTGCTGCGGTCCAGCACAAGCCGCCTATCCGGCTGCAGCTGCGGCCGGGTCGCAGCGCACTCTGGGCATCCGCCACATGATCGGGGGATGACGAGAGTCATCCTGCCCCAGGCCTGCCGATCGACAATACGCGGTGTCCTATTCGCCACGATGTGGGATTTAGCGCTCCTTGTCGGTAAGATGATCCGAACCACCATCCTCCCGCCAATGGAAGGGGCCACCACGTGGCAGCCAAAGTTGTGCATGTCTCTGATCTGTCCGGCCAACAGGCAGACCAGACCGAGTTGGGCCGGCTCACCGTGGTTGAGCATCCCGAGTTCGCCGAGCTGCCCGTGACGCTTGAAGCGCTGCCCAAGGAGCTGGAAGGGCTGAAGTCCTCCGAGCAACTCGTCCGGTTGGAGTGGTTGCCACCGGGTGCCAGGAAGCCCGAGCGCTACACCATCCCACTTGAGGATTTCAACCGTCTGGCCGAGGGCGGCAACATGAACCCCGCGGTGATGGAGGCCATCGCCAACCAGCATCAGGCGCGCGGACGAGCTCGGCGTGCCGGGCTCGGCGGCAGGGTCCGAGGACGCGTGGACTACGCCAGTCCGGAGCATGCCGGCGAACCACACCGCGGGCGCATCACCGAGGCTGAGAAGACCTATGTCCGTGACCACTTGACCCAGGTCAACGAGCGGTTGCGAGCAAACGGCGTGCGCGAGATCGACCCAAAAGACCGGACGATGCAGGAGCGGTATGGGTTGAACTAGCGTCGCATCCGGCAGCCTGACTGCCCTATTCGTAACGACGGTTCCGCGCCGGCTGACGCACAACGCCGTCTACGAGTTCAAGGTCGCGGTCAGCAACGTTGGCGGTTGGTAAACCAGCGGGTTGTCGCGGTGAAGGTGCACCGCCGTGGCGGCGGCGGTGTCCTGAACGTGCTGCGCCTCATACTCCTCAAACGCCAACACGAGGTTGACCAGATCACCGTGGCAGCCAGAACACAGGTGCGCTTCGGGAAACCCGTTGCCGTTGAGCACGGTGCAGCCCCTGCCGCCGCAATCTTGGTGTTGGACGCAGCAAGGGTCCCGGTGGATGACTGGCCAGCCGAGCGCGAATGCGGTATAGCGCACCGCCTGGTCGAGGTAGTCCACCGTCGTCCAGGCGATCTGCCCTTGGCGCCCGGACGCGCCCACATCGCGGTGCGGCGCGGTCAGCTCGACCGGAACGATCCGTCCGGTGCGCACCCCGGCAGCGAACCTTGACAGCGGCACCGGCCGGCTGCGGCCCCACCCGACCCGGCAGCGGTACTCCAGCGTTCGAGGCACGCCATCGGGCTCGGCGAACGTGTCGTCCGGCCCGCCAAGGCGGGTGTGCAGGGGCGCGTTCCGGTGAGCGCCGAGCAGGATCTGCGGCCAGGTCAGCCAGGGGGGTCGCAGGCGGCCGCCGGTGCGCTCACGCCACCGCTGCGTGACCGTCCCCTCCAGGTCGTCCACGGCGGTGAGCGTGCCGACGTCAACGGCATGCAGCTGACTCAGCGGGCGGGTGTCCAGCAGCCGGCGGTGGCCGTCACGCACGATCCACCCGCCGTACCGGCCAGGCTGGACCTGCACCGCGGGGACCTGGCCAAGCCACGGTGGCTCGCGGGTAGTGAGCCAGCACACCGCCACACCCGAGCTCGTGTACCTGCCGGTACGCTCGAGGATCTCCTCGACGGTACTCGACGACAGCTGCACCTCCCACGCCATCCGGTGCTGCTCGTCGCGCGGGTTGGTGGTCAGCACATCAGCGCGCCAGCCCGGACCGCGCACCTCGACCGCGGCACGCCAGCCGGCCCTGCGGGCCGCTGCCGCGACGTCGCGCTTGAGCTGCTGGTGCTCGAGGGTCTCGCCGTGGCTCGGGCAGTCGGTCGCGGCCGCGTCATGCGCGAAGAACCGCAGCCCGCGCGCTGGCACCTTGGCGTGCATCGCGGCGCCGCACGCCGGGCAGGCCAGCCGCGGCCGCGGCCGCGCCCGGTGCAGCGCATCCCACCCCAACCCGACGCCGAGGTCCTCAAGGGTGGCATCGAGGCGGCCGTTGCTGTAATGGACGGCGGTGAGCGGCACAGCTGCCCCGTTCATCCGACTGCACGTCGTGATCGAAGTGTACGCAGCGAAGCTGACGATCCTGCCGGACCGAACCCCCGATCGCCGATGCGTGGCCTGTGGACGTTCAGGTCGCCTCGGTCGCGAAGACGTCAGCGAGGTTGTAGCGGACGGTCTCCTCAAGCTGGGCATAGGTGCACGAGCGGGGGTTATTCGGGTGGCGTCGCCGCGCTGCCTGGAGTTGATTCGTGGCACGGCTGGCGGCGGTCAGCGTCGCGGAGGTATTGGCGTTACTCGGGGCGCCAGCGGCTGGTCGCCTCGCGCAGCTGGTCGATGCGGCGCCAGTGCGCGTCGATCGCGGCACGGCCGGCCGGGGTCAGCGCCATCGAGGTGTTGGGCAGTTTGCCGATGAACCGCTTGGTGACTTGGACCAGGCCCCCCGCCTCGAGCTTGGCGAGGTGGCTGGAGAGGTTGCCCTTGCTCAGCCCGGTCAGCCGCTGCAGGAACAGGAAGTCGGCGCTGTCGCAGGCCGACAGGGCGGTCAGGATCGCCAGCCGTGCCGGCTCGTGGACCAGCTTGTCCAGGCTGGCCAGCTCCTCAAACGGCGCCGACATCCTCGCTCACCCGTCCGGCTCGCAGGGTCCGTACCAGCACCAGATGGTCCAGGATTCCCCCGACGATCCACGCCAGCCCCAGCCCCACCAGGGTCCAGTTCAGCCCGGACCCGGTGGTCGCGTCGCCGCTGGCGGTGCCGGGCAGCAGGCCGAGCAGCGACAGCAGCCCCATGCCGGCGTAGACCACCGCGACCGTCAGATGCAGGGGCTGCAGCCCGCCGTAGCGCCTGGCATCTATCAGCGCGAACCCGGCGCAGAGGGCACCGATGCCGAGCAGGATCACGCCAAGGGGGACGCCGAACCCGACCCCGACCCCCAGCCAGACGAAGACGCCAGCGAAGAAGGCGATGATGATCGGCAGGTCGCGATCCAGCGTCGAGGACGCCCGCACGCGGCCGAAGGTGCGCCGGTAGTACCAGGAGATCAGCAGGCCGGCCACACCCGCGCCGACCCACAGCAGCAGGTACAGCAGCGTCGGGAAGGGGTCCTGCGGGTCGCGGGTCATGACCGCGCTGAGGATCGTTGCGATGCCGAGCGGGATGAGGGTGAGGCCTTGCAGCTGGTTGTAGCGGCTGGCGACGAACCGCAGTCTCTGGGGATTCTGCACCGTCGTCTCCTCCTGCGGACTGGTTTGTGATGTAAACTCGTTGATGGCAACGTAGTTGGGCGAGGGCAGGCTGTCAACCCCCTCATCTTCCCGTTGCGTACCAAGCGGGCCCATGCCCATGCGGCACCGACCAAGGACACACCGCGTTCCTGGGCACACGTCGGTGGGCTCGGGGCCAAGGCCCTCGGCGCCGGGCCCGACGGGCTCGCCGAGGAGCAGGCCGAGATGGGGCGTGGGGTTGACCAGCGGGTCGAGGTCATCGTCTCCCGACAGCGGCATGTCCTCGCCGAGGAGGGTGAAGCGGGTGGCCGGGCCGTCGGCGGCAGCGGGCGCAGCATGTTCGGCACCTGCATCGCCTGGTTGACCTGGAGGTCGGCCAGGTTGAGCAGCAGGTGGAAGGGCACGGCGAGGGGATCCTCGGGCGTCGGGGACGTGACCGCCGCGCGGCGCTGCGCCTGGCCTCGCTCGCTCGCCGCCCGCATCTGCGTCCGGGCCGCCTCGCTGAAGCGTGCCCTGGGCGCGTGGGCCAGGACCGTCAGGTTGTTGATCGCGTGGCCGGCGAGCAGGTCCCAGAAGTTCGTCTCCTCCACCGAGTAGGCCAGCCGGCCGGCGTCCGCCCGCAGCGCCAGCAGCGCCGCCCTGATCCTGTCGGTGGCAGGAGCCGGCTTCTCAGGGATCGGGTCCACGGCCCGGTAGCGCTGGTCGAACCAGGATGGGATGTGGGCCGGCGGCGGCGTCGACGGCAACTGGTTCGGCTGGTAGGTGTACGGGTTCGGCCACTCCGGGTCGTTCGGCTGCGCCTTCTCTTGGTCGTGGGCCGGCACCGCCGCGCCGGGCTCCCGGGTCCCCGACGGCGGTCCGGGCTGCGGCTGCGGCTGGGTGCCCTCCCGGGACGGGTCGGGCTCGCTATCCCGCTGCGCGGGGGGCTCGACCTCGGCCCGCAGCTCCTCCCGGGGGCGCAGCAGCAGCCACGGGGCGGTGCCGTAGCGCTTGCGGTCCGGGTCGTCAGGGTTCTCCGGGCTGCCGGGCGCCGGGCCCGGGGCGGCCGCGGTGCCGGCACCCGGCTGGGCGGCCGCGGGCTCCGCGGCGCCCGCGGCCGGACCGGCGGCCAGGGCGAGCAGCAGCAGGAGGCTGGCGAGCAGCGCCAGCGCGAGCGTGAGGTGCAGGGTCCTGCGCGCCGCGATCCGGACACGACGGGATGAAACGAGACGGACGCGCACAGTCATCTCGGCGCGAACGGTACCCGGGCCGCCGCCGGGAACACGTCACGAACGCGCAACGAGACGGACACGCGCCCGCGCACAGCAGGGCCGGCCGCCGCGTGGCGTGGCGGCCGGCCTGGGGTCCGAGGGCTCAGTAGCTGTAACCCTCATCACTCCCACCCGAGGAGTAACCGCCTGACTGCTCCCCCGACTGCTCCCTGCTCCCGCCCAACGAGTTCTGCGACGAGGACGACTCGGACTCGGTGCCGCCGGTCGAGCTGTCGCCCGCCGGGGCGGCCTGGCGGACGAGCTTGCCGTCTGCGCCGACCACGAACCAGACGTCCTTCACACCCTGGCCGTTGACCTCGCCGGGAGTCAGGTCGCCGCCGTAGAAGTACAGGGGCCAGCTCTGGTAGGTGATCTGGCTGGTGCCGTCGCTACGCTTGACCGTGCCGAGCAGCGAGCCGTCGACCCCGTCGCCTGCCGCAGGGGCGCCCTGGGCCTTCAGGGCCGGCCAGGTCGCGATGCACTCACCCTCGCAGGTGCTCGGGCCGCGCTCGTCCCTGGTGAAGGCGTACAGCGTCCGGCCGCTGCCGTCGGTCAGGATCGGGCCGAACGACGACTCGGACAGCTTCACGACACTCGCGTTGGCCGGGGCGGCGGACTGCTGACCGGAATCGCCGTCGCCGTACGAGCCGGGAAGGCTGTTGCAGGCCGCGAGCGCCAGCGCGAGCAGCACGCTCCCGGCGGTGAGAAGAACGAACCTGCGCATCGGGCGGTTCCTTGCGTGAGTGGACCTCTGTGTGATCGTGGACGCACCCGAATACGGAGCCGCACGCCGGAAGGTTCAACCGGTTCCAGACAAATTCTTCGCCGGTCCGCGCCGCAGGCGGGCGGCGGCTCAGATCCGCACCGTCTGCCCGAACGGCGACGGCGGCGCGCCGCCAGCGCGCCGCCGGGTGGGCCAGTCGAGGCCGAGGACGCGCAGGATATGCGTGACAGGGCAACGCCATGAGCATGATCGAACCCGAAGTGGTCGGCCGCGGACAACCCACCACCAAGGGCAACCCGGTGGTGATCCCCGTCACACCCGGGTTCCCTGAACAGACCAACCCTCCCGAACTGAACACCGGCTACGCCAGCAACCAGCCCAACCTCCCCATCCAGGGCGGGTTCACCACGACCGAACTGGACACCCGGCCGCTGACCCATGACCAGCAAGTGGCCCAAACCACCTCGGACCGGCTGGAGGCGGCCAAGGACGCCAGCGTGCAGACCGGCAAGGTCGCCACCGTCGCCCTCCTCATCGCCAGCGGCGTCGGCGCCGGCCTTTACCTCCTCTACAC
>Ga0126377_10001372_pt1 | contig 15978 bp, 15 predicted proteins | sample PanSoiMetPlot_22_FD_92647 | JGI IMG/M metagenome (GOLD analysis project Ga0126377, IMG submission 92647) | Tropical forest soil microbial communities from Panama - MetaG Plot_22 | ecosystem: Environmental > Terrestrial > Soil > Tropical forest > Bulk soil | place: Panama | collected 2016-02-17
CAGGACTCGAACCTAGACTAACTGAACCAGAATCAGTTGGGCTGCCAATTACCCCATACCCCAATTGGCCCGTGGTGGCGCCGAAGGAGAACTGTACCCGACGGCCGCAGGCCGGCAAAGCGGGACCGACCGCGATCAGTCGAGCGTCACGACCCGATTTGTGAGCGTGCCCACACCTTCGATCGACACCGTGCAGGTGTCGCCGTCGACGATTGGGGACACGCCGGCGGGAGTACCGGTGAGGATCACGTCGCCGGGCAGCAACGTCATGATGTGCGACACGTACGAGATCAGGGTGGGCACGTCGAACACCAGATCCTTCGTACGCCCCAGTTGCCGGACCTCGTCGTTGACCTCGCAGCGGACCTCGAGATCGGCGGCGTCCAGGCCGGTCACGATCCACGGACCGATCGGGCAGAACGAGTCGAAGCCCTTCGCGCGAGTCCACTGGCCGTCGCTGCGCTGCAGGTCACGTGCCGTGACGTCGTTGGCGGCCGTGTAACCGAAGATTGCCGCACTCGCGCCGGCGCGGTCGACGCGCCGCGCGCCGGTGGCGCCGATCACGACCGCCAGCTCGGCCTCGTGCTCGACCTGCTTCGACTGTGGCGGCAGCTTGATCGCGTCATGGTTGCCGATGATCGACGTCGATGGCTTGAGGAAGATCAGCGGTTCCTTCGGCACGTCGTTGCCCAGTTCGGCGGCGTGGTCAGCGTAGTTGCGCCCGACGCAGACGACCTTGCTTGGCAGGATCGGCGACAGCATCCGTACGTCGTCGAGCGCCCACCGCCCGCCGCTGAACGTGAGATCGGCGAAGGGGTGGCCGTCGATGGCCGCGACCGTCATCCCGGACGTACCAGTGCCCGGATCGCCCTCGACGACGCCGAACGACATGCCACCGTCATGCACAAACCGCGCAATACGCACGAGACTCTCCCTCTCCACCGGCCGACCGCGATGCCTGGCTGCTCAACCCCGAATCTATCCCCCGGCGGGAGCCGTCCCGGAACGGGCGTCCGCCGCGATCGTCTGGTCCGCACGATCACCACGAGTGCAGTCTCATTGTCGTGCGTGGCCCGAATTGCGGCGCGAGCAAGACAATGAGACCGCGGTCGCGTCGATCATCGCGCCAAGCCGGCGTCGGTAGGCTTAGCGTCATGCCGACGCTGTCCGTTGTCGCCGAGCCGCAGTGGCGTGCGCGGCGCGCGGCACACGAAGCGCGCGTCGACGCATGGGTTGGCGCGCATCGGGATCGGCGCACGGTCGGCCGCAAGCATCCGGTCGAGGACTTCCTCTTCACGTACTACTCGTGGCGGCCGCGTCAACTTCGCCGATGGCATCCCGGTGCGGACGTCACGCTGGTCGGAGCGGACGCCGTCGAGTTCGGCGCGGACTACGTGTCACGGCCCGCCGGACTCATCCTTGATGCAGCGCGGGTACGGCACCGCCGAGGCGACGCGATCGCGTGGATCGTGGACCTGCTCCGCAACACCGCATCGCGGCCCCCACACCTGGGATGCTTCGGCATGCACGAGTGGGCGATGGTCTACCGGCAGTCCGCCGACGAACTTCGGCACGCCAATTGGCCGCTTCGCCTGTCTGCTAACGACACCGCTGCCGTGGTCGAAGCGAATCGGGTGCGGTGCAGCCACTTCGACGCGTACCGCTTCTTCACCGAGCCGGCGCGTCCGCTGAACGTGTTGCGGCCCACCCGCGAGAATCAGCCGGATCTCGACCAGCCCGGCTGTCTACACGCGAACATGGACCTCTATAAGTGGGCGTACAAGCTGTCGCCGTTGATCCCGAGTGAACTCGTAGCCGACTGCTTCGGGCTCGCTCGCGAGATCCGTACGCTCGACATGCGCGCGAGCCCTTACGACCTCGGGGCGCTCGGCTATCCGCCGGTGCACGTGGAAACGGCCGAAGGTCGCGCCGAATACGTCACGGCACAGCGCACGTTTGCGGCGCGCGCCGCTGCGCTCCGCGCGCGCCTCATCGAGGCCGTGGGCTAACGAACCGACGCCACGCGTCAGCGCCGGCCAGTCACGTCAACACGTTCACGGCGCGCGCCACCACCAGCGCGACCGTCGCAAGCGACACGGCGGACTGGAACATCATCGTGAGCTTCGCCCAGCGCGACAGCGGCAAGGTATCCGTCGGGCTGAACGCCGTCGCGTTCGTGAACGACAGGTAGAGATAGTCGAGGAACGCCGGCTCCCAGTCCTTCGGGACGAACTCCGGCGCGGTCATCTGCGCGAAGAGGAAGTCGGTGTGGCTGTGCGTCCCGCACGCGCGCGCCACCGGACCGCCGCGGTCCATCTCCCAATACCACAGCGCGAACACGATCACGTTGGTGAGCCAGATCCCGCCGCCCACCCGCAACAGCGGGCCGGCGTGCGCCACCGAGCTGTTCGCTGAATGGTGCAGCAGTTCGTTAACGAGCTCGACCGCCGACCACGCCGTTGCCAGGCTCGCCGCGCCGACCAACGTCAGCCCTAGTGCGCGCAGGGTGGCGGCCTGCCGGTCGATCGACGTCTGGCGGAACAGGATGATGACAACGAGCAGCAGCAGCTCGAGTGCGGGCAGCAGCCACCACGGGGAGAACGCAAGGTTGTGCGGCACGAAGCCCTGCAACGCCACGGCGACGAGCACCGCGATGATCACCGGAATCCGCGGCTCCTCGGTGGTTCGACGCAGCCACGCCGGCTGGTGGACGTCGCGCAGCCCAGCAAGGCGTTCGACGTGCGCGGCGATGTGTTCGAGGCGCTCGTGCAGCATTTGCGCGTCGATGGTGGCGGCGTCCGACAGCCGCGTCAGATCGTCGGGCTCGGCAGTCTCGGTTGCAGCGTCGACGGCGGTAACAGCGTCCGCGCCGGTCAGAGCATCCGCGCCGGTCGCGGTGTCGCGCGGGTCGCGCGGGTGGGGGTGCGAGGTCACCGCAACATTGTCGACATCTTGGCTGTGAACGCCAGCCCCGGACAGGAATCGTTGGGACAGCTTGCCATCGCCGCCACCGGCACAGGTCGACCGGATACCGTACGGCGATGGACCCCGACACGGCCACCACGGATCCGCAGCCTCCCGTTGATCCGTCGGCGGCCGATGCCTCGCCGTCCCCCGTCGGGGCGCATGACGCGCCGACATCGCACCGGAACGAAGTGCGCCGGAGCGGACGGCGGCGGTTCACCACACCGGTGTGCTGGACACTGGCTAGCCTGCTCGCGGCGTTCGCGATCATGCGCGTGTTCGGGCTGGAGCGCACGTGGTTTCTGAGCACCCCGCTGGTGTTCACGCCGTACGTCGCCGGGCTCGGGATTCTCTTCGTTGGACTTGCGCTGGTGGCTCGCCGCTGGTGGGCATCGGCGGTCGCTACCGCGGCCGTGACCGCACTGGTGTGGGGACTCGTACCACTCGCCGTCGGCAGCCCCAACCCCGGTCCCGGTCCAACGTTGCACGTGCTGAGCTCCAACATGAAGATCGGCGCGGCGGATCCGGCCACCATCCTCGGTCTCGCGCGGCAGCACCTCACTGACGTCCTCGCGCTCGACGAGTACACGCCGGAGGCACAGGCTGCGCTTGCCGCTGCGGGCATCAACGCGATGTTCCCGTATAGCGCGCAGACCCCGATTTACGGCGCGGTCGGATCGGCGATCTTCTCTCGCTACCCGATCCGGGACACCGGATATCGGCATCTCGCCGGCGGGTACGGCCAGGAGTTCGCGACCGTGGTCGTCCCAGGTGCGTTGCCGGTCCTAATCGAGGCGGTGCACACCGCCGCGCCGGTCGGTCCGAGCGCCGAATCGATCTGGAACGGCAGCATCGACCAGGAGCCGCCGGCCAGCCCGCACGGCGCCGTCCGGCTGCTGATCGGCGACTTCAACTCGACGCTCGACCAGCACCGGCTGCGGACGCTGCTCGCCACTGGGTACCGCGACGTGGCCGCCCAGGTCGGCCAGGGTCTGGACACCACGTGGCCCTACGACGGGCGGCCCATTCCGCCGGTCACGCTCGACCACATGTTCGCCGACCCGCGGATCGGCGTGATCCGCTTCGGCTCGGGCAAGGTGCCGGGCACGGACCACAAGGCGATCTACGCGACGCTCACGCTTCCGGTCGGCTGACCGGAACGCACCAGACCGTAGGTCAGCGCGTCGACGAGCGCGTGCCAGCTTGCCTCAACGACGTTCTCGTGAACGCCGACCGTGGTCCAGTCGCGGCCGGCCGCCTGGTCACGGCCGGGTTCAACGGTGACCACATCGCCATGGGTGGCGTCGAGGCTCGCGGTGTCGACGAGCACCCGCGTGACCGCGCCCGTGCCGTGGGAGCCGGCCAGGATGCGCACCTTGTAGTCGGCGAGTTCGAACGTGTCGACCTCCGGGTACGCCGATCGCAGACCCGACCGCAGCGCATTGTCGAGCGCGTTGACGGGACCGTTGCCTTCCGCGGTGGAAAGCACGCGCTCACCGCGTACCCGTAATTTGACCGTGGCCTCGCTGACCACGTCGCCGTCCGCGCGATGTTCCACGATGACGCGGTAAGACTCGAGGTGGAACGGCGCGACCACGCCGCCTGGCAGTGACGCGCGCACGAGAAGCTCGAACGACGCGTCGGCGGCCTCGAATGACCAGCCGGCCGCCTCCAACTCCTTGACCGAGTTCGTCACTCGGGTCAGCGTGTCCGGTTCGCCGGACAGGTCGAGGCCAAGCTCGCGGGACTTCAACTCGATGCTCGCGCGGCCGGCCATCTCGGTGACGAGGATCTTCATGTCATTGCCGACGACGCCCGGATCGATGTGGTTGTAGAGCAACGGGTCGACCTTGATCGCGCTCGCGTGCAGCCCGGCCTTGTGTGCGAAGGCGGCGGCACCGACATAGGCCTGGTGGGTGTCCGGCGCGAGATTTGCGATCTCGGCGATCGCGTGCGAGACGCGGACCGCTTGTTCCAGGCAGCCCTCCGGCAGCACGCGCAGTCCGAGCTTGAGTTCCAGGTTCGCGACCACCGCGAAGAGATCAGCGTTACCGGGCCGCTCGCCGTATCCGTTCGCGGTGCACTGCACCTGTGCCACCCCGGCCTCGACCGCGGCGACGGTGTTGGCGACCGCGCACGAGGTGTCGTTCTGGCAGTGGATGCCGAGATCGACCACGCCGGCCACGTCGGCCGGCAGCCGCTCCCGCAGCGCGCCGATGGCGCCGCCGATCCACGACGGCAGCATGCCGCCGTTCGTGTCGCACAGCACGACGACCTCGGCGCCAGCGCGCGCGGCGGTCGCCACGACCGAGGCGCCGTAGTCGGTATCGAACCGGAACCCGTCGAAGAAATGCTCGCAGTCGACCATCACGCGCCGGCCCTCGCGGCGCAGGTACGTCACGGTGTCGTGGACCATCGCGAGGTTTTCCTCGGCCGACGTACGAAGTGCCCGCTCGACGTGCCGGATGTCCGACTTCGCCACCAGGCACACCACCGGCGTCTCGGCCTCGAGCAGCGCGTGCACCTGGGGGTCCTGCGCGACGTCGACGCCGACCTTGCGCGTCGCGCCGAACGCGACCAAGTCGGCGTGGCGCAGGTCCAGTTCCTTTCGGGCGCGGGCGAAGAATTCGGTGTCCTTCGGCATCGCGCCCGGCCAACCGCCCTCGATGAACGCGACGCCGAATTCGTCGAGCAGCCGCGCGACGGCGAGCTTGTCGGCTACCGAATATGTGATGCCCTCGCGCTGCGCGCCGTCGCGAAGCGTGGTGTCGAAGACCTTGACCGTCATGGTGCGTTCCTTTCGTTGGCCCGGACCGTCCCGCTCATCCGACCGGCGGCGGAAGCCAAGGGCCGCAAACAAAAAGACCCCCCGCGGGATGCGGGAGGTCTGCGCGCGCAGGTGGAGGGCTGCGCGCGCTAATCGATAATCGCGAGTACGGTCTGAACCGCTGTCACGCCCCGTAGTCTCGCACACACGCCCGTACCGTGGAAGGGCGCGCCCATATTCTGGACGTTGGCGCCGTCCGCGCCAGGCTCATCGGTCCGTCCGGACCACCGGCTCAGTGGACGTGGATGCAGATCAGTCCAAGTAGGCAAAGACCGTCGCCCGGCGATCCGCTGGGCGAGGGGGTCGGCGTCGGCGTCGGTTTCGGCTTGGTCGACGGCGGAGCAGGCGGTCGCGTGGTCGGCGCAGGCGGCCGAACGACCGCCGAACCGCCACCCTGAGTCGGTGGCGGCGCGCCAGTAGGCGCCGCGCCCGTTCGCGTCTCGGCGGTGCGTGGCGATGCGGCGCCGGTGGTACGGCCAGCTGGCACGCTCGTCACTGATTGGGTCGCGGACGGGTAGGCCGGCGACTGGTGCATCGTGACAGTGACGGTCGGAGCCGGCCCGGCACGACGCGGTGGCGTCGAGCGTCCGCCGCCGAGCGTGACACCGGCGATGCCGCCGACCGTGAGCACTGCCAATGCGGCGTACCCGAGCGCCGGCCACCGGCGCGAGCGTTGCGGTGCCGCACCGACCGTGCGTTCCTTCGCGAGCTCCCACCACGCGGCGCATGGAAACGGCTCGTGACAGCGGATGCAGCGTCCCGTCCCGTCGACGCGGTGGTGCGCGGTGTCCGAACTGATGGGAGGAAATTGTGTGAGTTGCGCCAATTCGTCGTCCACGCGTCGCCTCCCCAGCAATGACGCGGATCTACCAGGTGCTCAGCCTATGCGCAGCCGGCAATTTGCTCCACGCGACGAACTGGACGCCGGGCATCCGCCGGCCGTTCATGTCGCTCTTACCGACGGCGGATACAGTGGGCGCGTGACAGAGGCCGTGAACGCACCGATGTTCGCGTCCCTCGACAACTTCCGCGATGTCGGCGGCTGCCCGACCCTCGACGGCCGTCGGATCCGCACTGGACGGCTCTACCGCTCCGACAGCCTCACCAAGCTCGACGCGACCGATGCCGAGGCATTCGCGCTGCTGGGCATCCGTACCGTGATCGATCTGCGCCGACCGGCCGAGGTGGCGGAACACGGCCGCATCGCCGACGCCGTCGACCGGCGCTACGTGAACATCTCGCCGCAGCACCGGCTCTGGGATGACTACGACTATGACGAGGCGGCGGGACCGGCGAGGTTCCTTGCCGACCGCTATCTCGATCTCGCTCGGGAAGGCGCTCGCGATCTCGGTGTCGTGATGACGACGCTCGCCGCGGCCATCACCGAGCCGACCGTTGTGCACTGCTTCGCTGGCAAGGACCGCACCGGTGTGGTGATCGCGTTGACGCTCGCCGCCCTGGGTGTCGACGCCGGGGACATCGCCAACGACTATGCGGTGTCCAACGACTGGTCGGTGCACTTCACGGCGGACAACATACGGCCGCACTGGATACCCGCGCCCCGCGAGGCGATGACGATGTTCCTCGCCGACGTCGCGACTACGTACGGCTCGGTGTCCGCCTATCTCGAGAGCATCGGCATGAAAGCGTCGGACATCGAGGCACTGCGCGACAACCTGGTCGCCTGACGGCTCACCGATTGACCGCACACCGGATTGGTAGCGCGTCGGGTCGGCGTACCCGTCAAATGACCTTCTGCATCCAACCGTGCCGATCCGGACGGCGGCCGTGCTGGATGTCGAGAAGCTCCTCGCGAAGGCCGGTCGCAAGGTCGCCGATGCCGACGGCGAAGTCGCCATCGTGGCCACGGACCGTGCCGATCGGCGTGATCACGGCGGCCGTGCCACACGCGAACACCTCGGTGAGTCGACCGGTCGCGGCGTCCGCACGCCACTCGTCGATCGAGTACGCACGCTCGACCGTCTTCACGCCACGATCCGCGGCGAGAGTGATGATCGAGTCGCGGGTGACGCCCGGCAGGATCGTGCCGCCCAACGGTGGCGTGATGATCGTGTCGTCGTCCATGACGAAGAACAGGTTCATGCCGCCCAGCTCATCGACGTAGCGCCGCTCTACCGCGTCCAGGTAGACCACCTGATCGCAGCCGTTGCGGATCGCCTCCGCCTGAGCGGACAAGCCCGCCGCGTAGTTGCCGCCACACTTCGCGGCACCGGTGCCGCCGGGCGCCGCGCGGGTGAACTCGTCGGAGATCCAGATCGTGATTGGCTTGATGCCGCTCTTGAAGTACGCACCGGCCGGCGACGCGATCACCAGATACATGTATTCCGACGACGGCTTCACGCCGAGGAACACTTCCGAGGCAAACATGAACGGCCGAAGGTAAAGACTCGTGTCGTCGCCGGTCGGGATCCAGTCCTTATCGATCGTGACAAGTTGGCACAGCGAGTCGATGAACAGCCCGGCCGGCATCTCCGCCATCGCCATCCGCTCGGCGGAGCGCTGGAACCGCCGGGCGTTGGCCTCCGGCCGGAACAGCGCCACGCCGCCGTCGACCGTGTGATATGCCTTCAGCCCCTCGAAGATCTCTTGCGCATAGTGCAAAACCGCGGTCGCCGGGTCGATCGTGATCGGCCCGCGGGACTCGACCCGGGCGTCGTACCACCCCTTCGACTCAGCGTAACGGATGGTGATCATGTGATCGGTGAAGATCCGACCGAAGCCTGGGTTGGCCAGCAGACCAGCGCGTTCGGTGGCCGATACCGGCGCCGGATTCGGATGAATCTCGAAGTCGAGGCTCTCACCACCACTCATCGCACTGACCTCCGTGTCACATCGTGGGAAAGGCTGGTGTTTGAAACTTACCCCGCGCAGCTCGGAAACGGGTGGGACGGAACCCGCGCACAGCGTGGCGAATACCGAACGTAACGGGCACACGAACACGAGGTTGCCTCGCGAGATTCGTGCGCGACATCCGGTCGCGGTCAGCCGGTCAGCTTGCGGCCGCGGCCAAGCGGTCGCCGACCGCTTGGGTCCGCAGCGCACCCGGTGTGCGCGCGGCCAGGTCCGCGGCGACCGCTTCGGTCACGCGTGCTGCCGCGTCGTCGTGGCCGAGATGCTGCAGCAGCAGAGCCACCGAGAGTACGGCGGCGGTCGGGTCTGCGACGCCGCGGCCCGCGATGTCCGGCGCGGATCCGTGCACCGGCTCGAACATCGACGGGTATGCGCGATCGGGGTTGATGTTCCCGCTCGCGGCGAGTCCGATGCCGCCAGTGACGACGGCGGCGATGTCGGTGAGGATGTCACCGAACAGGTTGTCGGTGACGATGACGTCGTAGCGCTGCGGCTGCGACACGAGGAACATCGCGGCCGCGTCGACATGCTGATAGTCCGTGCTGACGGTCGGGAACTCGGCCGCGACGTCCGCGAACGTCCGCGACCACAGCCCGCCGGCATGGGTGAGCACGTTCGTCTTGTGGACGAGCGTGACCTTCCGCCGATCCCGCCGTGCCGCGCGTGCGAACGCATCCCGGATCACCCGCTCGACGCCGTGTCGCGTGTTGAGGCTCTCCTCGGTCGCTACCTCGGCGCTGGTGTTCTCGTGCATGGTGCCGCCGGCGCCGGCGTAGAGGCCTTCGGTGCCTTCCCGAACCACGACCATGTCGATCTCGCCGGTCTTGACGTTTGCCAGCGGGCTCGCGATGCCCGGCCACAGCCGGGCGGGGCGCAGGTTCACATACTGGTCGAAGGCGAACCGCAGTCGCAGCAACAGGCCACGTTCCAGAACGCCCGGTGGGACGCTCGGATCGCCGACGGCGCCGAGCAGGATCGCGTCGTGGCCGGCAAGCTCGGCCAACACCGAGGAGGGCAGCACCTCGCCGGTCCGGTGATAGCGGCCGGCACCGAGGTCGTAGTCGGTCAGCTCGACGCCGGGCAGCACCGCCCGAAGCACCTTGGTCGCCTCCGCGGTCACCTCAGGGCCGATGCCGTCGCCCCCGACCACCGCAACGCGTGCCACGATCACGCTCTCCTTCGCCTCGGCGCCGCGCCTCTCGAACGCTGCGGCCGGCACCTCTTGAACTGTGCCGCCGGCGGCGATGAGATGGCGCTGTCACACCGATTGTCACGCGCCGGACGCGCTACCCAACGAACGTTAAGTCATGCGTCCTACTTAGCGAAACGTGCGTCCCAAATGCTGGCAGTCGGCAAGCGTGCGCCAAGCGCGTCACGCCAGGCTTCTCGGGCACCGCGCGTGTGACAGGAGGCGATCTTCGGTGCGGATGTGGTGAACTTTTCGACTGTGGACCCCGTCGAGACGCCGGTCAGCTGGCTCGATCTGTCCGAGGACGTACGCCGACAAGTCAAGGCCGGCTATCCCACGCGGCGGCTGGCGCCAGCCGAGGCACGTGCCGCGGTCTCGTGGGCCAGACAGCGCCGCCGCGTCTTGGATCGCGCGGCGTTCGCGGCCGCGGCAGTCGTCACACTGGTGGCACTGTGGACGATCGTCGCGCTGATGGCCACGTCCGTTCGCGGCGCGCTCGCGCCGTCGACGAGCACCGTGGTCGGCATTGCGGTCGCCGCGGCAGCACTCGGCGCGTGGGCCGTGTGCGTGACGAACCGCCACGCAGCGATCCGCGTCGAGGCGGCGTACCTTGCGGATGCCTTGCCGCTAACTGGTTCCCCGACAGGCACCGGGAGTTCGACCTCTGCCGTCGCGGGCACCGCGCCGGCATCGGTGAACTGGCGGCACAGTCGCGCGTTCCGAGCAGCGCGGGCAAGCCTCGCCGCCGCCCTAGCGGTCGCCATCGATGTCGCGGTCATCTGGCTCGCGGCGCGACACCGGCCGGCCGCCGACGTCGTACCCATCGTCGTCGTCCAGGTCGCCGCGTGGGCGTACGTCGTCGGCCGCTGGGCGTACGGGTGGCCGTGGCCGGTCGCGTCGTCGTACCCGCATCTCGCCACGCTGGACGGGCACGAGATGCGCATCCATCCGCTCGGGCTGACCGTGCCGTGGCACCGGGTCACGCGCGTCCGGTTCGGGGTCGCGAACACCGGCGTCGCGGTGCTGTGGCACGTCGACGATCCAGCGGCCGTCGTCGCCGATGCCCCGGTGAGCCCGGCCCAGCAGCGGCGCCTTCTTCGTTGGCTCTACGCGAACGGCAGCGCGATCCGCCTCACCGAGTCGCAGATGCTCGAGGCGCCCGAAGCCGTCTACGCCTCCGCCGAAACGATTCGCAATGGGCGCCTTTCCGCGTTCCGGATCTCCGCACCGTTGCCGAGTCAGTCGTCGGCGACCAGCGACGATCGGTAGCGGGTCGGCGGCGCAGCCCAAGCCCAGCGCGGCGCAGCCCAGCGCGGCGCAGCCCAGCGCAGCCCAAGCCGCCGGACACGGCTGCGCCCCGCCCGGGGGCTTGGGCGGGGCGCAGGATCTCCAGTGTGTGTTGGTTGGGATTACTTCGACTTACCGGTATTGCTTCGACTTACGGCAGTTGGTTGCGTACCCGTCAGTGGTGCGTCGGGCTGTCGTCCGCGCCGTGACCACCGTTGTCGTCACCCGGCGGGTCATCGCTGCCACCCCGGCCGTGATCGTCGGACGGCGACGGTGCAACCGTCGGACCGCCCGAGCCACGGTTGCCACCATGGTCGTCCGCGTCGACGGCGGTCTTTCCGGTGGCCACGCCGTTCGCGCACGTGACCGACACCTTGAGGTCCTCCGCGACATCACTCTCGAAGCGCACGCTTACCACTGCCGCCGGTCCGGAGACCGGATCGTCGGCGCGGAACCCGCTGTTCGGAGTCCATCGCAACAGCGTCGCGACGTTGCCCGAGCAACGGACGACGACCGTACCGGCCGCCGAATTGACGACCTGCGAGCCGCCCGCCGCTGGGGCGGCCGCCACGCTCGTCGAGTCGGTCTCCGCGGGAGCCGCGGACAGCAGGTGGGCCACGTCCGAGCGACTCAACACGTTGTGACCGTCTCCGGTCGTTGCGGCGTTTACGGCCGCCGCACCCGCGCCGACGGCGACGAGCGCTGCGACGCCGCCCAGCGTCAAACTGATCCATCGGTTTCTCATGCCACCTACCGTGCCTGACGGTTTGCTAAGAGAACGCTAAGCGCAAGTCAAGCCTTGCCTGTGATCTTCAAGTGCTTCCACGGCGCATGTACCGTCGCCGTATGCCGCACATTCTCGTGGTCGAGGACGACTCTTCCGTCCGGACCGCGTTGCTCCGCGCGCTCGCCGATCGAGGGTACGCCACCAGCTCGGCCGCGACCGGAATGTCTGGTCTCGCCTCGGCCGTCGACGGTCAACCCGATCTTGTCGTGCTCGATCTCGGCCTGCCCGACGTGGACGGCGGGGAGCTGTTGCGCATGTTGCGGGCGGTGAGTCCGGTGCCCGTGATCGTCGCCACCGCGCGCGACGACGAGAAGCAGATCGTGCGCGCACTCGACGCCGGCGCGGACGACTACCTGATCAAGCCGTTCGGTGCCGCCCAACTCGATGCGCGCATCAGGGCGGTGCTGCGGCGCACCGTCTCGCCCGACGACGGGCGGCCGGCCGTCATCGAGGTGGGCGGCCTGACCATCGACCCGAACTCGAGGATCGCCTTGCTGGACGGTGCGTCGCTTGACCTCAGTGCGCGCGAATTCGATCTGTTGCGATATCTGGCCGAGCGGGCCGATCAGGTGGTGAGCAAGCGCGAACTGCTGACCGAGGTGTGGCGGCTGCCGTACGGCGGCGCCGACAAGACCGTCGATGTGCACCTGTCGTGGCTGCGGCGCAAGCTCGGTGAGACCGCGCAGGCGCCGCGTTATCTGCACACCGTACGGTCGGTCGGCGTACGGCTGACGGCGCCCGGAGCGCAACCGTGATACGGATCGCACGCCGTCGCGGCGAGGGATCCGGCGTACGTCGGCAGCTGTTCACGCTCGTCGCCGTGACGATGACGCTGGTGTTGCTCGCATTCCTGATCCCGCTCGGCATCGTGCTGCGTGGCACCGCCGCGGATCGAGCGATCGGGATGGCGACACAGGCAGCGCAGGGCCAAGCGGCACTGATCGCCGCGGATCCGGAAGCCGCCAACGCGATCAGCGGCGACGATGTGGCGCCCGGGCTCGCCGTCACGGTGTTCCTGCCGAACGGTACGGTGGCCGGCCAGCCCGCAGCGCGTACCCAGTCCGTCGAGCTAGCGAGCCGCGGTCGCGCGTTCACTGCCGCGTCGGGCAGCGGCGTCGAGGTGCTCGTACCGGTGCAGGGCCTGCCCGGCGGGACGGCGGTGGTCCGCGCCTACGCGTCGCCGACCTTGCTGCACCAGGGCGTCGGCCGTACGTGGGCGGTGTTGATCGCACTGGGGCTCGCGCTGCTCGTCGTGGGCCTCGTGCTCGCGGATCGCCTCGGGCACCGCTTGGTGGCCGCCGTCACCGGGCTCGCCGCGACCGCCGACCGGCTCGCCGAAGGCGATCTCGACGCGCGTGCCGAGCCGACTGGGCCGCGTGAGCTGCGCCGTGTCGGCGCCGAGTTGAACCGCCTCGCCGCTCGCATCACGGAACTGCTTGCTGCCGAGCGCGAGGAGGTCGCCGATCTCGCGCACCGACTGCGTACCCCGGTCACCGCGCTGCGCCTCGACGCCGAGGCAGTCGCGGATCCGGATGATCGGCAACGAGTCAACAGCGACGTCGATCACCTAGCGCGGATCGTCGACGAAGTGATCCGGACCGCGCGGCGGCCGGTGCGCGAGGGCGTCGGCGCGCACGCCGACCTCGCCGCCGTGGTGGCGTCACGGGTGGCGTTCTGGACGCCGCTCGCCGAGGACGACGGTCGCGCGATGGAATCCTTCGTATCCGCAACTCCGGTGCTCGTCCGCGCCACCGAGTCCGACGTCGCGGCGGCGGTGGACGCCCTGATTCAGAACGTCTTTGCGCACACGCCGGACGGCACCGGCATGCGCGTCGAGGTCACCGCTCGCTCGGACGGCGGCGGCATGCTGTTGGTCGCCGACGACGGACCGGGGTTCGCGGACTCCGACGTCGAGCGCGGCGCGGCCGAGCGTGGCGTCTCCGGCTCATCCACCGGACTCGGGCTCGACATCGCCCGGCGGACCGCAGAAGCCTCCGGCGGCTCGATGCGCATCGGTCGCGGCCCGCACTCGCCGGACCACACGAGTCAACTTCCGTCCGGCGCACTCATCACCGTGATCTTCGGCGCCGCCCAAGATCCACCACCCGGCAGAATCTGAGTCGCCATCCCGTGCCGATTCCACCGCACAGTGGATCATCGCCGCCCACCCGCCACACCACTGCACCACGGCCACAGTTCCGCATCACGTACACCGGGAAAGCCTTAACCCACCGCCGATCGACCAACAGCGCTAAGCGCAGGGCTTCGGGGCGGCTTGCCCACGAAGACCTAGAACGCTTTGTCAGTCGAGCGGGCAAGCCGCCCCGAAGCCCGAGACCGCAACCACAAACGACTCAAGCAGTATCGGTAAGCGGCCGATCGACCCAGGACATCATGGACCGCAGGCGAGAACCAGTCTCCTCGATCGGATGCGCCGCACCTTGTTCGCGGAGTTTCGTGAAGTTCGGACGGCCCTCGTCGTCCTCGGCGACCCATTCCCGGGCGAACTCGCCGTTCTGGATCTCGCCGAGAATGCGGCGCATCTCGTTCTTCACGCGTTCGTCGATCACTCGCGGACCGCGCGTGACGTCGCCGTATTCGGCCGTATCCGAGACGCTGTAACGCATGCGCGCGATCCCGCCCTCGTACATCAGGTCGACGATCAGCTTCAACTCGTGCAGGCACTCGAAATACGCGACCTCGGGTGCATACCCGGCCTCCGTCAGCACCTCGAATCCGGCCTGCACCAACGCGGTCGTGCCACCGCAGAGCACGGCCTGCTCGCCGAACAGGTCGGTCTCGGTCTCTTCGGTGAACGTGGTACGGATCGCGCCAGCGCGCGTTCCGCCGATTGCCTTCGCGTAGGACAACGCGAGTGCGAACGCACCGCCGGTGGCATCCTGTTCGACGGCGACCAGCACCGGGACGCCCTTGCCGTCCACGAACTGCCGACGTACCAAGTGTCCGGGACCCTTCGGCGCCACCATCGCAACGTCGACGTCGGACGGCGGCTGGATCAGCCCGTACCGGATGTTGAAGCCGTGGCCGAAGAACAGTGCCTTGCCGGCGGTGAGCGACGGCGCGATGTCCTCGGCATAGATCTTCCGTTGCGCCGTGTCCGGCGCCAGGATCATGATGACGTCCGCCTCGGCGGCGGCCTCGGCCGGCGTGACGACGCGCAGTCCTTGCTCCCCCGCCTTCGCGCGGCTGCGCGACGAGGCAGGCAGGCCGACCCGCACGTCGACGCCGGAGTCGCGCAGCGACAGGGCGTGCGCGTGACCCTGACTGCCGTAGCCGATGACCGCGACCTTGCGGCCGGCGATGACCGACAGGTCAGCGTCGTCGTCGTAGTAAACCTCTGCGGTCACGAGAACTCCTTATGCCGTTGCGAGATGCCGCTTTCAAACCCGTGGGCGGCGCTGCCTGAGCGGCGCATTGAGCGCAGTGCTGCGGATCGCTTACGCAGCCCGCAGTGTGGGTGCGGTAATGGACCGGGAGCCGCGACCGATCGCGACCAGACCGGACTGGACCATTTCCTTGATGCCGTACGGTTCCAGGTCGCGCAGCAGCGCGTCGAGCTTGGATGGCGTACCTGTGGCTTCGATGGTGAGCGTGTCGGCTGCGACGTCGACCACATGTGCCCGGAACATCGTCACGGTTTCGAGCACCTGTGCGCGTTGGGTGCGGTCCACGCGTACCTTCACGAGCAGCAGCTCGCGTTGCACCGCCGCTTCCGCCTCCAACTCCACGATCTTCAGTACGTTCACGAGCTTGTTGAGCTGCTTCGTGACCTGTTCGAGCGGCGAGGACTCGGCGTTGACCACGATCGTGATGCGCGAGACCTCCGGGTGTTCGGTCTCGCCCACCGCGAGCGAGTCGATGTTGAACCCGCGGCGGCTGAACAACTGCGAGACGCGCGCCAGCACGCCCGGCTTGTTCTCCACCAGGACGGAGAGCGTGTGCATGGTCATGCTGGGTCCTCGCGAAATCGTGAGCGGAGCGAGCGATTTTGTGGGGTGCTCATCAGACATCGTCCTCGTCGAAGATCGGACG
>Ga0126377_10001373_pt1 | contig 15970 bp, 15 predicted proteins | sample PanSoiMetPlot_22_FD_92647 | JGI IMG/M metagenome (GOLD analysis project Ga0126377, IMG submission 92647) | Tropical forest soil microbial communities from Panama - MetaG Plot_22 | ecosystem: Environmental > Terrestrial > Soil > Tropical forest > Bulk soil | place: Panama | collected 2016-02-17
CGCGGCCGCGCGCTGTGCATGGCGATGGCCGAGCTGGCCAGCTCCTCGATGCGGCGCGACAGGCGCAGCGGCGAGCCGTGCCCGCCCGACGGCGGCGGCGGCGCGGCGGCGGCCGTGAGAGCGCCGTCGGGCGACTCGTGCGCGACGAAGGTGCCGGAGCGCTCGCGCGCGACAAGGTATCCCTCCTCGATCAGCTGGTCGAGCGCCGCCACCACGGTCGTGCGCGACACCGCCAGCTCGCCGGCGAGCGAGCGGGTGGAGGGCAGCCGGGTGCCCGGCCCCAGCGCGCCGCTCGCGATCGCCTGGCGCAGGCCGCGGCAGAGCTGCTCCTGGAGATGACCCTCGGAGCCGCGGTCGAGCCGCAGGTAGAGCGAGGCGATGGCTCCGACTCTCGTGGCTCCGGCGCGGGTGATGACCCGAGGGTATCGAGGTGGGGGCGGGCGCGCAAAGCCGCCGGCCCGGACGTATGCTCGGCCCCCATGATCAGCAGGCGACGCTTCGTGATGGGCGGGCTCGCCGCCGGCGCGGCCGCCGCATGCCGCGGGGCAGCCCGCGGCCCGGCGGCGCCGCCGCACCCCGACCTCGGCGTGCAGGCCGGCGACGCGACGGCCCACGGCGCGGCCATCTGGTGCCGCGCCACCGGCCCCGGGCAGCTGTTCGTCGAGTGGACGACCGGCGACGGCTTCGCGGCCGCGCGGCGGGTCGCCGGCCCGCGCGCCGAGGAGGCCGGCGGCCTGTGCGCCGTGGCCGACCTGGCCGATCTCCCGGCCGGGGCCCGCATCCGCTACCGCTGCTTCTTTCGCGGCCCGTCGGGCGCGGCCGGCGACGCGGCCGAGGGAGCCTTCACCACCGCGCCGGTCGCGCGCGTCGACACCGGCCTGGTCTGGTCGGGCGATCTGTGCGGCCAGGGCTGGGGCCAGAACCCCGACCGGTGGGGCTACCGCATCTTCGACGCCATGAGCGCGCTCGCCCCGGAGCTGTTCGTCTGCTCCGGCGACCTCATCTACGGCGACAACCCGCTCGTGCCGGAGGTGCGGCTGCCCGACGGCGCGTGTGGCGCAACCGGGTGACGCCGGCCAAGTCGCGCGTGGCGCAGACCCTGTCCGACTTCCGCGGCAACTTCGCCTACAACCTGGAGGACGCCGCCCTGCGCCGGTTCGCCGGCGCCACCGCCATCGCGGCGCAGTGGGACGACCACGAGGTGCGCAACAACTGGTTCCCGGGCGGCACCACCGCCGACGACGACCGCTACCGGGTCCGCTCGGAGAGCGAACTGGCGGCGATGTGCCGGCGCGCGATGTTCGACTACGTGCCGTTCGGCGCGCAGGCCCGCCGCCGGCACCGCGTGTATCGCAAGCTCGAGCGCGGGCCGCTGCTCGATGTCTTCCTGCTCGACGCCCGCACCTACCGCGCGGCCAACGGACGCGGCGACGAGCCGGCGCCGGCCCCGGCCACCGCCATGCTGGGCGACGCGCAGCTCGGCTGGCTCGAGCGCGAGCTGGTCGCGTCGCGCGCGCTGTGGAAGGTCATCGCCTGCGATCAGCCGCTCGGCCTGGTCATCCCGGACGACGGGATGATCGAGGGCTTCGCCCAGGGCCAGGGCTCGCCGCCCGCCGGGCGCGAGCTCGAGATCGCCCGCCTGCTCGCCGCGCTCCACCGGCGCCGCATCGCGAACGTCCTCTTCATCACGGCGGACGTCCACTACGCCGCCGCCCACCTCTATCACCCGGAGGCGGCCCGCTTCGCCCCGTTCACGCCGTTTCACGAGCTGGTGGCCGGGCCGCTGCACGCAGGCGGCTTCGGCCCCAACGCGCTCGACCCCACCTTCGGGCCCACGCTCCTCTACCAGCGCGCGCCGCCGGCGCCCAACCCGGCCCCGTGGGACGGCTACCTCTCGTTCGGCCGCATCCACATCGCGGCGCGGACCGGCCTGCTCGAGGCCACCCTGCACGGCGGCGACGGCGAGCTGCTCTACCGGCTGGTCATCCCGCCCGCCGCCTGACCCGCGCGGCCGCGCGACGGCGGCGGTAGTGGGTGGCGACCTTGTCGCGGTTGCCGCACGAGCTCATGCTGCACCAGGCGCGGCCGCGGTTTCTGGTCGTGTCGTGGAAGAAGAGGATGCAGTCCGGGTTGCGGCACCTGCGCACCAGCGCGAGGTCGCCGCCCGCCAGGAGGTCGCGGGCCGACTCGGCCACCGGCGCGAGCAGGTCCTCGGCCGCGGCGAACGACCAGCGGTCCACCCGCGCGAAGCCGGCGCCCGCCCGGCAGAGCTCGCTGGCGCGGACCGGGCGCTCGAGCACCGCGTTGATCGCGCGCAGGGCGCGGGCGCCGACCGGACGGCCGGCCGCGACCCGCTCGGCGACGGCGCGCAGCTCGCCGCGCAGCCGGCGGGCGCGCCGGAGCGCGCTCCGGCCCGCGCCGCTGGCGCCCCACCGGCGGCGCGCGGCCCGCGCCTCGCGCTCGTCGATGAGGTCGGCCGCGCGCAGCCAGTCGACCAGGTCGGCGAAGCCGGCCAGGAGGTCGACGCGGCGGCCGCCCGCGATGAGCTCGGTGTTGACGAAGTCGAGGCAGGCGGACCTGGCGAGGAACAGGAAGCGGCCGCGCCTGTCGCCTGCCACCTCGCGCGCCCTCGCCTGGGCCTGGGCCCCGGCCCGCGGCGTCGCCCCTGTCTTTGCCGTGACCTTGGCCTTCATCTGGGCGTCTTCCTTCACACCTGCAAGATCGCGTTTGACAGGTTAGTGCCCTGCCCTATAACTGTCAAAATATGGTTACACAGGTTAGAGGGAGCGACCCGTATCACGAGGGCGAGCTGGCGGTGCAGGAGCGCGCCGGGGCCGGCGACATGGCCCGCCGCATCGGGCGCGGCCTCCGCGCCGACATCCCACCGGGCGCGGCCGCCTTCCTGCGCGAGCAGCGCTTCGCGGTGCTGGGCTGGCCGGAGGCAACCGGGGACGGCGCGCGCGCGCCGCGCATGTGGGCCTCGCCGCTCTCCGGAGAGCCGGGCTTCCTGGCCGTCGCGTCGCCGCGCGCGGTGAGCGTGCGCGCCGACCTGGTCGCCGGCGACCCACTCGAAGCCAGCGGGTTGCCCGGCGATGGCGTCGACGTGGGCATGGTGGTCATGGACCTGGCCGCGCGGCGGCGCCTGCGGGTCAACGGCGTGGCCCGCGGCGAGGGACCCGGCGCGTTCGAGATCCGGACGCGTCAGCTCTATGGCAACTGCCCCAAGTACATCCAGGCGCGCGAGCTGGTGCCGCGCAGGGGCGCGCCCGCCGCCCCGCCGGCCAGCTCCTCGCGGCTCGACGACGCGCAGGCCCGGTGGATCACCGCCGCCGACACGTTCTTCATCGCCACCCGTCACCCCGAAGCCGGAGCCGACGCGTCACACCGCGGTGGACGGCCAGGCTTCGTGCGGGTCGCCGACGACGGGCGCGCGCTCTCGTGGCCCGATTACCCGGGCAACAACATGTACCAGACGCTGGGCAACATCGCCGTCGACGGCTCGGCCGGCCTCCTGTTCATCGACTTCGACAGCGGCTCGACGCTGCAGCTGGCCGGCTCGGCTCGCATCGAGTGGGAGCCGGAGCGCCGGATCGAGCTCCGCATCGAGCGCGTGGTCGAGATCGCGCGCGGGCTGCCGCTCCGCTGGCGATTCATCGACCGGTCGCCCTTCAATCCCTAGCGCGCCCGACTCGCTGCCGCGGCAGGCGGGATCTCTCCTGGCCTCCTGGCCGCCGCGCGCTCTGGCTCTTCGGCCGCGCCGGCCCGCGGTGCTATTGGCCATCCATGACCACGAGCGACGGCAACGACACCGGCGGCGACGGGCGCCGCGACTTCGACTTTCACATGCGGCCCGCGCGCATCCGCAACCAGCGGCTGGTCCGCCGGATGGAGCAATGCACCGAGTGGCAGGAGTTCGGCGCCACCGGGGAGGCCTACCTGGTCGTGGGCGGGCTCGGCAACATCGATTACTTCCACTGCCCCGACTTCCCCGGCGGGCCGCTCGAGGGCATGAGCGTGCGCTCGTTCGACCCGAGCACCCGCCTGTGGAGCATCTACTGGCTGGACGACCGCGTCTGCCAGCTGCAGCCGCCGGTGGTCGGCCGCTTCGAGGGCGGGCGCGCCGAGTTCGTCGGCGACGACACCTTCGCCGGCAAGCCGATCCGCTGCCGCTACGTGTGGACCGTGCTCGGCGGGGACTCGGCGTCATGGGAGCAGGCCTTCTCCGGCGACGGCGGTCTCACCTGGGAGACCAACTGGCGCATGCGGTTCGACTACGCGCCCGCCGACTAGACCACGACTAGACCGACGGTTCGCTCGCGTCGAGCCCGCCCAGGCCAGCTGCTCCGGGGTCAGTGATCGATGGCCAGCTGGTCGAACTCCTCGCCGGTCGCGTCGATGGCGTGGAGGACGAGCTGGTGGCCCTCGATCTCGACGTACACGAAGTTGAGGACCTGCTCGGAGAAGGCGGTGAACGACGAGCTGCCGACCGGGCGGGTGCCGCGGCCCCCGCCGCCGGTGACGACGTAGTGGACCCCGTTCTGCGCCTCGATCCGCTCGTAGTCGTGGTCGTGGCCGGCCAGCACCAGGTCGACGCCGTGCCGCTCGAACAGGGGGACCAGCTTGTCCTGGACCGACGCGGTCGAGCCGTGTTCGCCCGAGGAGAAGGCCGGGTGGTGGCCGTAGACGATCGTCCACTCGCGCTGGTTGGCGGTCAGGTCCTGGTCGAGCCACGCGGCCTGCTCGTCGCTGACATCGTTGGTGTCGAGCGAGACGAAGTGCGCGTCGCCGTAGTCGAAGGAGTACCAGTTGTGCGCGCCGTCGGCCCAGGGCAGGTCGAACACCTGGTGGTAGACCTCGGCCTCGTCGTGGTTGCCGCTGCTCGGGAACATCGCGAAGCTCCTGATGAGCGGCGCGTACACGGCGAAGTAGTTCTGCTCGAACTGGTCCATCGTCCCCGACTCGTAGGCGATGTCGCCGGTGTGGATCATGAAGCGGAACGGCACCGTCGCGAGCTGCTCGAGGATGGCCATCTGATCGGCCGAGCCGCTGCCGGAGTCGCCGAAGGCCACGAACGAGATCTTCGCGCCGCCGCCCGGCTCGGGCGCGGTGCGGAACCCGGCCGGCGAGGTCAGCGCGGCATCGCCGTCGCCCAGCTGGTAGCAGTAGATGGTGTCGGGCTGGAGCTGGTCGAGCGCCGCGTCGTAGGCCAGCGCGCCTCCCCCCGGCTCGGTGCCGTCGATGGCAGCCGACGGCGCCACGCGGGCCAGCTGGGCGCCTGCGCGGTCCTCCTGGAGGACGCTGACCTGGGCCGGATCGCCGGGCTCCTCGGTCCACATGATGCGCCCCTCCGACGGAGAGATGCGCTGCACGTAGGGCGCGCGCACGACCGCCGGCTGGATCCCGGCGCGCAGGCCGCCCGCCCCGCAGCGAGCCACCTCCTCGACATCGGGCGCCGCGCGCTCGGCCAGCGGGTTCGAGAGATCGCCGGTCTTCGACGTGGCGAGGTCGCCCGACTGGTTGGTCAGGCAACCGGCTCCGGCGACGAGTGGAAGGGCGAGGAACAGGGAACGGTGTTCGTTGCGCAACGACAAGCTGGTAATCCCTCCGCAGCCGGGCGCCAGAGGGCGCCGTGCAGAATTCGACCGGGCGCCGGCGAAGAGAGATGCCCGGCGGACGCGGGCGCCGTGTGCTTCACTTCTCGGGCAGCGCCGCCGCGCGCGCGCGCAGCGCCAGGCGCCGGAGCGAGCGCGCCCCGGCCTGCACCAGTCCGCCCACGCGCGAGTCGCGCGCGCGCTCGACCAGGACCTCGTCGCCGGTGCGCACCTGGCCCGCGCTGGCGACGCGCGCGTACACGCCGGCGCAGCGGCGCGCGTGCTGGGCGACCGCGCGCAGGAGACCGGGGTCCGCCGCCAGCCCGGGCTGCGCGCGCGTCGTCATCGAGCAGCGCACCGCCGGGATCTCGATGTCCGCGCGCATCGCGCCGGCGCGGAGCGTGCCGCCACACCAGCCGTTCTCGACCAGGCCGGCGCCGTCGACCGCGACCAGGATGTTGGGCCGGAAGCTCTGCGGCGCGGCGCTCACCGCCGGCGCGAGTCGCCGCAGCTCGGCGACGGTCGCCGTGGTGAGGAGGTGGAGCGGATAGGCGTCGAAGTACGTCCCCGGCGGCGTCGCGTAGCGAGACAGCGCGAGCAGCATCGAGACCGGGAACATCGAGAAGTCGGGCACCGGCTCGCCGGGCGCGAGGGCGAACTGCGTGCGCAGATCGGACATGGTGAAGCGCGCGGCCCGGTAGTGGCTGCGCTCGCCCGCCGGGCGCCGCGGGGACAGCGACACCGCGCGGCCGAGGAACGCGGACAGCCGCGCGTCCACGTCGGGCTGCTCGCTCGAGAGCTCGGTCCCGTCGGGCAGCGTGATCGCCACCGGCGGGACGGCGTCGCCGAACGCGTCGGCGGGCGGCTCGGCCAGGAACCTGGCCGTGCAGGTCATGAGCGCCGGCAGCCGCTTGCCGCCGGTGATGCAGCCCAGCTGCTCGTCGCGCACCGCCCACAGGCGATCGCCCACCACACCGCCCGCGGTCAGCTCGGCGCGCTCGAGTCGCTCGCCGGCCATCGACTTGACCGGGAAGCGCCACAGCTCGGCCACGGTCCCGGCGCGCTCCACGGGGCGAAGCGTGCCACGCGCAGATCGCGCCCGGCAAGCGCGCGCCGGCGCGGGACGCCGATGGCAAGGCATCGAGGGTCAGCCGGGTCCGAGGTCCGACCAGTCGCTCCACACCGAGGCCAGCTGCTCGCGCAGCCGACGGCGCGCGCGGGTCAGCCGCGCGCGCACCGCCTCGGGGCTGATGTCGAGCGCTCGCGCCACCTCGGGCCCGCTCCAGCCGTCGAGCTGGGTGAGCAGCACGACCGCGCGATCGGCGGGCGGCAGCGCCAGCAGCGCGGCGGCCAGCGCCTCGTCGAGCTGCGCGCGGGCGGCGCAGTCGTCGGGCGCGCATCCGCCCGCGGCGGCGCCCTCCTCGTCGAGCGGCGCGTTCCACGCCGCCTGGTTCTTGCGGCCGCGGCGGCGCGACAGGCATGCGTTGGCCACCATGCGGACCAGCCAGCCCTCGACGGTGCCGGCGCCCCGGTAGTCGCCCATGTGCTGGCCGGCCGCGAGCAGCGCGTCCTGCACGGCGTCGTGCGCGCTGTCGCGGTCGCCGCACACGCGCTCACCGACCGCGAGCAGGTGGCGCCCGTAGCAGCGCGTGACCCGGTCGAGGGCCGAGCGGTCGCCGGCCCGCACCAGCTCCGCGATCGCCTCGGGTCTGCACAGCTCGCAGTCGCGCTCCACGGCTTCCTGGGCTTCCTCGGATCCCACGGCCTCCTCGGCTTCCACCGGTTCCTTCTAGCAGACGCGTCACGCCCTCCCACCGTGACGCGTCTGGCAGGCGAGGAGGTCCATCTCATGAGCGCATCTTCGAATTCCGTGTTTCTCACCACTTCGAATGACTTTCATCAAGCTGTGCTCGAAGCGGCCGGACCGGTGCTCGTCGAGTTCACGGCGTCCTGGTGCGCGCCCTGCCGCGCGCTCGCCCCGGTGCTCGAGGAGCTCGGCCGCCGCCACGCCGGGCGGGTCCGCGTCGCCGTGGTCGACGTCGAGGCGTCGCCGGAGCTGGCCCAGGCCCACCGCGTCACCGCGATGCCGACCCTGATCGCGTTCCACCGCGGCCAGGTGGTCGCCCACGCGATCGGCTTCGGCGGCCGCGCGCGGGTCGAGAAGCTGTTCGACGAGCTCGCGGCGCTCCCGCCGTCGCCCATGGCCGCCGCCACGGCCACGCCCTCGCCGACCCCGCCCTCCCGAACGGACCGCCGCGCCCCCTGATCGCCGGGCGCACGCGCCGCACCGATGCCCCGCGCGCCGTGCGACCATGGCGGCATGTCGCTCGAGGAATGCCCGTTCTGCCGGCGCGCCGCCACCTGGCGCGAGGACGAACGCCTGCTGCACGCGGCGGCCCGCTGCGAGTGCGGCGCGGTCGGCGTGTGGTTCGGCATCCCGGCCGACGCCGACGAGGGCGCCGTCGATCTCCTCGCGGCGCTGGGCCTGGAGGGCGCCGCCCTGCCCGAGCCGCAGCCGGTCGGCACCTCCGGCATGCTCACGGCCCTCTACATCGACCCCGACCGCCTGACCGGGCGCCTCGAGAGTCACCTGCACGCGCTCGGCTACCGCCTGGCGCTGGCGCGCGGCCAGAACGAGTCGCGCTCCGGCGAGTCGTGGGCCTACTGGGCCCTCACCGGGGGCGGCGCGCTGATCGAGACGCCGCGCCTCGTCCTGCGCGAGCTCGACGAGGGCGACGCGCCGGCGGTCCACGCGTGGGAGTCCGATCCGGAGGTCATGCGCTACCAGTCGCTCGACGTCGCCACCCTCGACGACACCCTGGCCTACATCTGGCGCGTGCGGCTGGACGCGGCGCAGCGGCCGCGCATGATCCACGTCCTGGGCGCGGTGCGGCGCGACGATGGCCTGCTCATCGGCCGCGTGGGCCTGCGCGTGTCGCGACCCGAGCACCGCGAGGGCGAGCTCTGGTTCGCGTTTCGCCGCGACGTGTGGGGCCAGGGCTACGGCCCCGAGGCGGCCGGCGCGATCCTCGACCTCGCGTTCGGCAGCCTGGGCCTCCACCGCGTGCACGGCGACTGCGATCCGCGCAACGCGCGCTCGGCCCGCCTCATGGAGAAGCTCGGCATGCAGCGCGAGGCTCACCTGCGCGAGAGCTGGTGGCTCAAGGGCGAGTGGTGCGACTCGTGGATCTACGCGGTGCTCGATCGCGAGTGGTCGTCGCGCTCGCGCCGCAGCCGCGAGCGCCAGTCCCGGTAGACGACGGTCTCCCAGGCGACCAGCGCGGTGCACAGCGCCGCCACCAGCGCCAGCGAGGCCAGCGCGGGCAGGCGCGTGCCGGCCGCGGCCGCGCCGACGAGCGCCAGCACCAGGAGCAGGCGCGGCCGGCCGAGCGAGCCCACCACGCGCAGGCGGAACAGCACGTGCCCGGCGAAGTAGAGCGCGACGCCGCCGAAGAGCGCGATCGACGACACGCGGTCGAGCGAGAGGTCCGCGTGGGACAGCGCCTTCTTGACCCCGAGCGCGGCGAACACGACGCCGGCGACCAGGGGCAGGTGGAGATAGGTGTAGCCGTCGCGCGCGAGCGCCACCTGCTCGCTGCCCGACGCCCGCCCGAGGCGCAGCTCGGCCTCGATCGCCACCAGGTCGAAGTAGGCCCACCACAGCGCGCCGGCGACCACCACCGCCAGGAGGGCCGCGCAGAGAAGCAGCGGCTCCAGCGCCAGGCCGGCCGCCCCCACCCCGATCGAGACGATCGCCTCGCCGAGCGCGATGAGGACGATGAGCCCGTGGCGCTCGACGAAGTGGCCGGCGTGCACGCGCCAGCCGCTCGGCCCGGCCATGAGCGGGCCCGAGTAGTCGATGCACAGCGCCACCACCCACAGCCCGGCGCGGGCGGCGCCGCTGGCGAACGCGGCGCAGAGGAGCAGCGCCGATCCGATGAGGAAGAGCGGCGCCAGTCGCACGACCCCGCGGCGCAGCGCGCGGTCGCCGCGCACGGCCAGGTAGTAGAGGAGGACGTGCAGGACGCGTACGACCAGATAGGCGGCCGCGAACGGCACCGCGTCGGCGCCGAACGCCCGCGGCACCGCCAGCGAGACGATCAGCATGGCCGCCATGGCCGCGAGCACCGTCACCCGCGGCGCCGGGTCCTCGGCGTCGAGCGTGTTGGTGAGCCACGAGTAGGCCGCCCATGCCCACCACAGCGCGGCGACCAGGATGGCGCCGCGCCCGAGCCCGGCCAGGGTGAGATCCGCGGCCAGGAGGCCCGTCACCTGCGTGATGGCGAAGACGAAGACCAGGTCGAAGAAGAGCTCGAGGACGGTCACCCGGCGCTCGAGCTCACCGCTGCGCGCCGGCGCGGCGCCGGAGGTGTCGGCCTCCGGCTCCGGCCGCGTCACAGGAGATCCGCCGCGGGATTGAGCGCGCCCTCGGCGAAGCGAGAAGGCCGCAGCGGCGCGACGTCGATCGACGGCGGCTCGCCGCAGATGATCTCCGCCACCAGGCGGCCGAGCGCGGGCGAGTGCATCGCGCCGTGGCCCGACGAGCCGTTCACCAGATAGAGGTTGGGGCAGCCGGGCGCCGCGCCCAGGATGGCGTGGCGGTCGGGGCTCATCTCGTAGAGGCCGGCCCACGCGCCCGCCCGGTCGAGCGCGACGCCGCGCAGCGCCGGCACGCGCGCCTGGCTGCGGGCCGCCACCGCGTCGAGCCAGGCCGGCTCGACCGAGGTGTCGTAGCGCGCGTCTCCCTCGCGCGCGGGCGGCGCGGGGTCGGGCCACACCAGCAGCGCGCGCCGGTCCTCGCGCACGCGCAGGTGGAATCCGTCGCCGAAGATCGTCATCGGCATCGAGGTCGGCAGCGCGTCCTGCGGCGCGGTGGGCAGGATCTGTCGCTTGAGAGGCACCACCGGCAGTCCGAAGCCGGCCAGCGCGGCCACCCGCTCGGCCCAGGCGCCGGCGGCGTTGACCACCACGTCGGCCGGCAGGCTCTCGCGCGCCGTGCGCACCGCGGTGATCCGCTCGCCCTTGCGCTCGAGCGCGACCACCTGCGCGCCCCACTCGACGCGCGCGCCCAGTCGCCGGGCGGCGGCCAGATACGCCTCCAGCATGGCGACCGGGCGGATGAAGCCGTCGGTGGGGCAGAACGCGCCGCCGACCAGGCCGGTGGTGTCGATGCCGGGGTTGAGGCGCGCGATGTCGTCCACCGAGACCAGCGCCGCCTCGGTCAGGCCCGCGGCCCGCTGCACCTCGCGCGCCGCGCCCAGCCGGGCCAGCTGGGCGGGCGTGCCGGCCAGCCACAGGTAGCCGCGCGGGTCGTAGCCGGCGTCGCCGCCGATCTCGTCGCGGAAGCGCCGAAGCGCCTCGCGCGCGAGCAGAGACAGGCGCACGTTGACCGCCGACGCGAACTGGGCGCGAAAGCCTCCCGTGGCCCGGCCGGTCGAGCCCTCGCCCGGCCCGCGCCCGCCGTCGAGCACGACCAGTTCCCGGACCCCGCGGAAGGCCAGGTGATACGCGGCGCTGGCGCCCATCACGCCCCCGCCGATGATGACCGCGCGCATGCCGACCTGTGTACCATCCACACGCCTGCCGTGCGGGCAAAAGCCTCTGGTAAGGTTGGGCCGATGGTCGAGGTCCTGGTCCCCATCGTGTCGGTGCTGATGGTCTTCGGGCTGCCGATGTACTGGATCAAGCGCCGCTACGACCTGCGCGAGCGGGAGAGGGCGCCCCAGGTCGAGGGGCCGGACCGCAAGGAGCTCGAGGCGCTGCGGACCGAGCGCAAGCTCCTGGCCGAGCGGATCGAGAACCTCGAGTCGATCGTGTGCAGCGTCGACTACGAGCTCAACACGCGCCTGGCCAAGCTGGCCGGCGACCAGCACCGCCTGGAGTCGGCCCCGACCGGAGCCCTTCAGGATGGCGGCGTGGCGGGCGAGCGCTCGCCGAGCGGCCAGCGCGCCGCCGAGCGCTCCGGCTCCGGTGCGCCGGTCATCCCCCTCACGCCGTCGGGCCAGGGGCTGGGCCCGGTCGGCGGCTCGGGTGGGAGCGGCTCCGGTGGCAGCGGCAGCGGCAGCGGCAGCGGCTCGCGGGTGGAGAGCACGGCGCTGGATCTGCGTCGCGCGGCGGCGCGGCGCACCTCGGCCGAGCTGGCCAGCGACGAGCTGCAGATCGGCCAGGTGCTCGACAACCGCTATCGCATCGACCGGCTGATCGGGCGCGGCGGGATGGGCGCGGTCTACCTGGCCCACGACGAGGTGCTCGACGAGCTGGTGGCCCTCAAGGTGGTGGCGTCGGCGCAGAGTCACGATCCGGCGGAGAGCGCCGACCGCTTCCGGCGCGAGGCGTCGGCCGCGCGGCGCATCATGTCGCCCAACGTCATCCGCATCCACGACCTGGGCCAGACCCGCGGCGGCCTGCTCTACATCTCGATGGAGCACTTCGCCGCCCGCACGCTGTCGGACATCATGCAGACGCGCGGGCCGCTGCCGCTGGCCGAGCTGTGCGACATCATCGGCCAGGTGTGCGACGGGCTGGCCGCGGCGCACGAGGCCGGTGTCATCCACCGCGACCTCAAGCCGCAGAACATCCTGGTCGGCGAGCGCCGGGCGGTGAAGATCATCGACTTCGGCCTGGCCAAGAGCACCTTCCTGCGCGGCATGACCGCGACCGGCCTCATCATGGGAACGCCGCACTACATGTCGCCCGAGCAGGTCAAGGGAGAGGACGTCGACGCGGCCAGCGACATCTACGCGCTGGGGGCGGTCACCTTCCATGCCGCCACCGGGCAGCCGCCGTTCGACGGCAACACGCCGATCGCCATCGGCTTCGCCCACCTGACCCAGGCGCCGCGCGATCCGCGCGCCCTGCGGCCCGATCTGCCGCAGCAGCTCGGCGACGCCATCCTGAGCGCGCTGGCCAAGCAGCCGCGCGAGCGGCCGCGCGGCGCCGCCGATTTCAAGCGCGCGCTCGGTTGCTGAGGGCGACGCGAGCATGAGCCAGAGAGACAAGGAGAAGGGGAAGGTCGGCCTGTACGACGCCAGCTACGGCAGCTTCGCCGACGAGGCGTACGCCGCGGTCCGGCGCGAGGCGTTCGGAGAGGACCTGGGGCAGAACAGCTGGCTCACCACCGAGGAGCTGGGCCGCTTCACCGCCTGGCTCGAGCTCGGCCCGTCGTCGCGCCTCCTCGACGTCGCGTGCGGCTCGGGCGGCCCGGCCCTGCACGTGGCGCGGACCGCGGGCTGCCAGGTGACCGGGGTCGATCTCCACCCCGACGGGATCGCCGCCGCCAACCGCATGGCGCGCGAGCGCGGGCTGGAGTCGCGCGCGCGCTTCAGCCAGGCAGACGCCGCCGGACCGCTGCCGTTCGACGGCGAGTCGTTCGACGCCATCCTGTGCATCGACGCCATCAACCATCTGCGCGGCCGCGCCGCGGTCCTCGCCGAGTGGCGGCGTCTGCTGGCGCCGGGCGGACGGCTGGTCTTCACCGATCCCATCACCGTGACCGGGCCGCTCGACAGCGAGGAGATCGCGGTCCGCGCGTCGATCGGCGTGTTCCTGTTCGTACCGCCGGGGGTGAACGAGCGCCTCCTGGCGGGGTGCGGGCTGCGCCTGCTCGCGCTCGAGGACGGCACCGACAACGTGGCGGCGATCGCGGGGCGCCGGCACGACGCGCGCGCCCGCCGCGCCGAGGCGCTGGTCCGGGCGGAGGGCGCGGACAGCTTCGAGGGGCAGCAGCGGTTCCTCGCGGTCGCCTCGGCCCTGGCGGCCGAGCGCCGCCTGTCGCGCCTGGTCTATCTGGCCGAACGCCCGGCCTGACCACGGCGCTCGCGACGCCGACACCGCCCCTCCAGGGGGATGCGCGCCAGCCAGCCGGCCGGGCCCTCCTGGCGCGTCCGGGCCGGCTCAAGCTTCGGCCCGTGGCTGCCGATAGACGCTGAGGTGGGTCGGGATGTGACGCCATGACGGTCCGCGCCAAGCTCGCGCTGATGTGCGCGTCCGTGGTCGGGATCCAGCTCGTCTCGGCCGCCGCCGAGTCGTGGCTGTCGCGCCGGGCGGCCGAGTTCTACGAGGGAGCCCGCGACGCGCACGGCGAGGTCGAGCAGCTCGGCCACGTCGAGGCCGGCCTGGTGTGGGAGCTCAAGGGAGTGACCGACCTCTACGCCCATCCGGGCAGGGTCGGCGAGGAGGAGCTGGTCGCCGACTTCGAGCATGGACGCGAGCTGGTCGACCGCGGGCTCAGGCGCTACCGCGACCTCGTGCAGCACGAGATCCAGGTCCTGGGCGAGGCCTACCGGGAGGAGGAGGAGCGACGCCACGACTGGATCACGAAGGCGGCGCGCGAGTTCCACGACGCCGCCCGGCTGGTGGCCGCCAGCCTGCGCAACGGCGAGGTCGAGCCGGAGCGCATGCTGGCGCTCGAGAGCACGTTCCGCCGCACCATGGCGCTCTTCCGCCAGAACACCGACGAGGAGCGGGGCGAGATCGCCGAGGAGGACGAGACCGCGGCGCGCTGGGCCGGCTGGGCCACGACCATCTCGTGGGCCGCCCCGCTCGCCTCGGCGCTCCTCCTGCTCGTCGTGCTCGGGCTGGAGATGCGCGGCGTCACGCGGTCGCTGTCGGATCTGGCGACCGGGGCCACGCGCGTGGCGGCCGGCGACCTCGACGCTCCGGTCCCGGTGCGCTCGGTCGACGAGTTCGGCCAGCTGGCCGCCGCCTTCAACGAGATGCAGCGCAGCCTCAAGATGCGCATCGCCGAGCGCGACCTGGCGCTGCGCGACGCGCGCTTCCGCGACCTCAGCGAGGCCGCCCCGATCGCCATCGCCGAGCTCGACCGCGACGGCCGGCCGGTCTACGCCAACCGCCGCTGGCTCGAGCTGCTCGGCGCCGGCGCCGGCGAGCAGCCGTGGAGCGATCTGGTGAGCGAGGACGACCGCGAGCGCGCGGCCGAGCTGCAGCGCAGCCCGGAGGGCGCCGCCCAGGAGCTCCGGCTCCGGCGCGGCGATCAGACCGTGTGGGTCGCCGCCCAGTGCGCGCCGCTGGGACAGGACGACGACGGCCGCACCATCCTGGCGCTGGCCGACATCAGCGCGCAGAAGCTCGCCATCGCGCGCGCCGAGGACCTCGGTCGCGAGCTCATGACCGTGTCGCGCAAGGCCGGCATGGCCGAGGTCTCGGCCGGCGTGCTCCACAACGTGGGCAATGTGCTGAACAGCATCAACATCTCGTCGGCGTCGGTCAGAAAGCAACTCGAGGGCTCGCACCTGGCCGGCCTGGCCAGGGCGGCCCGCCTGCTCGAGGAGCGGCGCGGCGACCTGGCCGACTTCCTGGGCAGCGAGCGCGGCAAGCTCCTGCCCGAGTACCTCATCCAGGCGGCCGCCCGGCTCGCCGGGGAGCAGGCCGCGGCCCTGGCCGACGTCTCGCGGGTGGAGAAGGGGATCCAGCACATCGCCGCCATCATCTCGACCCAGCAGAGCTACGCCAAGGTGGGCGACCGGATCGAGCATCTCCACCTCAGCCAGGTGATCGAGGACGTGCTCAGCCTGAACGCCACCTCGTTCGAGCGGGACGAGCTGCGCATCGCCCGGCACCTCGACGTGGATCCCGAGCTCCTCGCAGACCGCCACAAGATCATGCAGATCCTGATGAACCTGATCGGAAACGCGCGCCATGCGCTGGTCGAGGGCGCCGTCGCCGGCGAGCGCCGGGTCGAGATCACGACGCGCCTGACCGGCGACGGCCGGGTCGCGGTCGAGGTCGCGGACAACGGCGTCGGCATCGCGCCGGAGACGCTGGCCCGCATGTTCGAGCACGGCTTCACCACCCGCACCACGGGGCACGGCTTCGGCCTGCACTCGAGCATGCGCGCCGCCCACGACCTGGGCGGACGCCTGAGCGCGCGCAGCGACGGCCTGGGGCGCGGCGCCACGTTCCTGCTCGAGCTGCCGCTGTGCTCGAAGGAGCAAGCCGCTTGATCCACGGAGACGGTGACGTCAACCGCCGCGTCCTCATCGTCGACGACAACCGCGACGTCCACCTCGACTTCCGCAAGGTGCTGTGCCCGGAGCGGGTGGCGGCGCACCAGCTCGACACGCTCGAGCAGGCGCTGTTCGGCGACGCCGCGGCCCCGCCGCCCGCCGCCCTGCAGATCGACTTCCAGATCGAGTCGGCCTACCAGGGCCAGGAGGCGCTGGCTCGGGTGGTGGAGGCCAGACGGGACGGCGCGCCCTTCGCGGTCGCCTTCGTCGACATGCGGATGCCGCCCGGGTGGGACGGGGTCGAGACCATCTCGCGCCTGTGGGCCGAGGACCCGGACCTCCAGGTCGTCATCTGCTCGGCCTACTCGGACTACTCGTGGCGCGAGATCGTCGACCAGCTGGGCCAGTCGGACG
>Ga0126377_10001374_pt1 | contig 15961 bp, 11 predicted proteins | sample PanSoiMetPlot_22_FD_92647 | JGI IMG/M metagenome (GOLD analysis project Ga0126377, IMG submission 92647) | Tropical forest soil microbial communities from Panama - MetaG Plot_22 | ecosystem: Environmental > Terrestrial > Soil > Tropical forest > Bulk soil | place: Panama | collected 2016-02-17
CCGAGGAAGCGGTGGAAGTCGGCGATGACGTCGCTCTTCTGCGAGCCGCCGACCTTCCTGGCCATGCGGCGCCAGTGCTCGTAGATGGTGGCCTCGGAGCACTGGCAGTCCTGCGCGATCTCCTTGTCGTTCTTGCCGTTCAGGTACTCGCGCAGGATCAGCTGCTGCTGGCGGCTCAGGACGCGGCCCTGGGAGTAGGAGCGGAACACCGACTCGAGGTGTGCGCCGCGCTGCTTGGCCTCGAGCAGCACCGGGGCGTAGGGCACGGGCGGCCACGACTTGCGGGTGCGCGCCGGGGCCGACAGGCGCAGCGCGAGGCCCGCCAGCGCCAGCGGGCTGACCGGCTTGTTGAGGTAGGGGACGCCCTGCCACAGGAGGCGCGCCGCGTCCTCGCCCGACAGCGCGCCGGCCAGGGCGATGACGGCGGCGAGCGGGAAGTTCATCTGGACCGCGCGCAGCACCTCGTCGCTGGAGCCGTCAGACAGCTCCAGGTCGACGAAGACCACCCTGGGGGCTCGCTCCTCCAGGCGCCCCACCCGGGCCCGGAGCTCCTCGGCCGACCGCATCCACTCGACCTCGAGCGTCATCTCGAGCGCGCGAAAGAGCGACAGCGCGGCGGGCCCATCCTCGGCGATCAGGAGCACGAGCTTTGCCGGCGAACTCGCCGCACGGACCATGGCGCACAACCTCGCGTGGCAACGTGTAGCGCCGCAGTCTAGCCGAGGAGCACTCGCGAACGGAACAAGGTTCTATTCGAGCGCGTGCGTCGCGCGGCGACGCTCTTCTCGACCAGACAGTCGCGTAAGAACGATCGCCGATGGAAGCCTGTCACGCACGCAACGTGCCAGCTTCCCGGGGATGCGATGTGCGACAAGCGCGCTCGTCACAGGGGCGAGCATCGCACCTCGCGACACCGGCGCGCACTCGATCGGGAGCGCGCGCGCGGCGGCGTGTCCCTCATTGCCAGTCCGCGAGACATGGAGTCTCGCGAGCCGGAGCGGCGCGATCACAAGTCGCCTGATCTGCTGCCTACAGGCCGAACCAGTAGTTGAGCTTGGCCAGGATGACGTGCTCTCCCGCCTCGTCGACGAGAGAGGACAGGTCGTGGCCGGGGCGGAAGCGGCCGTCGGTCGTGTCCGGGTCGCTGGTGCGGCCGTGGCTCCAGATGAGGAAGAAGGTCGAGCCCGGGCGGTACTCCCAGCGGAAGACCAGGTTGGAGCGCAGCTCGCGGAAGTTGAAGTCGGCCCGCTCGAACTCGAACTCCGGCACCCCGTCGCCGTTTCTGTCGACCGAGCGGATGTCGCCGGCGTCCATGAGCTCGCCGGCCTGGAAGTTGTGGTAGCGCTCGTCGTACTTCCTGGCCAGCGGCGCGGCCGGCTCCTTGTACTCGGTGTAGCGCCCGGTGCTGAGGAACGGCTGCGCGTACAGCTGCAGCCCCATGCGCGGCGAGAAGGTGTAGCTGGCCCGCAGGGTGAGCCCCGCCGTCACCTGGTCGATGCGGCCGAGGATGTAGTGCGGGTCGCCGCTCATGTCCTCCACCTCGTCGACGTACTGATTGTCGTCGAGGTTGTAGGCCAGCGAGGGGCCGAGCGACAGCTCGAGGTTCCCGCGGGCCTGGACCGACACCAGCGCGCTGGCGTTGCCGCCCCGCGAGTCGGAGAACGGGGCGTAGAAGCCGAACGCGCTCAGCGTGACGCTGACCGGCTTGCGCAGGTCGCTCCACGCGTTGATCCAGGCGGGATAGACCGGATCGCGGCGCAGCATGGGACCGCCGCGCAGCCCGGACGGATCGCGCTCGTTGAGGTCGATGCCGATGCCGGCGTTGCCGCCCCAGTAGCTCGGCGTGTCGAAGGTGCCGTTGACGTTGCCGCCGCTGAACAGCGTCTCGCCGGCGGTGTTCCAGCTGCGCCAGGAGTTGAAGTTGAGCCAGTACTGGCGCAGGAAGTCGCCCCCCTTGTCCTCGCGGTACTGCAGCCACACCCACTGGAAGTAATAGTCGGCGTTGCGCTCGTAGCCGATGTCGTTGACCTCGAAGCCGGGCGTGCGCAGGTCGCCGCCGAGCTGCCCGCGCCAGTGGCCACCGCCCGTCTTGCCGAACGACCACAGCGCCTCCCCGCCGGTCAAGCTGGTCCGGGTCGGGTCGTAGTCGAGGTTCTCGGCGTCGGGGCGCTGGAAGTAGTGGACGCTCGAGGTCTGCGTCTCGTCGAGCGCCTCGGCCGAGCCGTGCACGTAGCTGCCGACCAGCCGCACATCCGCCGTCCAGCGGTCGTCCCAGAAGCGGTGCACCGCCTCGAGGCCGCCCGTGTAGGCCTGGTCGTGCAGCCAGCCGAGGTCGGTGCCGTCGAGCGAGCGGTGCACCGAGGTCAGCGCCGCGCCGAGGGTGGTGCGCCCCTCGCGCAGGTCCTTGCGCACGCGCGCCACCGCGTAGTTGGTGAGCGGCTCGAGCACGAGGCGCTGGGCCTCGCCCGCGCTCTGCCCCTCGGTGACCACCGTGCCCTCCTCCTGCCCGGTCACCGCGTCGAGCAGGCCGACAGACCAGCCGCCCGCCGTCTTGCCGCTCAGCTTGGCCGCGCCGTAGATGGTGGTGACGTCGGGCGCGTCCACGTAGTCGCCGTAGTCGTACGGATCGGTGTGCGGCGCCGACCCGATGCGGCGGGTGTAGAACAGGGACTCGGTGTTGGCGTTGTCCCCCTGGCCGAGCGAGAAGCGGAAGATGTCGGCACCCTCGACGAAGAACGGGCGCTTCTCCTGCAGGAAGATCTCGGACGCGCTCAGGTTGACCTGCGACGGATCCGCCTCCACCTGGCCGAAGTCGGGGTTGATGGTGCCCGACAGGGTGAAGTTGGAGCCGAGGCCGACCTTCACGTCGACGCCCAGCCCGGTGACCCCGTCGTGGCCGTCGAGCAGCGGATCGGCGTTCTCGGGGCTGTACAGGTGGGCGCCCATCACCGCGTAGGGCAGGAGCTCGAGCCGGCGGGTCGGCTGGATGCCGCGGATGCCGACCACGTTGCCGTAGAGGCTCACCTCCTGGGTCGCCTCCTTGGGCCACGGCGACCACACGCTGAGCTCCTGGGTGCGCTGGACGCGGCGCATGACTTGAAGACCCCAGCGCTGCTCCGGCGAGTGCGGGAAGCGGAGCTGGCCGTACGGGATGCGGAGCTCCGCCGTCCAGCCCTGTCCGTCGGTGCGCGCGCCCGATTCCCACACCGCGTCCCAGCTCGGGTCCATCTCGATGTCGTTGAAGTGGAACACGTCGCGCTGCACGCCCGCCGGGTTGACCATGAAGTCGAAGGCGGTGCGCCGGTCGTGATAGGAGTCGATCTTCACCGAGATCCAGTCGGACGAGGACTCGACGTCGCGCCGGGTCAAGAGCCCGCGGATGCGCCCCGGCTCCGGGTCGAAGGCGCGCACGCCGATGTAGAGCGCCTCGTCGTCGAACAGCACGCGGAACTCGGTGGCGAAGCGCGAGCGGCCGCCCTCGTGCGGCTCGCGCTGCCAGAAGTTGGTCTGCGGCGCGGCCGCCCGCCAGGCCGCCTCGTCGAGCCGGCCGTCGACCGCGATCGCGCCGGCGCGGCGCGCCGCCATGGCGATGCGCGGCGGCAGGCGCGCGGCGGCGGCCGGCTCCTGCGCGCGGTCGGCCAGCGACGCGTCGGGCGACGGCGTGGTGGTCCCTGCCTTGCCCTCGGCGGCGGCGGCGGCCTCGCCCGCGGCCGCGATCGCGATCGCGATGGCGGCGGCGATGGCGATGAACGGCGGCGCCGCGGCCCTCGCGAGCGAACCGGACAGCGGGGCCCGGAAACGGCGAGCAGAGGGTGCCTGGTGCATGAGAGCGGGTGCTATGCCCGGATCGGGGGGGCTGACGCGGCAACCGACCCGACGGCGATCGTATTCCTTGCGGCGAATCGCGACCGTCATGACTACCTCGGTAGTACTACCTTGGTAGTCCGAGTGTCAAGACGATCGCGGCGGGTCGCCGCGCCCCGCGCCCTGCTCGTCGCGCACGCGCGCGTGCTCGAGCAGGAGCTGCTGCGTCTTGAGGCCGAGGTCGTCGCCCGCCGCAACCACCTCGCACGGGCTCCACTCGAAGCGGCCGCGCTTCCAGTCGAGCAGGCGCATGATCAGCGCCAGCGAGCCGGGCTCCGCGTCGGGGCTGGCGCGCACCACGCGGCCCGCCGCCACGTACAGGCTGGCCGTCTCGTCGTCGCGATGGAGATGCAGCACACCAGATCGACGCTCGAATTCGAAGAGTGATAACAGCGTGGCCACGGAGATCTCGGAGAGATTGCCGCGCAGCACCGGCTCGGGCACCGGCCGGCGCGCCTCGAGCGCGGCCCGGCCCACCCGGATGCACAGCTCCTCGTCGGTGAACGGCCGCGGAATCACGTCGCGCACGCCGAGCCGGTAGGCCTGGAGCCGCGTGAGATCGGTCGCGTCCTCGGCCAGCAGCACGACCGGCACATCGGCCAGGACCGCCTTGTGCTTGATGCGCGCGAGCAGCGCCAGGCCGTTCATGACCGGCATGTCGAGGGCGGCGACCACGACGTCGGGGATGAGCTCGTGACAGGCGGCCAGCGCCTCCGCGCCGTTGCGGAAGAGCAGCGTCTCGAAGCCCATCGAGCCGAGCGCGTTCTCCAGGCGATCGAGCAGCGCCTGCTTGGGATCGGCCACCACGGCGAACGGCTGGTTGGGCAGCTCCAGCCGCGGGGGCGGCATGTCCCCTGTCAGCTCCTGCAGGTAACCGAGCAGTCGCTCGCGCCCCTCGTTCTCGTGGGCGAGGAACGCGAAGCCCATGCCGGGGCGGCGGCCGAGCGAGCGAGCCGCCGCCGGGGTCAGGAGGTGCGCGACGCGCGAAACCACGCGAAACTCGGGCCCGTCGGGCGGCCGGATGGTCAGCTCGAGCACCGCACCGACCGCCAGCAGCTCCTCGGTGCGCACGAAGACGCCCGACGAGCTCAGGTCCTCCGAGACCGTCTCGATCCGCCGGCCGAGCCGCTCGAACTCGACCTCGCAGCGGATGACGATGCGCTGCTCCCGGTGCACGCTCCAATACTATAAAGGAGTCGTTCGTCCCGGAGCGCCGTTTGGCGGCCGTCGCGCGCGAAACCGGCCGTGCGGTTCGTTACGGCGGCGGCTTGCCGCCCAGCGCGCGCTCGAGGCGGCCGAGCTCCTGGCGCTGCCGCTCGATGGCCTGCTCGAGCCGGTCGTGGGCGAGCTCCTCGCGCAGGAGCGCGGCCCGCTCGCGCGCCACCCGGCCCAGGACCAGGAGGATGAGGATCCGAGCGGCGGCGCTGCCCGCCTCGGCCACCGCCCGCGCCACCTCCATCTCCTCGTGGGGATCGCGCAGCGCGCGCCGCGCGGCGGCCAGGAGGCGACGGCACACCTCGCGGGCGTCGCTCAGCACGCGCAGCTCGCTGTCCTGCCAGGCCAGTCGCCGCGCGATCCCGTCGTGCAGCGCGAGGTCGAGCGCGAGCGGCTGGCCGCGAGCAACCGGCGGTCCCGGTGGCCACGGCGGCGGGGCTTCTGCGGCCGACCCCGGTGGCCCCGGTGGCACCGGCGGTGGCGACGGCTCCGTCGTCTCGGTCTTCTCCGCCTTCGCGCCCCCCCGCGCGCCCCCCGCGGCCCCCATCCGCCCTGCACCCGCCGCGGACGCCCCCTCGCCGGGTCCGCTCGCCGACAGGAAGCGGAGCACTGCGTCGAACACCTCGCTGCCCGGCGGCTCGCGATCACCGTCGGCCGCCGCCGCCAGCACCTCGTCGCGGAACGCCGCCACGCGGTCGGCCAGGCTGCGCTCCGGCTCGCGGCTCACGCGTCCCCCTCGTCGCCGGCCAGCTCGGGGCGTCCGTCCGGCACGGTGGTCAGGCCCACGTCGGGCGAGGTGGCGCCGGCCAGGTCGCGCTCGAGTTTCGTGATGCGGGCCTCGTGGCGGGCCACGTCGGCGCGCAGGCGCGCGGTCGCCTCGGTCGCGCGCTGATACCGATCGCTCACCTCCTGGGCCGCGTCGACCACCAGCATCGCGAGCGCGCTCATCAGCCCCTCGTGGACGCCGGCCAGCCGGCGCAGCGCCGCCGCGCGGATGGATGGCGCCTCGCTCAGCCCGCGCACCGCGTCCACGTGGCGTGCCCGCCCGCGATCGAGCGACTCGAGGAGCGGGCGGAGCGCCCCCTCGCCCATGACCCGGGTGCCGAACAGATCGGCCACCGGCGCCGCCAGGTCCAGCTGCGGCGAGGTCTCCAGCGCCGCGCGGTGGGCCGCCTCGACCACCCCGGCCAGCTGCGGCGCCGCCGCGTCGACCTGCCCGGCCGCGCGGCACTCCTCCCACGCGCGCTCGAGGCACGCGACCACCATCGGCGACGGCGGCTCCACCTTGTGCACGCCGCTCAGCTCGACCGTCTTCTCGTCGCTGAAGGGCGGCGCGGTGGTCTGCCGCGTGTGCGCGGTGACCAGCACCTGCTCGAGCCGCCGCATGCGCTCGCCGATCGCGCCCGCCACCGCCATCTCGGCCACGATGAGCGCGCGCAGGAGCCCCGTCTCCAGCGCCACCGCCGCCGGCTCGTCGCCGCCCGCGACGTCGGCCACCACCGCCAGGGCCGCCTCGCGCAGCCGGTCGAGCAGGTCGCGCAGCGCCGCGCAGGCGCCCCCCTGATCGAGCCATCCGTTGGCCAGGTTCTCGGCGTAGGTCCAGACGTGCAGCCCCGCCGCCTGCTCGAGGTCGTGGTAGATCGCCTCGCACAGGTTGCCGGCCACGATCGCGATCGCCTCGTCGGGCGACAGGACCGCGCAGATCGGCGACTCGTGCACGCCGCGGCGGCGCGCGTCGGCCGCGAACAGGGCGCGCCGCTCCCACCAGGCGGCCGCCGCCCGCTCGCGCAGCGCGCCGGTCGACGCGCGCGCCGGCTCGCCGCCCCACTCGAGCACCAGCGCGGTGACGTTGTCGCCGCCGCCGCCGCGCAGCGCGAGCTCGACCAGCTCGGCGGCCGCGCGCTCCGCGTCCTCGGCGCCGGCCAGCACCTGCTCCATCGCCTCGTGCGACGCGAAGCCGCTCAGCCCGTCGGAGCAGAGCAGGATGCGGTCGCCCGGCTCCAGCTCCACATCGGTCAGGTCGACCCGCGCGTCGCTGCGCCCGCCCAGGTTGCGCGACAGCACCGACTTGTACGGGTGCACCGCGGCCTCGCTCGAGCTCAGCGCGCCGCGCGCGAGCAGCTCCGCCACCACCGTGTGGTCGCGGGTCACGAGGCGCAGGCGGCCGCCGCGCAGCACGTAGGCCCGGCTGTCGCCGACGTGGGCGACGACCGCGCGCCCCTCGCCGGCCAGCATGACGCCGACCACCGTGGTCCCCATTCCGTGCAGCTCGCGGTTGCGGCGCGCCTCGCCCCACACCGCGGCCGAGGCCGCCCGCACCGCCGCCTCGAGGAGCGGCGACGGCTGCTTGCGCCCGCGCTGCGCGCGCACCTCGCTGCGGATGACGTCGCGCGCCATGGTCGACGCGACGTCGCCTGCGTTGTGCCCGCCCATCCCGTCGAGCACCAGGTAGAGGCCGAGCTCCTCGTCGACCAGGTAGCAGTCCTCGTTCTTGCGCCGGACGTGCCCCGCGTGGGTGACGCCGTGCGCCGCGAGCGCCGGCACGCTCGTCACCGTCACCCGCCTCTCCGCGCGCTCCGGCTCATCGACTCCAGCTCCTCGGCCAGCGTGTCGACGATGAGGCGCGCGGCGACGAAGTTCATGCGGGCCACCTCGCGCGCGAAGTCTGCGGTGTCGGGACCGTCGGGCAGGCGGCGCCGCGCGACCTCGAGGACGACGTCGCCCAGCGCCACCACCGAGTGGATCAGGTTCTCGGGCGAGAAGCCCTCGCCCAGGCGGAACGCGACCCAGCGCACGGCGAAGCTCTGGTACCTTCCCGCGTCCCCGTCTGCCAGATACGTCTGCATGCGATCGAGCACCGCATCGAACTCCTGGCGGATGACCTGGGACGGGACGCCGGACAGGGTATGGTCGATGCTGCCGCGGACATCCAGGAGGCGGCCGAGGACCTCGGGTCGGATCGCCTCGAAGGTGCGCGCGTGGCGCTCCATGCGCGTCGATGGTACCACCGGGCGCGCGTGTGCTAGATTGGACCGAGACAGGAAAGGTCGGGACCCGTGACGGGTGGGAGAATCCTGGTCGTCGATGACGACGCGCTCTTGCGAAGCTCCGTTGCCGCAGTCCTGGTCGACGAGGGCTACGACGTCGAGCTGGCCGGCGACGGCGTCGACGCGCTGGCGAAGATCCACGCCAATCCGCCGGACGTGATCCTGCTCGACGTGCTGATGCCGCGCATGAGCGGCAAGGCGCTGCTCGAGACGCTGCACTCCAGCGCCGAGACCAAGAGCATCCCGGTCCTGGTCATGACCGCGCTCCACGGCTTCGAGTCGCACCGCACCATCGAGCTCGGCGCCACCGACCTGGTCGAGAAGCCGTTCGACGTCGACGAGCTGCTCAACAAGGTCGCGCTCGCGGTGTACCGGGCGCAGAAGGGGCGCGAGGAGCGGCTCGAGCCGGCCGAGGCTGCCGAGATGGCCGAGCCGCTCAGCCGCGGCGTGGTGCTCGTGGTCGGCGACGAGCGGCGCGGCCCGCTCCGCCTCGATCGCATGGTCTCGGCGCTGGGCTACACCGCCGTGTCGCTGGTCCACGCGACCAGCGAGCTGCCCCGCCTGGCCCGCCTGCTCGAGCCGCGCGCCATCGTGCTGGTCGAGGGCGGCGCGGCGACCGGCGCGCTCGAGGCGCTGCGCCTGGTGCGCGCCGAGCCGGACCTGCGCGATGTCCCGGTGCTCATGCTCGGCCGCGAGGGCGACGACAGCTGGCGCGGCGAGGCCGAGGCGCTGGGGGCGGATTTACTGTCGTCGGCCGAGGCGGCCGGCGAGCTGTCGCGCCTGCTCGGCTCGTAGTATATCCGTCGCATGATCGAGCGGGCCGTGTTCGCGCGGCGGCGGGAGGAGCTCATGCGGGCGCTGGGCCCGCGCGGCGTCGCCGTCTTCCACTCGCCGCCCGAGGCGCGGCGCAACGGCGACCAGCACTACCGGTTCCGCCAGTCGTCCGACCTCTTCTATCTGACCGGCTTCGCCGAGCCGGAGGCGACCCTGATCCTGCGCCCGGGCGCCGACAGCGAGCGCGTCGTCCTGTTCGTGCGGCCGCGCGACCGCGAGCGCGAGGTGTGGAACGGGCGGCGCGCCGGGGTCGAGGGCGCGGTGGCCGACTTCGGCGCCGAGGCCGCCTACCCCGCCGCCGAGCTCGAGCGCCGCCTGCCCGACCTGGTCGCCAGCTGCGACGACCTCTGCTACGCGCTCGGTTACGACGCCGAGTTCGACGCCTTCGTCGCCCACGTCATCGCCGAGCTGCGCCTGCGCGAGCGGCGCGGCCAGCGCCCGCCCCGCCGGGTGGTCGATCCGCGCTCGCTCCTGCACGAGATGCGCCTGCGCAAGGCGCCCGAGGAGGTGGCGGTCCTGCGCCGCGCGGCCGCCATCACCGCCGAGGCCCACATCGCGGCGATGGCCGCGGCCGGGCCCGGCATGACCGAGTACGAGCTGGAGGCGCTCATCGAGTTCACCTTCCGCCGTCGCGGGGGCGACGGCCCCGGCTACGGCACGATCGTGGGCTCGGGCGAGAACGCGACCATCCTGCACTACGTGGACAACACGCGCGCGCTGGCCGACGGCGAGCTGGTCCTGGTCGACGCCGGCTGCGAGCTCGCGCTCTACACGGCCGACGTCACCCGCACCTTCCCGGTCAGCGGCCGCTTCTCGCCGCCGCAGCGGCGCTGCTACGAGGTGGTGCTGGGCGCGCAGGAGGAGGCCATCCGCCGCGCGCGGCCGGGCGCCACGCTCGAGGATCTGCACGCGCTCTGCGTGGAGCGCCTGACCGCGGGCATGGTCGGGCTGGGCCTGCTCGACGGGCCGGCCGCGGCGCGCGTCGAGGACGAGTCGTACAAGCGCCATTACATGCACCGCACGTCGCACTGGCTCGGCCTCGACGTGCACGACGCCGGCGCCTACAGCACGCCGGAGGGCAGCGCCCGGCCGCTCGAGCCCGGCATGGTCATCACCATCGAGCCCGGCCTGTACGTGGCGTCGGACGCCGAGTCGGCGCCCGAGGAGCTGCGCGGCATCGGCATCCGCATCGAGGACGACGTCCTCATCACACCCGGCGGGTGCGAGGTCCTGACCTCGGCCGTCCCCAAGCGCATCGACGAGGTCGAGCGCGCCTGCCAGGCGCACTTGCCGGGCTGAGTGGAGGGCAGGGATCGCCCGCTTCACGGCAATGTCACAACACCGTCACGGACGGCGATGCGGCATGCCCGCATCCTGGCCTCGAGCAAACCCGTGAGCCCGCTCATCTTGATCGTCGACGACGAACCGGACCTGGTCGCCACCGTCGACTACAACCTTCGGCGCGAGGGGTACACCACGCGCACCGCCACGAGCGGTCGCGAGGCGCTGGCCGCCGCCATCCAGTCGCCGGTGCCCGATCTCGTCGTGCTCGACCTCATGCTGCCCGACATGCCCGGCACCGAGGTGTGCCGCCGGCTGCGCGTCGGCGACGCCACCCGCGGCCTGCCCATCCTGATGCTCACCGCCAAGGGCGACGAGATCGACCGGGTGGTCGGCTTCGAGGTCGGGGCCGACGACTACGTGACCAAGCCGTTCAGCGTGCGCGAGCTGCTCCTGCGCATCGGCGCCATCCTGCGCCGCTCGCAGCAAGAGACCTCGGACGCCTCCACCGTCCAGTTCGGCCGCCTCAGCCTCGATCACGACGCGCACCGGGTGTGGGTCGACGGCGAGGAGGCGGCCCTGACCGCGCTCGAGTTCCGCCTGCTCGGCACCTTCCTGTCGCGGCGCGGGCGGGTGCAGAGCCGCGAGACGCTGCTCAGCGACGTCTGGGGCATGAGCCCCGAGGTCACGACGCGCACGGTCGACACCCACGTCAAGCGGCTGCGCGAGAAGCTGGGCCCCGCCGGCGCCTACATCGAGACGCTGCGCGGGGTCGGCTACCGCTTCCGCGACGTGCCGGAGGACGGCGGCGGCGACGGCGACGGCAGCGGCGGCGACCACGCCGACGACGGCGACGCCCGGGGCGCGGCGGGCGCGCGCGGCGGCGACCTGTCGGGCGCCTAGCGAGAGCCTCGTGGCGAAGAAAGGACTCGGGCTGCGCGCCAGCCTCTTCCTCGTCGCTCTCGCGCTGACCCTGGCCGTCCTCATCCCGGGCGGCCTCTACCTGCAGCACGAGCTGCGCCGGACCACCGGCGACCGCGTCGAGCGCGAGCTTCAGCGCGACCTCGACGCCGCCCGCGTGCTGGCCGAGTCGGGGCCGCCGCTGGCGCCGACGCAGCCCCGGGCGATCGACGAGCTGGCCGACCGGCTGGGTGGCGCGCTGGGCTGCCGCGTCACCTTCATCGCCGCCGACGGGCGCGTGCTGGGCGACAGCGAGATCGCGGCGACCGATCTGGCGGCGCTCCCCGGTCACGCGGGCCGCCCCGAGGTGGTGGAGGCGCTGGCCGGCCGGCGCGCACGCGTGGTCGACGGCGACCTCCTCTACCTGGCCGAGCGGGTGCGCGGCCCGCACCTCGACGGGGTCGTGCGCGTGGCGCGCCCGCTGGTCGAGGTGCAGGAGGCGCTCGCCCGCCTGCGCTGGCTGCTCGTCATCGCCGGCATCATCAGCCTCGCGGTCGGGGTCGCGCTGTCCGCCGCCGCCGCCCACACCATGTCGCGCACGCTGAGCGAGCTGGTCGACAGCGCGCACGCGCTGGCCGGCGGCAGCCCGCAGCCGGGGCCGCTGGCCGGTTCGCTCAAGCGCCTGGCCCAGGAGATCGAGCGCACCGTGGCCGCGCTGGCCAGTGAGCGAGCGCGCTCGGCGGCGGTGCTCGAGGGCATGAGCGAGGGTGTCATCGCCCTCGACGGCGACAGCCGCGTCACCCTGATGAACCGCGCCGCGCACGAGCTTCTCGGCTCCGGCGAGGGCGCGGTCGGGCGCGCCCTGCTCGAGCTGGTGCGCGTGCCGGCGCTGGACGAGCTGGTGCGCTCGGGCCAGCCGCGCACGGCGGAGATGGAGCTCGCCGCCACCGGCCGGCGGGTGCTCGCGCGCCTCGCCCCGCAGCCCGGGTCGGGCGCCATCCTGGTCCTGCACGACGTGACCGCGCTGCACCGGCTCGAGACCATCCGCCGCGACTTCGTGGCCAACGCGTCGCACGAGCTGCGCACGCCGGTCAGCGTGATCAGCGCGAACGCCGAGACCCTGCGCGCCGGCGCGCTGGCCGATCCGGTCACCGCGCCCACGTTGATCGAGGCGATCCACCGCAACGCGGTGCGGCTCACCAGCCTCATCACCGACCTGCTCGACCTGTCGCGCCTCGAGGCCGGCCGCTTCCGCATCGAGCTGGCCCGCGTGCCGCTGGTCGCCGCCGCCCAGCGCGCGGTCGAGGCGGTGGAGCGGATGGCAGAGCGCCGCCGCACCGCCATCTCGATCGATCGCGCGCCGGCCGAGCTGGCCGCCTCGGCCGACGCCAGCGCGCTCCACCAGGTGCTGGTCAACCTCCTGGCCAACGCGATCGCGCACACGCCCGAGGGCACTCACGTCGCGGTCGCGGCCGGCACCGGGGCCAGCGGGCGCGTGCGCATCGAGGTGCGCGACGACGGCCCCGGCATCCCGCCGGCCCATCGCCAGCGCATCTTCGAGCGCTTCTACCGCATCGACCCGGGCCGGTCGCGCGACATGGGCGGGACCGGGCTGGGCCTGTCGATCGTCAAGCACCTGGTCGAGAGCATGGGCGGGCGGGTCGGCGTGCGGCAGAACCGGCCGCGCGGGTCGATCTTCTGGGTCGAGCTCGACGCGGGGCCGGTCGCGCTGTTCGCGCCGCGCGAGCTCGAGGCCGCCGGGCCAGAAATCGAGCCGGTCGCGCCCTCGTGACGATCTCTACCCGACACAGTCACGCCCGGCCCACCGGGTCGTCACGCGGCTGTCACCGCATGTGCGGACGATGCCGCGCATGTCATCCCCCCATCGCTTCGCTGCGTTCTTGATCGCACTCGTGGCCTTGCCGGCGGCCGCCGCCGCGCAGGCCGAAGCCCCACCCCCCGAGCCGCCGCCGCCGCCCAAGAAGCTGTCGGTCGGCACCGAGGGCCTGTTCAACCCGTCGCTCTTGCTGCAGGGCTGGTTCACCTATGACCACGCCGACGACACCACCACCTCGTTCCGCGTCCGCCGCGCCGAGATCCACGTCAGGGGCGAGATCCTGCCCAAGCAGGTCGCGTACGAGATCTTCATCGACCCGGCGAGGGCGGTCGAAGTCAGCAATCAGACGCTGACCGACTCGGGCGGCGATACCGTGACGGTGCGCCAGACGACGGGCAACCTCACCATCCTGCAAGACTTCTACGTCACCTATCTGACCGACTACGCCGATGTGTCGATCGGCCAGTTCAAGATCCCGGTCAGCCTCGAGGGCACGACCTCGGCGGCAAAGCTCTACTTCCCCGAGCGCGCGCTCGTGGCCGGCACCTTCGGCGACAAGCGCGACATCGGGCTGCGCCTGACCAAGAAGTTCGACAAGCTCATGTACATGGCCGAGCTGGTCAACGGCGCCGGGCAGAACCTGCGCGACAACACCAACGAGAAGGACGCGTCGCTGCGCCTCGAGATCTACCCGATCGAGGGCCTGACCATCGCCGGCGCCACCTACGACACCGTCGGCGACCGCGACAAGGCGGGCACCAAGGACCGCTGGGAGGGCGACCTGCGCTACGAGAAGGGCCCGATCCTGCTCCAGGGCGAGTTCATCCGCGCGCGCGACGTGGCGGCCGACGGGGCAGACGCCGCCCTGGGCCAGGGCTTCTACGGCATGGCCGGCTTCAAGCTGGCCACCATCGCCGGGCAAGAGGTCGAGCCGCTGGTGCGCGTCGGCCAGCTCGACCCGAACACCGACAGCGACAGCGACAACGACGAGACCTGGGTCTACGAGGGCTGCCTCGACTACTACATCAGGGGCCACGAGGCCAAGGTGCAGCTCAGCTTCAGCCGCTTCGACTACAAGGACGACCGGACCGACAACAACGAGCTCATCTTCGCGTCGCAGGTCTGGTTCTGAGCGCGGCGCCAACGTTGACGAGGAGGATCGGCCGGCGAGCCCGGGATTTGTTGCAAGTTGTGCCCGGGAGTTACACCATTGAGAGCAGTTGCTTTGACGGCATGTCCCGCGGATGAACCAGCAGAAACGCCATACTGATCGAGAATTCGACGCCGAGCTCGGCCGCGTGCGCGACAACCTCCTGCGCATGACCGGCCGGGTCGAACAGATGATCGCCGAGTCGGTGCGGGCGGTCCTCGAGGGCGACGTGCTCCTCGCCCGCCGCACGATCGAGGAGGACCACAAGGTCAACCGCCTCGAGCTCGACACCGACGATCTGTGCCTGATGGTCCTGGCGAAGCGCCAGCCGCTGGGCAGCGACCTCCGCTTCATCACGACGGCGATGAAGATGGTCACCGACATCGAGCGCATCGGCGATCTCGGGGTCAACATCGCCGAGCGCGGGCTCGCCATGGGCGGCGAGCGGCCGACCGCGTTCGCCGCCAGCCTGGCGTCGATGGCCGATCTCAACCAGAACCAGCTGCGCGAGGCCATCGAGTCGCTGGTCACCCGCGATCCGGATCGCGCGCAGATGGTGTGCGATCGCGACGACGCGATCGACCAGGTCTACGGCGAGGTCGTGCGCGACGTGCAGCGCACCATCCAGGGCGACATGGCGTTCCTCGAGCGCGGGGTTCACGTCCTCGCGGTGGCCAAGTTCCTCGAGCGGATCGGTGACCACATCACCAACCTCGCCGAGCTGGTCATCTTCCTCGTGCGCGGAAAAGACATCCGCCACATCGGCAAGCTCGAGGGCTGATCCCGCCTCGCCGCCGGCGTCGGTGGTCCAGCGTCCGCGTCTGACCGAGATCCGCGGGAACGCGGGGTTGCGCGATCGCCGTCCCGGCACGGCCTTGCATGCCTCGCCGAAACCGCCGCGGTGCGCGGAGTTTCGCCTCTCGGTCACACTCCGTTCACACACGATTCGCGGCCCCGTCACCGAGGCTGCGTACCTTCACCCCCATGATCTCTACGACGAAGATCCTGGGTGTGGCTGGCGCCCTGGCGCTGACACTGGTCCCTCTCGCCTGCAAGAGCAAGGACAAGGCCCCCGAGGGCGGCGAGGGCAAGGCGACGGAGGGGGCCGGGACGTCCGCGGCCGGAGGCGAGGACAAGCAGCCGGCCCACGGCGGCGCCGTCACGCTGAACGGCAGCGGCTCCACCTTCCAGAAGGGCTACCAGGAGGCGGCGATCGACGCCTTCACCAAGGGCACACCGGGAGCCACGATCAACTACGGCGGCGGCGGCTCGGGCAAGGGCCGCCAGGACCTGGCCGACATGGTGGTCGACTTCGCCGGCTCCGACTCGCCCTACAAGGAGCCCGACCTGGGCAAGAACAAGGGCGGCGACGTCCTCTACTTCCCGATCCTGCTCGGGCCCATCACCCTGTCCTACAACCTCGACGGGGTGGACAAGCTGCAGCTGTCGCCGCAGACGGTGGCCGGCATCTTCCAGCGCGACATCAAGAAGTGGAACGACAAGGCCATCGCGGCCGACAACCCGGGCGCCAAGCTGCCGGCGACCGACATCGTCGTGGCCCACCGCTCCGACGGCTCGGGCACGACCGACAACTTCACCAAGTACCTCGACGCCGCGGCCAAGGGCGTGTGGAAGCTGAAGAGCGGCTCCACGGTCGAGTGGCCGGCCGACACCCAGGCCGGCAACGGCAACCCGGGCGTCGCGCAGATCGTGAAGTCCACCGCCGGGGCGATCGGCTACGTCGATCTGTCGGACGCCAAGGCGTCCGGCCTGAAGTACGCGTCGGTCAAGAACCAGGCCGGCAAGTTCGTCGAGCCCACCGCGGAGTCGGCG
>Ga0126377_10001375_pt1 | contig 15956 bp, 15 predicted proteins | sample PanSoiMetPlot_22_FD_92647 | JGI IMG/M metagenome (GOLD analysis project Ga0126377, IMG submission 92647) | Tropical forest soil microbial communities from Panama - MetaG Plot_22 | ecosystem: Environmental > Terrestrial > Soil > Tropical forest > Bulk soil | place: Panama | collected 2016-02-17
TCCCCGCGGCGGCTTGCTCTCACCGCTCTGGCTCTCGCCATCACTGTCGGTTTAGTGGTGGCGGGAGTCAGGCAAGCGCGGCGCTGGCGAGCAACCAACGCAACGACGAGTATGCGACTGCAGTCGCTCGTCAGACGTGGTAGCGAACTACGCGAGGCTGGCCGTTACCACGACGCTGAGCCGATGCTGCGCCAGGCACTAACGTTGGCAGAACAAGACTTTGGCCCCAATTCCCTCGAGACGGCCCGCGTGCTAAACGAACTCGGTGTGCTTGGTAAATACGACGGCCACTTTGACTCAGCTGCCGCCGAATATAATCGCGCGCTCAACATCGTGGCCCTAACTACTGGCGTCAACAACGAGTTCGCCGCCACTCTCTTCCACAACCTTGGCGGGCTGGAACACGCTCGTGGTCGTTTTGCCGCAGGCGAGCCTTTCGCTCGACGATCAGTTGAGATTCGCGAGGGACTGCTTGGTCCAGATCACCCTGACACTGCGGCCGATGTTGCGGCGTTGGCCGCGTTACTGGACGGTCAACACAAATACGAGGAAGCCGAAAAACTCTATCGCCGGGCGCTGGTCGTCTTTGAGCATGTATATGGACTGGATCACTACGAGGTAGCGGTGAACCTCAACAACATGGGCGCGCTTTGTGATGCCACCGATCGACCACAAGAGGCCGAGGTGTTCTACCTGCGAGCGTTGGCCATCAAAGAGAAGCTGCTCGGTCCACAACACCCGGAGGTGGGCGTAACGCTCAACAATCTGGCGGTCTTCTACAAATCGCAGCGGAGATATGACGAGGCGGCCCGACTATACCAACGTGCCCTGGGCATCTTTGAGGCAACTTTCCCGCCGACCCATCCGCAGGTCATTACCTGCCGGGAGAATTACCAAGCGCTGGTCCAACAAATGAATCGTTAGCCGAACAGGAATTCCCTAACTGCAAAGACACTGTCAAAGTCAGATACCACCGACTGAAGTCGGTGGTATCTCTCTGAATTCGCGCATGCCCTGACTAGGCCAAATTTGAAACTCCACCCGGCTGAAGCCGGTGGTATCGAGTTTCTTACACTAGTCTCCGCATTTTTTGGAGTTAGAATCAGCAGACGCAAAAAAACCTCCTTGCAGTTACAGCTATCACCACCAGTTCCCGCCTTAACTCACAGATAAGCAGTCCATTCAGAAAGGATCGATCATGAAACTTCCAAACTGGTGCCATTTTGCCCTCCTGTTGGTCCTGGTTGCTGCCCCGGCCAGCGTCGCTGCTGACACCGTTACTGACTGGAACGCCATCGCCGTCCAGGCAACGGTGACCGCCGCGCGTCCAGGCCAAACCGGCATACTCGATCTCGCGATGGTCCATGTCGCCATTCACGACGCGGTCCAGGCGATCGAGAAAAAGTACGAACCTTATTACGTTGAGATTCCTGGCGCCTCCGGTTCGCCGGACGCGGCAGCGGTAAAGGCAGCCTACGACGTCCTCGTCTCCCGCTTCAGTGCGCAGGCTCCGCAACTCCTGATGATCTACCAACAGTATCTGCTTAGCCATGGATTGTCGGAGACCGATCCAGGAATAGCTGTCGGGGCCAAAGCTGCGGCGGGCATCATCGCTTTACGCGCCTGTGACGGGAGTTTTCCTGTGCCCGCACCACCGCCTTTCGTTGGCGACACTGCTATCGGTGTCTGGCGCCCCACCCCGCCGGGCAATCTACCAATGCTCGCCCCGTGGCTGGGTAACGTTACTCCTTTCACTATCAATCGCCCTTCACAATTTCGCGCCGCCCCGCCTCCTGCGTTGCCGAGTCGCGACTACGCCCGCGACTACAACGAGATCAAAGCAATCGGAGCGCTCAACAACAGCACCCGCAACGCGGAAGAAACTGACTTGTCCCACTTCTGGAACCTTAATTACGGTGTCGTCTGGCACCAGGGACTTCGGGACATTGCCATCACGCATGTAGATAACATTTCCGATAGTGCGCGGCTCTTCGCGCTCGCTGACATCGCGGTGGCGGATGCGCTGATCACTTCCTGGAACAACAAAAACTATTACGTCTATTGGCGACCGATCACCGCGATCCGGGAAGGGAATAACGACGGCAACCCCTGGACCGTTGGTGATCCAAACTGGAGTCCACTGATCACTACTCCCAACTACCCCGACTACACCTCAGGCGCCAACAGTTTTACCGGGGCCGTGACGCGGGTGCTGCAGGTCTTCTTCGACACGGACCATATGGCCTTTTCGTTGACCACGACCAATACCGGTCCCACCATACAGGACACGCGCCCTTACAACCGTTTCTCCGCCGCCGCCGATGATGTGGTTGAGGCGCGCATCCTGGAAGGCATCCACTTTCGTACCGCGGATGAAGTGGGTCGCAGGCAGGCGAGGCAGGTGGCCAACTGGGCGTTCAAAAATTACCTGCGCCCAATCGGCAAGCACAAAGATGGCAAAGACGATGAAGACGGTCCGGATGATCGCCGGTAATCGAGAACCCGGAGCGGCAGCGACGGGTAGTTACGGTCAACCAGTGAGATTTTAGATCCCAGATCTCTATCCGTCGCTGGCGCTTCAAGGTTCTCTATAGCGCACATAGCAGCAAGGCCCGATCTCCCAAATCGGGCCTTGGCTACCCCAGGAGTCCGTCCCCTTGGCCGCCCGGGACTAGTTCGAGGGCTCCTCCTCGAATTCCTGGTGACAAGCTTCCTGGAACTTCTTCTGATCTTCCCGGCATCTCTCACTGTTAGCACCGAGGTCCTCTTTGCACTCCGCCCGCAGCTCCTGGCGCAACTCCTCGCACTGGGAATGACAGTTTCCCTGAAAAGCCAACATCGAAAACAGCACCGGTACCGCCAACACGTACAGCAATCTCCTCTTCATTGATTCTCCCTCCCAAATTAACCATCGGAAAGAGAAGTTGCTGAGCCTTGGGCCATATTACTGAACAGTGGAAAATTTTTGCGGCGCTCTCGAGACCATCGACTTTGGTCGGATGGAGCTCTCAACTAGGCGGAAATTGAAGGACCTCCCGGCTAAAACCGCTGGTCTCAATCGGCATCTGCTAATCGCCAATCGGAAATGAGTAGTGGCCGCCGTGAGCAGCTGATATTCAATTCTTTCGTCAGTTTGTGAATTCGTGGATCGTCAATGTCAAAACGCATCCACGAAACCACCCGAAATAACTCGAAGTTTCAGGCCGCGCTGAAGTGACGAAGTTATGTCAGGGCGCGCTGATCGTGAGGCCGACGAGGCACACCATTGGTCCAAACTATTTTTCTGCCGAAGTCTTCCGGCCTAGACTTCTGACGTAAACAATCACTTGCTTCAATTGGTCGGCGCTGTACTTCTTCCCCATTGGTGGCATATATCCCCGCCCGTTCGTAACTGAGTCCAACATTTCATCGTCGGTCAGATTCTGCACCTTGTCTGAACGCAGGTCCGGAACTTTTAACTTCTTGCCGTTCTCCGTTTGCCCCCCACCGTCGACTCCATGACAAACTGAGCACTTGGCTCTAAAGATGTTTTCACCGCGCTGTGACTTGTCGCCGACCGCGCCCGATCCCGCGCGAGAAGAAAGCAACATTATTGGAACCAGGATCAAAACCGTGAGTATGAAAGCTCTGTTGCAGCGTGCCATGTTCCTCCTACCCTACTTGAAGTAGATGATGCGAATTTGAAAAGCATCGTCGGTCTGCGTCGGCAATGAGTCGCGCTTTGTAGTCAAATGCTGGTACTGACCAATGATCCGCAGCTGGCTGAAAAACCAGGCATTCACATAAGCCGTTACGCCTGATATCTCATTGCTGGCTTTTGCGCGCGCCGGATCGAACCAGTCATAGCGAACGCCGGCGGCTGTCATCCCCTTGATTGGCACCGCGGCCTCAACAAATGTGCCGGCACTGGAAAATGTTGAGCGGCTCACAGTCTGATCACGGCCGTACTGATAGGCGCCGAAAACCTGCAGGCGTTTCATCAAGGGGTAACTGGCATAGACCGCGGCGCGGTCGAAGTTATTGCGGAAGAAGTTTGCGGTTCCCGTAACCGGCAGTGATAGGTTGCCGTGATAGTACTGAAAAGATAGGCCACCGCCCTTTGGGTTCAATACATGATTTACAAAGACCTGGAAGTCTGGCGCGCTGTAAGTTGGCCCGGCTGAACGCTTCGCCAAAGGACCAGCAGTCACGGAAAACCGTCCGTCTTGATTGCCGACTACCGCTCCACTGAAGACAGTGGCCCGAACCGAGTTTCGGCCCGAGTCAAAACCAACTTCAACTCCACTCGAATCGAGCCCCCAGGTCAGAAAAAATGTCGACTGATTTAGATTTGCCGGGGTGGTTTGAAAGAGTGGCCGGGAAATCGTCGCCGGACTGTCTGAGGCGCCATAACCGTCGTAAGGATGAAAGACGCCGGCGCGGGCGCTAAAGAACTGGTGCTCGTTTCCTCTATTAACTTTCGCGTAAAGATTTTCAATCGCCACCGCAGGCGATGAAACGGGGGCGAACGTCACCTTGATGTTCGAGGAGAAATATTTCCCCCAGGAACCCGTGAGCGGGTAAAACTCCAGCGCCTGGACCAGTGTTTGATGGGTGGTGGTGGTTAATGGTCCAACCTTAGTGCGAGTGGCGCCGGTACGCACCTGGAGGCGAGCGGAAAAGTAATCAAGGATGTCGAAAGGCTCTTCGGAGGTGCGGCCGATTTCTTCCGGCATGCGAAAACCGGCGGCGCGAAAACGATAGCCGGTCTCGTTTAGACGGGGAGCGGTTGTATGGCAAGTCGAGCAGTTGACGCCGTACTTGCGGGCAAACATCGGCATCGCTCGCGTCGACGTGGCAGTAAGCGGAAATACGAGTAGCGAGCAAAAAAATGCTGCCACCCAGAACTCCGCTTGACGTCGCACTCCGTTTCTTCACCTCGTGTGAGTACAGACACAGTTGCGGTAGGGAAAAATACAATCGGCCAGGTTGAAATTTTATAGGGCGCAGCGCTTTGTCAGCGTTGCGGACCGAAAAGTGTTCCGAATCTGACACACCGTTACCGTGACAGACAGCCTTCTTTGCAAAAAAGTGTCTGCTTTCCAATCTTTCGGGCATGCTGGGACTGTTGTGGATAATGTCGATCCATCAATCAGATGCTCCCTTCGTGGACCAGTAAGTTAGCCGGAGGCTCATTCCGACTTCTGTTCCGTGGTTCCTGGTTGTAAGCTGCGTGTCATCGAGTCAGATCTGAGGTTGGCACATGACTTACACGCTGAATCAAAGCAAGTCGATCATCATCCGGCAGGTTTTCTTTTGTACTATTATCGCTATCCACCTTTCGCTCACCGCCTTCTCACAAACGCCTGGACCGTCGCAGGGTCAGGCGCAAACCCAGAGTGAAGAGCCTGATCTAATCAACCCTGATCGCCCGGGTATCGCTGATGGCAGTAGCGTAGTTGGCTCTAAGACTTTTCAGCTCGAGAGCGGAATTCAATTGGAGTATCGGCTGAGCGGAGATATTCACGAACATACGTTCTTTATTCCCACGCTGTTACGCTTTGGCATCGGCAATCGTTGGGAAGCACGCATCGAAGGAAATACTTACACGCGCGACACTACTTTCGACTCCGGAATTAAAACCGACCAGGCTTCCGGCTTCGCTCCCACCTCACTGGGCTTCAAATATCACCTCTATCAATCGAGTGGTGAGAACCAACTCTCCCTGGGAACGATTGTGCGCGTCTTCCCGGCGTGGGGTTCGCACGAATTTCGCGCTGAACACACAACTGGCGACATCCGCCTGGCAGCCGATTGGAATTTTGCGCCTCGCTTGAAACTGTCGCTCAATCCAAATATTGGTGTCGCGCGTTACGAAGACGATCAAAACAGACTGTTCACGGCGCTATTGTTTGCTACCACCCTTAACTACGCTCCCACAAAAAAACTAAATCCCTTCATCGATGTGGGTGTCCAGGCGCCCGAAGCAACCGAGGGCAAGACCTCCGCGATCCTCGATGGGGGGCTGGCCTACATACTCGGGCGAAACGTGCAGCTGGATGCGGGCTTCGGAACTCGCGTTCATGGGGTAACTGGACCGCAACCTTTTTTGGAATTCGGTATCAGCTGGCGAGCGAAACTATTCGCCGGAGAACATGCGCATCAGTGACTGGTTAGCAATCGCGATGGAGGACCATCGCCACACTCTTACCGATCTTGTCCGACGCTTCGTAGAGGGTCCTGGCGGAGAGCACCTTCAACACGCGATGTTCGCCAATCGCATTGAGGCCGACTGAGGCCAGGCAACCACATTGCGAACAGTCTGGCTCACCGCCAAACTGGCAGGGGGTAATCTTGCTGGTGAGATCAGCAGTGAAGTTCACAGTGGTGCGAGCGAAGATGCAATCGGCAGGTGATTTCGGTGGTTTGCGATAACCTGCCAGAAGCGTCTCAGGTAAGTAGGCCTTCGGAAATTGCTGCCGCAGTTGCGTTAGCGCAGTTAGCACTTCGGTCCTTTCAGACGGCGCAAGAGTTTCCTCAGCCTCGATCCCAATTTGCGGAGTGAAGAAACTGAACCAGATCTTCTTTACCTCTGGTCGGTTCGACCAATATGACAAGAACTCTTCGAAGTAATGAGCACGGCCAACCATTTGCCGTGTAATCGTGCAATGCACAGTAACCCTGTGACCGTCGATATTTTTGAGAATGCGTTCATAGGTCGCTGGTTTACGGCGTTCATCGTGTTCTGGCTGAAGGCCGTCGACGGAAACAACCAGCAAAAGACGGTTGATTCCTGACCAGGCAGCGGGAATCTTTCGCACTGCGCTGGTAACAAGTTGGACGACGATTCCCATTTCGCTCAGCCGGGGCAGCAATACATCGAGCTCCCGCAGCCTTACTAGTGGCTCACCACCGACGAGCGAGACAAGAATTGGTCGATAACGGTGGACTAAGTTGAGGACGCCTGCGACAAGTTCGTCGCCTTTTCTGTCGGAGAGTGAGCGCAATGGTCCAATTTGGCCAAGGTGTGACGGTTCATAAGCGTAACAACCGGGGCAGCGCAGCGGACATTCTCGCGTGATCTCAATCGAGAGAGACGGATAAGAGCCGGTGAGGATGCGACTCCAGGCTTTGAGTAGATCCATTTTATGCATTACTGGCCTGCCAACGGCTCAGCAACTTAGACGGGAATTGTGTTTTTTTGACGACGTTTGCTCCCGCCAGCAGGAGATTAACCGGGTCTGTGGCTAAGCTTCATATCTGTTAGGCTTATATCAGTTATCAGGTCAAGCATCGCACTTTGCTCGAAGTCGACCAGGCGGTAATTCCTCTCCGCTAATTTCGGTCCAAGGACAAAGATCTTCTCATGAGCGAGAACTACATACTAGCGATCGACCAGGGGACGACGGGGACGACTGTTCTCATCTTCGACCGGGAGGTAAATATCAAAGGGAGGGCCTATTCAGAGATAACTCAGTATTACCCCCGGCCAGGTTGGGTCGAGCACGACCCGGTGGAGATCTGGCAGGTCACCATGAAAGTTGTAGCCGACGCACTCATCGACGCAGGACTTGAAGCGCGTGACCTGCGGGCGATCGGCATCACAAACCAGCGAGAGACCACTGTCATTTGGGATCGCATGACAGGCCAGCCAGTTGCCAATGCGATTGTCTGGCAGGACCGGAGAACAGCCGACCTATGCGAAGAGTTAAAGTCCGTAGGTCTGGAGGATGAAGTACGCGCCCGGACCGGTCTGATCATCGACGCTTACTTCTCCGGAACAAAGATCAAGTGGTTCCTGGACCATGATCCAGCGTTGCGGGCCCGTGCGACTCGCGGCGAACTGGCCTTCGGTACCATCGACACCTGGTTGGTCTGGAACTTGTCAGGAGGCCAGTGCCACGTTACTGATTACTCGAACGCTGCCCGGACGCTGCTCTATAACATTCACGAACTTCGTTGGGACCAGGATCTCCTTGATTTGCTCGACGTCCCGGCCGCGATTCTCCCTGTAGTTAATTCCTCCTCGCAGATTCATACCTACACTAACGCTGAGGTATTCTTCGGCCAGACTATCCCCATCGCCGGTATCGCCGGCGACCAACAGGCCGCGCTTTTTGGTCACGCTTGTTTCGCAGAAGGATTCGTCAAGAACACCTACGGAACTGGTTCCTTCCTGCTGATGAATACCGGCGTCAATGCTGTTCCGAGCAAAGAAGGGCTACTCACGACAATTGCCTGGAGAGTAGGTGATGGTCCAATTGAGTACGCACTCGAAGGATCAATATTTGTTACGGGCGCCGCGGTGCAGTGGTTGCGCGACGGACTCAAGATCATCAAATCTGCCTCCGACACGGAACCGCTGGCCCGTAGCCTCGAGAATAACGATGACGTCTACTTTGTGCCGGCGTTGGTGGGCCTGGGTGCGCCGTATTGGGATCCTTATGCGAGAGGGACCATCGTTGGCATCACTCGCGGGACGACGCAGCAGCATCTTGCCAGGGCGGCGCTGGAAAGCATTTGCTACCAGACCTGTGATGTCGTCGAAGCGATGCAGCGAGACTCGGCCATCCCGATCACAGAGTTGAAGGCGGACGGCGGGGCGGTGGGCAACAGCTTCCTGATGCAGTTCCAGGCAGACATGTTGGGTGTGCCGGTTGAGGTCCCGAAGGTCACTGAGACAACCGCCCTCGGGGCTGCCTACCTGGCAGGTTTGGCAACCGGCCAGTGGACGAGCCGGGCTGAGATCAGCGGGCTTAACAGGGCCGGGAAGCGTTACGTCCCGCTGATGAGCAGTGCGGTGAGGAACGGGCTGAAAAGGGGTTGGACCAGGGCTGTCGCACGAGCCCAAGGTTGGGCCCAGGAGCAATCGTGAGCCTTCAGGATCATCTTAGCGGAGTTGGCGCGTTTGTTTTAAGTTGCCGCGGATTCCTGAAACAGCGATTCGAGTTCTGCCCCTGTCTCTTCAACGTTGCGCTCTCCATCCGCAACTGCCTGCGCTGCCTCTTCCGCTTCAGCTGCGAGTCGTTGCGCGCGTTCGGCTACTGCTGCGGACGCGGCATTAGCCTTTTTGAATCGCCGCTCTGCTTCGCGTAGCTCCTTCTCAGCCTGCCTCACGTCCGCCTCGGACTGTTTTGTCTCCGCCGCGAGCTTCTTCTGCGCCGCTTCCGTACGCTGTGACCAGGACCGCGCTCCGGTCAGTGCTCGTTTGGCTTCCTGCAAAGAGGTTCTGGCGGCAGCTATTCTTTGCTGGCGCTTGGCGTCGCGTTGCGCCTTTTGCGCATCTCCTTTCTGCGGGGGTTTTGGAGAAGCGCGGTCTAACTTTTGCGACGGAGCACTCCGCGGCAGTTCTTCAACAAATTTCGTTGCCCTGGCTCCCGGTATCATTGAAGCGAGTGATTCGAAGCCCGGAGGATCAACGTCGTGCGTCAGGCGTCCCGGAGTTGGACCATCAGGAGAGGTGTCGGCGGCGACCGCCTGGAGCGTGGTAGTGATGCGATGAATCGTATCCGGCGTCGGATTATGACCGGCTTCAGTCAGCAAGGCACTCGCCAACTCGGACAGTTGGGAGAGTGCTTCGCGTCGGGCATCGAGTGAGCCGCGCATGTCGCCGATCTTCCCGGCAGTACGAGACTTCTGGGCCTGGCGCAGGCGCTGACTCGTGGCAATCAATTGAGTGAATGCGTCGCGATGTTTCCAGTGCAGTTGATTGACGGCCCAGGCGGAAATTGAGGGCTTTGATAGTGCCTTGACGAGGTTGGCTTCGTTAGCCCGCCCGTCACGTTTCAGCTGCGCGGCAAGAGTATTTCGCGCGCCCGTAAATTCAGCCAGCGGCAGCTTGAACAGTGCATCAACCTCGTCCTCGAGTTTTGCCCTGGTCTCGCTGCCCTTTTTGTTCTTCACTATTTGCACAGAGCTATTCCATCTTTTCCCGGTAATCAGCCACCCACGAGCACGGCCCCGCTTAAAACGTGGGCGCTTTGAAGGAGGCTGCCAGCACGTCCTGGCGTCGAGGAAAGTTAGCGAGCTGTCCGATGGCTGCGATCACAAACAAGATCCAGTAGAGGCGGTTGCCAGTCACAAAAAAATCCAGTAGACCAAGAAGAGCCGCAGTCTCGCTTAACGCCCAGGCAATAATTAAACCTTGCTGGAGCAACTCTACCCGTTGTTGTTCAACTGAACGGGCGAGAAACTTACTTTTGACCACCAGCGAAAGCAGGGTTGTAAAAACTCCTACTCCAGCGAGCGTGAGCGAAAGCATATTGTTCGGAGTTGTGCTTTTCGGTCCAATGAAGAGCGTAAGGATGTAGTAGAGGAGGACACTCAAAAGCATAGAAAACCAAAGCGTGCGCAAAGTGCGAATTCTCGGTTCAATCTTTTGCTCTAACTCTTGTGGAGATGGTTGCACTTGAGATAGTTCTCCTCGTTGAAGTCAGACAGCCGATACAGCAAAGGGTAGTAACTCCGGGCTTTAGGCTCCTTAAACAAGCGAATTCTCTGTCAAAATTCCTTCACAGCGCAACCCCTACGTTTCAGATTTGTGGCCCTGATCGGGCCTGGCTCAAAATCTTCGTACCTTATGAATGAATATTTCTCCCATCAGCGGGATACATTAGGTGTAAGGAGAATGAACGACGCAGTGGCCATCGAAAAATGCAAGGCGGGCGACCGGGATGCGTTTCGCCATCTGGTCGAGCGATACCAGGCCGAAGCATTGGGGCATGCGCGGGCCATCCTGGCCGACCGTGAGGATGCTCTCGACGCGGTGCAAGAGTCGTTTCTGGACGCTTACCAGGCGCTGGGGAAATTCGATGTGTCAAGGCAGTTTTATCCCTGGTTTTACACGATCCTGCGCAATCGATGTTTCAAGCTGGCGGCCGGGCGTAAGAAAAATGTCGGACTTGAACTTGAAGAGGCGTTGGTGCTAGCGCCCGTCAGCGAGGTGGCTCCGGAGGATCGACTTGCCCTTGAACGAGCATTACTTGAATTGTCAGCGGCTGAACGTGAATTGCTGACTCTCCGACATCTGGACGGGCTGTCATACGAAGAGTTGGCGGAACGGTTGGAGATACCCAGGGGCACTGTGATGAGTCGCTTGTATCACGCCCGCAGACGACTACGGGAGAAGTTAGTCAACACTGATCTTGAGGCCAAGGAAACCATCCATGACTGATATCGATTGTGAGAGTGTTCGGGTTGCAGCCATGGCGCTGGCCGATGGCGAAGAGTCTTCGCTTCGCTCGAGTGAAATTGAAGCGCATCTTGTTAGCTGTGACGGGTGCCGCGAAGAGATTGAACAGTTTCGAGCTACCAATCAACTTTTTAGTTTGCAGCAGCGGTTGAGTGAGGAAGCAGATCTTTGGCCCACGATTAGCGAACGCCTCCAGGCTACAACGGCCACTACGCGACCGTTTCGCTGGCGAGTGTTGCTGCTCTTCGGCTTACCACTCTTCGGCTACAAGTTTTTCCTGCTGCTCTCCCAGGCTACGCCGAGCCTGTGGTCCAAGATGGTTCCGGTAATTCTTATGATCGCAATCTTTACTTATCTCAAGACAAATCCATTCAAAATAAACTGCGAGCTTACGCTTGAAGAAGAGAGGACTGTATGAGTGGCGACGAACAACATGACCGGGCCGGTGTGGTACTTGGTCAGAAGTACGCTTACGCAACCGCTGCGTTAGTGATGGGGATAGCCTGTTTCGTTAATCTTCTTGGCATGGAGAAAGCGATCCTGGCGATCATTTTTGGCCGCTTGGCCCTCAAGGCTGAGCCGGCTCCCAGGCTCAAAGAACATCGAGAATGGGGCCAGGCCGGGCTAATCCTGGGAGTGCTGCAAGTAGTGCTCATTGCCACGCTGCTGATCATTTTCAGACATGAATTACAGAGCGCGCTTAGTTTGCTCCTAAGACTGCAAGAGGCGAAATAGGTAACGTAGTATGTCTATTCCTAATCGAACCATCGTTGTGTTTGCCTTCGTAGTCATAAGCCTTTCGCTCTGTGATGGCGCTGAAGTCGTGGCTCGGAAAGCACAGCAGCCGAACGAACGGTACCCTTACACAGAGCAAGAGGTATTCTTCCTCAACGCCAAAGATCATGTGCGACTTGCAGGGACGCTCAGCTTACCTTTGTCTCCGGATCCAGTGCCGGCAGTTGTGCTTTGCACTGGATCAGGACCACAGGATCGCAATGAAGCCATGTTCGGGCACAAACCCTTTCTGGTGCTGGCGGATCATTTGACTCGGCTGGGAATTGCGGTGCTGCGAGTGGACGACCGTGGGGTGGGCAAGTCAACGGGAATCTTCAGCGAGGCAACTTCAGCAGACTTTGCGGCTGACGCGCTTGCCGGGCTCGAGTACTTGAAAACGCGTAAAGAGATCGCCCCGGGAAAAATAGGGTTATTGGGCCACTGTGAAGGTGGACTAGTTGCTTCCCTGGCAGCAGCTGCGTCCAGGGAGGTTGCTTTCCTGGTGATGATGGGTGGTCCAGGTCTGCCGGGAGATCAGATAGTTTTGGGACCAGGTGGCGACGACCTGGATGGTGAGTGGCTGAGCCGTGAACTGATAGCGCAGATGCGAGGGGCTCAGGAACGAATCTTTACCATAATCAAAAACGAGAAGGACCATAACCTGGCCCAGGCGAGAGTGAGAAAAGAGGCTGAAGTTTTTCGCTCTATTGCGGCGCGCATCAGGGTTGAGGCAGCGGCATCACACAGAGAGGCGGCCGAGACTGCAGCCGTGGCCGTCGAGGGTCAGTTACCTCTGTTGCTCTCGCGCTGGTTCCAGTTCTATTTGACGTATGATCCGCGGACCGCTTTGCTGAAGGTCAAATGTCCGGTGCTGGCGGTAAATGGCGAAAGAGATGTGCAGGTCCCCGCTAAGGAGAACCTGGAGGCAATTCGCGAGGCGTTGTCCGTGGGGGGAAACACGGACTACACAGTGTTGCAGTTAGCAAACCTGAATCACCTGTTTCAGACCGCGAGAACCGGAGCCATTTCCGAGTATGACCAGATTGAAGAGACATTCTCCGTGCTGGCGCTGGATACTGTTTCAAGTTGGATTCTCAAGCACACCCAATAGAGAACCCGGAGCGGCAGCGACGGGATGATGCGGTCAACTTACCCATCTTTACAATTGCCGGTTGAGCGCATCATCCCGTCGCTGCCTGCTCCGGGTTCTCTATTGCCGCTTGACTAACAGGGCCTTCACCTTCAGACTCACTGCGCCCGGAATCGATTTCGCACATTCGCTCAACGGATGCTCTAATCCACCGGATATTCTTCTGACAAGGCAACCCCACTCTGCGATGAAACGATTAAACATTCTTCTCTTCCTTTGTGCCGCAATTGTGTGCGTCAGTTGTTCGCGCTTTCATAACGCCGCGACAGACGCGAAAGATGCCCGCTATGTTGTTATCTCTCCCATCTATAACGAGATTATTTGGGCGTTGGGCGCGCAAAACCAGGTGGTGGGTGTCGATCTCTCGACCACGTATCCGCCTGACGTCAAACAGGTGCAGACCGTCGGTTACCATCGGGCGCTGAGTGCCGAAGGAATTCTTTCGCTACATCCAACGGCTGTCATTCACGATAACAACATTGGTCCACCGCAGGTCGTGCAACAACTGCAACAGTTGAATATTCCTATGAAGACGTTCACGGCGAAGAATGATTCATTCGACGGGACTAAAGCCTTGCTGCGAGAGATGGGCGCCTACTTTCACAAAGAGGCGCGGGCTGACGAACTCTGCAAAACACTTGATACTCAGCGCGAGGCCTCGCTGGAAAAAGTCAAGCAATACACGGATCACCCGCGCGTCGCGGTGATACATTTCGGCCGCGCGTCTAACGTCTATCTGGTCGTCGGCAAAGGTGGCGGCGGAGACGGCGGTGGTGTCAGCCAAATGATCGAACTCGCTGGCGGACAAATGGCGGTTGAGAATAAGGGTATGCAGCGGATGGAGTCGCCTGAGATAATCGCGCAGGCGAACCCCGACGTCATCCTCCTGACTGACTATGGTTATGATCGTCTCGGCGGTGCAACCGATCAGATCAAGGCGTTGCCGGGTGTGGCGACGTCAAATGCCGCCCGTAACAATCACATCTACCGAATCGAAGAGAACGTGCTAAATTATTTTGGTCCACGTTCGGGTGAGAACATCGCGAAAGTAGCCGCAATCATTCATCAAAAGTGACGACCCAAAACGGCAGCCGGCGCACACTACTCTTATTGTTAGCTTGTCTGACGCTGCTAGTACTAGTCGCTTCGTTGCGCTACGGAGCTATAGATTTTTCTTTCGCTGACATCATCAAGGCACTCGGATCTTTGATCCCCGGACATCCTGAGCCAACTCTCGACCAGCGGATCTTCCTTGAATTGCGTTTCTCTCGCGCGATTCTCTGCCTGTTAGTCGGCGCCAGCCTGGGTGTCGGCGGTACACTCATGCAGGCGCTCTTCCGCAATCCCATTGTTGAACCTGGACTCGTCGGCACTTCGAGTGGCGCCGCCTTCGGCTCCGCTTTTTTCTTTGTCCTGGGCGGCGCGTTTCACTTCGGCACGAGTCTCTGGAGCCTACCGATTGCCGCCTGCCTTGGTGGCATTGTTTCCACTTACCTCGTCTTTCTCCTGGCCCGGTCGCGCGAGGACGGCCGCAGTTCGATTGTCATGCTGTTGCTGACTGGCCTGGCAGTGAACGCGCTGTTTATGAGTGCTATCGGATTCTTATCGTACATGGCGCGTGATCCCCAGGCGCGCTCGATCACTTTTTGGAGCCTGGGTACCTTGTCAGGCGCCAGTTGGAAAGCAGTGCAGATCGTGGCGATTTCAACCATCGTCGGATCAGTCATTTCGCTGCGCTATGCGAAACAACTCAATGCCTTGATGATCGGTGAAGAAGAAGCGACTTACCTTGGAGTGAATGTCAATCGGCTTAAGTGGATCATCCTATCAGTCAACGTTGTCATTGTGGCTGTTGCGACCGCCTTTACTGGTGTCATCAGTTTTGTCGGCCTTGTTGTGCCGCACATTCTGCGCATGAGTGGCGGGGCAGACAATCGTTTCCTGATTATCGGCAGCGCCTTAACAGGTGCGACGCTTCTTACCCTGGCTGATCTGATCGCCAGACTTTGTGTGCGACCGGCGGAGTTGCCTATTGGTATTGTCACTTCGGCGGTTGGTGTGCCGGTATTTATTTTCTTACTGCGCCGGCGGCAGTACGTTTTCTGATTCTCACGATGCTTACAGCACGCAACATCACCTTTCGAGTTGGTCCCAAGTCGCTCATCTCGGATATTTCCGTGTCGTTTGCACCCGGCAAACTGCACCTGATCATTGGACCAAACGGAGCAGGCAAGTCAACGCTTATCAAGGTGCTCGCCCGTTTGTTGCGACCGCAAATCGGTGATGTCGAGTACGAGGCAGTAGACGTAAGCAAAACGAGCGAGGCTAAGCTCGCGAAGTGCCGCGCGGTACTTTCGCAGGCTATCGAGGTCGCTTTTCCCCTGACCGTACGTGAAGTTGTGATGATGGGCCGGTATCCACACTTCGGCGGTCGGCCTGGGCCCACTGACGAGCGGATCGTCGATGAAGTAATGCAACACTTCGACGTGACGGAATTTAGCCAACGTGACTATCAGACCCTCAGCGGCGGCGAGCGCCAGCGAGTCAACTTTGCCCGGGTACTTTCCCAGTTGTGGCCCGACGGTTCGACTACTGCGTCATCAGGTAGGTACCTATTTCTTGATGAGCCACTCACCTTTCTCGACATTCGCCACCAGATCGATTTTCTGCGAAAGATACGAACGTTCACTGACTCGCCTGATGTCGTAACCGTGGGTGTGGTACACGATCTCAATCTCGCCGCTCGGTTTGCCGACCAGATTGTGTTGCTGAATCATGGGGGCGTGGTCGCCAATGGCCCGGCCGCCGAAGTACTCACTGCCGAACGAATTCAAGCTGTTTTCGAAGTCACACCAACCTTCA
>Ga0126377_10001377_pt1 | contig 15934 bp, 12 predicted proteins | sample PanSoiMetPlot_22_FD_92647 | JGI IMG/M metagenome (GOLD analysis project Ga0126377, IMG submission 92647) | Tropical forest soil microbial communities from Panama - MetaG Plot_22 | ecosystem: Environmental > Terrestrial > Soil > Tropical forest > Bulk soil | place: Panama | collected 2016-02-17
CGGCGAGCAGCGAAATGAGATCGTATTTCTGCGTGAACTCGTTCATCAGCTTCACGCCGTCGCCGTCGTAGAACCAGGCGTTCTGCTGGCGCGAATTGAGGCCGAATGGCACCGCGCAGAACAGCGCGAAGGTCGGATCCTTGCCGATATAGTAGTAGGTCGCCGTGTGGCAGCACTCGACGGTGCCGTTGCTCACTGCGTCCATCGCCTGCAGGCCGGGCACGATCTCGCCGGCCGCAAACACCTGGACCTGGAATTTGCCGTCGGTCGCTTCCGAGCAGTATTTCGCGAAGGTCTCGGCGGCGCCGTAGAGCGTGTCGAGCGACTTCGGGAAGCTCGAGGTGAGGCGCCATTTCACGGTCGGCGCCGACTGGGCGATTGCAGGCTTGGCGATGGCGGCGGCAGCGACGCCGGCCGTGGCCGCCTGAATGAATTGACGACGTTTCATATTTGTCTCTCCCTCTGTGACCCGCCGAGGTCGTCCGGCCGGTCGTTTCCGCGCCCCGCCCCCGTCTGCTCGGCCGCGGATTTGCGCCACCATGCCCGTGCCGGGTGGCAAAATCCAGGGGGACACTGGGCCATTCCGTGCGACCTGAACGCGCAAACACGGGAGAGTCCGGGCGCCTGGCGCCGCTTTTCCTGCGGCGGGCGAGCCGTATAGGCTCTGACGCAGATGGGCCAACCAAAAATAAACCCTGCCGCAAAGGAAACCATGCGCGCGCGTCCGGCTCTGCGCCGCTACATCACCGAAGGACGATGGCATGACCAGCGAGCGAACCCCTCCGGCCGCCGATGCGGCGCAAGGCGCGGAATCGACCGACGGCCTCGACCGGCGCGCGCTGCTCGCCGGCGCCGGCAGCGCCGTGATGGCCGGGCTCGGTGCTCCGACTGCCGCAGCGGCACAGCCCGCGCCCGCAGCGCCTGGCCGCTATCGGCGCATCGACGCGCACACGCATTTTTCCTCCCTCAAGGTCCTCGACGCACTCGAGAAGGAGGACGGCAAGCCGTTCGTGCTCGGCCGCATGTATCGGTCGAAGCCGGCGCTGACCGATCCCAAGGCGCGGCTCGCGATCCTCGATCGCAACGAGATCGACGTCCACGTGCTGGTTCCGGTGCCGTGGCTCGAGGCCTTCCCGCGCGTCGCGCAGGACCGCGCGCTGGCTCCGCGGTTCGCGCGCATGATGAACGACGAGATCGCGGCGGTGGTGGCGGGCGCGCCGACGCGCTTCAGGGGCGTCGCGCTTCTCGCCTCGGTCGATCCCGACGCGATGGTGGCGGAGCTGCATCGCGCCGTGAAGGAGCTCGGCTTCGTCGGCGCCTATGTGCCGGTCGGCCCGACCGCCAAGCGCATGGATCACCCCGACTTCGAGGCGCTCTACCGGGCGATCGTCGAGCTCGACGTGATGCTGTGGCTGCATCCGTCGCGGCCGCCGATTGCGGACTACGCGGACGAGAAGACGTCGCTTTATCAAGTCTGGCAGCAGATGGGCTGGCCCTACGACACGACATCGGCGATGTACCGCATCGTCTTTTCCGGCGTGTTCGAGCGCTATCCCGGGATCCGCATCATCACGCATCATCACGGTGGCTTCGTCCCCTACTATGTGGGCGGCATGCTGGGGAGCTGGGCGGCCAGCGAAGAGGAGGGCCGGCCGGTGTCGGACAAGATCGCGCGGCCCTACATCGATCACTTCAAGAAGTTCTATTGCGACACCGCGTGCAAGGATTTCGTCCCCAAGGTGCTCGACCTCGCGCTCGACTTCTTCGGTCCCGAGCGCATGCTGTTCGCCTCCGACACACCGTTCGGCGCCGGCGACGGCGAGCGCTTCACGTCGGGCGCGCTGCGCTCGATCGAGGCGATGCGGATCGCACCCGACACGCGTGCCACGATCCTGTGCGGCAACGCGCAGCGGATCCTGCGCATCGCCTGAGGCGCCGCCCGCACGCGATGCCACGGCCGATCGATACCTAGAGGTAAGTCGCCATGGGGGCGGTGGTCCGCCGGTATTGCGCCGCGCAGGCGGCCCCGCCTTTGCTTGACACAACCGTCAGTTACGTTTCGACTTCAGCCCGCGATTCCAGGGTGTCGTGGGACCACGGAAATCCTGCCGGGTGCCGCGACGACGCGGGAGGCCAGCATGGCGCGCATTCTCGTCGTCGACGACGACGTCAAGGTCCGCCGCACCGTGCGTGCCCTTTTGGAGCGAGCCGGGCATGCAGTGGTGCTCGCCGAGCGCGGCCACGACGGCGCGGCCGCAATCGAGGCGTTCGCGTTCGACCTCGCGATCGTCGACATCTTCATGCCGGGCATGAACGGCCTCGAGACCATCAGGGCTTTCCGCCAGAGCGCGCCGACGCTGCCGATCATCGTGATCTCCGGCTATGTCTTCCGCGACGCTCGCGGACCGGCGCCGGATTTCTTCCGCATGGCGGTGGATCTCGGCGCGGCCGCCTGCCTGCGCAAGCCGGTGAAGCCGACTGCGCTGTTGCGCGCCGTTGAGGAATGCAGCCGCGCGGCCCGCCGGGTCGCGTGATCGGCCCCGTCGCCTCACGCCTCGATGACGATCTTTGGCGCCGCGCGGGTGGCGGTGCCGAGCCGGTCGCGCACCCTGGCGGCGATGGCGCGAAAGGCCTGGGCGTGCGGACCGTCCGGATCGGTCGCAACCACCGGCCGTCCGGAGTCGGAGGTCTCGCGGATGTCCATGTGCAACGGCACCGCGCCAAGGAACGGCACGCCCTGGCGCTCGGCCTCGTGCTGGGCGCCGCCGTGACCGAAAATCTCGGAGCGCTCGCCGCATTTCGGGCAGACGAAGTAGCTCATGTTCTCGACCAGGCCGAGCACCGGCACGTTGACGCGATTGAACATCGCGATGCCGCGCCGCGCATCGATCAAAGCGAGATCCTGCGGCGTCGAGACGATGATGGCGCCCTTGAGCGGCACCTGCTGCGCCATGGTGAGCTGGGCATCGCCGGTGCCGGGCGGCATGTCGACCACCATGACGTCGAGCGTGCCCCATTCGACCTCGCGCAGCATCTGGGTGAGCGCCGATATCACCATCGGCCCGCGCCAGATCATTGGCGTCTCCTCCTCGACCAGGAAGCCGATCGACATCACCTTGAGCCCGTAGCCGTCCATCGGCTCGAGCTTGTTGCCGCCGAGCATCCGCGGCCTGCCGCGGATCGCCAGCAGTTTCGGCACCGAAGGACCGTAGATGTCGGCGTCGAGCATGCCGACCGTGAGGCCGAGGTCGCGCAAGCCGAGCGCGAGATTGACCGCAGTGGTCGACTTGCCGACGCCGCCCTTGCCGGAGGCGACCGCGATGATCGCGCCGACGCCGGGCACCGCCGGCTGACGCTCGCCCGCATGCGCGGCGGGCCGCCCGCGTCCAGCATGCGGCGACGGCGGCACCGCGGCGCCGCCTGGGGCGCCCGCCCCGGCGCGTGCGCCGCCGCTGCGCTCACCCGTCAACGCCGCCATCGCCGAGACGACGCCCGGAACGGCGCGGACCGCGGCCTCGGCGGCCTTGCGCACCGCTTCCCAGCGCTGCACCACGGCGGCATCGACCGTGATCGAGAAGAACACCTTGCCGTCGCTGACGACGATGTCGGAGAGCTTGCCGGTCTTCGGCAGCGGCGTTCCGTCCGGGCTCGCCACCGCCTCGAGCGCCGCCAGCACCGCATCCTTGGTGACAGCCATTGCAACTCCTCCATTGCCGAAGCGGCAGGTTTTCCACGGCCGGACGGCCCTTCGCCCCAACATAGGCAGGCCGCCCGCGTGGTCAACGCCGGGTTGACGGCCACCCGTATCCCGTCGCAATGAGCGATAGGACATTTGCGGGCCCGGCGGCCCGCCAAGGAGGACAGGGATGGCGAAGGTCGCGTTTCTCGGGCTCGGCGTGATGGGTTATCCGATGGCTGGACACCTCAAGACCAAGGGAGGCCATGACGTCACCGTCTACAATCGCACTGGCGCCAAGGCCGACAAGTGGGTCGCCCAGCACGGCGGCAAGAGCGCCAGGACGCCGAAGGAAGCAGCCGCCGGGCAGGACTTCGTCATGGCCTGCGTCGGCAATGACGCCGACCTGCGCGAGGTCATGCTCGGGGCGAACGGCGCATTCGACGGAATGACGAAGGGGGCCGTCCTGGTCGACCACACCACGGCGTCCGCCGAGATCGCGCGCGAGCTTCATGCCGAGGCGAAGAAGCGCGGCTTCGATTTCGTCGATGCGCCGGTGTCGGGCGGCCAGGCCGGCGCAGAGAACGGCGTGCTCACCGTGATGTGCGGCGGCGACGCCGAGCCGTTCGCCCGCGCCGAGAAGGTGATCGCCGCCTATGCGCGCGCCTGCAACCTCATGGGCGAGCCTGGCTCAGGCCAGCTCGCCAAGATGGTCAACCAGATCTGCATCGCCGGCCTCGTGCAGGGTCTCGCCGAGGGCCTGCATTTCGCCAAGAAATCCGGCCTCGACGTCGAGAAACTGATCGCGACCATCTCGAAGGGCGCGGCGCAATCGTGGCAGATGGAGAACCGCTACAAGACCATGGCGGCCGGCAAGTTCGACTTCGGCTTCGCGGTCGACTGGATGCGCAAGGATCTCGGCATCTGTCTCGCCGAGGCGCGCCGCAACGGCGCAAACCTGCCGGCCACGGCGCTCATCGACCAGTTCTATTCGGAAGTGCAGAAGATGGGCGGCAAGCGGTGGGACACTTCGAGCCTGATCGCGCGGCTGGAGCGCTGACTCATAAATCCAGAGTGCATCCCGTGAATCCCGAGCGCATCCCGCAGGAACGGGATGCGCTCCAGCGTCACGCCAGCCGCCGCCGCAGCCGGTGCACCGACATCTCGAAGCCGAGCGCAGCATAGAAGGCGATCGCCCCGACATTGAAATCATGGACCACGATCTCGACGTCGTCGACGCGGCGCTGCCGCGCCCATTCGATACATGCGGCGACCAACCGGCGGCCGATCCCCTGCCGCTGATAGCCGCGGCGCACCACGATGTTGTCGATCTCGACGATCTTGCGGGTCACCAGCAATGGATGTGAGACCGGATCGCGCAACAGCGCGACCGCGACGCCCACCAGGCCACTGCCGCCCTCTGCGACCACGATGGTTCCCCCCTCGCCGGCCATGAGACAAGCCATGTCGTCGCGCGAGCGCGCATCGCCGGCGGGCTTGCGAAAAATATCCGGCCGCGCATTGCGATGAAGCTCGTCAAGCTCGTCGAACAGATCGCAGAGCTGCGCGTGGTCGCCTTCGACGGCCGGACGAATGACGGGGGTCACGGCGCGCACACCGCTTCAGCCCTCATGGTCGACAGCTCGTATATACCGATTCATCCCGATCGCCCGTTCGCACAAAAGCGAACGGCGGGCCGATCTTCACCTCCGGGCGCAATCCTTGCCGCTGCACCTCACGGCGGCCGCCGCCCGCGGCGGCGGGACCGGGCGGATCTGCGCGTTGAGCGGACGCACCGCGCCTGGCGGCGGCCCGGCCGGCCGGAACTGCGGTGCGACATGGACGGCGCCCGGCTGACCGCCAGGAACCACCGGGCGCACCTGCGGACCCGCATTGGCGACACCGGGCTGGCTGCCGGGGATCGGTTGGTGGAAGCGCGGCCCGACAACGGCGACACCCGGTTGACCGCCGGGGACCACCGGGCGGAGCTGCGGACCCGCATTGGCGACACCGGGCTGGCTGCCAGGAATCGGCTGGTGGAAGCGCGGCCCGACAGCGGCGGCACCCGGTTGACCGCCGGGGCCGCCCGGCCGGAATTGCGGGCCGCCCGGCGCGGCCGTCACCCCGTTGCCGTTCAAACGACCAGGCGCCAGGGACGGATTGGTGCTGGCGGGAAGCCGTTGCGCCGGCACGAATGGCCCGGTGCGCGGATTGAAGTTTCCCGGCCGTGACAGCACGACCGGCAACGCGACCGCCACGCCGGGCGCGCGCCGCATCTGGATCAGCGGCAGCGCGATGCGCGAGACTGGCGGCGCCACCACCATGCGCGGGGCGATCACGGTGTCGATGGGGCGCAGGCGCGGTCGCAGCCTGAGCCGCGTCGCCTCGTCCGCATAGATGCCGCCGGGATAGCGTGCCAGATAGGCCTCGTAGGCGACGGGCGTGTTGACCACCGCGGCGTAGCGCCAGGCGATCGCGTCGACCCGCAGCGCGAGCGCGGTGCGGACCCACACGGCGCGCGGATCGTTGGGATAGATCAGCAGAAACTGCTCGTAGGCCGGGACCGAATCCTCATCGAGGGCGAAATCGTAGGCGTCGTCCGGCGGCAGCGTCGCCATGTCGGCGACCGCGATGGGCGGCGGCGGCGCGGGCGTCGCATAGCCGGGCGGGCCTCCGGCCGCGGCCGCAATCTGTCCCGGCGGCGCGGTGGGCACGGGCTGCGCGGCGAGCGGCGGCTCGATCGCGGGCTGCGACGAAGGCGGTGGTGCGGGCGGTGCCGAAGGCGGCGTCGACGGCTCAACTGCGGCGGTCTGCTGTGGCGTATCCGGGAGTTGCGCCGGCTGCCGCGTTGCCGACGGCACGGCGGGCGTCGCGGACGCCACGACCGGCGCCGGCGCGGCCTCGTCGGCCGGAAGGAACCAGAAGTCGCTGGTGAGCGATGAGCTTTCCCACGGCGTCTGCTGGCCCTTGGTCGCGTCGTGCACCTTGCGCCGCACCTGCTTGAACACCTGCTCGATCTGCAGGCGCGGCTCCTTCGAGACTTCCAGGAACGCCGTGGTGTAGGGACTGTTGGCGCCGGCGCCGTCGGTCGCCTCGGTGCCGGGCGCGGTCGAATAGGCGACGATCGAGCCGGTCGGCGCATCGACGATCGCGAGCCCGCGCGCCTGCTTGCCAGTCGCGAACGGATTGTTGCGGCAGGCGTCGAGGATGACGATCCGCATCTTGCTCGGGACCGAGGAAAGCGCGTTCATCAGGTCGGCGAGCCGCACCGCCTCGATCGGAATGTCGGCCTCGCGCTGGATGCGCGCGTCGACCGGGATGAGGAAGTTCTCGCCGTCGACCTGCACGCCGTGACCCGCATAGAAGACGAGCGCGATCGTGTCCGGGCCCTTGGTGGAGACCTTGGCGGCGAAGTCGCGGATCGCGCGCCGCATGTCGGACTGGCCGAGATCGGGCGCCTGGGTCACGTCGAAGGCCGCTTCCCTGAGGTCGTTGGCGATCGCCTCGGCGTCATGCACCGGATTGGGCAGCGCCGTGACCGACTTGTAGTTCGAGTTGCCGATGACGAGCGCGAGCCGGGTCTCGGCGCGCGCCGACGCGCAGGCAAGCAACGCTGTCCACGCGAGAACGACCGCAATCCGCCAAACACCGACCATGACACACCCTCGCACGGGATTACGCCGGGCCTCGCCGTCCGCCGCGGGCGCGGCGGCCGGCACTCGTTCTTCTTGCAACGGCCTCTTCTCGACTCGCACGAGCCGCCGAGGCGGAGCGCTAACGTTCTGATCGATTCAGGTTCGAATCGATCAGACCCCAGAAAGTCGTTTGCTTGCGCGTGATCTTGTCCGAAAAGTCAGCGACAAACCTGCCTTCCGTTCTCGACCACGCATCTCCTTGCTGCCGACGGGGCCGGCCGCGCCACCGCGGCTGCCGGCGGCGGCGGGCGATGGACCATCGGCGGTGGAGGCGGCGGACGGTTCACCACGACGGGCGGCGGCGGCGGACGGTTCACGATCGGTGGCGGCGCACGATTGACCACCGCCGGCGGAGGCGGCGGGTGGCTCACCACCGGCGGCGGCGGGTGATTGATGACAGCCGCCGGCGGCGTGCGGTTGACGACCGCGCCCGGCGGAGGTCCGGCGGGATGTTCGCCCGGCCGGCGATACTGCGGTCCCGGACCCACATTGGGCGCGACGTTCGGCGCCACCCCGGGCGCGACCGTTGCAGTCGGCGCACCGGGCGGACGGAATGCGCCCGGCGCACGCGGGCCCGCGGGTCCGCCGCCAGGCCCAATGGCGGCGCCCGGCGGGCCGGTGCGGACCGCTCCGGTGGCGGGCGCAACCGAGAATCGCTGGCCAGGCGTCACCTTCGCGATGACCGGCAGGCCCACGGGCGCGGGCAGGATGCGCGCCCCGGCCTGCCGGGGCGGCGGCGGAGCAAGCCGCGCGAAATACACCGGCTGCCGATGGATCAGGATCGCGGGCGGCGGCACGAAAAGACGGGGCCCGCCATAGAAGTGGACGAATGCGACCGGCTCGAGCCGCAAGGGCGGCGGCACGCCGACGAACTCGACCGCGACGAATCCGGGCGGCGGGGCAAGCGGCGCCGACAGCCGGTACAGCCGGCGCCCGGCGTCGGCCGCATAGATGCCGCTCGGGTAGCGCTGCATGTAGGTCCAGTAGGACTGCGGGGTGTTGATGTCGACGGCGCGCATCCAGCAGAGCGCCTCGCGCCGCGCGCGAATGATCGCCCAGATCTGCGGCGCGTAAGGCGAGTTGGGATAGGTCTCGACATACTCCGCGTAGAGCGGCAGCTGATCGCGCTCGATGGCGTAGGCATAACCCTCCTCGGGTCCGAAATCCGGCATCGGACGCGCCTGGCGCAGCGGCACCGGCGCCGCCGCACCGGTCGTGGCCGGTCCCGCATCGGCCGGAACCAGCACGACCTGCTGGCTGAGCGCCGACACGTTCCACGGCAATTGCCGCCCCTCGGTCAGTTGCGCGACCCGTTCGCGGATGCGGACAAAGTCATCGGCGAGGTCGGCGCCGGGGCTGCGCACCATCTCGGCGATCGCGGTCGCGTAGGGTCCGTAGGGGCCGGCGCCGTCCTCGAACTGCTGGCCGGGCTCGGTCGAGTAGGCGACCAGCATGTTGGGGGGCGCCTCGAGCGCCGACAGCCCGGGGGCGAGCCCCGCATTGGCAATGCCGAACGGCAGTTTGCGCGCCGCGTCGATGGCGACGACCTTGGCGCGCGCCGGCACGCCGTCGAGCGCACGCAAGAGGTCGGATAGGCGCACGGTGTCGAGCGGGATCTCGTTCTCGCGCTCGAGTCGCGCGTCGACAGCCGCGAGATAGTTGTCGCCTTCGTACGCGAAGCCGTAGCCCGAGACATAGACGAAGGCGACCGCGTCGGGGCCGGCCGCCTCGACCTTGCCGACGAAATCGCGGATCGTCCGGACCATGTCGGCCTGGCTGAGGTCGGCGCCATCGACGATGTCGAAGCCGATCGAGCGCAGCGCCTCGGCCACGAGGCCGGCGTCATTGAGGGCGTTCTGCAGCGAGCCGCTCGCATAGGCGGCGTTGCCGATCACCAGCGCGACGCGCGGCTCGGGCGTTTGCGCGCCGGCGGGAGGCCCCGCGATCAGCAGCCAGAACGCGGCGGACACCAAGACAGCAATGTGACGGAGCATCGTGCTACCCAAGATTCGGCCGGGACCGAGTATATCGGCCTCTGTCGGCTGAAGTCGCGGCCGAGTATGGCGGCCTTCCCCACGCGGACGATTACTTGGCACATTTTGGAGCGATTTTGCGGCGTAAATTATGCCGAAACCGGGTCGGCGAGGAATTATTACCGCTGCGTTGCAACACCGGGTCGCGCCGAGACCTCGCGATGCCAGCGCTGCACCTGCGCACAGCTGTCCGGCACCGCAAGCTTCGCGGGCTTCATGAAGTCGACGGCAACGAGAGCCGTGATGTCGGCGACCGAAAAGCGTGCACCCGCCACATAGGGCCGCTGCCCGAGTTCGGCGTCGAGGAAAGCGAGAAAATCCATCACCCGTGGCTTGTTGGCCTCGCCCCATGCGGCGACCTGCGGCACCTCGAGCGGCGCCATGGCGGGATGCAGGTGGCGAAAGACGCTCGAGACAACTCCAAGCAGATGGAACTCGACGCGCCGCTGCCACATCTCGATGAGCGCCTGCTCGAGCGCGCCCTCGCCGAACAGGGGTGGCGCCGGATGCAGCGCCTCGATGTAACGGCAGATCGCGATCGACTCGGCGATCACGGTACCGTCGTCGAGCACGAGCGCCGGCAGGCGCTGCATCGGATTGATGGCGCGGAACGCCGCCGTCTTGTGCACCTGGGCGCCGAGATCGACCGCCTGTACCGGCAGGCTCACGCCCTTCTCGGCAAGAAAAATGCGGACGCGGCGCGGGTTGGGGGCGCGTCCTGCGTCGATGTAGAGCTTCATGATCGTCCTCCCCCCGCGCCTCGCCGTCCTCGTGCCAGGAACCCGAAGGGTTCAAAAGCGCCACTGGAATCATGGAGTTGCCAGTGGTCCTTTCCGTTCCGAGGCACGCTTAGAGGTCGCTGCTTTGCGAACTCGGAAGCGCGACACTAGCGGCACGACGCACGCCCAACGATAGAGCATGTCCGGGGGGCACAAAATCGGCCCCATGCTCTGCCTCCGCGGATCGGCACATGTCGTTGTCAGCACACTGGAATCCCGGGCAGGCCAGGAGGCCCGCCGGGGCACCGACCGCGCCCGCCGTCCACGGGTACGATTTCGCTAAGATTTCGTTAACCCTTGTCTGCAACCGATACCAGCGAGTCCTTTTAAGTGCGCCTTTAAGGAGTTTGCGCGAGGTTCATCCCTCCAATCGCTTCCTTGGGGGCGCTTCCAGTCCGGCGGACGGGGGCTCGTGCTGCCGGAAAGCGTATGCATCGCGGGTACGGTCTTGTCTGTCAGCGCGACCCTGTCGCCGTCAGGAGGCGAGCACGAGGACGGCTCCGGCGCGCGCCGCCGCAAGGCCGTGCAGCGGGTGCGCGAGGCGCGCGACCGGCTGACCTCGACCAGTGGCACGCGCCCGGCATTCGATGCCGAACTGCTGCGGGTGTTCGCGCAGAACCGGCTGTCCGGCTCGCTCGTCATCCTGATGCTGGTCGTTTCGATCGGCATTCTGTCGAGCGTGTGGACCGGCCCGTTCGTGGCGGGCGCATGGACGGCGGCGGTCCTGCTGATCCATCTCGTCATCGTCTTTGCCTGCCGCCGCTTCCTCGCCGAGTCGCCCACGCCGGCGCAGATCCGCATGTGGCGCCTGCGGTTCGTCCTGCTCGATCTCCTTTTCGGCCTCGCCTGGATGTTCAACCTGATCCAGCCGGTCGGCCCGAACGAGAGCTCGGGCACGTTCAATCTGTTCGTGCTGCTGCTGCTGGTCGCGGTGTCGAGCATGCTCAACTCGAGCCTGCCGATCGCGGCGCTGGCGCTGAGCGCGCCGGTCTCGATCGCGGTCGCGCTCACCTTCCTGCTCGCCGGCACCATCCACGGCTACATCCTCGCCGGCATGGCGGTGTCGGCGCAGTGCTATTTCGCCCTTCTCGCCTACCGGCTGTATTCGTCGACGCTCGCGACGCTGGAGGCGCGCGCCGAAAAGGACGCGCTGATCGGCGAGCTCGAGCAGGCGCGCATGAAGTCGGACGACGCGCGCCAGCGCGCCGAGGCGGCCAACATCGCCAAGTCGCGCTTCCTCGCGCAGATGAGCCACGAGCTGCGCACGCCGCTCAACGCCATCCTGGGATTCTCCGAGGTGATGAAGAACGAGATTTTCGGCGGACACGGGGTGCTGGTCTACAAGGACTATTCCAGCGACATCCACAGCTCCGGCGTCCACCTGCTCGGGCTGATCAACGAGATCCTCGACCTCTCACGCATCGAGGCGGGGCGCTACGAGCTCAACGAGGAGGCCGTCGCGCTCCCCGCGACGGTCGAGGAATGTCATCACCTGCTCAAGCTGCGCGCCAAGAACCGCGGCATCACGATCAACGAGTCGTTCGAGAGCGAGATGCCGAAGCTGTGGGCGGACGAGCGCGCAGTGCGGCAGGTCTGCCTCAATCTCCTGTCGAACGCGATCAAGTTCACGCCGCAGGGCGGCGAGGTCTGGCTCAAGGTCGGCTGGACCGCGTCGGGCGGACAGTATCTCAGCGTGCGCGACACCGGCCCGGGCATTCCCGAGGAGGAGATCCCGATCGTGCTCGATTCCTTCGGCCAGGGCTCCAATGCGATCAAATCGGCCGAACAGGGCGCCGGACTGGGCCTGCCGATCGTCAAGCATCTGGTTGACCTGCATGGCGGAAGCTTCGCGCTGCGATCAAAGCTGCGCGAAGGCACCGAGGTCATCGTCACCTTCCCGCCCGAGCGCGTGATGTCGGTGCTCGAGCCGATGTCCGAGCAGGCGCCAAGGGCGCCCGAGGCCGACGGCCTGAACCTGTCGGCGGAAGTTCGGGCGGAGCTGCGCCGCCGGCCGATGTTCCGGATCGGCGACTGAACATGCGGATTTGCTTTCCTCGTCGCAGCGCCTATCTTCCGGACGATTCTCCAGTCGGCGCCGCCCGGTGATCGAAACGCCCTGCACCCGAGTCTGCACGCTCGACCCCGCAACGGGCCTTTGCCTCGGTTGCGGGCGCAGCGTCGCCGAGATCGCACGCTGGACGCAGATGTCCGATGCCGAGCGCACGCGGCTCATGTCCGAGCTCGACCGGCGCCGGCAAACGCAGCCGCCCTCCGTCAACTAAGCGAGAGCACCTTCCCGTGTCGCGCCTGCTTCCCTGGATTGCGGTTGCGCTGGCGGTGGCAGTGATGGCGCTGCTTGGGCGCCAGAGCGCGGGCCTGACCGGGGAGCTCTCGACCGACGAGTTCGCTTCGCTCGCCTTGAAGGTCGGGTTCATCGTACTGGTCGGCGGCGCCGTGGTGGCGCTCTTCCGCCAGAAGATCACCGAGGCGCTGGCGTCCGCCCTGCTCTGGATCATGTTCGCGCTGGCGCTGGTGCTCGGCTACAGCTACCGGTTCGAGCTCTCAGGCGTGGCCGATCGCATCATGGTGGAGCTCGTGCCCGGTCGTGCGTCCTCGCATGGGCGCACGGTCGAAATCGCGCGCGCCAACACCGGCGACTTCCGCATCGGCACCGAGGTCAACGGTGCCCGCGTCGCCATGGTGCTCGACACCGGCGCAAGCTCGGTCGTGCTCACCCACGACGCCGCCATGGCGGCCGGCCTGCCGCTCGAGTTCGTCAAGTATTCGGTGAATGTCGAGACCGCCAACGGGCACACGCTGGCGGCGCCCGTCACGCTCGCGCGTATTGCGGTCGGCGCCATCGTCGAGCACGACGTGCCGGCCTTGATCGCCCAGCCCGGACAATTGCGGCTCAGCCTGCTCGGCATGAGCTTTCTCAACCGCCTGCAGAGCTGGGAGGTGCGCGGCTCGCGCGTGATGATGCGCGGCTATCCGTAGGCCGCAAATCGCAAGGCACAAAATAGCAGAGGGCACAAAATAAGAGGGGCGGCCGCGGCCGCCACTCTGTCTTTAATCTATGTCCTCCGCTCGCCGAAAGGACCTCAGAACCGGTAGCTTATGCCGATCTGGCCCTGGTCCTGGGTCACGTGCCGATTGAGGTTGGTGGTCGGAAAGAGCGCGACCGACGATTTGTCGACGAAGTGTCCGAAATCGGAATGACGGTATTCGCCGCGGATCGACCAGTTGTCGGTGAACGCATAGGCGAGCCCGGCGCCGGCCGTCCAGCCGACCTCCGTGCTCTCGATGCTGGCGATGCCGCCGACCGGAAGCGTATTGTAGGTGTTCGTGATGTCGGCGATGGCGACGCCGCCGGTGCCGTACAGCAGCAGCCGATCGAACGCGATGCCCACCCGTCCACGCACCGATCCCTGCACCCCGAGCTGGGTCTGCGACGTGCCGCAGAACAGCGGGCAGATGCCGACAAAGACCGTCTTATCCATGCTGGTGCCGTCGATGGTGCCTTCGACGCCGAGCACCCACTGACCGACCTGGTAGTTGTAGCCGATATGACCGCCGCCGATCACCCCGCGCGGATCGACCGTGAACGGAATGAAGATGCCGAACACCGGGTTGTCGATATTGGCGTCGTCATGCGCAGCCGCATAGCCGACCTGTGCGCCGATGTAGAAACCGGTCCAGCTGAACGGCGGCGGCGGCGGCAACGGACGCGCCTTGACGGGCAGATCTGCCGCCAAGCCAACACTGGTGAATGCAATGAGGCCTGCACCCGCAAAAACAATGCGACGTAACATGGAAATCCCCTTGCTACTTTGATCTGAGGCTGCGCCTCATTGCACGTAAAACTACGCGCCTACCGGGGGATGGCAACCTGCCGCCTGTGACAAATCTGGTACGAATTTAACTTTTCTACCACCTGCGATATTTTTACAACAGCTTGGGGTTGTGCCAACGGGACCAAGATCCGGCTACCCGATCAGGCTCACGACGAAGCGTGCGCACACCACCAGAAGGAAGATCGCGAACGCGACCTCGAGGCGGCGGCGCGGCAGCGCATGGGCGAGGCGCGCCCCATAGGGCGAGACCAGGGTCGACACCGGCGCCATCACGGCGATGCCGATGAGCGAGACGAAGCCGAGCGAGAGCGGCGGCATCATCGCCTGGCGCGGCAGGCCCGCAATGACGTAGCCGAGCGTTCCGGCGATCGAGAGCGGCACGCCGAGCGCCGCCGAGGTCGCGACCGCCTGGTGAATGGAGCGGCCGTACAGGGTCTGGATCATGTTGGAGACCGACCCGCCGCTCACCCCCATCAGCGCCGACGCGAGGCCGACCAGAACGCCGAAGACCGACATTGCGGGCTGGCCGGGAAAATCATCGCCGAGACGCCAGCTGTCGCGCCCGAACAGCAACTTGAGCGCGATCACGGCCGCGATCACCACGAAGGCCAGGCGAAAGACCGTCGGCGGCGCGAACGCCGCCGCCACGGCGCCGATCGCGGTGCCGGCGAGCGCCGGCACGACCCACAGCCGCACCACGCGGTCATCCACCGCGCCCTTGGCGCGGTGCGCGAGATACGAGCGGATGTTGGTCGGCACGATGATGGCGAGCGAGGTACCGACGCAGAGCTGCATGCGCACGTCGTCCGCGACCCCGAGCACGCGGAAGACGTCGTAGAGCACCGGAACGATGACGGCGCCGCCGCCGATGCCAAAGAGGCCGGCCAGGATTCCGCTCACCACGCCGGCGCCGAGGATGCCGGCGGCCAGCAGTATGACCTCGCCGAACGGCACGCCGAAGAGCGTTGTGGTGTCCATGCCGGCCGATCCGCTCAGGCGGCCGCGGTGCACGCCGCCTCCTCGCGCACCAGCGCGAGCGCGGCAAGGAACGTTTCGGCGTCGGCGCCCGGCTTGATGCCTGCGGTGGCAAGGTGGCGGCGGAACGCGCGCGCCCCCGGCACCGCGTGAAACAGGCCGACCGCGTGACGCGTGATGGCGTTGAGGCGCACGCCGCGCGCGACCGCGCGCTCGATATAGGGAACGAGCGCGAGCGCGGCCTGCGCCGGCGTCGCAAACGGAGCGTTCTCGCCGAACAGCTCCGGGTCGACCGCGAGCAGCCGCCAGGGGTCCTGGTAGGCGGCCCGGCCCATCATCACGCCGTCGACATGGGCGAGATGCGCGGCCGCCTCGGCGAGCGTCGCGATGCCGCCATTGATGACGATCTCGAGCGCCGGGTTCGCCCGCTTGAGCCGATAGACGCGGTCGTAGTCGAGCGGCGGGATGTTGCGGTTCTCGCGCGGCGACAGCCCGTCGAGCCAGGCCTTGCGCGCGTGCACGATCAGCGCGTCGGCGCCCGCGGCGGCGACGCGGCGCGTGAAGGCATCGAGCGAGGCTTCCGGGTCCTGGTCGTCGATGCCGATGCGGCACTTCACGGTCACCGGAATCGCAACCGCCGCCTTCATGGCGGCGACGCCGTCGGCGACGAGCTCGGGCTCCGCCATCAGGCAGGCGCCGAACCGGCCGTTCTGTACACGGTCGGACGGGCAGCCGACATTGAGGTTGATCTCGTCGTAGCCGAGATCGGCGCAGATCCGCGCCGATTGCGCGAGCGCCGCCGGATCGGAGCCGCCGAGCTGCACCGCGACAGGATGCTCTGCCGGGTCGAAGCCGAGCAGGCGGGCGCGGTCGCCGTGCAGCACCGCGCCGGTGGTGATCATCTCGGTGTACATCCGCGTGC
>Ga0126377_10001378_pt1 | contig 15925 bp, 10 predicted proteins | sample PanSoiMetPlot_22_FD_92647 | JGI IMG/M metagenome (GOLD analysis project Ga0126377, IMG submission 92647) | Tropical forest soil microbial communities from Panama - MetaG Plot_22 | ecosystem: Environmental > Terrestrial > Soil > Tropical forest > Bulk soil | place: Panama | collected 2016-02-17
CGCCTGGTCATTGTGCTTCACTGCCTGGTCTCCGTGGATACGCTGGTGATGCGGGTCGGCATTTTCCGGTGCGCTGGCCGTGCCATCTCGGGGAGACGGCCGGTCGTATGGTCGGCCGGGTCCGGATCCGCAACGAGAACTCCGGCGATGTCACGGCCGTCGGCGGCGGCGTTGGCGGCGACGCGGGCCAATTGTTCCGCTGTCGCCGCACCCGACGAGACACCCAGCGCGGTCGCAGTGGCGCGCATGGTGTCCGCGACCTGGGGGGTCTGGCCATCGACGACGCCGACCACGACGGTCAGCCCGGTGGCCGGCAGCTGGTCGGCATGGTGGTGATCGCTCACGGCGACCCGCAGGTTCCGCGACCGACCCGAAGGCTTCAGCGGTGCGCTGCAGACAGCGCGCAGCATGGCCGTAGCGTTCACATCCTGCTGGGGCCCGATCACGAGCACGGTTGGGATCCCCACGGAAGCGGCGAACACAGCCAGCTGAGGGCCGAGGGCCAGGGCCTTCGGGTCGGAGGAGAGCGAGAGCACCGCGAGCGAGAAAGCGCTGCCCGCCGTGAGGTCGGTACGGTTCACGTCGGTGAGCCCCAGATAGCGCAGGGTCTTGCGCAGGCGCCATGCGTCGACGGCTCCGGGCTCATAATCCTCAAGAAGCCTCACCCAGCCTGCGGCGTCGGATGGATGACGGACGGAGATCGACGCCAGGACCGGGATCCCGATCGAATCCGCGATCTCGTCACGCTCCTTCAGGCGCCGGTCCCTGCGGCCGGTTGCCAGCACGACGATGGCCCCGATGATCAGGCCGAGCAGGGCGCCGATCCCTCCGCCAACGATCAAGCGGATGGACAGCGGCGTTACGGTCGCGTTCAGCGCGGGCTGCAGGATCCGCGCTTGCACGCGAGGGCCCGGCCTGCTGGGGGAGTTGACGTAAGCGACATAGCTGTTGGCGACAGCGTCCGCGGTGCGCTCCGCCTGGTCGGCTGTCTTGCCCTGGGCGCTGATCGAGATGATGTCGGATGTCACGTTCCTGATCTTGATAGCGTTGCGCAGCGTCTGGGGCGGCCCACCCGAGCCAAGCGTGCGCTGTGCGCCTATCAGGACCGGGTCGCTGCTCGCGATCACGACCTGCGTGGCAACGTTGTGTACCGACTGGGGCAGCACAACAAGCGCGCTGCTCGTCTGCATTGCCGGCCGCAGCATGGTGAGCCCAATGCCCGCCGCGAGGCTCAGCGCAACGAAAATGGCGACGACGAACTTGCGCCGCCACAGAAGGTGCAAGGACCTACGCAGATCCAGTGGCTGGTCGCTCATCCGGCCTCCGAGTGGCGTCCCCGCACCGTTCCCACCGGGGAATCGGACGCGGACCATGATACGGCCGATTGGGTAAAGGCAGGTTTTGCCGTTTTGCGGGCATCGAGAAACTCGAGCCGGGTAGCGAGGGGTTCGCCGGGGGCCGAACGGCCCCGGCCGAGCAGTGTGACGGCCGGAACACGCCGTCCCAGGCCGCCCGAGTACCAGCCGAGGATGGGCTCAGTCTCACCCCGATGCAGGCTCCATTGCAGCTCGTCCGGAAGTTCCAGCCGCGCTGCTCCCGGCACGGCCGCGCCGGGCCAGCTCAGGATCGCACTGGTCCCGTCGAGTTCGGCAGCTACGTCGGGGCCGAGGTGGAAGGCAACCCGGACATCGTGACTGCTGTCGATCTCATCGACGATATCGATGGTGCGCGAGGCTCGGTCCAGCCGCACCGTGCGACGGTGCCTGGCCGGCGGGCTAAGCACGGCGTAGCCGTCATGCTCGGCGGTCCAGCTCGCGACCTCGCCGGTGTCGTGGACGTCGATTTCCTGGGTGCTGGCATGCCGTAGCCAGAGAAAGGGACCGCCCTCGCTGGACTGGCTCTGCCCGGCCAGCTCGACGGTGTTGTGCGCGATCGTCGAGCGGAAGTACGACCGCCATTCAAGCTCGCCGTGATAGCAGTAGGTGCCTGGATCGGCGAGGACCTCGACGCTCCCGCAGCGGACCTCCACGGAGAGGGCGTCGGCATGGGCATGCCCGGCGATGCTGAGAAAGCCGTGCGGTCCCCCGTCGCACCGGCACCAGATCTCCGGGTCCTGCTGCTGGTTCGTGCGCAGCAGGGTGATCCCGGCGTCGGGGAATCGCGACGGCCGCTCCGCGGGCCTGCCTGTGATGTCATGTTTCGCGGGGGCCAGGGCTCCCACGATCGAGCTGCTCGCGTCCGGTGCGACCGGTGGCCACCAATCGAGCCGGCCGAAGAACACCTCCCCCAGCGCGAGCAACGACGGCCAGCGATTAGGCGCCGGGGCGTCGAGCAACAGGGCGCGGCCTTCGTCGTCGTCACCCTGGCGGGGCGGGCGCAGCCGTTCGTCGAGCAGGGCCGCGGCGCTGTCGACCATCGCGCACAGCCGCTGCCAGACGGCCGGGCTCAGCGGGCGGTTTCCTGCCTCAGCCTCCACGGCCGCGAGCAGGCCGAGTTCCGCGATGAAGCACTGATAGCCGGAGGCCATCTCGCGGCCGATACCGGAGGGGAAGGTGTTGCGAACCAGCTCACGCTCCAGAAGGTCCGCAGACTTCCGCCGCCAGCGCTCGCTCTCCGGGAACCACGGAAAGGCACAGCTGGCTACGAACAGCCCGGCGGCCTCGGCGATGACGTGGTTGTTCGCCGACGAGCCGCGGCTCGGGAACGCGGCCAGAAACTCCTGGTGCCAGCGGATCTGCCGTGCTGCTAGTCCATCATTCTCGAAGAGCCCGGTGACGCCGGACCAGGAGTCCAGGAGCCGCCGGATCCAGGTCATGCTGATCAGGCGGATCCCGATTTCGATGCCGTTCGTCCAGTGAACGCCCGACAGGAAGGGGTTCTCCCGCCACCAGGAGCGGAGCTGGCCGGCCACCCGTTCGGCGTACCGCTCGTCGTGGGTGAGGAACCAGGCCGTGGCCAGCAGCGTGAGGTGCTGGAGGCGGGAGACCTCCCAGAGCTGCTTGACGTTGCCGGTCACCTCCTCGGAGCGGTGTTCGATCCGGAAGGCGTAGCGGTCTTGCGGGGACCGGCGGCCGGTGACGGGGTCATGGAACCAGTCGGGCTGCACCAGGTCTGTCCTCAGGACGCCCAGTACCTCCCACTCACCCCGCAGTAGCTGGTCGGCCGAGCCGAGAACGGCCGCCATGGCCTCGGCCGGAACCCGCGCGGCGGTGTCCGGCGGCAGCACGGCTGTAAACCTGCGCTCGCCCGCCGGTAGTGATGCGGCTGCCGCCGGAATCTGGTCGCGCCTGACCTGCCGGCGTGACCAGGCCATCCGCAGCCCGTGGTCGCGGGCACGCCAGGCCACCTCGGTGGGCGACATCCGGGTAACCCTGCGTACGTACCAGCCGAGGCTCCCGGTCTGGGGCGTGCTCATACCCGCTCCGGGCGGCCGCTCGACAGGCTCTCGCCGACCGCGATCGTCGCACCGGTGGTGGCGACCAGGGACTCGAAGGAAATGGGCATCGGAGCACCCGTCCGGCAGGCGTCGACGAAGTGCGTGAGCTCGGCCCGGTGGCCCTTGTCCTGGCCGCCGCGCGACCGTGTGGCGCTGCGCCGCCGTCCGGCCCAGACCGTAACGGACTGGAAGTTATCGAACCGGGCGCTCCGGCCACCAGCCGCAGCGTCAAACGTCTCCTTCGGGAAGCGGGGGTTGCCGCCTGTGACGTACGTGATGGTGCCGCTTGACCCGTTCTGGAGGCGCACGGTGGCCTGGAGGTCGTCTTCGTCAGGGCCGGGAACGGCGTAGACACTCTCAGGAAGGCTGCCCGCCCACCAGCTGATCGTGTCGATGAAGTGGCCGCCTTCCCCCGTGAACCGCGGCCCTTCCAGCTCCCGGTTGAGGTACCAGCTGTCGGTTTCCAGCCGTCCCGCGTTGACCAGGTAACGCGTCACGGAGCTGCCGTCCGGCTGGCCGAACCGGGATCTCATTTGCACCAGGAGCGGCGCGAAGCGCCGGTTGAACCCCACGATGAGCCGGTCGTTGCCCGTCTTCGCGACAACGTCGACGACCCGCTGGAGTTCCTCGCTGGTCAGGGCGAGCGGTTTCTCCACGAAGACCGCTTTCCCGGTCTCGAGGGCACGGCACACCAGCTCGGCGTGGGCGTGGTGACGCGTGACGATGAAGATTGCGTCCAGCGTCTTGTCGTCGAGTACCGCGTCTGCGCTTGTCGAGGCGGTGCTGAAGCCGAAACGCCGCTGGGCGTTGACCGCTGACAAGGACTTGGTGGTTGCGACGTGGGCCAGTTGGACGGTGCTGAGCCGGGCGAGGTGGGGCAGCAGCACCGACGACGCGTAGTTGCCGGCGCCGATGAAGCCGACCGTCAGCTGCTTGTCGCCCGTGCCGCGTGGTGCGGACGGCCGGCCGGCCGGGATGGTGCGGCTCACCGCGGGCTGCTGGCTGTCAGCGGCCGGCGCGGGATACTCGAGCAGCACTCCCACGGCGGCCAGTGAGCCGGAGCCCAGATCGTTGTAGACGGCAGTCGCCTGGTCTATGGGGAAGACTCCGGAGACGAGCGATTGGACCTCGATTTCCCCGCGGGCGATGAGATCGAGGAAACACTCAAGGTTGCGCCGCTCGGTCCAGCGGACGTATCCCGCCGGGTAGTCGATGCCCTCAAGCTCGTAGCGGTCATCGTACCGGCCCGGCCCATAGGACCTTGAGAAGCGGACGTCGAGCTCCTTGTCGTAATACGCGTTCCACGGCAGGTCCAGACGGGTCTTGCCGATGTCGACGACGCGGGCGCGGTCCCGGGCCAGCTTCACGGCTGCTTCGACCGGCCCGTTGGACGATCCGCCCGCGGCCAGCAGGACGTGGTCCGCCCCGCGCCCGTCGGAGATCTCGGCGAGCGCCTGCTGGACGGCTTCCATTCCCGCGTCCGTGGGTGCCGCGCACAGCACCGCGCCGGCCTTCTCGGCCAGTCGGCAGCGGTCCTCGACCACGTCGAGCCCGATGACGCGGACCCCGGAGGCGATCAGGAGCCGGACCACCAGCTGGCCGACGAGGCCGAGGCCAATGACGCACGCGGTGTCGCCCAGCTGGACCTCGGCGCGGCGCACGCCGTGCATGGCGATCGCCCCGACGGTCGAGAAGGCGGCATGCTCGGGCGAGACGCCGCCCGGCACCGGGACGCACAGGTTGACCGGGACCCAGTTGTACTCGGCGTGCAGCGCATACTCGTTGCCGGCCGCGGCAACGAGCTGGCCGACGTGGAACTCTTCAGCGCCGCGGCCTACCTCGGTCACCACGCCGCACAACGAGTAGCCCAGCGGCGTGTAGGAGTCGAGCCGGTTCATGACCTTTTTGTAGGTGGCCACCACGCCCTGCTGCGCGACCGCATCGACGACCTTGCGCACCTGGTCCGGCCGCGCCCGCGCCTTGCCAACCATCGACATCTTGGCCTCGGTCAGCTTCATCATCTCGGTGCCCGTGGAGATGAGCGAGAACAGCGACCGCACGAGGACGCCGCCCGGGCGGCACACCGGCGCCGGCACATCAAGGACGGCGAGCTCCCCGGACTTGTAGTTCTGCGCTATCTGCTTCATGGCTTCCTCTGGTCGGGCTGCGCGGCGGCGTGCAGCGGGGATCCCGTTGTTACGCCGCCACGCCCATGGATTGAACGTGGCGGTACCACAGCTCCAGCGTCAGCAGCTGCCATACCTGCTTGGAACGGTCTTCGCGGCCAGCCTGGTCGTCCTGGATGAGGCGCAACAGCGCCTCACGGCGGATCATCCCCGACCCCACGAGCTCGCCGCCGACCAGAACGTCGCGGATGACCTCGTGCAGGTCGTGACGGACCCATGCCCGCAGGGGAACGCTGAAGGAGGCCTTGGGCCGGTGCACGACCTCGCGCGGCAGCCAGCTCTCGGCCGCCTGCTTGAGTGCGACCTTGCCCTTGCGCCGCCTGATCTTGCCGCTGCCTGGTATCGAGAATGCGGCATGGGCCACGACGGGGTCGACGAACGGCACGCGCACCTCGACCGAGGCCGCCATGCTCGCACGATCGGTATAGGCGAGGTTGAGGCCCGGCAGGAACAGGCGCGTGTCCGCCAGGCACATCCGGTTGATTTCGTCCCCCAGCGAGTTGTCGTGGTAGACGTCGCTGTGCTCCTCGACGACCTGGCCGACGTAGCCGGCCAGGTCCGGGCTGACGAGCGCGGCCAGCTCGTCGGGGTCGTACAGCGTATAGCTGCGGCGGAACCGCGGCTCTTCCGGCAGCTCGGCAAAGGTCAGGAAGCGCTTGGCCCATCGCGGGTAGCGCAGGCCACGGCCGGCTGCGCTGACCGGCAGCCGCTGCACGCCAGAGCGGACGAGCGCGCGGGGCGCGGCCGGCAGCCTGCGGTACCGGCCGGCCATGACGCACGCGACGTGCTTGCGGTACCCGCCGAAGAGCTCATCGGCGCCCATGCCGGACAGGATTACCTTGACGCCGCGCTCGCGCGCTGCCTCGCACATGAGGAGCGTGTTGATCGCGGCCGGATCACCGATGGGCTCGTCGAGCACGTCAACGATCCTGGGCAGGAGGCCGACGATGTCTGGTGAGATCTCGATCTCGTGCAGGTCGATGCCGTAGCGGGCGGCCACCTTCCGCGCATAGACGGCATCGTCCGGCATGGCCTCCAGCCGCTGATCCTCGGGACGGAAGGTGATCGTGTAGGCATCGATCCCGGCCTCGGCCCGGTGGGCCAGGACGGTGACGATGCTTGAGTCCAGGCCACCACTGAGGAAGCTCGACACCGGTACGTCGGACACCAGGTGGGCGGTGACCGACTCCTCGATCACCGGGCCGAGGTCGACCGGCGGCCCGGCGGCGGCCTCGGCCGCCACGTCGGCGGCGCTCCAGTAGTGCCGCACCCCGAAACTCCCGTCGGGGCGGAACCGTGCCCATGAGCCACCGGGCAGCTTCTGCACGCCGTCGATGGCGCACCGCTGCTCGGGCAGCCAGTAGTAGAGCATCGACGCCACCAGGGCGCCGGGCTCGACCCGCAGTTCGGGGCCGATGGCGGCCACCAGCGCTTTCAGCTCCGAAGCGAAGACCACACCCCCCTCGCGGGGGAGGTAGTACAACGGCTTGATGCCCAGCGGGTCACGCGCGAGGACGAGATCACCGGTCTCCGTGTCCAGCAGCGCGAAGGCGAACATGCCACGGAACCGGTGCAGAGCCGCGGGTCCCCAGCATCGCCAGGCCTCCAGCACCACCTCGGTATCGGAGTTGGTCGCGAAACGGACACCCCGGGCGGTCAGCTCCGTTCGCAGCGCCCGGTAGTTGTACAGCTCGCCGTTGTAGATGAGTGTCATGCCATGCTTGGACAGCGGCTGGTCGGCTGCGGCGCTGAGATCGATGATTGACAGCCGCCGGTGGCCAAGCTGCACGGACAGGCGGCCATCCTCATGGCTCCAGGACCCGGTCGCGTCCGGCCCGCGGTGCGCGATCCGGTCGATCATGATGTCGGTCAGCTTCTGACCGTCAGCTTGCTGGTAGCATCCGGCGATCCCGCACACCTCAGCGGCCTCCGTTCCGTGGGGGACGCTTCGTGTTGGTAGTGAGGCTCCGGTAGACCTCGAGGTAGGCGCGCCGCTGGTGGCTCCAGGCCAGCTCCTGCTCAACACGGGCACGCCCCAGCTTCCCCATCCGGGAGCGCGTGGGCTCGTCGTCCATGAGTTTCACGATGGCCGCCACGTAGTCGTCTATGTCGTTGGGTGTGGCGTACACGCCGGCGTCGCCAGCTGAGACCCGGGTCTCGCGCAGGTCGAAAGCGACCACGGGAAGCCCGAAGGCCATGTACTCCATCGTCTTGTTCATCGTGGACACGTCGTTGAGGGGATTCTTCGGGTCTGGTGACAGGCCCACGTCCGCCGTCGAGAGGATACGGGCGACGAGCTCATCCGGCGCCCGCCCGGTGAACTCCACGTGCCCGGCCAGGCCTAGTTCATCCCGCAGGGCCACCAGGTCGTCGAAGCAGTCTCCCGAGCCGATCAGCGTGAAGGCGATGTCGTCGCGGCGCAGCTGATGCACCACGACGTCGGCGGCCCGTACCACGATGTCGACGCCGTCCTGCGGTCCCATGACGCCGATATAGGCGGCGAGAAACCGCCTGCCCCGGCGCAGCTCGGGGGAGGCGGGGCCACGTCGCAGCCGCTGGGGATCCGGGCCGGTGCGGACGACCGTGACGTCAGTGGCCGGCTTGCCACTTCGTGTCGCGGCGATGCTCCGGTAGGACTCGTTGGTAGAGATCACGTGGTCGGCGGTCCGGTAAGTCCAGCGCTCGAGGGCTCGCAGGACCTTGTAGGGCAGCTTCGGGCCATCGGGGAAACGGGACTCGTAAAGCTCGGGACTCAGGTCGTGATGGTCGAAGACGAACCGGGTGCGGTCGAGGGCGCGCAGGGTCAGGGCGATCGGCCAGAAGATGTCGGGCGGGTTGCAGGCCTGCAGCACCCCGAACCGGCCGGACCGTCTCGCCTTGAACGCCAGCCACGTGGTCGCGAGAAAGGAATAGGCGTACTCGGTGACAAAGCCGATCTTGCTGCCGCCGGGTGCGTACGGCCGGTACTTGTGGAGCTCCACACCGTCCACGACGTCGTAAGCCGGGTCACCGTCACCCTTGGGGCACACGACGGCGACCCGATAGCCCGCCGAGACCAGTGCCTGGCATTCGAGCCAGACTCGCCGGTCGAAGGGCACCGGAAGGTTCTGGACGATGATAAGAACGCGGGTCACCAGCCGAGCCCCTCGTAGCCCGGGAGTGACTCCACCTCGGTGCCCAGCCGCCCGCTGATGTCGATCAGGTGAGGTGGAGGGATCGCGAGCAACGCCTCCCGGACCGCGTGCTCACTCGACGAGACGACCGCGACGTCGGCACCCCGCAACGCCTCAGCCGGCCCGTGCGTGAGCAGCCGCCTCAGGTGGGGCAGCTTCGACTCGACGTGGCGCCGGTTGGCGCCGACCAGGCGGGCGGGGTTGACAACCGGGTCGTAGATGCGGACGTCGAACCCTTTGCCGATCAACCGCTCAGCCAGCTCGACGTTCGGGCTCTCGCGCAGGTCGTCGGTGTCCATCTTGAAACTCAAGCCGAGCAGCGCGATGGTGCGGCCGTCGCAGGCGAGGACCCGGTCCACAGCCTCGTTGATCACCAGTTCGTTCGTGACCAGCGTCCCGGCCAGGAGGGGCAGATCGGCACCGTTCATGCGGGCCAGGTGCAGCAGGGATCGCAGGTCCTTGGGCAGGCAGGACCCGCCGAAGGCGAAACCGGGGCGCAAATAGGCTGGTGAGACGTTGAGGACCTGGTCCTCGCAGAACAGGGCCATGACCTCGCGGGAGTCAACGCCCAAGAGCCGGAACAGCCGTGCTACCTCGTTGGCGAAGGACACCTTGGTGGCGTGGAAGGCGTTGCAAGCGTACTTGAGCGCCTCAGCGGTGCGGACGTCTACCACACGCACAGGCTGGTCAAGAAAGCCAAACACTTCGGTGACCGCCTGGGCGGCGCCAGGGTCGGAGGTCCCTACGACCAGGAAAGGCGATGAGAAGAAGTCGGCGATCCCCGAGCCCTCCCGGAGGAACTCCGGGCACATCGCGGCCCCGATCGTGATCTGCGTGCCCGTCAGGCCATCGGTGAGCGTGGGGGTCACCATGTTCTCGACCGTCCCGGGGGGAACGGTGCTCCGGATGACGACGGTATGCCGCCCGGACGACGGGGGTGTCACCACGCGCAGCGCCGCCACGAGGTCGTCAACGGCCCGCCGGAGGTGGGACAGGTCCGTGGCGCCACGCGCCTCCGATGGTGTCCCGACACACACGAGCGACACATCGGCCTGGTCTAGAGCGTCCGCGCATGAGGTGGTCGCCTGCAACCTGCCGTCGGCCACCGCGCGGGAGACGAGTGCGTCGAGGCCCGGTTCGGTCACTGGGCTACGGCCGGAACGGATCTCACCGACCTTGGCCGCGTCGACCTCTACTCCCCAGACGTGGTGCCCCCGGGAGGCCAGGCAGGCGGCCGTCACCGTCCCGACATAGCCAAGCCCGACCACTGCGACCTTCATTGCCTCACCTCATCAGGAGGCCTGCAGCAGCATGCGCAGCCTCGCCAGGCATCGACCGCGGGTGGGGCCGATGCTGCCGACCGGGAGCCCCAGCTCGTCGGATATCTCGGCGTAGGAAGCGGGCGGATCGGCCATCAGCAGCTCAAGCAGCCGCTGCCACCGCCAGGGAAGGCGGGCGAGGGCTTCGCGAACGATCTTCGCGCGCTCGTCGGCGAGAAGCTGCTCGTCGATCTCCGGCTCAAGCGCGGCAACATCCTTAAGGACGAGGTCATCGCCGCCCGGCACGACCCTTTGTCGTGCCGCCACGCTGCGCAGGCACTCGTTCCGCGCGGTGGCCGCCAGCCAGGAGCCCACACGGGCGGGCTGCTCGAGCCGATCGATGTGCTCGAGCAAGCGCAGCCACGTCACCTGGGTGACATCAGCGGCGTCGCTTTCGCCCAGCTTGAAGTCGCGGGTCATCGCCCAGATAAGCCGGGCGTACTGCTCCACCAGCCACTCCCACGCCCGGCGGTCCCCGTCAGCCGCGCGCCGCACCAGCCATGCGACGTCCAGGGAGGCGTCTTTCTCTGGCATGGCAGCAACGGCTTGCTCCGGCATGGCAGCGACGGTCCCCCCAACGTCGGCTTCCACCACCTCGCGCAGATGGCTGCTCGCCCAGGCGATTGTACGCGTGCCGAGCTGCGGCTCAGCGCGGCCGCCCCCTCTGCAGTCATCAGCGAGATGACGAGCAGCAGCAACCTGGCCAGTCACGCGAACCCCCTCACCATAGCTTCCCCGCGGCGCCATGCTGGCCATCGACTTTCCCCGCGGCTGGTCCCACCACAGAGCTGGACCGGCCGCTGCCCGTACAAAAAGGACGCCTAGCCGAGGCAACTGGTTGACGCGTCCCGGGGAGGGATTTGCCGCTCATGGCCTGCCACTGGTACGCGTGTTCGCCGTGCCCAGGAGAGCCGCTGACAGCATCACGTAGTTATGGACCTACATGCTGCAACATGTGCGCTGCTCGCGGCCGGACGCCAACCATCGGCGCTGATAGGGCGTCATTTACTATGTCTCTGCTTGGCAGGGGGCCGAGCTTGGGGGGGCAATGTCAGACAGCGGGGGGGGCTATGTCAGACAGCGTGACCACGACGGATCGACGGCACCGGGGGCAGGCAGGAACTCAGGCGGCGGTCCGTGCCACGTGGACGGGTACCTACCTTCGCATAGCTGCCCTGCTGGACTGCCTGTGTGGCCTGGCGGCGGGGCTCATAGCCCTCGAGGTCCGCTTCGACTCCCAGGGCTCCCTCCCGGCTGAGTACTTTGCCTTCACCATCGCCTTGCCGTTCTTGTGGCTGGGCTCGGTCGCGGTGGCCGGGGGCTACGACCCGCGGTTCATCGGGGTTGGCTCCGATGAGTTCCGCAGGGTTCTCAACGCGGCGGTGGGCTTGACGGCTGGCGTGGCCATCTTCTCCTACGTCGCCAAGCTCGATCTCGCGCGTGGGTATCTGGCCGTGGCGCTGCCATGCGTCACCATCTTCGATCTCGCCACCCGGTACGGCCTCAGGAAACGGCTCCACAGACGGTGGCGCGATGGCCGGCTCATGCGGCGCACCGTGGCGGTCGGCCATGCGGCCCCCGTCGAGGACCTGGTGGCCATGCTCCGCCGGGACAGCCACCATGGGCTATCCGTGGTGGCGGCCTGCGTGGCCGGCGCCCGGCATCAGGACGAAGTGGCTGATGTGCCGATCTGCGGTGGGCTCGACAGCGTGGCATCGGTGGCGAGCCGATTCAACGCGGACACCGTGGCCGTCCTGGCCTGCCCCGAGATGAACGGCACCCGGCTGCGTGAGCTCGCCTGGGACCTGGAGAAGACCGGCACAGAGATGTGTGTGGCGTCGGCGCTGCTCGACGTCGCCGGGCCGCGTACGACTATCCGGCCGGTTGCGGGGCTTCCGCTGCTGCACGTCGACCATGCCGAACTCGCCGGGGGCAAGCGGGTGATCAAGGGGATCTTTGACAAGGTCTCAGCCGCCCTCGCCCTGATCCTGCTGGCGCCGTTGTTCACTGTGGTTGCCCTCGTCATCCGGCTCACCGATCACGGGCCGGTCTTCTTCCGGCAGACCAGGATCGGCAAGGATGGCCAGCCGTTCACCCTCTGGAAGTTCCGAACCATGGTGGTGGACGCGGAATCTCAGAAGGCGCAGCTCCTGGCGCTCAACGAGGGTGACGGGACACTCTTCAAGATGCGCCGGGACCCACGGGTTACCCTGGTGGGCGCGTGTTTACGGCGGTGGTCGCTGGACGAGCTTCCGCAGTTGCTGAACGTGCTGTTCGGCAACATGTCGATGGTCGGACCCCGCCCCGCGCTTCCCGTCGAGGTAGCGAAGTACCGGGATCACATGCGGCGCAGGCTGGCGGTCAGGCCCGGCATTACTGGCTTGTGGCAGGTCAACGGGCGGTCAGACCTGTCGTGGGACGAGGCGGAGAGGCTCGATCTGCGTTATGTGGAGAACTGGTCTCTGGCCTTGGACCTGCAGATCCTCTGGAAGACGGTCTCGGCGGTCACCCGCGGCTCCGGCGCCTACTAGCTGGTGAGAGGGGTACTGAAGGGCCGCGGCCGGGCGGCTGCGAGACCGCTGCTGTCGGCTGCCGCCCGGCCCCTGGCGATGGCGATCGTGGCTACCTGCGTCCTGGTGACGGCGGTGCAGGGGGTGTGGCTCAGGCACGGGATGGAAACCGGCTGGGTGGACACGGCGGTCGACGCCAAGGTACGGGCGGCCCTTGGCGGGCACCCCGCGCTGCTGGCCGTGCTGGTCTGGCCGGGCGGGCCGGTGGTGGTAACCGCGATGGCCGCTGCCGTGGTGCTGGCGTGCGTTCTGCGGCGGCGGTGCGGAGCAGCCGCATTCGTGGCCATATCCGTGCCCCTGGCCGCCGCCATCACCGAACTCGTGCTCAAGCCCCTCATCGGCCGGACTTCCTGGGGCAACCCCTTCCCCAGCGGACATGTCACCAGCGTGGCTGCCCTGGCCACTGCCCTGGCGGTGCTGCTCGCCAGGACGCCCACCAGAGCGCCGCACGCGTTGTGTCTGGCCGTGGCCGGCACGGCATTCCTGGTAACAGCCGCCGTCGCCCTCGGGGTGATCGGCGCGAACATGCATCACCTCAGCGACACCGTCGGGGGGGCCGCCGTCGGCACGGGGACGGTCCTGCTGATCGCGCTCGTCCTCGACACGCTCAGCCAGAAGTGGCGGCGTCATCACGACCGGCCGCCGCCCGCTGCCATGACACAAGATCGTGACACCTTACCGCCCTCGCGCGACGGCGGCGGCTACGCCTACCGGCGGCTGTCAGCCCGGTCGGCGCCGCGCTGACCACGCACCGGTTCCCCCGGCCCAGGCGAACCTGCCCGGCCAGTTCGGCGGGCCCTCAGTTCGTGTGCCGAGCTGAGATTGCGCCGCACCTTGCGGGTCAGGGCATGATTGCTGCCCAGCACCTGGGTGCAGCGCGCGAGGGTCCGTTCCAGGAGGGGGATCGCTTCGGCCAGCCGTCCCGCGTCGCGGTAGGCCCGGGCCAGGTAGCTGCTGGAGCGCAGGGTGCCCGGATCGCCGGGGCCGAGCAGCCGCCGCCGGACGGTGAGGGTTCGCTCGTACAGGGAGATCGCTTCGGCCAGCCGCCCCGCGTCGCTGTAGGCACTGGCCAGGTAGTTGCTGGAGCGCAGGGTCCGGGGGTGATCGGGGCCGAGCAGCCGCCGCCGGTCGGTGAGGGTTCGCTCGTACAGGGGGATCGCTTTCGCCAGCCAGCCCGCCTGGTGGTAGGCGTAGGCGAGATTGGCGCGGGCCGCCTGCGTGTGGGGGTGGTCAGGGCCGAGCTGCCGTTGCCGGTCGGCGAGGGCGCGTTCATGCACCGCTATCGCCTGGCTCAGCCAGCCCCCCTGCCGGTAGGTGTAGGTGAGGTCAGCGTGGGATGCCAGGCCCTCAAGGCGATCGGCGCCCAGTTGCCGCCTCTGGGCGACCAGGACGGTCCCCTGCGATGGGTCGGTGTCCGGGAGGGGTTCCGCGGCACGTCCCTGGCCGTACCGGCCAGAGTGCTTAGACCGGCCGTCAGCGGACAGGCCCACCAGCCGGGCGGCGGCGTTGTACGGGCGCAGGAGACGCTCGGTGGCACGCCCACGCCCGAACACGGTTATGGCTTGCCGCCCGGCGCCGATGACGTAGACCACCCCACCGGCCGCGAGTCCGGCGACGAGCTGGGCCAGCGGGTTGTGGAGCTGGGAGGCCGCACCACGGGCCGCGAGAGCCGCCGCCGCCGAAGCCAGGAAAGGAGGCAGCGCGGCTTTCCCCAGTGCTGTGAGGCGGATGCCTGTCACACGCTTCAGGGCGAGCAGGTAGCTCGGCAAGACGATCGGAACAATGACCGCAATATGAGCGTATGCCGCACCGACGATGCCGTCCCTGCGCACGCCCAGCACCATGGCGGGAACCAGGGTGCCAATCCAGATCAGCTGAAGGATGAAGAGGATCTTGGTCCGGCCGAAGCTGGTGAGCATGTTTGCGAACAGCAGGCACACCATCGAAGCCACGCCGTAGATCGACAGAATAGCGAGGACATCGGCCGCTGCCGCCCATTTCGCGCCGTACAACGTCAGTATGAGCGGGCGGGCGAGGGCCAGCATCATGGCGCACATCGGCATTACTATCAGGCAGACGCTGCGCAGCGCCGTAGCCATTGCCTTTTTCAGGAGCGCAGGATCGTGCTTAACCCGGGAAAACGCCGGCATCGATACGTTGTTGATCACTCCGCCCAGCAGGCCGTACGGCCAGGATGCCACCGTGAAAGCCAGCATATAGAATCCGAGCGCGGTGGCGCCGAGGAGGTGGCCGACGAATACGTAGTCGACGTTCAGGAGGGTAAAGTTCACGATGTTGGCGCCGGCTAGTGGTATCCCGAACCGGAGGACCACCGAGAGGGCACTGCGTGCGAGGCCTGGCCGGTAGTGTCTCGGCGCTGCGGCGATCAGCACGCAGCCCACGACAAACTGACGGACCACCATGGACCAGGCAAGGCCCAGGGCGCCGCTTCCGGACTCCGCCAGGATGATGAGCACCACGGTGGAAGGAACGAAGGCGATGGCATTGGCCAGGAATATCTTGTCTTGCTTGAAGTCCCTGACCATCTGAGCGTTGGGTACTGCGAATACGCCCAGGAGCACCACGGCAATCGCCAGTACCTTGATCGGGCCGGCGGCGTCCGCCGACCCGATCGCAGCCGCGATGGGGCTGGCGAAAGCGGCCATAGCGCCAGCAAGTATGACGCTTGACAAGACGGATACGGTAGTAACGGTTGGCGCTAGGCTGTCAATATCCAGGTCGGCCCGCATCAGACAAGACGAGACGCCGAGCTCGGCGAGGCTCGACACAATCGCATAGGCGGTCAGTGCTACCGCGAAAATACCAAAGTCGTGCGGCGACAGAATACGCGCGATAACTGCTATGAGCAAGACATTGGCCAACCGCAGCAAAAGGTTGCTCGCGACGACCCAGAGAGCCCCTCGCCGCACGCTTGCTGAAAGCGACTGTGAATCGCTTCCGGCGGCTTTGGGATCGGAAACCTCGCTGCCTGGTGTACCGGATGTGGCCGTCATACACAGCCAGGTGTCTCAGGCCGAGGCCAAGCGGCCGCGGCTACCCGGCCCGCGCAGCTGCGCACACACCAACCGCGACAGTCGCAAATCATGATCCCCCGCTTAGACCTGTCGTGGTGGCCAATCACTCGACAGCCCGTCGCCCGGGACCGGAGTCGCAGGCGACCTGGGGGCACTTCCCGGCACGGCTCTTGTCTCATGGCCGATGCCTCCCCGCTCGGGACCCA
>Ga0126377_10001379_pt1 | contig 15924 bp, 20 predicted proteins | sample PanSoiMetPlot_22_FD_92647 | JGI IMG/M metagenome (GOLD analysis project Ga0126377, IMG submission 92647) | Tropical forest soil microbial communities from Panama - MetaG Plot_22 | ecosystem: Environmental > Terrestrial > Soil > Tropical forest > Bulk soil | place: Panama | collected 2016-02-17
AGGCCTTTTCGGTCTGGATGCCCACGCCGCTGACCGCGTCGACGACGAACAGCGCGGTCTCGCTGATGCGCAGCGCCGGCCTGGCATGGGCGATGAACGCCGCATATCCGGGCGTGTCGATCAGGTTAATTTTCGACCCTTTGTGTTCAACGTAGGCTGGCGTGATGTTGAGGCTGATTTTACGGGCGATCTCTTCTTCGTCGTAATCAGTCGGGGCCGTCCCTTCGTCCACACGTCCGAGGCGCGAGGTCGCGCCGGTCGCAAATAGCATCGCGGCGACCAGGGAGGTCTTCCCCGCGTCGCCGTGACCTACAATGCCCAGGTTTCTGAGCTCCTGTGTCGAATAAACTTTCATGGACTAATCTCCTTTCAAGAGATGGACTCGCGTGGCGGTAGGCGCCACCGTGAGGGAGGGCTTTTTCGAATCAAGCCCTCCCTCACGGTCGGGCTACTGCCACTTCGTATGCAACCGCTATAGAACGCGTTCGTGAACGCGAACGCCATTGTCTTCGGTAACGCCGCGTATGCTAAATCAAAAAGGCGCAGAAAGGGAATGGGGAGTGGGGAGTGGGGAGTGGGAGAGCGGGGGAGCGGGAGAGCGGGAGAGCGGGGGAGTGAGGGAACGAGGGAGTGAGGGAGCGGGGGAAAAAATATCTGTCCTCGTCCCCCGCTCCCCCGCTCTCCCGCTCTCCCACTCTCCCGCTCCCCCGCTCCCCCGCTCTCCCGCTCTCCCGCTCTCCCGCTTCCCCACCCCGCTTAACAATTTTTTTTGAAACGTCTTCCCGGTGTCCGGCGTTCATGGAGGAGCCGGATTCTCACGGTCAAATTCCGAAATGACAATCAACAAACAAAGTCCCGCGTCACAGACGGGACAGAGGTTCACTGCTTCAAATCCGTTCTGGTTTGAAGCTTCGATAAATTCAGTCAAGGAAAAAGGAGAAAATCTATGCGTAATCCGATTCTGGCTTGCGTAATCAAACAATACGGCACGGGTCTTTACAGGGCCTGTGTCAGTTTCGACAAAGGGCACACCGTCTTCCTGAGCGCCCACCCCGACGAAGAAAGCGCAACCGAGACGATTAACCGTTTTCAGGAGGCTTGTCGAGACGGGACGATAAAGACGGCTGAAGACTTAACGGGCTTCGCCACATCGCTCGATCCGATAGGCGACGCCATTCACGGGCCGCCTTCGCTTGAGAGCGGGCTGAGTCTCGCAGCTTGATGCCAGTCGAAGATCGAGGATCGAGGATTGAAAATCGCATTCTTCAGTCATCAACTCTCAATCCTCGATTTTCTATCTTCGATCCTCGATCTTCTTCGCTATTCCGATTGTGAACTTTTGGCGCGCTGGTACACTTGCTTAACCCATAAGCCCTACCCATCTTTCCGAAGGCTCACACTCAATCGGATCGTATTGGAAATGTAAAAAAGGAAAGGCGTGGAGGCGCCCTGGCTAGTATATACTAGCCAGGGCGCCTCCACGCCTTTCCTGATCGCAGTATATAATTGATTCCCCCCACTGTCCGATTTCTGGCGCATTTATTTTCTCTACCATCAATTCATTAAATCCTAAGCATCCCCCCTCACACGAATGACCGCTCTGAAATCTATCTCAATCCCTGCGATTCAACCATTGAATCGCAAAAACATGTAGAAGCCGCGAAGATCGAGCAAACGATCCGCAGCGTCTCAAGAACTCTAGTTTTATGTATCATGAATAGGGGATTACAATCCTCTCCGAGAGGAGCGACGATGGATCAAGGCCTGATGGATCTAAGGAAACGAATGATCGAGACCTCGATGAAGTTTATCCGGGCGCAGCGCAACTTATTGAAGGCCGCCGCCCCTAATGCCAGAAGGTCTAAGACGAAATTGAAAGAGGCCGTGGAAGAGTATCTCAAAGAAGCCGAGCCGTATGAAGCCGCCCTTAAGGAACTTCGCGAATATCTTATCGCGGCGGAGCCGACCGAAGCGATAGTCAAGGAGCTTGATCATACGGAACGATTTATTGACGCGCTCGAATCAGAGAAAAAGGTGGGTTTAAAACTTCGCACTCATCACCTGAATGAAAGATCGCAATTCTGGAGGTATAGATGAATGATAAAGAATCATCAGATTCGGATCAGGACCGGAACGTCGATGAGTATAACCGCCAGGCGGAAACAATACGTCGGGAGGCGGAACGCGGGCGCGACACGTCCGAAGCCGAGCGCGCCGCCGCCGAGGTGAGGCGGGAATTTGCGGCAGAGTCCCAGCGTCGCGCGGAGATGGAACGGGTCACTGCCGAAGATTTGCGCGCGGCGGCGGAAGAAGACAGGATCATCTTCGAGGAGCAGCGACGCTTTGCGGAGGGGTTACGAATAATTGCGGAAGAGCTTCGCCAGGCAGCGGAAGACGCAAGGGCGGCGGCTGAGGACGCGAGGGCGGCCGCCGCAGAATCCAGACGGACGATCGAGGAGGTGCGTCGATATTTGACCTCCGCTCAACAGCGAATGGCTATAGAAGAGCCGGGCGATTGATCCGGCTAAGGTGGGCTCAAATCTACGAGAGCGAGCGCGCCTTTTTTACCTTTGTCACGCTCGTTTGCCGCAGTCACGCTTCCGATTTAGCCGACGAATTTATACCCCATCCCATGAACCGTTAGGATGAACTGCGGGCGCCGAGGGTTGGGTTCCAGCTTCTGTCTCAGCCAGGCCACGTGAACGTCAACAGTGCGAGTGGTCGGCATCGCGTCATATCCCCAGACCTCATTCAACAGCTCGTCGCGAGAGAGCGTCGCTTCGCGGTGTTCGACGAAGTATCGAAGCAATTGAAACTCCTTAGCCGAGAGTTCGATTTTGGCGCCGTCTCGCTCCACCTCGGCGCGACGGAAATCAATTTTGACAGAGTCGAACTGGTAGGAATCGGAGTGCGGCGATGGCGTGGCCGGAGCGCGCCGCAACAGAGCTTCGACTCGGGCGAGCAGTTCGATCATCTCGAACGGCTTGGTCAGGTAATCATCGGCACCGAGTTTCAACCCAACGACCTTGTCCACCACCTGGCCTCGCGCCGTCAACATCAGGATCGGTGTGTTTACGCGGCGTTGACGCAGATCGCGGCAAAGGTCGAACCCGTTTTTGCCGGGCAGCATCACGTCCAGAATGATCGCGTCGAAGGCTTCGTTCGACGCGCGTTCAAATCCGGCGCCGCCGTCACGCGCCGACTCGACCTTGTAGCCTTCGCTAGTCAGCCTGTCAGTCAACGTCAGCACAAGGCCCGGTTCGTCTTCAACGAGTAAAATGCGTTTGCTCACGATTTCTGAACACCGTACTTTCGCAGCGCTTGCAGGGTCGACCAGCCGAGCATAGATAGCAGCATTAAAACAATAATCAGCCTGATGATGTAATTGGCCTGCGGTGATGGATTCGGCGCCGGCGGTTTGCCAGCGCCGAGCGCCGCCAAATCCATGCCAGCGTCACTCAACTTATTGATCCAGCACTGATTAGTAAGCAATTCGCCTTTGAACAATTTGGCGTAAACCAGGTATTCTTCGCCCTGTTTGAATCTGTACCCACAATCGCCGTTGAGTCCATGAATGACGCTAGTTCGCGCGGTAACGCCGCCTTTCCAAATTGTGGTTACTTCAAAAGTGGAGTGAGCCCTGTTAAAGTCTCCATTTGCATAAATGATGAAAGGCGGACTCCATTTAAATCCGATCCGATCAGACCATACTTTTTGATTCGCAGCGATTACTCTGCCGGCAAATACCGCGTCAGCCATTTGTAAATATTCGTTCGGCGCTCCGTCCACGCACAAACAGGCAAGCGCCGATGACTGGCTCAACCCAATCCAGACAGTAATCAACCCGAAGATTTTGGCTATACGCTTCGGCATCGGCGCTCCATTAGTCTCCAGATCGAGGCAGGATTGTTTTAAATTCCGTTTGAATGCCGGACCTGGCCGCATCTTCAATTGGGCTTTCCACAGCGATCAAATCTGCCAGATGCAATGTGAATACACTTCCATGCCCGACTTTGCTCTCGACGCTCACGCGACCGCCGTGCGCAGCGACGATGTGTTTGACCAGACTCAGCCCCAACCCGTTGCCGCGAATCTGCGCCGCCTGCGCCACTTTACCGCGATAGAAAGGCTCGAAGACGCGCTCTTGCTCGGACGGCGTGATGCCCAGCCCACGATCTGAAACTCTGACCTGAACCTCTTCGCCGGCGGATGTCTTTACTGGCTCGGCGCTCAACCCGATCCAGCGACTGTCGCCGCCGTATTTCATCGCGTTGCTGAGCAGGTTTTGAATCGCGCGGCTCAATGCTGCGGCGTCGGCCTTGATCAGCGGCAAATGGGGCGCGATCTTTCTTTCGATTTCGAAGTCGCCCTCTTCCAGTTGCAGACGGCAGGCCGTGATCGCGTCTTCAATGACCTGGGTCAATTCGGTCGCCCGCAATTCGTAATTCTTTCGTCCCGATTGCGCGCCGGCGAATTCCAGAACCTGCTCGACCATTCCGGTCAGCCTGCGCCCTTCGTCGCGGATCAATCCGCCGTAGCGTTTTATCTGATCGCGGCCGTCGATCACGCCGTCGGCCAGGTTTTCCGCCGCCGAACAGATCACCGCCAGCGGCGTGCGCAGTTCGTGCGAGACTCCGGCGACGAATTCCATCTGCTGCGTCGCGAGCCGCTCCCGCGCGCGACTGGACAACACTATAAAGCCGACGCTCGCGCCCAACAGCAACAGAATGCCGAAGTTGATCGCGAGGTTGCGACGGCGCGTGGCCGCGACGGCGGCTTCGAGCGAACCAGCGCGATGTTTGACGACCAAACGCCACCCGCCTTCGTTATTGCGGTTGAGTTGCGGGCGCGCGACGCCGTCGGCCCCTGGATCGAGTGACAGGCTTTGTATGCCGGCGTGGCTCTCATCCTTGTCGGACTTGAGATCACCGGCGCCGAGGATCACGATTCGTTGGCGATTCAACAAGGGACCCGATTGGGCCGGCGCATTCACATCAGGTCGTCGCAATTGGGCGAAGAAGAGCCTGTTGGTCTCTTCGAAGAGAATTTTGAAGAACCCGGCCGTCACGTCACCGCCGGCGAGAGCCGTCTCCGGGACGCCGGCGTCCGAGCGATAAACAATCTGATCCGTTTGGCCTCGCTTCGTCACGGCTATCGTGTATTCTCCGGCGCTATCGCCGAAATGTCGTCCGACCAATTCGGGAATCATTTCTCCGCTGATGTAATCGGCGTCGAGCGCGATGACGCCATAGGACCGAGCGTCAGGAATCGGTATGGTTTCTTCATCCAGGCTGGCGCCGATCGGCCCAAGGATTGGAACGACCAGTCCCGGTAGATTTTCATCAACACAGTTGAGCGCAAATTGAAATACCTTTTTATGGTCGCCGGCCTCGCCGCGGATATTCATTTTGAGCCTGATGGAATCGCGCAATTGCGTTCGCAACAACTCATTGCTTGCGCGCTCTTCTTCCAGCCTTTTCCGCAGATCAGTCATGCCGTCGGGCCATTCGCATGGCTCGAAAGCGCCGGTTTCGGCGTTGTAACACGAGAGGCGCCCGCCGTTCTCTCCGATTTGCGTTTGATAAACCTCTTTGATCAGCTTCGGGCGCGCAGCCGTTTCGCGCCAGCGACGATATCTCGCCGCGAAATCGCCATGAGATTGATCGGGCGCCCCGTAGAAGGGGATAGTGGCAGGCTGAAAGTAGAGATAGAGGGCGGTCAACTCACTGTCGAAATCATGGCAAAACTGTCTGGCCATCGTGGTTAAAACGCTCTTCTTTCGTTCGCGTTCGCCTTCGCTAACCTGTCCCAGCCAGTGGTATTGCTTCACGGCGAGCAGCGGCAGCAACGCCAGCAGCGCGAGCGCCAGCGACAACATCCGTAATTGTCTTTGAGTCGGTTTGCGTTTCATTGTTCCCGCCCTTGGCCTGCCCCCGGCTTATCCTATGGCCCTCAAACGTGGCGCATCATAGCACAGTGAACACGGCCGAAATCGAGGTTATCCCGTCAGGGCGCAAATTTAACATCCTTTACAAAAACTTCGCGCCTTGTTGTAATATCAAGGCTGCGTTCTTTACACCAGCAACATTAACGTCATAAATGTCTCAATGCCCCTCCCAAGAGTTTTGACAGTGAGAACCAAGTCGCTTGGTTCGCCACTGGCCTTTGTAGCGCTCTCCTTTCTTTCAGATCTGGTTTGGCCTCAGAGGGCCAACGTTTGGTCGCATTCTAAATAGAGCAATTTTAGCGCGCATGTACAAACACGATGCGAATTTTCAAACATCTGTAGAAGTAGTAAAAAGTCGAAGCAACCTCATTGCCCTGATTTACCAGTCGCCAGGGTGGATAGTGGCAGTTGCGTTCTTTCTTCGTCTGGTTGTGGCCTTTTCCCTTATAGGAGGCCAGTTTTCACCGGAGCGGGACAATTTCAGCTTTGGCTGGGAGACAGGAAGAATCGCGCGGTCAGTGGCTTTGGGAGAAGGGTTCAGCTCGCCTTTACATGGTCCAACCGGGCCAACGGCATGGATGACACCGGTATATGTCTATTTGGTTGCGGCAGTCTTCAAGGTGTTCGGGATTTACACACTTAAGTCGGCTGTGGTGATGCTCACCCTCAACAGCCTATTCTCAGCGCTTACTTGCCTGACAGTGTTCTTTATCGCAGATAAATCATTTGGGCGCGTGATCGCTATACGGGCAGGGTGGGTGTGGGCGCTGTTCCCTTACGCGATTTATTTTGCCGCCTGCCGTGTCTGGGATTACTCTCTCAATGCATTGTTGTTCAGCCTCCTGTTTTTGGCCGCGCTGCGCCTGGAAGAACTGACAAGCCTTAAAGCTTGGTTGGCATTTGGACTGTTAGCTGGGCTCGCCACGATGTCTTGTCAACCGGTTATATTGGTGACGATACTTCTGATCGCCCGAATCTGCTACCGCAGCCGGCGGCGTGGAAAGCCATGGATGTGGCAAGCAGGCTTGGCCGCGCTGATGATTTTATTAGTTATGAGTCCCTGGTTTGTGCGTAACTATCTAACTTTTGATCGCTTTATTCCTTTCCGCAGCACTTTTTGGCTGGTAATGCGCTCCGGAAACACGGGAGATCTCTCTGATATCGTTCCTGACTGGGCGCATCCGGCAACCAATAAAGCAGAGATGGAGGAGTATCGACGGCTCGGTGAACTCAATTACATGGACGCCAAACGCCGTCAGGCGCTCGATTTTATCTACGCTTATCCTGACGCCTTTGTCTCTTTGACGGTGCGGAGATTTTTTTGCGTCTGGTTGGGTTTTTGGAGTCTACACTTATTTCTCACGGACGGACAATATACGTTCCACGCCTTTCTAACGACAATCGTCACGATCTTCATGTTAGCCGGCTTGTTCAAGGCCTGGCGCGCCGACAGGGCGATAGCCATGCCTTATCTGATAGCCCTCCTCAGTTTCCCGCTTGTTTATTACGCCGCGCACCCACATGCCGAATATCGGCACCCGATCGACACGATCATCCTTGTGCTCGCCACGTTGGGGGCGAGTGGATTGGCGCAGGACCGTGCGCGTAAGCAAGCGGCCGTTTCATAGGACAGCCGATTGCTTACGACCGCTCTCCTTGTGGCTTTTCGGGACGCGTCTGCGCAAAACCTTTGGGGTATTTTGGGACATGTCCACGCCAAACAAGCGAAATGCCCTACGGGTTCAACCAGTAGGGCGTTTCTTTGTAGCCCTCAGAGTCCAACGGACTTAACCCCAATTCTGACATTTAGAAAAGCGCCGAGAGAGATTCGCCGTCCGAGGTACTAACATTTCGGCTCCGTAATTGCGTATACTGTGTCGACCTAGTGGAAACACTCCAACTGCAAGCCTGGTAGGACACGTGTTGGGGTGACATGGATATGTCCCACTTGGCTTGCTCAGTTCCACGGCCAGTACTCTGCGAGTCGAAACCGACCTCCCCTTTTTTTTTGAGATAACCCCTGTGAATTGCAATGACACGCGCATGCGGGCGCTCTCGCGCTTCAGTTAGCGCGGAGTCTGCGAGCCTCAAGTATTCGCACACAGGGCGCAAGTTTTTCTCAAGGGGTCCATTGATAATACCGAGCATAAGGCATGGCATGCGGCAGTCGGGCGAAAGATATCCAGAATGGAAGCAGATTTTCTTAGCTGACGGTCGCCGGACGTGGGGGAGTTATGGCAGTGGCGCTTTCGGCGCCGCAAACGCCTGTATCGTGCAAATACGCTTATGACGGCGAAGGAGGAATTCAATGACCGAACCGGAGAGGATCAACAACAACGAGGAACAAATAGCCCTTGCGGGGCTGTTGCTTGGCGTGGACTTGAGTTGTTTGCCGCCAGAGGAATCGATGAAGCTCAAACGCTCCGCGCTTGCCCTTTACAGACTCGGACATGCCAGCGGTTTCAAAGCCGGCCTCGATCATGCGACGAACGCGATCGCCGCCGTCGAAAGAGCCGCAAGGCGATCTAGGATTCGCATGCAGGATTCGCCTCGACTGGAGGGGTTTCAAAACACCGCTGCGCTCGATCAACGCGACAGTCGTCCGACAATTCAGGGAGGAGTAAGCAAATGGCTCGTTCGACTGACCTGAATACTTTCGAAGTGACTACTTCTCTGCTCACCGCCTCCGGCAGCCTCAAAAGATACGGCGATGAAGCCGGCGCGGGAATCAATCCCGGGACGCTTTTCGACGTCATACAGAGTTTGCTTGGGGCGTTTTTGATAGTGAATAAATTGAAAAGCCTCAGAGATAACCCGTCGGCGACGGCCATGATCCATCAGCAGGCCGTATTCGCGCTGGAATTGATCAGAGATTGGCCGGAAGATGAGCATCTCGGCGTTGCGCGCAGCGAGTTGCGCAAAATAGTCGAAGGTCTTGCAGCAGGCGCCGACATGGTGGCGCCTGCGTCTTGTTAATCTTGAATTTGCCGACCGCAGATGATCGGCGTGGCGGTGTCGCAGCCGCCGGAGTTGATAAAAAATGGTAGAGGGAATAAAGGCGTCGGATATGTTTTTTGAGTAAATCGCATGCCGATCAACGAAATCGCTTTATTTGCCGCCATGGTGGCTGCGCACTTCTTCTGTGAACACTGACGGCCACCGCCGAGCGAACTCGCCTCTGGTTCCTCCGGCGTCAAGGAAGGCTTTCTCCGCCTTGAGCCTCATCAATTTCTCTTCGGCGCGCATTCGTTTCTCTCTAGCGCTGTCCATACGCTCGACATTTTTCATTTGCCGGGTAGCCAATTCTTCTCGTATGGCGGCAATCTCTGCCCGCCAAGCTTCAGTGCCCCTTCCGCTTACGGGAGATGTCAGTTTCGCAACCGCCTGCTCAAGATCATCGAGTTTAACCGGTTTGACGAGGTACGCTTGCGCGCCACAGCGCAATGCCTCCTCAATGTCACGCCCATAGGCTGCGGCCGAGTAGAACAATATCGGAGTGTGCGGGTCGAACTCGCGAATGAGAAGGCACAACCCGATCCCGGACCCGTCAGGCAGCCAGTTGTCCAGGATGTAAAGGTCGAAGTACAGTCGCCGGGCTAAGCGCAACCCCTCGTCGAAGTTGCGCGCGAAGATGAGCTTATATTCTGGGAGTTTTAACTGCACTATTTCCCAGTCATCCTGCTGGTCTTCGACCATAAGAATGCGTTTTCTCTCTCTGTCGTGGTTCATTATATTCATATACGCATTCCCTTAGCCTCCATTTCGACCGTGAATTTCATTGCTTTCACTCCATCAGGAACGACCCTTTCGTATCTCCTCCTTCCATAGTCGTCTTAGGACTTTTAGCGTCAAGAATTACAAGGCCGTATTTCAGACTGCATTCTTACTCGCATGTCTTGTGCCGATATCGCAGATGCGGCGCCCCCCCACGTGTTGACGGCTTCGATTGGCGCGAAGATGTAGAGATGGCAGGGCGTCGAGCTTATTCCATTTCCTCATCAGCGTGACGACTGTTTCGACTTATGTTTTTATCGTTCAGGTCAATGTGGCGCTCGATTAACATTGAACTTATTATTTTCTCGTGGTTGAGCGTTTTAATGAGCCGCTCCGTACGCTCAAGTTCCGCGGCTATCTCGCCGGACGGCTCGGCAGATAGCAGGTATCGGCGGAGTTCTTGGAGTGCGGCGTCATACGGCTTGATTGCTTCGTGATACTCTTCGGCGAATACTTTCAATTCCGTCTCTGTCTTCCTGTTATTAGGAGCGGCGGCATCCAGGTAGGCGCGTTGCGCGCGGATAAATCTGGTGGCGGCCATTGTCGCTCGTTGCCTCAGATCCATCAGGTTCTGATTCATCATCGCTCCTTTCGGGGCGGATTTTAACCCCACACTCATGATACATCGACGCGCCTGCCGCAAAACTGTGGGGCGTTCCGGGACATTCCCCAGCGACGGCTGAATGAGTCCGCCGCTGTGGAGACGACCGCGGCGCCGCATAACGCCCGGCTCGTTAAGGCTTCGTTTCCTCGGCCCGTCGGCGGCCACTTGAGCTCTATCTATTGCTTTTGGAGAACCGCCAGTTGTCTGCATTATGAGCCAACCGACGCCGGACGGAAGCATCCCGGCGCAAGACGCGGCGATCACTTCATCAGCCACTCTTCAGCGGCCGGAAGTCCGAAAACGCCTCGACGTTTATGAATCGATTCCGAGCCACCAGGATTGAAAACTTTCCTAGAGGGAGTTGCTCTGGGCTGCCAACAAACGCGACTTTTATTATCCTGTGGCGAGCGAAAATCTCCGCTTTTTCTCCCGCGAAGTATCCGCTCGTGACAGACATTCTTACATCGAATCCAGTAGTGTCGATGAGAAGCTTATCGTTCTTCGTCTGCTCGCACTGTTCAGCGATTGACTCAAATTGCCGCAACCCCTCGCCCGTCTCGCCAGAGCCAATGAACCTTGCGGCGAGATAACCGGGCATTTGTTCCGTCTGAAGTCGAAAACTCATTCTTCCCCAAATCTCATCTTCCAAACCAGCAAGCAGCGTTCCGAGTTCAGCTTCCCTGGCTGGAACCCGACGACTTTAATTGAACGGCATAGCGGTAATTAGTGTCGCGCTCGCCGCTGTCGTTCGTGCGGCTTTAGAACCGGTTCTCGGCAGCGACGTGCCGCTCTCGTTTTTCGGCTTTGCGGTGATTGTGGCCTCCTGGTACGGAGGGCTGGGACCGGGATTGCTGGCGACCGCTTTATCTCTGCTGATTGGCGATTATCTATTTCTCGAGCCAAGACATTCGATATTCTACTATTCTAACCCGTACAACCGAAACCGCGCTGTGGTCTTCGCGTTCACAGGAACGATCTTCAGCCTGCTCATCAACTGGTTGCGAAATAGCGTCAAAGCCGAACAGGAGAGCGCTGAAGCATTCCGATTGCTGGTAGAAGGCGTTAAGGATTACGCGATCTTCATGCTCGACCCACAGGGTCGCGTGGCCATTTGGACCCCGGCCGCCGAGCGGGTCACGGGGTATACGGGTGATGAGATCATCGGACGCGACTATTTAACTCTGTGCACGCCCGAGCAGATTGAAAACGGCAGGCCGCAACGCGGATTGGAGATCGCGGCTGCGGAAGGGCGTTACGAAGAAGAAGACTGGCGAGTACGGAAAGACGGTTCGCGTTTCTGGGCGAGCGTGCTTACCACCGCGCTACGCGATGACAGAGGGCGATTGCGTGGCTTTGCAAGGGTGATTCGCGATATTACCGAGCGCAAGATAGCGGAAGACGCGTTGCGCGAAAGCCAACGGTTCGTGCAACAGATTGTCGAGGTCTCGCCGAGCGTGATCTATATTTACGATATGCAGCGGCGGAAGAACGTTTTTGTGAACCGCAGTATCGCTGAAACGCTCGGCTACGACCCGGCGCAAGATGCGCAAGGGGATGAATTTATCCAATCCGTGATGCGCCCGGACGACTGGCGATCATTTCTCTCTTACCTTAGCAGAATGGCCCTCTTGCGCGATGACGAAACCTCCAAGTTTGAATGTCGTGTGCGCCACAGTAGCGGCGACTGGTATTGGATTCTCATCCGCAATAAGGTCTTTGCCCGGAACAAAGACGGCGGCGTGAGAGAGATCATCGGCACGACTACCGACATTACTGAACGCAAGCAGGCGGAGGAGAACGCCAAATTCATCAACGTCCTGAACCAGGCGATGCGACCGCTCGCAGACCCGGAAGAGATCAAGGCCACCGCCGCCAGAATATTGGGCGAATACCTGGGCGCCGATCGCTGCGCTTATGCCGAGATCGAGGCGGGCGAGAATTACCTCGATATCACGTGTGATTACACGCGCGGCGCGACTCCAAGCATCGTGGGGCGGTTCGGCGTTGACGATTTAGGCCCCGGAGTGTTGCGATTGATGCGGATGGACCTTCCGAGCGTAGTCAATGACATTGAGGGCGAAGCGTCAGCGAAAACAGACCTGTCCGCATTTCGGCGGGCGGAAATCCGAGCTCTGGTGTGTGCGCCAATCATAAAGCACGGGCGTTTCGTGGCCAGAATGTCTGTCCAGCAGAAGACGCCACGCCGCTGGCTAAGCGAAGAGGTCGAACTTATAAAGATAGTGGCCAGCCGTTGTTGGGAATCAGTCGCCCGAGCAAAGGCGTTAAGGAGAGTGAGAGAGGGCGAGGAGCGGTTGCGGCGCATCACCGACGCCACTCAGGACGCGCTTTGGGAAATTGACCTGAAGACGCGCCGGTTGTGGTGGAGCGAGGGGGCAAAACCATTGTTCGGTCGCAGCCCCGGAGAATTGGAGATTGGGCTGGAGGACTGGTATGGCGGCATCCATCCCGAAGACGTGGATTCAGTCCATGCCAAATTTGAAACCTTCATGCGGAGCGCTGACCCTGACTGGATTGATGAGTACAGATTCCGCCGCGCTGACGGATCTTATGCTTACATTCAAGACCGGGGCCGGAAGTTTTTCGACGAGGGCGGAACGCCATTGTTGGTAGCCGGCGCGATGGTTGACATCACCGAGCGCAAACAGGCTGAGGAAGCGATGCGCAAGAGCGAGGAGAATGCGCATCGGCAGTTGGCATATGTCGAGGCGATCTACGCCACGGCTCCCGTCGGATTGTGTTTTGTGGACACCGAGCAGCGGTTCCTCAGCATTAACAAACATCTGGCGGAGATCAACGGCAAAACCGTGGAAGAGCACCTGGGGCGCACGGTGCGCGAGGTTCTGCCGGGGCTGGCCGACATAATTGAGCCTCGTTACCGGCGTGTGATCGAGACAGGCGAGCCGGTATTGAACATTGAGATGAGCGCTGCGACGGCCGCTCAGCCGGGCGTTATTCGCCACTTTATCTTGAGCTATTACCCGATCAAGGACGATGATGGACAGGCGCTCGGCGTCAATGGAGTCGTCGTGGAGATCACTCAGCGCAAGAAGATCGAAGAGGAACTTGAACGGGTCTTGCAACAGGAGAAGACGGCCAGGGCCGAAGCGGAAGTGGCGAACCGGATGAAGGATGAATTTCTGGCGACGATCTCGCACGAATTGCGCACGCCGCTCACTTCGATTCTGGGTTGGGCGAGCTTGCTCACCAGCGGCTCTCTCTCTGAGCGTAAGGCGCAACACGCGATTGAGGTGATCGCAAAGAGCGCTCAATCACAAACTCGGTTGGTAGATGACATCCTCGACACTTCGAGCATCATCACAGGTAGTCTCAAACTCGACGTTAAGCCGGTCGAGATCGAACGCGTCTTTCAGGCTGCCGTTGATGTCATCCGGCCAAGCGCTGAAGCGAAAGGGGTAGCCTTGACCGTGGTGATTGACGCCCATGGCGACGTTGTTTTTGGCGACGCCAGCCGCTTGCAACAGGCCATTTGGAATCTTCTCTCGAACGCGGTCAAGTTCACGAACGATGGCGGGCGCATTGAAGCTCGACTGAGGCGCGCCGGAAGTCAAATCGAGATCACTGTCAGTGACACCGGCATAGGCATCGAGCCACAATTCCTGCCTTACGTCTTCGAGCGGTTCCGCCAGGCTGACAGCACGTCCACGCGCAAGTACGGCGGCCTGGGTCTCGGCTTGGCTGTCGCGCATCACATCATCGAATTGCACAGCGGCGGCATCTCGGCTTCAAGCCCCGGCAGAGATCAGGGGGCGACATTCAAGATCAGACTACCTCTGGCTTTGAAGTCGCGACCGCCGCAACCGGGAAGCCGCCGCCCGGAATCTGAAGCGACACAGACAAACGGACGAAAGTGGACTGAAAAATGCCCGAGGCTGGACGGCGTGCGCATCCTGCTCGTGGAAGACAATCCGGAAACCATGGACATGCTCAAATTCATTTTCGACGAATGCGGGGCTGAGGTGACCACCGCAGCTTCGGCGAGCGAGGCGCTGGAAGCGCTGGAGCGGCGCCGGCCCGATGCGCTGGTTTCAGACATCGCCATGCCGAATCAAGACGGATATGATTTGATCCGGCAGGTGCGTTCGCGGAGGCCGGAACAAGGCGGCAAAATCCCAGCTGTGGCGGTCACGGCCTACGCCTCGGATGAAGACCGCGAGCGTGTTCTAGCCTCCGGCTTCCAGACGCATGTGTCCAAACCCGTTGACCCCGGCGAATTGATAGCCACAGTGGCAAGCCTGACTGGACATATTCATTTCTAAAAGGATTGCTCGGACATAACATCTCCTTCCCAATGTCTTCCCCACTCTTATCGACATCGTTTGGATGATCGTTAGAGAAGATTTCCAAAGCATGCCGAAGGGCCGTGTCTTCGCCGCGATTGATTACCTGGCCGACGCTCCGGGACTTCGGCTTTTTGGGCTTCCCTGCTTTGTCGGGTTCGTCGGTCATTGCATCGGCTCCACAACCTTAGCGTAGGAAAGAATCGCTTGTAGTTCGTCAACAGCCGCCTTGAGGCGATTGAGCGGCTCCACGTTGTCTCCCGCATTCACCCCATTGAACAGGTTTTTAGCTAGCAGGTTGATTTCACCTGTGATTTTGTCGTTAAGCGCGATAAGTATCTGGATGAACTCCACGTCAGACTCATCTGCGTCTATCGTCGTCACCTCGCCGTTAATTCTCACCTTTGTCATTTCGCGCCCTCTTTTTTCGACGTTTCAATGGGGAGCGCGTAGGCGTGTAATCGCTCGCCGCGCTCCCCTTCTGCGCGCGTAGTCCCCCTGAAAACGCGCGCAAGCTCGTAATTCCGTTGCCGGTCACTTCGTCCCCTTCTTCCCGGCCTTCTTTGCTCCGGCCTCTTTCTTCGGCCTGCCTCGTTTACGTCCGCGCGGCAATCCCGCCAGGTCGGACTCCGGTATCTGCCAGACATGCCCGAATCGCCGGGCGTTTGGAAAGCGTGGGTGTCCCTCTTCGCTCAGCCACACCCTAACGCTGGCGGTACTGACGCCAAGAACTTGTGCAGCTTCGTTGGTTGTAAGCATTTGGTCTTCCTTCTGTTTCGCCATGCGGCGGAATCTAGCGGAGACATTATATTTTAGCAAGCCTGCCCTCAGTCAAGAGAAAAGTAGCACTCTCGTTATATTTCTATTGACAAAAAGTAGCGGCTTCGTTATATTATGCCTGTCAGCTGGACATCACGAAAGGTCGCGCCGGTTCCCGACCGAGAGCTTAGCCGACGAACTTATGCGCCGCTTCCGCGTGAACTACTTCGAAGCGTTGGCCGAAGACATGCTGCGCGGCGTCCTGGCCGCCTGCGCGTGATTGAACAGGAGAACTCCCATCGGTCAGGTGTTTTGCTTTTGGGAGAGCCTATGGCTAAGAGAGTTTCCAGGGTGACACTTTCACCCTTCCAATCTCTCCATTCATCAATACAACTATCTTACTCGACTTTATCCATTTGGCCTTGTGCTTGGAATCCCCCCAACGGCAGTTGGGGGATGGTTAAGGTCCAGCCTACAGGAGCGGCTCTGACTTCTCGAATCCCCCCAACGGCAGTTGGGGG
>Ga0126377_10001380_pt1 | contig 15919 bp, 17 predicted proteins | sample PanSoiMetPlot_22_FD_92647 | JGI IMG/M metagenome (GOLD analysis project Ga0126377, IMG submission 92647) | Tropical forest soil microbial communities from Panama - MetaG Plot_22 | ecosystem: Environmental > Terrestrial > Soil > Tropical forest > Bulk soil | place: Panama | collected 2016-02-17
CGACCGCAGCGTCGCGAACATGGGCTGAGCCTTGCTCGAGCCGTTCCCCATGGCAAGCGCGTTCAATGCTTTCCGGTAATGCGTCCAATTACGCAGCGCAAGTAAGCCAGAGCGGGCATTGGCCGAGCGCAACTTGCCGCTTGGTCTGGCTAGCAAGTTCGCGCTGGTCGGAACCTACAGGTATGACGTCGGCTCCGAAAGGGATCAGGCTTCGCAGGCTAGGCACATCCACCGGCCGAATGCTTCGCTCCCATAGAAGCCGGCTTCGAGCAGCTATGGCTGAGCGGCACCAGTGCTATTGCGATCTTTTTTCCGAGCCGATGTCGAGATTCGATGGATCGATTAACAGAACCTCCTATCCTATGACGATGATGGATTGGGTCAGCGTCGCGCCTCGTCAATGCGAACGTCGACGTCAGGCGGGGCAAGGTAACCGTGGCTGCGCTCAAGGAGCAAAAGGCCTTTGGTGGAAGGCAAGGTAGGTGGTTTCGAATGGGACCCCGTCATACGCCGACGGCGGCCCAGGGACGATGTGGCGTGCATTCTTCTGAATACGCAAGCAGCTCAAGCCGTGGCGACCGTTCTTCACAAGCTGACAACAAACGCAAGGTATGGGGCACTCTTCTACCGAAACCGCTGTATATCGCTCCGATGGCGGTGGTTACGCAATGGGTCGTCTGGTCGGCGGGCCGGCGAATTACAAGAGAAAAGTGGTTCTCAAGCGCTGTGGCGGAGGCAACGTCGGTATGCAACGGGTGTAATTGCCGAGTCTGTTGCGTTCGAGCTCGGCGGCACGGTGCACCTTCCCTCGCTTGGCGAGGGCGTCAGATGTCGGATGGAAATGCCCCCTGGGTGCGTCAGCAGAGCCGCTCTGCTGACAATGCGGCCGAGGCTGGGGCCCGGCAAACCCCGTCCATCACAACGCGTGAGACGGGCTTGTTGCCTATCACGCGCGACGTTGCGTTCGTGAACTATCGAGGCGCTTCTCGCCACGGGTGATTTTTATGAAATGCTCGAAGTGCCAGCATGAGAATGAGGCAGGTGCGAAGTTCTGCGAAGAATGCGGGGGGCCACTGGCCCGAGTATGCACAAAGTGTGGTCGGCAACTGTCTCTTACGGCAAAGTTCTGTCCTGAGTGCGCCCAGCCGACGGGACTGGTGCCAGAAGCACCTGTGGTCACGCGCTTCGCGTCGCCGAGGACCTACACACCCAAGCACCTGGCGGAAAAGATCCTGATTTCCAAGAGCTCGATTGAGGGCGAGCGCAAGCAGGTCACAGCGCTTTTCGCCGACCTGAAGGGCTCGATGGACCTGTTTGCCGACCGCGATTCCGAAGAAGCAGGCAAGCTCATCGATCCGGTACTCGAGCACATGATGGAGGCCGTCCATCGTTACGAGGGCACCGTGCATCGGGTAATGGGCGATGGCATTATGGCGCTGTTCGGGGCGCCGCTTGCGCACGAGGACCATGGCGTCCGTGCTTGCTATGCTGCGCTCCGGATGCAAGAAGCGGTGAAGCGTTACGCGGAGGGCGTCCGTCGAACAGAGGGGATCCCCATCCAGATTCGCGTTGGCCTCAATTCGGGTGAGGTTGTCGTTCGCTCGATCAGTAGCGATCTCCGGATGGACTATTACGCCGTCGGTCAGACATTGAACGTGGCCGCACGGATGGAGCACATGGCAGTACCGGGGTCGATCCTGATCTCCGCTGACACACTGGCGCTGGCCGAAGGCTATGTTCGGGTGAAGCCGCTAGGCCCGATGAAGGTGAAAGGGCTGGTGCTCCCACTCGAGGTATTCGAGATCGTCGGCGCGAGCACGGTGCGCTCGCGGCTGCAGGCCACCGCTGCGCGCGGGCTCACGCGTTTCGTCGGACGCGATGGTGAGATGGATCAGCTCCGGCAGGCTCTTGAGCGCGCACGCACCGGGCACGGTCAAGTCGTTGCCGTTGTCGGCGAGCCCGGGGTTGGCAAGTCCCGCCTCTACTGGGAGTTCACCCGCTCACACCGCACGGAAGGCTGGCTCATTCTCGAAAGCACCTCTGTGTCGTACGGCAAGGCGACAGCGTTTTTACCGATCATTGACATGCTCCGGGCCTACTTTCAGATCGACGCTTCCGATGAGGCTCGGAAAGTCCGCGAGAAGGTCACCGGCAAGGTGCTGTCGCTTGACCGGGCGCTTGAGTCATCCCTCCCGGCGCTCCTGTGGCTTTTGGACGTTCCTGTCGAGGATTGGCAACGGCTGGAGCCGCCGCAACGGCGCCAGCGGGCGCTCGAGGGTGTGAAGCGGCTGCTTTTGCGGGAGAGCCAGGTGCAGCCCCTTCTGGTCGTATTCGAGGACTTGCACTGGATCGATGCCGAGACCCAAGCGCTACTGGACGGGCTGGTCGAGAGCCTGCCCACGGCAAGGTTACTCTTATTAGTCAACTACCGGCCCGAGCATCAGCACACCTGGAGCGGCAAGAGCTACTACCGCCAGCTGCGCATCGATTCCTTGCCACCGGAGAGCGCCGAAGAGTTGCTGGCGGCGCTGCTCGGGAGCGACGCCGGGCTTCAGCCACTCAAGCGACTGTTGATCGAGCGGACGGACGGAAACCCCTTCTTCCTCGAGGAGAGCGTCCGAACGTTGGTGGAGACGAAGGCGCTCGCGGGCCAGCGAGGACAGTATCGGCTGACGCAGCCGGTCCAGGCGATCCAGGTCCCCCCCACCGTCCAGGTGATGCTGGCGGCGCGCATCGACTGGCTCTCCCTGGAGCACAAACGGCTCCTGCAGCTCGCGGCCGTCATCGGCAAGGATGTACCGTTCGCGCTGCTTCCGCCCATTGCGGAGTTACCCGAGGAACGTCTCCGACAGGGCCTGGCCCATCTACAGGCCGCCGAGTTCCTCTACGAGGCGAGGCTTTTTCCGGATCTAGAGTACACGTTCAAGCATGCTCTGACACACAACGTTGCCTACGCGAGTCTGCTGCACGACCGGCGGCGCAGTCTCCACACCCGGATCATGGTGGCGATCGAGCATCTCTATCCCGACCGCCTGCGCGATTACGCAGACCAGCTGGCCCAGCACGCCTTGAAGGGCGAAGTGTGGGATAAGGCCGTGAGCTATCTTCGTCAGGCCGGAGGCAAGGCCTTCGCACGATCCGCCAACCAGGAGGCGATCGGATACTTCGAGCAGGCGCTGACGGCGCTGACCCACATCCCCGAGACCCGCGCGACGCTAGAGCAGGCCATCGATATCCGCTTCGATCTCCGAAATGCGCTGTACCCGCTGGCAGAACTCGGGCGGATCGAAGGGTGTCTCAGGGAAGCCCAAGCTCTGGCCGGGCGGCTTGAGGACCAGCGCCGCCTCGGATGGGTATCGGCCTATATGTGCAGCCATCACTGGGCCACTGGCGGTCATGCCGACGACGTGCGCACGTTTGCACAGGCGGTCGAGACCATCGCCCAGAGGCTCGGCGACGCGCCGCTCCAGATCGCAGCCCAGTACTATCTTGTCACGGCATGCCACATCGCGGGCGACTATCGGGGGATCGAACACTTCGGTCGGCGATTGATGCATTCGCTAGAAGACCATCCGGCCCGTGAGCGGTTCGGCGTCGCGATATTTCCGGCTGTACTGTGCCGTGTCTGGCTGGCGTTCGCCCACAGCGAACGCGGGCTCTTCGACGAGGGCGATGCTTACGCACACGAAGCGATTCGGGTCGCCGAAGCGCTGGATTCCCCATACAGCCTAGGCTGGGCATTTCTGGGCCTCGGGCATCTGCAAAGCGCCAGAGGAGAGCTGAGCCAGGCCGCCCGCCTATTCGAACGCGCGGTCGCTCAGTGCCGAGATTGGGGCTTCACATTGTTGTCACCGATGGCCATGGCACCTCTCGGGCACGTGTACGCGCGGTTGGGACGACTTAAGGAGGGCATCTCCTGGTTGGGGCAAGCCCTCACAGCTTACGAAACCGCGGGTATTGGATGGCGGCACTCGATCGGCGTCGCTCAGCTCGGCGAAGCCTACCTGCTCGCGGACCAGACCGAGGACGCTCGTGTCTGTGCTGACCGCGCCGTGAAGCTGGCTCGTGAGCGCAATGAACGAGGCTATGAAGCGTGGTCTCTCCGGCTCCTCGGCGAGATTGCCGCCCATGATTGCCGTCCAGACGTAGCAGCAAGTGAAGCGTACTATGGCGCCTCCATGGCCCTTGCCTCAGAGCTCGAGATGCGCCCGCTCGTCGCCCACTGCCACCTTGGCCTCGGTAGGCTGTACCGGCGCACGGGCAAACGCGAGCAGGCCCTCGAGCAGCTTAGTGCCGCCACCACGATGTACCGCGAGATGCAAGCGCAGTTTTGGGTGCAGAAAGCGGAAACGGAGATGTCTCAGCTGACATAGGCTCGGTGTGTCCGGCCGACTTTGCTTCTAGCAGTAGGGCCGAATACTTCGGTAGCGCGCCGATGCCGTCAGCTCCCGCAGCGCGCTTCGCCGATCGGCCGAAAAGAGTTGACGGGCCTTGAGGGCCGGCTGACAAAGGGTCATGACCAAGCAGGTTTTTGATACGATTGTCATCGGGCTTGGAGGAATGGGCTCGGCGACGACTTACGAGTTATCGCGGCGCGGTCGGCGCGTGCTCGGGCTAGAACAGTTCAGCATCCCGCACGAGCTTGGATCATCTGCCGGCTCAACCCGCATCTTTCGTTTTGCCTATTTCGAAGACCCAAGCTACGTGCCGTTGATGCGCCTGTCACTCGCGCGCTGGCTGGCGCTCGAGCGCGATTTTGGCGAGACCCTCCTCACCGTAACCGGCGGTCTCGATATCGGGCTACCGTCTGGCCGGGTGGTCAGCGGCGCCAAAGAGGCGTGCCGCACCCACCAGCTAACACATGAGGTCCTCCAAGGGCGCGACGTCACCCGGCGGTTCCCGGTCTGGCGGCTGCCCCCCGACTTCGAAGCGGTGTACCAGTCCGAGGCAGGTTTCTTGACGGCGGATCGGGCCATCGTTGCGCACGTGGCGCTCGCGCGCAAACTCGGAGCGGATGTGCGCGAGAGGGAAGCCGTGCGGAGTTGGAAGGCAATCGGCGATAGGGTCGAGGTTGAAACGGACACGAGCCGCTACGAGGCGGGGTCGCTTGTCCTGGCGGCCGGCGCGTGGACAGCAGGGCTGCTCCGCCGGCTAAAGTCCTTGGTCGTCCCGGAACGGCAGGTCGTCGGCTGGTTCAAGACGGCGGGACCTCAGTTCGCGCCGGCTGCATTTCCAGTATTCATCCTCGATTGTCCGGAAAAGGGAATGTTCTACGGGTTCCCGGAACAGGCTGACGAAGGCTTTAAGGTCGGCAAGTTCCATCATCGCCACGAAACGGTCGATCCCGATACCATCGATCGCAGCATCGTCCCGGAAGACGTGGAAGCTCTTGGCGGGCTCGAGCGTTATTTGTCGACAGCAATGGGACCACCGGTGGGTTTCAAGACCTGCATGTTCGTGAACTCGCCAGACGAGCACTTCATCATTGACGTGCTGCCCGGACAGCAGAACGTGGTTGTCGCTGCCGGCTTCTCTGGACACGGCTACAAGTTCTGCTCGGGCATCGGCGAGATTCTAGCTGACCTGGTCATGGACGGGGCGACGTCGCACAATACGCATTTGTTCAGGCTCTCCCGGCCCGCGCTCGCGATACCCCCGTCTCGCTAGGCGGGGCGCTTGTTTGCGATCCGCTTACTGGTCTGCCGCGCAAAATTACGAGATCGAGCTAGGCTAGACTAACGGAGTCAGAGACCCTATGAGAATTGAGTCTTGAAGTTTCAGTAGGTTACCAGGACACCCGTTGCACATCTGTTCAACTGAGCACAACCAAGCAGTACCGATTCACGCAAATCTCCCGCACGGCTTTCAAGCGAGTAGGTTCATCAAATCGGGGCCTGTGACCACGTTTGTTATAACTTCGGATGCCGCCTTTCTTCGGCCGGCTCGATTTTGGCGAGGGTGCGACGGTCGGCATCGATCTGGGCCCGCACATGGTTCTGGTTGTTTACCCTATGGTAGGCCGCGTAGTACGGGGACCACAGAGCATGTAAGCAAGTTCACGGACGGCATGAAAGAAGTTATCATTTCGCGAAACTGAGGGCGCACGCTCATCGAGCGAGTCACTGACCTGAAGGGCATCCGATCTCAGGCTGGATTGCACCAAACTGCGGCAAGACATGCGCGTAGGAGCAACACGCCATCGACGGGCTCTCCTCATGAAGCACCGCATGAGCAGGCAAAAGTTTCGATCGCCCCCTTTGATGGCCGACCCGCGGCGTCACCTCCTCGGGGCTGTGCTCGCGTTCGTGCGGGCGGCGCGGTCGACGCCAGGCGTCCGGCGAATCGCCCTGATCGGCTCGCTGGCGACGGACAAGACTGTGCCGAGGGATGCCGATGTGCTCGTCATCATCGACGCCACGATGGACCTTGATCCTCTCGCTCGCCTCGGTCGGCGCCTCAAGGGCAGCGCGCAGACGATCAACCTGGGTGCCGACATTTTCCTTGCCGACCAGGCGGGCAGCTACTTGGGGCGCATCTGTCACTACCGCGACTGCCACCCGCGCGTGACCTGCCACGCGCTCGGCTGTGGCCGGCGACAACACCTCAATGACGATCTCCAGATCGTCACCCTAAGCCCGGCGGTCATCACCGCTCCGCCCATTGATCTGTGGCCGCGCATCGTCGGACGCTGCGCCGTGCCATTGGACACCCAAGCGCTTCTGGTGGCAAAGCTGGTGGGGGATGGAGCGTCATGAGACCGGAGGGCTCGCTCCAAATTGACGGGTCGACAGTGCGGCGACCGCGGCGCCCGTCATGTGGCTGAGCACCTACTCTGAATGCATAGAATTCCTCGAAGATACGCTGTGGGACCTGCGCGGCGATGATCCCGCCTCGAGCAAGTACCCACGGGCTTGTGCGCTTCAGGTCCTCGTAACGTTGCTCCGCTGCAACCGCGCGGCTGAGCTCGCAGAGAAGAATTGCCACGACATCTGCAGCTAATCGGAGGCGGGTCCGGGAATGCGCTCGCTGCAGCCTTCTCCAGGTCTCCAGGGACATTTGAGAGCGCCGCGAAGCCGATAAGAACGTGCTCATCGCCGGCTCCTCATCTGGTCGGTTGATAGTCCTCGCCGCGACCGCACTTTCAAAAAGCATCGTAGCCAAGCGCGTAGCATCGAACAAATCTCCGAGCGGTGCATGCCGATGTCCCTGAGCGACCGGTCATTGAGCTGACGCATGGTGGCGACGGCGATCCTGGGGCGATGCCGGCATCTTCGCGGTCTGCCACCAGGTGACCAGAGTGGCGGTGGTGGTGTCCGAACCTGATCTGTTGGCGGATGCCTCTATCATCGGCGGGGCACGGGGATTGTCCCCGGCCCCTCAACGAACCCTTGGATCTTTCGCGCTATAAGACGGACTGCTTGCGCTCCATTGACGTTAAAGTCGGCCTAACAGGTCCCGCGATCAAACGGTGGCTGTTGTGGAGTCGATCATCGGCTCCAATCAGTCATTTCCGCGGATCGTCTTTGGGATCGATGTAGGTCACATCGAAGGGGCCCGTGCCGTTGACCTGCACGACAGCCTCGCCGTCTGCCCAGGCGTAGTGCGCCATGCCTGCCGGAAGGTGCACGAAGCTCGCCGGCGAGAGCGGCTTGGCTTTCGCCCGATCCAGCTTCTCCCCCGCGGCGATCGCGAATCTACCCGAGATCACCGTGACGAGCTCGTCCTTCGAATGCCGGTGGGGCGGGACAGTGAAACCAGCGGGGAACTTGAGGCGCAGCACGAACGGCCCCTCCTGGGCAGGGTTGCCAAGCAAAACGACGGCGTGGGCGCCGGGCGGGAGAGACGGTGGCGCCGGCCCCCACGTCAGCGCGTCACCCTGCACCACGGTGTGATGAGGCTCAGCGGCTCGCAGCTGCGCGAGCGCGCCGAGCGTGGCCACGGTGCCAAGCGATAGCGATAGAAGACTGAAAGCGATGGGCTGGGCAGCAGGCTTCATGGCAGCGTCCTTTCGGCTGGGTGGTATGGAAAGACAGCGGTGGTGAGCGCCATGCGCTTCACCGTCCGGGAGATGACGACCTCGAGATGCTCACTCGGCACGACCATCGAGTGGCTCGCCTGAGCGGTTGAAGCGTGGGCTATTCCGCCGCGCGGCGGAGGGGCCCGCCGATGCGCGCCTCTACTGGGACACCTTTGCGCAGCGTCTGCAGGACCACACAGCTATGCTCTGCGGCGGCAATGAGCATCTGCACTTTCGCCGGATCGGCATCATCCACCGGCTGCAGCCGTATGCGGCACCTCATGTGCTGAAAGGCCACCGGCACGTTACGGTCCACCAGCAAGCTTCCTCGGACGTCGAGCTTGGCATCGACCAGGACCTCCAATGACTGGATTTGGATCTCGAGCCGATCCGCAACCATACGGAGCGTGGCATCCAGACAGCTTGCTAGGGCCGCGCACAGCATATCTCCTGGATTCGGGAGGTCGTGGTAACCGCCCACCGCCCGATGGATGCCAAAGTGCCACTGTGCGCCATGTCTCTCGCCCGGCACGACGATGCCGTGGAAGGGGTCGGCGCCACCATCGGTCACGGTTCGGGCGCAATCGGTGATCCAGGCATCGGCCGTGACGCTGCTATAGCGTGCACGCAGCGGGTCTTGGCGTTGCTTGACGATACCTGTTGACGTGTTGCCCATTGCTTGCCTCCGAACTTCGGTGGGGCCGAAGCATCGGGGATCAAGAAGCACAGGTCATGGGACGAGAGCCCTAGTATGCTCTTTTCTTTTCGCTGCGAGACACGATTTCGTGGGGCATCCGCCCCAGGTCAGGAGCCATTGCCGTCAGTCGCGACCCAATCCCGCCTTGCGCGCGGCCACAATGGCTTGCGCACGATGCGCGACGCCGAGCTTGGAAAAGATGCTGGAAATATGATTACGCACGGTCTTCTCAGAGATCTGCAGCCGCTCGGCGATCTCGACATTGGTGAGGCCGCGCGCGATGCTGTCCAGGAGCTCTCTTTCACGCTCTGTCAGATCGGACAGCTCTTTGCCCGGCGCCGTGCCAATGTGCTCGTCGGCATTGAGGAAGTCGTCGATCTCCTTCCGGAACACTGACCACGCTTTCTCGCCCGGCAGTAGGATGTGGTTGTTGCTCTCGAGTGGCACGAAGCGAGCATTCGGGATCATCGCCGCCAGTTGCCGACCGGCCTCGAACGGCACCATGGCGTCGCCGCGAGTGTGAAAGACAAGGGTCGGTACGCTGACCTTGCCCGCCTCCGCGCGTATGTCGAAAGCATGGAAGGCATTCCAGAGGCGGCCGGCGGTCTCAGGCGAGGCGCTGCGCCGCTGCAATTCGCCGATCCATTTGAGCTGTTCCTTACCGCCGTCCGGCATGAGGAGATTGGCAAAGACTTCGCGGAACGCTCCTGCTTCCCGTCCCCAACCTATCTCGATCATCTGCGAGAGCGTCTGGGCCTGCTTGGCAAGTTTCTCCGCTACGCCGTCGACATAAGCGCCGTGCGGATAGGCACTATAGAGAGCGAGCCTACTCACCCGGTCCGGATGACGCGCGGCATAGGCAATCGCAACCACGCCACCTTGGCACAACCCAAAAAGTGGGAACCGGCGCAGGCCGACAGCATCAATCACCGCTTCGAGGTCTGCTACCCAGGCATCGAGCGAGAAGTCAGTGACCTGCCGATCAGAAAGGCCCGAGCCTCTTGGGTCATAGCGAATCAGCATACGCCGTTGCACGAAGGCTTCGAGCCAGTGCCGCCAGACAGGGCTGTCCCAATCGATTTCGAGGTGCGTGAACCAGTTGTTCACGCGGACAACGGGCGGACCTTGGCCCGCAGTGGCAAAGGCGATGCGCACTCCGTCGCGGGACGTGCAGAACTGTATCGTCTGCTTCATCGGGGCTCCGTAGCCTGCTGATTCACGTTATCCTGCACAATCAAGGCGGCGTCTGGTCAAGTGTTCCCATAGGTTGAGTTTGTCCCTTGTTTGCGCGGGGCTCACTCGCCCTGCGGGCTCGGGTTGCGTGCTATCGCGCGTCGGAAGGTGGCCACGCGACGGAACCCGCTGGCGCGGTTTCCGCCCATTTGGGTGACGCCCGCTGCCGCAAGAAAGTGCAACTCGCACTGGACCATGCCGAGTATCGGGCACAGCCTGCTGCAATCGTAGCACGGTGCTCGGCCGGTCAAGGTCAAGCCCTTCGGGGGGCCGCTGAAAAAGCGGCCAACCTTGACTCGTCCTTGCGCGCCGTACAGTTGCGAAGCGCACGGCCGGGGCGGAAATGCGATCCCGGTCGAACAAGAAAATGTGGGGTCTTACAGCGCGCTTACACCACGCCGGCGCATTGCCGGATCCTGTGACCAATCAAGGCAGTACTGGTTCCTTGCTCCGAATACGCAGCACGTAAGCTCATCGACCCCGATAGCGTCGAAGGACTGCCCACCTTCGACACGGACAATGTGCACAAGCAGCGAGCTCGCGCTGGGGATGTAGTAGAGCTTCATTGGCCTTCTCTCGCGAGGATCGCGCCGACGTTCTCTGGTGCGAGGAACACCGCAGGCGACAATGTTCCGGCATTCACGCGCACAAAGTCGTCCATCGCCATCTGATTCCCCGGCAGGGCCTCGATTAGCTGCTGGAGCTCGGGCGGGGGCGGCTGCAATGCCGCGATCTGGCAGGTGAACTCGTACATGGGCAGCACCTGCTCGTCGCGGTCGCGTTGGTAGTCGGCCATTGCCGCATCGAACGCGCGCATTCCGCCGAGGCTCTCGTCGAGCGCCTGCACGCAGCGCTCCGCATCGCGGAACGCATCGAGGATGCCCTGGCCTGTGATGGGGTCCTTGATATAGCCCGCATCGCCGATCAAGGCCCAGCCGGCGCCGTAGGGTTTGCGGAAATGATTGGGAATTGCAGCCCCGGCGAACCGGCTCTCGCGGCGGGCATTTGCCAAGCGTGCGGCAAACTCCGGCACGAGGCCGATCACGCCTAGGTAGCTGGCCTCGACATCCTTTTTGACGCGGTCGAGCTCGGCCGCGGGCCAGCCGACGATGACCATCGTCAAGCCCTCGTGCGTGGGCGCCACGCCAAACCCGCAGTAGGGGCGGATGTAGGTCTCGAACCGCCCGTCCATCGGCACGCCGCTCCAGTAGGCGTACCAGGCGGCCATCAGCGGCGGCTTCTCGTGATAACGCTCGGGCTCGAGCGTCCGGGCCACCAGCGAGTGGCGGCCGTCGGCGCCAACCACGATGGCGGCGCGCTCTGCCATGGGCTTACCGGTCATTGTCCGGCCCTCAATCCCGACCACGCGCTCGCCCTCGATCAACAGCCGGTCGACGGTGAAGCCCTCGCGCAACTCCGCTCCGGCTCCGGCCGCCGCGTCGAGCAGCAGCTTGTCGAGTACGGTGCGGCGCGGGCAGTAGGCGACCGGAGCCTCCGGCGTCCCCGGGGAGCCCGTGATGGTGGCCACACCGAAATCGAACATGTAGGTGTCGATCGGCGGGCATCCGGTGGCTGCCAGGCGCTCCAGCAGTCCCCACCGCGAGAGCGCAGCAACGCCGAGCGGATGCACGATGTGCGTAGACACCGTATCACTAGGGAAGGTCGCGCGGTCGACCAGGAGCACGCGGTAACCCTTCCGAGCAAGCAGCATCGCCGTCGGCGAGCCGGCGCAACGGGCGCCCATGACGATAACATCGAATCTATTGGTCATAGGCGTCTCTCCCCTTACCGTCCGCGTCAGGCCGCGACCACGCCGAGCTGCCGCATCAGGCCGAGCTCGTCTACATGCGCCCAGCATTCCACGACCTTGCCGCCGATGATGCGGTCGATGTCGGCGCCCACCAGGCGGACTTGCCTGCCAGTCGCAGGGACGCCCTGGAACGTGCCCTTGTGTGTCCCGCGGGCGCTCCAGCGGGTCACCACCCTGTCGCCCTCGGCGATCTGGTCCTCGATGGTGAAGCACAGGTCCGGAAACCCCGCACGCAACTGAGCGACATGCTGCTTGGCTCCCTCGCGCCCCCAGATGTCCTGGGAAGAGGCATGAATGACGAGATCGCTTGCCGCCACTTCGTCGACGACACCGAGATCGCCTCGGTTGTAGACCTCCTCGATGACGCGCCGGATGTGCGCCTTGTTTGCCTCGGACATGGCTGCTCTCCTTCGTTGATTGCTGCAGATTCCGGCCGCTAGGTCGTCGGGTCGATGACCGTGTTAGCGCGCATGATCCGCGTCACAGGGAGGCCGGCCATCTCAGCGTGCTTGCGGATGATGGCTTCGTCGCTCGCCAGGTATACGCAGAACGTCTTGTCGCCGCAGACGTAGCTTTGCGCCCACTGAATATCGGGACCGAGCTGGCGCATCACGTCCTTGGACTTGGCAACGGCGGCACGAAGTTGCTCGCGATCAAGCGAGCCGACTTTCGGCACGTCGCGCTCGATGATGAATCGCTGCATTGTCATTCCTGCCTCCTGCACAGCTGATACGCACCCGATTTATGCCGCCAATGGTCGGTCGCGCTTCGGCGAGATCACTCAATTGTGCAGGGGTTGCGGCGTGGGTGATTCCACCCACATGGCCCATCAGATCAGGTTGTGCTCGTAGGCCCAGGCGGTGGCGGCCGTTCGGGATGGCAGATCGAGCTTGGCCAGGATGTTGCTGAGGTGCCGGTCGATCGTTCGCTCGCTGCTGCACAGCTCGTGGGCAATGGCGGCGTTGGTCTTTCCGGTGGCGATCAGACGCAAGACCTGCAGCTCGCGCGGAGTGAGCCCATAGGCATCGCCGAACGCGGCGCGCTTCATCAGGTGCTTGGTCCGCGCCAGATCCGGCAAGGCGCCCAGCCGCTCAAACGACGATCTCGCCGCCTCGAGCTCCAGGGCGGCGCCGTCCTCGTCCCCGAGCGCACGGCAAGCTTGTCCGATCATGACGCGCACGCGCGCGGCCGCATGCGGCGCCTCGATACTCTGCCACACCTCGAAGGCGAACCGCAGCGAGCGGAGCGCGGCCTGCGCATTGCCCGTGGCGAGGTCCACTGTTCCGCGCACCTCGGCAGCCATTGCACACGGCACACCTGTGTCGAAGCTCGCGGCAATCGCCTCCAGCTCTTGGGCGGCATCATGCGCGTCCTCGACATTACCCCTGGCCAGCATGATATCGACATAGGCCGGCAGCAGGCTCATGCGCTTCAGCCGATTGTTCGTAGTGCTTACGACGCGCCGAATGGCCGTGACGGCCGCGTCGGAGCGGTTCTGTTGAAGCCGCAACAACGCCAGACCTGGCTGGGGCTCCAATCCCAGCTGGCTCGCGCCGCGATAGGCCTGCTCGGCGGCTGCGAAATCTCCTTGCAGACGATGGACCTCGCCCTGCTGGTAGAGCGCCGCCGCTGTAGCCCGCCGGTCCACGCCCTGCGATCGTACGCAGGCATGGCGCGCTTCCTCAAGAGCTGCTGACCAGATGCCCTGCAGCTGCATGATCTCGGCGCGGTGGACCTGGCAGGTGCCGGTGAAGGCAACCATATTGCGCTGGCCCTCGCACCACTGTGTCAGGGCTGCCGTCCACTCGCTACTGCGCTCGAGCGCATAGACCTGCTGGCAGGCCTGGATCACGCTGCAGTACATTAAGCCCGTCACCAGCGGCGAAAGCTCGCCGGCGGTGACCGCGACCATGGTCTCGTCTAGGAGCGCGAGCCCCGCCTCGACCTGCCCCTGCTGCAACCGGATCCGGCCCTGCTGATGGCGCGCGCAGGCGATGAGGTCCGCGTCGCTGCAGCGCTCGCCGATGCCAGCCGCCTCGGCTGCAGCTGCGAACGCGGCCTCGAAGTCACCGGTGTCGATGCGCTGCTCGACGACCGGCAGCAGCAGATAGCCCCACTCGGCGCACTCCCGCGGACCGCTCTCCAGCCATCGCTGCGCACGGGCAAGCCAGCCGTTTGCGCGACCGGACTCGCCTCGCATGAGGAGGCGAAATGCCAGCCAGAACGCACAATGCGCGGCACGCGCGGCTCGGCCGGCATCCCGATGTGCATGGCAAGCACGCTCGAGCGCCGCGAGGTAGTCCTCGTCCCGCCCAACCAAATAGGCCGCTAGCGCCAGTCGCTCGAGGTCCTCAGCCTCGAGGGGCATCTCCTGATCGGCAGCGCAGAACGCCTGGAACGCATCCGCCCAGGCACGCTCCCCGTGCGCCATGCGGGCGCGATCGAGCTTGGCCGTCGCTTCTGCTTGCTGATCTTTGCTCATGTGCCTCAATTGCTCTGTCGAGGCCGGCGTCGTCGATCAGATCGCGATCGCAGGCCGCTGCGGCAGATCTATACCGGCGCGGGCGTCACTGACAACAAAGCCATCATGGTATTCTTCCTTGGTCTCAAGGTCGTGCACACGACCACATGTGGCGTCTCGCGGCCAAGTCGTACGCGCTGATGACTGCTGTGCAGCTTGCTGCCACGGCCGCCATTCCGGCTATACCCCAATAAGCAGCCACGATGACGGAGTCGGTGAAGTGCCAACGGACGCTCGGCCGCATGGCTGCCACCACCAGGCGGTAGGAATTCGGGGTCAGCAACGCATCTCCCTCCATGAAAAGGGCAACCCGATGTAGTCGACACGCCAAGAGTTGGAAGCTGCGCTCGCCCGGGCCGGCCTCGGAGAGTGGTCTCCCCCGCTGGCGGCCTCTGCACGACACGCCATCATCTTCGAGCCTGGTCCTGTCGAAGAGGGCGCTGGCGCGCCGATAGGGGCTAGTCGCGTCGGCGGCATGCCCGACCTTCCCTCCGGCGTACCTTGGCCGTGGAGGCCGGCCCTTCCTGCCGAGGGCTGGAAGGAGCTGCCCCAGCACCTGCAGGACCTCTTCCACGACGATATCGCCCACGAGGCACGTGCATGGCCTCCGAGCGTCATCGCGCAAGTCGATTTCGCCGAGATCCATTCCGCGGGCGGACTGGAAGGATGCCCCGGTTCCCATCCCGCTCATCGAACCGGACGTGCGGAGTTACCGCATCCGGCTCTCCGACTGGCTTCACCGCGAGGCACACGACGTGGCAGCGAGTGGCAGGCGTTCGAACTTCACACGAGAACCGGACGGTGCCACGCCCTGCCGCTGACCAAGATCTGATCCAATATTTCGGAGCGCCACCAAAAATGGAGCGGCTGATCGCAAAAGGGTATGGCGCCCCATGCACGGGGTGCCCTTGCTAGGACAGCCGCCACAACAAGGTGCGGAGGCGCAATGCCTCCCAGCCCCGACTCTGCTAGACCTCGGAGAGCGCGACGACGACTAAGATCCGCGTACAGGCGAGGAGCGGAGTACCATGGCAAACTGGGCGTGAGGCACTACGCATATGGCAAACGGCCACAGCGAACGGATCGCCGAGCGGCTGGCGGACCTGCTTGTCGCGGCTTACGTCTTGTTTTTCCTCTGGTCCATTGTGCGCCTCTTAGGTTGGTTTTAGGGCGTCTGACCGAAGACCCTAGTACATCACTTGGCGTTCCGTAGGATTGCTGCGCGGATGTCCAGCGCGATGGCTGGAGCATATTGCGGGTTCTGTCCTTGGCAAGATGATGCGGGCCGTCAAACCCCACCCTTACTCCCCCTGCCTCATTGCGGTCCGACTAGAAAAGCGAAGGGCGGGTTGTCGGCACTTGCGACACGGGAGGATAGAGACGGGATTGTCGGCGCGCGGTTGCGCTTCAGCGAAGTGTATTGCAGAATTTGCCTGTCGGGGGACCGGATATATGCGATTAGTCCTGCTTGCAGTTTTTTCGATCGTTGTTGCTGCTGCTGCCGCGGATGCAGCCGAACGCATGGCATTGCTCATTGGTAATCAGAACTACAGAGCGAACGTCGGCACGCTTTCTAACCCTCACAACGACATTGCCCTCGTGGGTGCGGCTTTGCGAATGCTCAAGTTTGAAGTCATCGAA
>Ga0126377_10001381_pt1 | contig 15914 bp, 10 predicted proteins | sample PanSoiMetPlot_22_FD_92647 | JGI IMG/M metagenome (GOLD analysis project Ga0126377, IMG submission 92647) | Tropical forest soil microbial communities from Panama - MetaG Plot_22 | ecosystem: Environmental > Terrestrial > Soil > Tropical forest > Bulk soil | place: Panama | collected 2016-02-17
TGATTCCTGAAAGGACTACTGTTGCATAGGGAATCGGTTGCCCATCATCACGCATCACTCGCCCGTTGATCACACCGCCTCGAATCAGAATGAATGTCACTGATTGACCGATGCGCGCGTAACGAATCTCACCCGGAGCGGCCGCATTGCTGTTCGACGAATGCACGTAGCCCGAGGCCCACGCCGTAATTTCATAAAGAATCGGATCGAGCCCCTCGGCCTGGAAGTTACCTTCTTCATCGGTAACAATTTCCAAACTACGGGTCGCTGAAGGTTTCGCTCCGCCCTTGATTCCTGAAAGGACTACTGTTGCATAGGGAATCGGTTGCCCATCATCACGCATCACTCGCCCGTTGATCACACCGCTCGGTGTCTGAGCCGGCGCATAACAAGTCGGAAGAGCAATCATTAAGACGGAGATGAATATGCGCAGCGTGATTTCACCCGAAATCCGCCTGGCCGTCCCGCGGTGTCGAGTAATCCTTTCTCTTATCCGGTTTCCGTCGATCAATTGCGTCCATCCTTCCTGGCCAGATCCAGAACCAGTCTGACATCCTGCCGCCCATCTCCAGAAACCGCCACCTCCTGTTCAACTACCGGAAAGCCCTGTCGCGGCCCGGGCCCCCTGGAACCAACCATCAACCGAACCATGTATTTGGCTGGCGCCAGTCCTTCGATCACAAAATTACCCTGGGGGTCAGTCTGGGCCGTCTTAAGACTCCAGAAATCATCGGGCGCAGATCCCTCGAGTCTCGCACTGACCATCACTATCGCATTCGGCGGCAACTCACCTCCTTTGATTTCAACGCGCCCGGCAATAATACCCGTGCCGTAAGTGAAAACGAGGCGAACTCCGGAAATCTGCTCACCCGGCGATATGCTAAAGTCCTTGATCTCCACTCCATTCTGCTCGACACGCAGCAGTGTGTAACCTTTCGGCGGAGAATTCATCGGTGTTGGAAGCATTAAAGCAACGATACGCTGCTTCCCGGGACGCACCCCTCCAACGCGAAATGTCCCATCTAAATTGATTGGTCTTCCTCCCTGAAGATCACTCATCTGAACGCTAAATTGATCCTGGACGCCAATTACACGTAAAGGAATTTTACTTAATCCAGCAACTATCGCCGGATCGCGCACACCATCGATGACCGCAACCCCACTGATAGAAGCCCCACGATTTAACTTGATCTCAAGACCAGTAATATTCCTGTCTACGATCTCGAAATCGATCGGGTCTGCGTAAAGTTCGCGCAGCTCTGTGTTGTTGAGGATGTATGCTGAGTAAGAGCTAGCCGATAATTTCTCAAGCCGGAATTCTCCGTTCGAATTAGTTGTTGCAGCTTCTACCCCGCTCCACATGCCGGAGTTCATTTTCCGGATCGCATATCCGATCTTCATACCGGGAACGGGATTGCCGGTTTCTGTGTCGATCACACGGCCCGCGGCCACATATCCTTTGGTCGCGCGTGAGAGTTTGAGATCCACATTCTCGATTTCGACGCCAGGCCCGACCTCGATCACTGTAGCCTTCGCCACTTCCACGGTGTCAGGATGATAGATTCGATTGAAAATGCTTCGTGATCCGATCAAATCATCTTTCGACGTCCCTGCGCCGATGATGTATCGTCCGGCATCGAGTCCAAAGATGCGATAGATGCCTCGATCATCGGTCCTGACCTGCGCCATTTCCACGTCTACAACTCTCGGTCTTCTCTGTTCGTCGATCTGAAAGACGCCGATGTTTTCTGCAATAATGGGGTTGCCGGAATCATCCGTGACACGCCCGGTGATTACGCCGCCGAGCGTCAAACTAAAATCGATATTGCCGACAGCCTCGCCTTCAGCGAGGTTGACGACTTTACCGAACCGAGGACCGGAATGGCTTTCACCCGCGACCATGTATGCGGGCGCATAGACTGTCACACGATAAGTCCCCGCAGCCAGATTCGCGATTCGGTAGTTTCCTTCGGCATCAGTAGTCATTGAACGGGCGGGCGTTTGCATTTCATCGAAATCGGCCCTCTGATTGCTACTCTTTTTGAGCAATACCTCGACCCCGGAAGCGTTCCGGTCGCCGATCGAGACGCGACCGGAGATCATGGCAGTCCCCCGGGTGGCTGTCTGTGCGGCAGCAGGAATCGAATCGCCAGCAATAACCCAGATCGCAATGAAACATGCTGAGATTGTATGATTGAACGCGGTATTCATAAGCGGACCACACGATTCCACGATCCCACCATTTGAAAACACCAGCGGGCAACGAGGTTACTTTGCGATTTCTTATGAGAAACAAGCTATTTCTCGCGCAAATATACGCCGAGCTCACTCGCATTGTTCCCTAAACCGACTCACCGCAGAGGGCTCAGAGGAGGCAGAGATTCAGAGAGAGAATAAGCGTGAGGTTTCACAACTTTCTTCCTCACTTTTCCTCTTCTCTCTGCGAAATCTCTTTGTTCTCTGGCACTCTGCGGTGAATTGGCTTTGAATACCTTTAGCCATTTCTAAAAAAATCCGGGTCAGCCCCTCAATAGTTAACATCGGCAAACCTTCGCTGTCTCCTTAGCGGAGACGGACTGGAGCGGGTACCCCACGAAATTCTCATTCTTCACTTTGGGGAATTGATGCCCGAGGGATATATTCAGAAGAGAGAATAAGCGAGTCGACTATGATTCCCGAGGGTGAAAAATGTATGGCATCCAAACAAAACTCAATGAATCGCTCCGTTCCCGCGATTTCGCTGGACTGCGAGAGGCAGTGGATAACCTGCCCCCTTCAGACCTGGCTAATTTAATCGGTGAACTACCGAGCGAACAGCAGGTACCGGTCTTCCGTGTTCTGCCCCGCAAAACTGCTGCCGCCACATTCGAATATCTACCGCTGGAAAAGCAAGAGGAATTGCTGAGATCGCTGGGACATGAGGATGTTGCCGCGATTCTCAACGAGATGTCGCCTGACGATCGCACGATGTTGCTTGAGGAATTACCAGCGGCGGCGACCAGGCAACTGCTCTCACTCCTCAATGAGCAAGAGCGGTCCGTCGCTCTCAAATTATTGGGCTATCCCGAAGATAGCGTCGGGCGGTTGATGACACCGAATTATATTGCTGTGCAACCCGAATGGACGGTGCAACATGTGCTCAATTACATCCGGGAGCATGGGCAGGACAGCGAAACACTCAACCTGGTCTACGTCGTGGATGATCGCGGAGTGCTGATCGACGACATCAGGATGCGCAAGTTTCTGCTTTCAGACCCGATACGTCGCGTGACCGAACTGATGGACGATACCTTCACCGCTCTTAAGGCGACCGATGACACCGAGAAGGCGGTGAACGTGTTCCGAAAGGCCGATTTGGCGGCATTGCCTGTAACCGATTCGGACGGTGTGCTCATAGGCATCGTCACGAACGACGACATTCTCGATGTAGCGGAAGAGCGGGCGACGGAAGATATTCAAATGTTCGGTGGTTCGGAAGCGCTCGACGAGCCATATATGAAGATCGCCTTCTTCCGAATGGTGAAGAAGCGCGCCGGGTGGCTGGTGCTCCTCTTTCTCGGCGAGATGTTGACGGCTACTGCCATGGGCTTCTTCGAGAAAGAGATCGAGCGCGCAGTTGTACTGGCACTTTTTGTTCCATTGATCATTTCGAGCGGCGGCAACTCCGGCTCTCAGGCGGCGACACTGGTCATTCGTGCGCTCGCGCTTGGTGAAGTGACGCTGCGAGATTGGTGGCGTATCATGCGCCGCGAGATATTCTCCGGCCTGACGCTCGGTTTGATTCTCGGCGGCATCGGGTTTCTGCGAATAACCATCTGGTCTTCATTTTCAGACCTCTATGGCGCGCACTGGCTGCTTGTGGCAATCACCGTCGGGATTGCCTTGATCGGGATTGTCCTCTGGGGAACTCTTGCAGGGTCGATGCTGCCCTTGATCCTGCACCGCTTTGGATTCGACCCGGCGGCTTCGTCGGCACCCTTCGTCGCAACCTTAGTAGACGTCACGGGCCTGGTGATTTATTTCAGTGTCGCAATGCTTACTCTGCGCGGCACATTGCTATGATTTCTGTTCTGACAAAGTTTGTTCTTCCGAGTTTATCAAAAGGGCGAAAAGACCGCGCCGCTTTAGAGTGCGGATGAATTTGCTATCGTGCACTCTGGTACTGCTTGTGCGCGCTGAACTACTGATGAAAAGCTTCCTACACTTGCAGCAGTGCGTAAGGACAGGATTAGGATTTCGCAAGATTTAACATCGTCTTCGTTCATCATAAGGTTGCCAAAGCCGATTATTTTTTTACCTCTACAAAAAAAGTTAATTATAGTGAATTGTATGATTGATTTGATCAAGGGATACAAGCTCAGCGCGAACATAATCTATCATTTGTCAATTGTACCGGTAAGACTATTCTCCGGTGCGGTTCTCATCATGATCGCCGCCGGCATTTTCATTCCCAGCTCGGGGCAACAATCGGTAAAACCACATGATGCGTTCGCCGCGGCACACCGCCAATCGCAGTCGCGTTCGCCTTCTGAGATAACTTTCAGCATTCGCTTCATAGACGGGCGCTCACAATTCAGGCGAGGTGAGATCATCCGCCTGGAGTTCGAATTCGCGGGCGAGCCTTCGAGCGGTTACATTGCCAACACGGCTTCATACGACCGGAGCGGGAGGCTCGGCATTGACGATTACCACGTCGACTCTCAGGACGGCGTAGTTGACCCCTCTTATGATTACTACCATAACCCCGTAGGCATTTTCCTGGGAGGCGGTCTGTCTTCGGAATGGCCGCTCGACAAGGAGCCGTTCCGGATCACGCGGGAACTGAACGAGTGGTGGAGATTCGACAAGCCAGGCAAGTACCGGCTTTATGTCACGTCGGGCCGCGTTGGGAAGAGTCGCGAGGAGAGCGGTCGCAGGGTAATTGGCAGCAAGCCATTCACAGTCACTTCGAACATAGTCGAGTTCGAAATCTTGACGGCTGACACTGATTGGTCAGAGAGACAACTTCAAGAGGCGATCCTGACGCTCGATGCCGGAGAGGTGCGGCCCGATCACGGCCCGCGGGATGAGGCGCGTCGGGCAGCATGTCGAGTCCTCCGCTTCCTCGGCACGGAAGCCGCTGCGAAGGAGATGGCACGCCGCTATCGAGGCACGGACCTGGTCTGCGACTTTGAGTATCACCTGGGCCTCTTTGGCTCCCCGCACCGCCGAATCGTGGTGAAAGAGATGGAGGAGCGACTCGCCGATCCAGGGCACCCGGTCTCGACCAGCTTTCTGCGCACTCTCTCATTACTCAGGTTTATTTTACAGAAGAAGACTCCGTTGCCGCCTTATCCAGACAAGGATGTCGAGAAGGCCAAGCAATGGCAGGCCCAAATGCAAAAGATACGCGATTCATATGAGGCAGTCATCTTCGAATATGTCGGGCAGTTGGCGACGGCCCTCAACAGCAAGCAGGGCGATGCGCGCGCGGTGAGCACTCACACACTATTCGAATATCTAAACAATGCCACGCCTGCGCAAAGAACGCGTGAGAACATCGCTCGGCAGGAACAGTTGGCGGCAGCGCTGCCCGAGGTCTTTTTCGCACTACCGACGGAGACGCAGAACGCTCTGCTTAGTTACCGCTGGAAGCTGATCGCCGGCCCAGCAATGCTGCCAGTCGTGCGCCGCATTTATGAAGATAATTCCAGGACAGGCACGCGCGATCTGCGCACTCTCGCCTTACGGCGGCTCTACGAGTTATCACCGGACGAAGGACGCCGGCTCATTCTTAATGAAATCCGCCGTCTGCGGCCGCGAGTTGGTATAGATGCACTCAAGATCTTACCTGATGAGACTCTACCGGAGCTAGACGAGAAGCTGGTGGCAAACCTGGAAAAAAGCTTGGGCCGCGGTGAGGGAGGCGTCGAAGCGGAGCAAAACGATCGCCCTGTTCAGCCGGGAGAGATAGTCGAGTATATCGACTATCCTGACCTTCATAGTTTACTCCTCGTGCGTTACGCTTCTGATGCCGCAGTCTCACGCGTCAGAAATCTCTACCAATCGGTGGACGCCGGCAATTGGGCTTGTTTTCCGCAGAGCGCAATGCTGGCTTATCTCCTCCGGTTCGAACCGGCCACTGGCAAAGCGGAGCTTAAGCGGGCGCTGGCGGCGCGCGGTCCTGATCGGTCGCGCTGCTGGTCGTCAGTCCTAACGGATATCGTCCAGCACCACAAATCAAAGGAGCTGTTGGAAGTAGCGATGGAAGCGCTCTCAGACTCTGAACCTGAAGTAATCGCAATGGCGGCCAAAGTGCTCGGTCGTTACGGAACTGCCGATGTCGAACCTGAGTTGTGGAGACGCCTGGAGCGGTGGAACGCGGAGTGGAGCAAAAATGCTGCCGAGTTGCGCAATCAATTGCCGAGGATCCCGGCCTCCGAAGCCGACCTTCTCTCCTGGCAGGCTCACGTCGAAAGCGCAATGATCGATTCGCTCAGTCGGGGACAGGCATGGCTTACCGATCTTAAAAGTCTGAAACGACTGCACGAGCTTTGCCTGACGGATGAGGGGCGGCGAAATGTCGAGAGGATAATTAAACAGCAAGGCGACATCCGCCTGCAGGTCAGCGTCAATTATGATGGAACTGTCAGTGCTACAATCGCACAATATGAGTTGTCGTCGATCACTGCACTCAAAGATAAGTTGGCGCAGTACCCTCAGGGCACGGTGATAAAATGGGAAAATGTGGGGAGTGCAGTGGAAGAGCAGAATATATTTAAGGAGTTGAAAAGTTACTTCGAGGAGAGAGGGATAAAAATCGATCGATGACTAATAGAAAAAAAAGACTTATCGCCATACCAAAAAATTAACTTTATCGACAATCTGCTGTTGTCTCTCCATCTTTCTGCTCTGTAGAGACTCTTCCGCCCGGCTCGTACCGCAGCGCGACCCAGCAAATTCAAAATACATGTCGACCTGGAGTTACCTCAAATTGTGACTTGCAGCACCAGCTTTCCTCGGGTGTGGCCGGTTACCCCACGTTCAAATGCTTCCCGGCCCTTTGCCAGGGGAATTGTTTCGGCGATGACCGGACGGATTGCGCCGGAATCTATCAACGCCGCGATTTTGCCGAGCTGTTCTCGATTGGGCTCGACAATGAAAAATACTCCGTGCCTGCCACCGCGCTTTTTATTTGCCGCGGCTTCGCTCTCGGGGATCGGCCCCGGCAAAGTGACAAGGGTTCCTTCGGGCTTCAGTACTTGCCAGGAGCGATCGCGCGTATCGCCGCCAATAGTGTCCAGAACGACATCAACATCGTGGACTTCCTGTTCAAATCTTGTTTTCTGATAGTCAATAACCTTATTCGCCCCCAGGCGGAGCAAATAGTCGCGGTTTTGCGCGGAGGCTGTGCCGATCACGTAAGCACCGCACCAGTGAGCTATCTGGACAGCAAAGGTGCCGACCCCGCCGGCGGCTCCGTGGATCAGCACGCGCTGACCCTCTGCAAGATTTGCGTGATCGAAAAGAGCCTGCCAGACCGTCAGTGCGGAAAGGGGTACGGCTGCAGCCTGCATGTGATCGAGTTTCTTTGGTTTCGGCGCCAGATCAGTGGCACAAACCGCAACATACTCCGCGGCACTCCCATCTCGACAGAAGGAAGTCAACGCATAGACCTCTTCGCCAATCAACTCATTACTGACTCCGTCAGCAACACTTTCGACAATGCCCGAAACCTCGTGTCCCGGTATTGCGGGCAGGCGCTCAGACCCGTCGCAATTGCTGTATGTTTCCGCCCACGTCAGTTCGGCAGGTGTAATGCCTGTGGCGTGGACTCGGATGAGCGCGTCTCCCAAGCCCAACTCAGGTCTGGGGGCATCCTCGTATACAAGTTGCTCTGGCCCTCCACGTCTATGAAGTCTAATGGCTTTCATCATGGCTCCTTTGCTAGTTCAAGGGAAAGTTCATCAATGTGTCAGTTGTCTCTTTTGGGTTTCTTCAAGCACCCAATGGCCGGGACAGCGCGTGGTGATTCGGGAATCGCCCTTGCGATAATCGTAAAAAGACCTGCAATGGTTGGGGCCAAAATTATATGAGCAAGGGTTTCAGATTGGCCGACAAATGTTGCCAATCTGCTGATCGATTACGATTAATTACAATGAAATAAGATAATTATGAATGCATATGGTGTCAACTACCCTACAACCATAGCCCAATGAACACGCATCGCAGGCAGGTGTTTGGTACTGCCTACGCTTAAAATTCCTGCGCCGTGGGCCGGATGACGACCTCGTCGATTTCCACCTCCGCCGGTTGCTCGATGGCGTTAGCGATCGCGCGCGCGATCGAGTCGGCTGGAATAGCAATCTTGTAGAACTCGCGCAAACCCTCTTTGGCCGTTTCCTCTGAGGTGCCTTCAGCGAGTTCCGTGGCAACGGCACCGGGCGAGATCATGGTGCAGCGAATGTTGTAGGCCCGGGTTTCCATCCGCAGCCCCTCGGTCAATGCTCGCACTGCGAATTTCGTCGCGCTGTAGACGGCGCCGCCAGGCGCGAAGATTTTGAGGCCCGCGACAGAAGCGATGTTGATGATGTGACCTTGCTTTTGCTTCTGCATGATCGGCAGCACCGCGGCCACCCCATACAAGAGGCCCTTGATGTTCACATCGATCATCCGGTCCCATTCTTCGACCTTGAGCGCCGACATAGGCGCGATGGACATGACTCCTGAGTTGTTTACGATCACGTCGATCCTGCCGTACTTTTCCTTAGCTCCCTTGACTAAAGCTTCGACGTCGCCGCGCCTTGTCACATCGGTCTTAAACGCGAGAGCGCTGCCGCCCTTCGCGGTAATTTCCTGAACGAGGGCGTCGATCCGATCCTTCCGCCTCGCTCCGAGTACGACTTTCGCGCCCTTCGCGGCAAGATAGCGTGCCGTGCTTTCGCCGAGGCCGCTGCTTGCGCCTGTGATGACCACTACTTTCCCTTCGATGTTCACTGCCATACTTCCTCCTTCTACAAAATTCCGCCGTTTGTTAATAAATGCTTGATCATGAAGCATCTTTTACCCCGCAACCTCGAATTGATTTTCAGCTCGACCGGGGCGCCGAGTGCAAGGCTTGCGCCGCCATCCGACACGCGCTGCGAGCACATATCTCGAACTGTGTCATCGGGGAGAAATATGAAGGACTTCCTCCATGTAACGGTCGGCAGCGGCGGCTGCCTCTTTCGGACTGCTGTCGTTCTGACGGGCGCTCAGGTAGGGAGCATACCAATCCCACCAGTGGTGTTTGGCGTGCGTCTTTTCGTAGTGTCCGTGGTGCTCCTCAGTCTCGCGGAGGAGTTCTGCAAGGGTCGCGAGATCCGCGGCTTGTGCCCGCCTAAACTTCCATTCGCGTCCGGGAAGCCGCGTCTGGATCTCTTGTAACAGCCAGCCGTTCCCGTCCGGATCCTCGAACGAGGCAAACGAGTAGTAGGAACGACCTTGCGGGTCGCGCCCGCCGACGCGTGGGTCCTCCGCGGCGTTGTTGAAAGGGCCGCCGGCGTAGTGGAAGACCTCGCTCACCCCGACGCCGCGGGCGATCAAGTCGTCGCGAGCTGTGTCGATGTCGTCCACGGCGAGGACCAGACTGTGCGCCGAGCCAGGCCTGGCAGACGTGATCCCCTTGCCGAAGATGATCGAGGCTTCCGAGTTGTGCGGCGTCACCTGCACGGCGCGGAAGTCGTCGCCCTTCGCTGCGTCGATGTCGAGCCGCCAGCCGAGATTTTGGTAGAATGCCTTCGCGCGGTCGACGTCGGTAACGCCGAGCACCACGACTTCGAGCTTCATGTCGACCGGCTCATCCTTTGATACTTTTGTCGTTGCCATATCTCCTCCTCAAGAAATAGTTTTCAGTTTTCAGTTTTCAGTTTTCAGTTTTCACCAGCCATTGTTGAAATGTGTTTATTGCTACTTTCGTGCCCTATTTAGCTGATAACCGCCGGCTCTTTCACCTCTTCTGCGACTTTAGACTATGAACATCAGGAGTAAGAAATACATCACAAAAGAATGGTTTTTCGCTTCCACTTCAAGAGTTAGGGATTGAATCACTTTATCCGCGAGTCAAACAGCCGGTGTTCGCGCCATTGTCAATTGAGGTGAAAGATGAGGAAAGAGGGATTGATCGTTAACGGCTAGAGATAATTTTTCCGCGTGAGAACAGCAAGGACAGCGGAGAGTTAAGCACACCAAATCCAGTTTTCCGATTACGAGAATCTCACTTCAACCTCGAATCAGTAAAGTTTCCGTTTGTCAGTGGGGGACGATTGGGAGTCCTTTCAGACAGGTTTCTTCCGAACACCATAAGAAGATCGTTAAATGCCGCCAACCCGCGGCGGAAATCTCTGTTCCAAAATGTACTCAACAGTTTCAAGAGTCCTGGCGGTTTCGATTCTTCCGCGTTGGCATGGACAAGAGCCTTGGGAACCGCCCTGGTAAAATCGCTGAGTAATTCGGGCTCGATCGCTCCGATGGTCTTGGCCAGGAGCAGAAGGTTCCGAATTGCACGAATCGACTCGGGTGTTTTTGCCACGTCGACAACCCGTTCGAGAATCCTGTCGCTGGCCCCGAGCGCGTCACGCATGACGTCGAGGACGCCGCTGTCGTGCAGTCCCTGCAGGACCTCGTAGGCTGCCAGCACCGCTTCGGCATGTTCTGCGGGCGCATTCTGCAATCTGGACTGGAGTTCCGCACGCGGATCGCGTTGCGGCAACTCAAAAGGAATAGGTCGAGCCATTATTTTTCTCCACTTCTCTATTTCGGTTGGATTTGAATGAGCCGTAATCCGGGGAGGCGATAATCGGGGCGCTGCCACTTACGCTCGACCTCGACGCCGCGCTGAGGCGTCGGATGACCGAAGCGGTGATTGCCCCTGGGCAGCGGACTTTCACCAATTTCCGTCAATACTCGCATCCGTACAACAGCATCTTTATAGGCAGGCGTGTTTGTCGCCGGGTCCGTATAACTGCTGGTCAGCATATTTACCGGGCTTTCGGTGGAGTTCATTGGCATGTAAAGTTCCCTGCCCTGCACACGGTCGGTCACCAAAGCGCGGACGCGCACCCGGCCATAGCGCGACGCGAGTTCCACCCATGTCCCGCTTTTGATCCCTCGCTCCTCCGCGAGCTCCGGTGAAACTTCGACAAAGGTATCCGGCGTCTTTTCACGAATCCCCTCGACGCGGTAGGTCAGGTTGCCCTCGTGGAAATGTTCAAGCAGGCGGCCATTATTCAGGTGCAGATCGAATTCAACATCCGGTTGCTCAGGCGGCTCCGTCGAGGACATTGGATACAACCTGGCTTTGCCGTCCGGGAAGTAGAACTTCTCAGTATAGTGCAGCGGTTGGTCAGTACCGTCGGGAGCGACCGGCCATTGCAGCGACTTATATCCTTCGAGCCTCTCATAGTTCACACCCGCGAACATCGGAGTGAGGGAAGCAATTTCACGATAGATCTCCGAAGGGTGCAGGTAATCCCAATTCGCGCCGAGCCGGTTTGCAATGTCCTGGATGATTCGCCAATCAGGCCGGCTTTCTCCCAACGGCTCGAACACCTGATAGAGCCGTTGAATCCTTCTTTCAGTGCTCGTAAACGTCCCTTCTTTTTCCAGGCTTGGGCTGCCGGGCAGGACTACATCGGCAAAACGGCAAGTGAAGCTGAAAAAGATGTCTTGCACGACGAAGAAGTCGAGCTTTGAGAAAGCATCGCCGACATAATTAGCATTTGAATCGACAATGCTCATTTCTTCGCCTATGAGATATAGTGCCTTGAGCTTTCCTTTATGGATCGCGTCCACCATCTGATGATTATCGAGCCCTGTTGTGGAAGGTAACTTGATCTTCCAACCTGCTTCAAAGCGTGCGCGTACTTCCGGATCATCGGTAGATTGATAACCGGGGAGATTATTCGGCATTGAACCATGGTCGCTTGCCCCCTGAACGTTATTGTGTCCGCGCAGCGGGTAGGCGCCCGTCCCCGGGCGCATGTAATTTCCAGTCACGAGCAGCAGGTTTGAAATGGCCGTTGATGTGTCAGACCCGTTGGTGTGCTGTGTCACACCCATTGCCCAAAGAATGCAGACGCTCTCCGCCTCGGCGATCATGTGCGCCACATTCTTGATCGTTTCCACCGGGAGGCCGCAAATTTGTGAGGCGGCATCTAAAGTGAATGGTTCGAGACTCTTCCTATATTCCTTCAACCCGTTCACCCATTGATTCAAAAAACCGGAGTTCGCCAACCCGTTGTCGAGCAAATAATGACTAATCGCTGAGAGCCAGACGAAATCGGTTCTCGGATGAGGGTGTAAGAAAATATCAGCGCGTCTCGCCATCTCGTGCTTGCGCAGGTCGGAGACAATGAGTTTCTGGCCATGCAATTTGTGGGCTCGCTTGACACGGGTCGCCAGCACCGGGTGACTCTCCGCCGTATTGCTGCCAATGATCACGACCAGACTCGCCTTCTCGATGTCCGAGATGGAACCGCTATCCCCCCCGTAACCTACGGTTCGAAACAGGCCCACCGTTGCCGGTGCCTGGCAATACCGGGAGCAGTTGTCGATATTGTTCGTGCCGATGACTGCGCGCGCCAGTTTCTGCATGAGGTAGCTCTCTTCATTCGTGCATTTCGAAGAAGAAATAAATGCCAGTGAATCAGGACCGCTCTGCACTTTGATCTCCGAGAATTTGTGGGCAATCAGGTCGAGAGCTTCTTCCCAACTGGCCTCGCGAAACCTCTCCCCATCGCGGATGAGCGGCTTCGTCAGTCGTTCAGAGCTATTGACAAAATCCCACCCGAATTTTCCTTTGACACATGTCGAGACGCCGTTAGCGGGACCTTCTGAGGGCTCTACTTTGAGAATGTGGCGATTTTTCGTCCAGATATCGAAACTGCAGCCGACCCCGCAGTAAGTGCAGACGGTCTTCGTTCGTCGAACACGGCGATCACGCATGGCCTCTTCGGCCTCTGAGAGTTGAAGGATTACACCATACCCGGTCTCTGGTTCAATCCCCTTGACCACGTCGATCATACCGTCCAGCACCGGTTTGGGAAGCGCCGTGAAGAAACCTGTATGACCGAGCATGGATTTTTCCATGAGCGCGTTGCACGGGCAGACTGTCACACAATGCCCACACGAAACGCAGCTCGATTCACCAATGGTCGAGCCGCCATCCCACAAGACGCGAGGGTGTGGGTCTTCCCAATTAATCGAGAGCGTCTCATTCACCTGAAGGTTTTGGCACGCCTCCACGCAGCGGCCACAGAGAATGCACTGATCAGGGTCGTAGCGATAAAAGGGATTTGTCTGGTCTTCTTTGTAAGGCTTGGTTCGGAAGGGGATGCTCTGATGTTCAACTGCTAACAGCTTAGTTGTATTGTGGACTGTGCAATTCCCGTTGTTGTTGTCGCACACCGTGCAGTAGAGAAGGTGGTTGCTGAGAATCCGATCAAATGCATCCCGTTGTGCGGCAATTACTGCTGCGGAATAGGTCGTCACGCTCATGCCATCCCAGACCGTGCTCGCACACGCTCTCACGAGTTTGCCCTCCACCTCCACCATACATGTGTCACAAGTTTCAATCGGGCCGAGCTGAGGGTGGTAACAAACCTGAGGAATCACGCTTCCGGTGCGGTTGATGACATTGATGAGGTGTTCACCGGCCACCGCGTCCTGAGTCGAACCGTCAACAATGACCCTGATCATCCAGATCCCTCCTCAGGACATTCTGTCTGCGCATTATGCCCCCGATACAGATCGACATAAGTATGATTTGCATGCAGTTCTCGCCGCCTCAGTCTATGAAAAGAGGCTCCCTGGTGTCTTGTTATGATTTGCTAAAAATTCCTCTCTTTTGCTTATACCATCCTGTTTACAGTGCCACCTTACATTTAGTCAAGGGGCTGCAGTCTGGCACGGCCTGGTCAGAGGCGGGGTCTTTGAAGCTCTCGTAATTGATCTTCCTAACCTATCAGCATGACTCCGACAAATCTTGTGTGGAGAAGTACCTGTAAGGGATTATAAGTAGATATTATTGCTGACCTGCGAGTAATATGAGGAGTAAAGGAGAAGCTAAAATGAGAAAATTGGTTGTGGGCACATTTTTGACTCTGGACGGTGTCATGCAGGCGCCCGGTGGTCCCAACGAGGACCGCGACGGCGGCTTTCAGCACGGGGGCTGGCTAGTGCCTTATTTCGACGAGAAGTTTGCTGAAATTATGACCGAATGGACCAGGCGCGCCGGCGCTTTTCTGCTTGGCCGTAAAACCTATGAGATATTCGCTGGTTCCTGGCCAAAGTCCACCGATCCGGCAGACGAAATTGCCATGGCGCTCAACACCCGACAGAAGTTCGTCGCTTCACGGACACTTAATAAACTCGACTGGAACAATTCCCTTCTGCTCCAGGGCGAGGTTGCCGCGGAAGTTGCGAAGCTCAAGACGCAGGAAGGCAGCGAGATTCAGGTCCATGGCAGCGGCGATCTCCTCCAGACACTACTCAAGCACGATCTCATCGATACGCTACGAATCTGGCAATTTCCCGTGGTTCTCGGGACTGGCAAGCGTCTGTTCGGAGTAGGCGCCATCCCTCGCAGTTTTCGCCTTGTCGAGACACAACTGAATTCGACTGGAGCCGTTCTGCATGTCTACGAGCGCGCCGGCGATCTCAAATATGGCGAGGTCGAGGTCGGCCAGGAGACCGTGATCTTCGATTCAGACGCGGCGTGAAGCAACAGGCTTTTGTCGGCATTTGCTATCATTCGTTATAGCCACTGATAAATCTTGGAAAGTGTCTTGCTGGATAAGATAAAATGCGAAGCATGTCTGACCATGTACGCACGGCAAGAAAACTGCTGAAACACCAGAGTACCGGGGTCCTTTCCACGCACTCAATTGAAGTTGAAGGGTACCCATTCGGATCAATCGCTCCCTATGCGCTCAATTATGAGGGCGAGCCGATAATGCTGATCAGCGAAATCGCTCAGCACACGCGCAACATAAAGCACAACAACAAGGTGTCGCTCACGATTTTCGATCAGTGCATGGATGATCCGCAGGCAGGCAGCCGCCTGACATGGATTGGAAATGCCGAATCAGTCGATCCCCGGGATACGGAAATCAGCCAGCGCTATTTACGATATTTTCCATCAGCCGCATCCTACTTTAAGACCCATGATTTCTCGTTCTATTGCATCCGTTTACTGAGAGCGCGCTACATCGGAGGATTCGGCGAGATTTACTGGATAGAACCGGATGCAATGCTTCTCAGGAATCCTTTCCGTGAAACGGAGAGGAGCATTGTTGAACATATGAACCAGGATCACCAAAAAGCATTATTTCATTATTGTAACTTACTGAAAGCAGCTTCAGTCGATGCTGTAACCATGACGGGGATTGATAGTGAAGGATTCGATATGCTGGCTGATAAGGGAAAATTGAGGATAGATTTTGACACGTCGATAACTACAGTTGAGGCAGCACGGGCGGCATTAGTGAAATTAGCCAGGCAATAAGCAAGCGGTTGACCAACGAGACAACCGGGCGACAATTATCGAGCGAGAAAGCCTCCAGTGGAGTCTCTGGGCGCGCTTTCTAAGCGTTTCCTCACTGATCCCCAGGCTCTTCGCCAGGTCCTTTCGACGAGCTATCTTCTGATCTTTGTCCGATTCATAGTAACTCAGCGCCAGATCGCGGCTTTCCAGCGGCAACTCGTCGAGGCACCGGCGTAGACAACCCAGGCGTCGTTCCGCCAGCGTCCTTTCGATCAGCTCGGTCTCTTGATTTGCAGCATCCGCCAGCTCGACGCCGGTCTCCAGGTCATCAATGTTTGATGGTCGACGCCTTCTGTAATCTTCCAGCGCGATGAGCCTGGCGACGCCGACGACGTAGCTTTTAATGTTCGCA
>Ga0126377_10001382_pt1 | contig 15909 bp, 30 predicted proteins | sample PanSoiMetPlot_22_FD_92647 | JGI IMG/M metagenome (GOLD analysis project Ga0126377, IMG submission 92647) | Tropical forest soil microbial communities from Panama - MetaG Plot_22 | ecosystem: Environmental > Terrestrial > Soil > Tropical forest > Bulk soil | place: Panama | collected 2016-02-17
AGGACCTCGAGGAGGCGCTGCGGTCGCTGGCCCGCTCACACGACGCTACGGGAAGGGCGTCAACAGCACCGTCGATGACGGAGCCGTCGTCGTCGCCCCGCTGCGAAACCCCGGGGCCGACGGCACCGGACTCAACGCTGAAGGCGCCGCAGGAGGACACGTTGTGGTGAGCGCGTTGCAGGCACCGAACGGCCGCGGGTGGCGCGTCGATGCGGAGGGCGCGGCGGGCGGCCACCAGGTGGCCGCGCCGCTCACCCGCGGGTCCGCACGCGGCGAGGGCGTCAACGCGCCCGGGCGCAGGCAAGAGGACGACGTGAACCTTGCGATCAACGGTGCGGGCGTGCGGCGCCTAACCCCGACCGAATGCGAGCGCCTCATGAGCTGGCCCGACGGTTGGACCGCCGTGGACGGTGCCCGCACCCCCGACAGCCGCCGATACGCAGCGTGCGGGGACGGCGTCGTCGCGAACGTCGCGGAGTACCTCGGGCGACGCATCCTCGCGGTAGACGAGCTGCTCACGCCGGAGCGCGCCGCATGACCCGCCCCGCTTGGCCGCGCTGCACCCGCTGCGGCAAGACCGCCGTCCCCGGCGCCGCATGTGACGCCCGCGTCTGCCCGTTCCAACGCGATGGGTGCGACCCGCCGCACATCATCGTGCCCGTGCCGAGGCCAGAGGACACGGCGTGAGCCTTGTCGGCTTCAAGGCGCAGAACCACGCGCAGCAGGTGCTCGTGCACGGGCCCCGCTCTCACGTCGATGATCGGGAGACGACGCCGGAGGTCTTCGACCCGCTGCACGAGCGCTTCCGCTTCACGGTCGATGTTGCGGCGCCGCCGCACAACGCGAAGCTGCCGCGCTATTTCACTCGCGAACTCGACGGCCTCGCGCAGTCCTGGCTGGGCGAGCGTGTCTGGTGCAACCCGCCCTACAGCACGATCGAGCCGTGGGTCGTGAAGGCGCACGCCGCCGACGCCGAGCTCGTCGTCATGCTCGTGCCCGCCAACCGGACTGAGCAGGGCTGGTGGCAGCGCCATATCGAGCCGCACCGCGACCGGCCCGGCGGCATCCGGTGCGAGTTCCTCGCTGGGCGCTTGCGCTTCCTCGCGCCCGGCCAGACGCACATCGGCCCGAACGAGCGGCCGCCGTTCGGCTGCGCGCTTCTGATCTGGGGTGGCGATGAGTGCCCGATGCCCACTCGCGCTGCCGCCGAAGGCCAGACCGACATCTTCGACCTGCTCACCCCCAACCACAACGGAGGGACCACATGAGGCCCCAAGCCCAGACGTCCCTGTACGAGACCACCCTGGAAGACCCCGACCTCGAGGCGGCCCTCGAGAAGCGCGAGAAGGCCAAGGCGTCCGCCGCCAACGCCCGCAAGCGCTACACCGAGGCCGATGGCGCCGCCAAGGCGCTCGCCGACGCCCACGACATCGCGGACGCCCCCGTCCGGGTCGGCCGGTTCGTCATCAGCCGCCGGCAGGTCGCGCCCAGGTCCGTCGCGTTCGAGACCGCGGGGTCTGAGCGCATCGCCATCGGCCTGCTGCCCGAGGACTGAACGGTGGCGCTCATCGCGACGGTCCTGGCGCTCACGGCGCCCGTCTCGCACGTCAACCGCTGGGAGGTCGTGCGGCCCTACAACGCCAAGCTTGAGCGGATGGCGTGGTGCGAATCGCGCGGGCACTGGCGCATCGCGACCGGCAACGGCTACTGGGGTGGCCTGCAGTTCGACCTGCGCACGTGGCGCGGTGTCGGCGGCAGCGGCTACCCGCACTGGCACTCCAGGCTCGAGCAGAAGTTCCGGGCGGTCCTGCTCATACGCCGCCGCGGGTTCGCGCCCTGGCCCGTCTGCGGCCACGCCTAGCAGGAAGTCAGGCTGCCATGACCGCAGATTCCGCATCCTTGCCGCCGCGCGCGGCGCGTGCCGGGCGTTCAGACGAAATCCGACCCCCAGGTCACGTAGACGCCCCAAGCCCCCAGAACGCCTCAATGCGCGCGGCCGCATGGCCAGCGCGGACCCCAAGGAGATAGCCCATGCCGAGGTTCACCTCCGACGTCGAGCTCGGGATCAAGTACCGCGACCCGCAGACCGGGATCGAGGGCACCGCCACCTCCGTCCACTTCTACCAGTACGCCTGCGAGCGCGTGACGCTCGAGGTCATGACGAACGACGGCGAGCTCAACGAATACACGTTCGATGCGCCACGCCTCGAGCCGCAGGCCGGCGGGCGCCGTCTGCGCACCGAACGAACCGGGGGCCCGGGAAACGGGGCACGCCAACCATCCTCACGCGCAGCGCTGCCCGGCCGAGGCGCGTGATGGCGCTCGTGGACCCGACTCACGCTGAGCGCCAAGCGGTCCTCTCGCGCTTCCCCGTCCCGCCACGCTCACTCGGGCTCGTGGACCCCGTGTTCGGCCTCGACGTGTCCACCCAACGCCTCGCCTTGGGCATCGTCGGGCCCGGCCCCCGAGTCCTATGGCACTACACGCCGCTGGCACCCGGACCGCCCGGCGCGGTGCGCCTCGCCGGCGCGCACGCCGACGCACTCGCCTGGCTGGGCGCCAAGGTCACCCAGCACCGGCCCGTCTACGTCGTCGTGGAGCAGCCGTTCGCGCGCGGCCACCACGTGCATCCCGAGCTGCACTACGCCGTCGGGGTGGTGCTCGCCGCGCTCGGCCAGGTCATGCACGTCGGCGGAATCGTGGACCTCATGGGCCCCCCGGCGTGGAAGCGCCGTGCGCTCGGCGACGGGCACGGCGCGGCGACCAAGGCGCAGGTGATGGCGTGGGCGCGCGAGGCGTGCGACTACGGCGGCCATGTGCAGGACGAGGCGGACGCCCTGGCCATCGCGACCGCCGGGGCGATCCACTGGACCCGCAGCCACGCGACGCTCTACGACCGGCGGTGACGGCGATGGAGCTGCGGGTGTTCGAGGCGCACGAGCTCGGCCGGGACGGCTACCCACCGCAGTGGCACGAGTCGATCAAGCACGACGTCCGCGAGCAGGCAGGGCAGCGCTGCGTGCGCTGCGGCCACCCGTACGAGGCAGGCGCCGGCGAGTGGTCGCCGTGCGACGAGCGCTGCCGCCACTGTGGCCCCGTCCGAGTCCTGGCCAGCGAGGGCGGGCACGTAGAGGTAGTCGTGGCCGAGGACGACGAGGTCGCCGCGATGGTGCGAGACGGCTCGCCGGTGGACGCGCAGTGGCGGATCCTCACCGTCCACCACCTCGACGGCAACAAGGCGAACTGCCGATGGTGGAACCTCGCCGCGCTCTGCCAGCGCTGCCACCTGCAGATCCAAGGCAAGGTCGTCATGGACCGCATCTGGCCGTGGGAGCACACCGCATGGTTTCGCCCCTACGTCGCCGGCTACTACGCCTGGGTCTACCTCGGCGAGGACCTCCCTCGCGGCGAGACCGAAGCGCGCATCGACGAACTGCTGGCGCTGGAACGCGCCGCATGAGCAGCCACCCCCAACGCCGCGCCGTCCACGCCCCCGCCCGCGGCTGCACGCACTGCGACGAGCTGCGCGCACTACTACGCGAGTCCGAAGCGGCACTCGCCGAGCAATGCGAGCTACGCGAAGCGGCCGAGCATCAGGCCCGCCGCTCCGGGATGGCCGAGCTGCGCCTGCAGGCCGAGCTCGACGGCTACCACGAGACCAAGGACCCCAAGCGCCACGACATCCAGCGCATCCTGCGCCACTGGCAGCAGAAGACCGGGCACCCCAAGTCCAGCATCGCCCTCAGCGGCAAACGCGCGAAGGTCGTGCGCGCCGCGCTACGCCACCACAAGCCCGACGCGTGCCTAGAAGCACTCGACGGCCTCGCGCACTACCCCTACGTCGGCCAGAAAGGGCGCGCACCCACCGGCCTGCCCGAGCAACGCTACGACGACGTCGAGCACGCCCTCGGCGACGAGGTCCGCATCGACCGCGCCCGACGTCTCGCGCAGACCATCGCCGGGGCCTCAAGCGCCCTGCTCGGCGCGCTGTGGCAGGAGATCAACGCCACCGAACGCGCCTACTTCGCCGCGTACATGAACGCCCGCGACCTCGAGCTCGACGAACAGCTCGGCACCCCCACCGACCCGCAGACCCCCACCGACCAAATGAGGCTCATATGACCAGCATCCCCGACGCGTTCGACGCCCTGCACGCCCTCGCCGACACCCTGACCGCACGCGAGGTGACCGCCACCTTCGACACCGGCCACGGGGAAATCCGCCTCGTCGTGGACGCCGGGCGCGACCGCCACATCGCCGTCCACGGCCGCCGCATGCCCGTGACCGACGACGGCCAGCGCCCCGCCTTCGCCATCGCACGCCGGCCATGATCGTCGTCAGCTACCGCGAACGTGCCTGCACCGACTGCCAAGTCTTCAAGAACATCGCGCGCGGCTTCTACCGGCGCGTGTTCAAGAGCGGCCGCGTCGCAAGCGACTCCATCTGCAAGCAGTGCCGCCGCGAACGCGCCCGAGCCAACTACCTGCGCATCCGCGCCGACCCCGAACTCGACGCGCGCCGCCGCGAACGCGCCGCCCAGCGCCGCCGCGAGCGCTACACCAACGACCCCGAGCACCGCGAGCACGAGAAGCGCCGCCACCGCGAATGGCTCGCGGCCAAGCGCGGCGCCGAGCGCACCCGGATGCTCCAGGACGCCCGCATCCGCGCCGCCATCACGCGCGAGACGTCCGCTGCCCGCCCGCCGTCGCGAAACCCCAAGGTCCCCGGGGCCTACACCAAGCCGTCCGGGCCCCTCGAGCAGCGCGACGCCACGCCGCTGCGGGCCTGGCTCACCCGCACGTTCCCCGACATGACCACCGGCGAGATCGCCCAGCGGTGCCACGTCAGCGACCGCGTCATCTACGCGATCATGGTCGAGCGCAAGGCGACGGTGAGCATCGTGCGCGCCGACCACATCCTCACCGGCGCCGGACGCCCCGACGTCCTCAACGCGCTCTACCCGCTGCCGGACGAATACGGCGACTAGTCCAGGCCGAGGCCGAGCTGCCCGGCCGTCGGCGCCGGCGCAGGCTCAAACAACCGACGTTGCGAGCCACCAGCCAACTCGCGGGCATGCGCGACCGCCAGCATCCGACTAGCAAACACCGCGACCGCGCGACCCTCAGCGTCACGGACGACCCAACCACCCGGATCCTCCGTGACGCGCTGGCACCCAAACGGCCCGCAACGCTCAGACTCCACGCTGGAGACGAACGTCTCCCCGCACGTGGCGCACACGTACTGAAAGTCGCTCAGCGGACGCCTAGAACGGCCACTCATCACGACCGCCAGTGTCCCGCACGACGCCGCCATCCGCCCAACGGCCATGATTGCGACGGCCACGAATATCGTTGACGAACCCGCAACCGCACGCCTCGTTCGCGGCGCCCACAAACCGGCGGCACCCACCGCAACGCATCCGGTCAGGCGCCGCACCGCGCGCCAAGCGCAACGTCTGACGCGCCCACGCCTCCTCAAGCGCCGCGTGCCCCGGATGCGCCAAGCCGATCGCCTCACCCGCCACGAACGCATCCTCCACACACGGAAACGCCATCGCCTGCGCACAGATCGGGCACACCGGCTCATGCGCCATCCGACGAATCCACTCGCGCGTCACGCGGTACTTGAAACCGCACGCGCACTCCACCGGACGCATCCGGTTACCGGCCGTCGCGGGCCGATGCCCGCACCCGCACGGGCACGCCGCGCGCACTACAGTCCTACTCGCCATCGAGACCCTTTCGCTCGGTGGTCACGGCGCCGGGGGACGGCTAGGTCCCGCCGGCGCCACTACGTTTCAGGTCAGGTCTACTCGCCCTCGAGGGCGAACAGCGTGGCCACGTGGGCACGGTCGAACCCCTGGCGCACGCGCGCGGCGCAGCGCGAGTAGAGCGACTCGCCGGGCCGCGGCTCAACGGCCGACGCGTAGCGCTCGTGCTGGGCCTGCAGCGAGGCCACGACCTCCTCGGCGCCCTCGCGGTCCACGCGCCACATCATGCGGCAGGCGCAGCGCAGCACCGGCCAGAGCTCGCCGTCCACGTAGCGCTGGGCCACGAGGAAGGTCGCGCCCGCAAAGCCGTTGCGGTGCACGGTGACGCCGTCGGCCACGGCGACGGCGCTCAGACCCTTCGGCGCGTCGGCGTCGGCCTCGGGGCAGGGCAGCGAGGCGACGTAGCCCTGCGGCGCGGTGAACTGCACGCGGTAGTGCTCGCTAGCCAGCTCGGCGGGCGCGCTGACGCCATCCAGGCGCAGCCCGCGCGCGTAGGGGTCGTGGGCGCCGGGCGCCACGTGGTCCTCATCGGCGAAGGGGAAGCGAAAGCGCACGTGCTCGCGGTCGGCGAGCGGGTGCACGTGGCCGTCAAGCGCGACGACGGCGCGGGCCTGGTCGGCACGCAGGTAGTAGAGCGACTCGCACGTGCCGATCTTGACGCGCTGGCCGCGGTAAAGGGCGTACTCACCCATCGATGGTCCTTTCGAGAGAAGCGGGCCGCGCCGGCTAGGACACGACACCGCGATGACTAGACCCGGCACCGTAGCACAACGTTTAGACCCTGCGCGACTCGCAGGTTACGAACCACGGGCGTAACCTCGCGCCGTGCCCGGCTTTCAGCAGAAATACACCGAGGAGCAGCGCCACGCCATCGTCGCGGCCGTCGTCGACGGAAACCAGCGCGTCGGCGCAGCCGTAAAAGCTGCCGCCGAAGGACGCCTAGCCGGCCTCCCCGCCTTCGATTTCAACGAACACTCAGCCCGCTACTACGTCTCCGAAGAACGCCGCAAACGACGCGGCCAAAGCCTCAAGATCGTCAGCCGCACACGACTCGACGCCGCCGTCGCCGAACTCGCCACACGCAGCATCGGGGTCCTTGAGCACGAGCTGACCAAACTGGAGCGCGACACCCGCCGAAAGCCCGCAGACATCGGACGAATCGCCGACATCGTCCGCGTCCTACGCGAGCTGCGAAACCTCGCCCGCGCCTCAGAACCCAAAGCCACCGCCAAGCCCGCCGAAACGCCCAACGAGACCAAGCGCCTCGCCGCCGAGCTCGCCAAAGCCGCGTGACGACACCGCCGACACAAGACTTACGCAAGGACACGAGGGGCGCGATTTGCCGTGCGGTGTGCGTGGTCCGCGCAGTCCGCTCATCGGGTCCTTGAAGATATGCGCTATGGCATACATGCGGCCTGGGCGTTCCGACCGCAAGCGTCTAGACGCCCGGCCAGTGCGCCGGCCAGTGCACCCGTGGCCCATCGCCGCGCTACCACTCGGTTCGTAACCTGCGTGCTGGGCAGGGCCTGCGTCTAGACACCTCAGCTCGTCGTCTCTCGCGCGCGACCACTGGCATCCCGAGCTGCCTGCGTTCGGTCCTCGCCGGCCGTGGCGTGTGAAGCAGCGCCTCGAGCCCAACCCCCCGGGCCACCCCCTGGGCGCCGGCTCGCGCGAACGTCTATGGGTTCCCTTTCGCTCGTACACTCTTGTCGGGTTGGGTGGTTTGGGTGGTTCGGGGCGTGTGTTGCGCTTCCCGGCGTCGGTGCGTTTGTGCCGGGTGGCGTTGCGGGGCTTGTCCCCTTGGCCGCCGCCCGGCCCTGGGGTGTGGGTGCTGGGTTGTTGGCGGTGCTTCACGTGCCACGGCGCGTGGGGTTCGTTTGGGTGCAGGGCGGGATGCCTCGTGGAGTGGCGGTACTTCGGTGGGGCGTGTCGCGGCATAGGTTCGCCCTCCCCCCAAACCCCCCTCCCGCGGTGTGGTGGGGTGGTCGACCGGGCCGGGTCGGGGCTACTCGGGATGGGCCTTCAAGCCAGCGGTGAACCGCACGGGCATCCAGGGCGGACATCCCTGACGCGCTTATGGCCCGGGCGCGCCCGCCCGGGAGCGCGCTAGCTGATGTGGCGGACTCGGGCGCGAGCTCGTTGGTCGGTGGAGCGGGGTGCTCGGCGGCGCTTGCGGCTGGTGGGTCGTGGTTGGGCGAGCACGGCGGTGATCTTGGCGGATGCGTCGGCGCGGGTGGCTGGCGGCGTGTAGGTGAGGCCGCGTTCCTTGCAGAGGGTGCGTAGGAGGGTGAGCTGGCGTTGGGTGGGGGCGTCGCGGTTGGCGTCGGTGACGCGGTCTTGGCGTGCGGCCTTTTCCCAGTTCAGTCTGGTCATGGTGGGCTGGCGTGCGTCGTGGATGATGCCATCGGGTTCACGCTTGGCACGCAGGCATCGGTGGCCTGGGGTGGCGCCGCAGCGGGGGCAGGTGATGGTGAGCGCGTCCGCCGGGGGGCGGTGTGGGCTGCTACCGTGACGGGAACCTGCCTTCACAACAGGTCACCGTACAGGACGCCTCGGCTTCGTGCCGGGGCGTCGTGTCGTTCGGGGTCTTCTCTCGGGAGGGCGCCGAGTCGTGTGGCATCCTTGTGTCTGCCGGTCTTCTCCTGGCCCGGCTCTTGATGGACGAACCCCCGGCGCTGGAGCTTGATCTCCGCTGGGGGTTTCGTCGCTTGGAGGTTGTTCGCTGTGAGCGATCCGAAGCGAACCGAACCGGCGCCGGCGGGGACGGCGGATTTGGTGGCGCTCTACAACCCGCGGTTGACGTGCGCGGAGCGTGACGCGTTCATGCGTGAGCTCGAGCGGTCGTGGCGTGAGAGCGGGGTGATGGTGGAGCGCACGTCGGCGGCGGTGGCGGCGCGGAACGCGGCGGAGGGGGAGCTGGTGGTTCTTCGGGGGCTGTTCGCGCGGTATGAGGCGGCGTTGCGGTGCATCGCGGGGCCGGTGGGGTCGCCGTACCCGGAGTGGCGTCAGAAGCGCGCGCGGGAGGCGTTGGACGGGGAGTAAGCGGCCCGGCAGCGGGTTACAGCCGCCACCGGGCCAGAGCACGAGGAGGGCTATCTCCCATGCCCGGACCGCAGCCTACCCTGCGCGGACTGTGCGTGTGGCGTTGTGACAGAACATTGTGTTCTGCCCGTGTCGCAGGTTACGATTGGTGTGTGAATCAGGTTGATGTAGGTCGGCAGGTCCGTAGGGCTCGTGAGGCGCGTGGCTTGAGCCAGGTCGCGTTGGCGGCGGCGCTCGGGGTGACGGAGGGCGCGGTGCAGCAGTGGGAGCGCAACGCGCGTCATCCGCGCCCGGACTCGCTCGTGTTGCTGGCGGGCGAGCTGGGCCAGGAGATCGCGTTCTTCTACGGTGATGGTGACCCCGCCCCGGCTGGTGCGGCGGGGGCCGCCGGGTGAACCCCGAGCACGCCCAGGAGTTCACCGACGCGCTCGGGCAGGTCTTCGAGGGCGCGGTGCGACTCGCGGACGTCGCGGTTGACCTCAACGTCCCGGAGGCGCTCGGGCTCTCGACCGCGCAGTGGACGGAGCGTCGCCTGGTGGGGCCGGTGCGGTTGCGCCGCGCGGACCGGCTGCTGGTGGTGGCCGCGAACCCGGACCTGTCGAGCCGCGAGCTCGGCGCCGCCCTCGACGTCGACCAGAAGACCATCGTCAATGACCGTCAGATGCTCGCCGCGGGTGAGGAGAATTCCTCACCCCCTGCAAGTAACGGCGGGCCCGCACCTGACGCGGGTGAGGAGAATTCCTCACCCGACGAGCCGGAGGAGCGTCGCCTCGGGTTCCTGATGAGCTCGGCCTCGGACGAGTGGTCCACGCCGCAGGAGCTCTACGACGTCGTGCACGCCGAGTTCGCGCCCCAGCTCGACGTGTGCGCGCTCCCCGCCTCAGCGAAGTGCGGCCGGTACTTCACCCCCGACGACGACGGGCTCTCCCGGGACTGGACGGGCGTCTGCTGGATGAACCCGCCCTACGGGGAGGGCATCGGCCGGTGGGTCGCCAAGGCCCACGAGTCCGCGCAGGCCGGTGCGACCGTCGTCTGCCTCGTGCCCGCCCGCGTCGACACCGGCTGGTGGTGGGACCACTGCCGCCACGGCGAGGTCCGCTTTCTGCGGGGCCGCCTGCGCTTCGGTGGTGCTGACACGGGCGCGCCGTTCCCGTCGGCGCTGGTCGTCTTCGGACGTCCCGCGCGCGTCGTGTGGTGGGAGTGGCAGCCGTGAGCGAGTATCGACCCGAGTTCGACCTGGACCGGCTCAACGGTGAAGAGGCCGAGCGCTATGTGCGCCAGTTGCGCTGCGCACTCGGCGTTGGCGAGATCGAGGTCAAGCGCGACAACCAGGCGCATCGCACCGGCAACATCTTCATCGAGTACGCGTCCGGGAGCCAGCGAGACGGTGCCTAGCACCCGAGCGTGTTGGCGACGACGAAGGCGACCACGTGGGAGCTGTACATCGACGGGTGCGTCGTGTTCGTGCCGGTGTGGGTGCTCAAGCTCGTGGCCGGGCATTGCGGTGAGCGCCGGGAGTGCACGGTCGGCAGCAACCCGACGCGGGGTGTCGTCGTCCCGGTGCGCGAGCTGCTCGTCGCGATCGTCGCGGTCATGCACGGTGGCGCCGACCGAGAGGCTCGGGCAACGTGAGCGTCCTACGGCGCATCTCGCTTGGGCGGCAGGGCCAGCCACGCTTCAAAGTCTTCGGTGTCGAGCGTGAAGAACTCAAGCGGGAGTCCACAGACGTTCGCAATGACCCAGAGCTGTGCTTGCGAAAGGGTGCGCTCCCCGCGCCTCACGCCGTAGAGCGTCCCGCGTGCGAGACCGCTGGAGCCGAGCTCGCTCTGGCGAATCTCCTCTACGAGCACCTCAACGCTGCTGAGGTCTGCGTACTCGATGGCCATTCGCAGGCGGCGGCCCAGATCACTAACTGCCATCCGAGCAGCCTTGAATGGCATGGCGCGACACTTCTACGGCATTCTCTGCCAGCTTCCGCCTTGACGTGACATTTATCGCCAACTACGGTCAGTCAATGCCAAGGAACCGGCAAGCGGGGGAACGGATTCGTCAGTTGCGCGTCGACCGCGGTTGGACCCATGAGGACATGAGTCGAGAGATCTTCGGCAGATTCGGCGTCAGGTACGCCACCTCGCCGCGCACGATTTGGCGCGTCGAGGCCGGCCACACGCCCAGCGTTCGCAAGCAGTTCGCGATCGCCCAGGTGCTCGACATGCTGCCCTCGCAGCTCTGGACCGCGGCGAGGTCGGCGGCATGAGGTTTCGCGCGCACCCTCCCGCGCGCGAGTGGCGGGGCGCTTCCCTTGCGCGCCTTGTCCCAGGCCGGGGCCCTCACGGGGAACAGGGTCTCGTTGGGGGCGCACGGTGACGGCGGCGGTGTCCCCCGGCACCAAGGTCATCGCCGTGCGCCTCTCGCTGGAGCTGGTGGCGGCGCTGGATGAGCTCACGCCGGCGCGTGGTCGTAACGCGGCGGTGGTGGCGGCGGTGGAGGATTGGGTGGCGCGCGCACGCGCGGGAGAGGTGAGCGCGCCGGATCCTCATCAGCGTCCGGTGCGTGCGGCGAAGCCGGGGCCGAAGGGGCCGCGTGGTGCTGGCAAGCGTCCGGCGCGTGCGGCGCGCCCGCGGCCGGTGTCGGAGGAGGAGCGGGCGCGCGCGCGGGCGCGGGAGGCGTTGGCGCAGGCGCGGTCGAGGGGCAGGGCGTCGTGAGTGTCCTGCATGGCGGCGTGTCGCGTTCGCGCTGGCAGCGGCTGCGGCGCTGGTGGTGCGCGCCGCGCGCGGGCGGGTGGCGGCCGGGGACGGTTCGGATGCTCGGCGCGGGCCCGAGGCGCCCGCGCTGAGCCAACACAGAGAGGGAGGAGACCTCGATGGAGCGCGACTACCTGGTGCTGCGGGTCATGCCGCAGATCGACACCGACGACATGTACTTGCCGGTGGGGACGGTGAAGGCGTCGGCGGCCGAGCAGGCGTGCCGGCGCATGGCGGCCGACCTCGAGCCCGAAATGGTGCGGGCGGGGGTGGAGCTCGTGGCGGTCGTCGCCGCCGCGTTCGTGCGCGGCCGGGTGCTCGTGCGCTCGGAGTCGCAGCTTCGCCTGGTCACGAGCCCCGCGGACTGAGGGCGGCCGTCGTGGAGGAGCAGGCCGAGGTCCGCCGGACGTTCCTGGACGTCGCTGACCGCATCGAGGCCGCCGAGCGTGCGTGCCGTCGGCGTGACGTGCCGTGCGTGGTGTTCCTGGCGGTGGCGATCGTGGGGCTCGTGGTCACGATGCCGACGTGGCTGGCGGCCATCGACGCGGCGGGCGCCGCGGCGCTGGGGTGCCTGCTGGTCGTTCAGGTCACGCGGATCCGTGAGCGCCGTGCGGACTGGCGGCTCATTCGCGAACTGCGCGACCGCGCGCGCTTCGAGGAGTCGATGGAGGCCGCGCACGACATTTACCCGCCAACACAGGAGGAGACGTGATGCAGCAGGCGAAGGTCATCCAGTTCCGCGCGGCCGGCGCCGCCCAGGAGGCCAGGGTCACCAAGCGGATGGTCGCCAAGCACTTCGGCGTCAGCATGCGCACCGTGGAGCGCTACATGCGCATCGGCCTGCCCTACGAGAAGCCGTTCCCCGGTGGTTCTGTGCGGTTCGTGCTCTCCGAGGTCGAGCAGTGGTTCCACGAACACCACCGGACGTTGTAGTACACTTGCGAAATCGGCAGGCTACGAAAGGGCGAGCCTGCGAGGTTCGGAAGGAGCGGCCCGCGATGGCTGCACGCAAGGCACGCAAGGACAGCGTGCGCAAGGCCGACGGCGTCTATCTGCGCGCGTCAGGCAACTACGAGGTTCGCGAGTGGCGCGACGGCAAGACCATCTACCACACGCTGCGCAACTGCAAGAAGTACGGGTGCACGCACACCCCGATCCGCGACCTCCAGACGGCCAAGAAGGCCAAGGTCGAGCTCGACCAGCGCAAGGCCGACGAGAAGCTGCTGGGCAGCGGCCAGGCCAGGCGCACCAAGACGGTGGGGGAGTGGGCGACCGAGTGGCTCGTGCTCTTCCCGCGCGCGAGGATGGCCACCAACCGCCACAACGCCGAGCGGATCTCCACCTTCGTCAAGGCCTTCGAGAACATGCCGATGCGCTACTTCGACACCGACGAGGGCGTGCAGGCCGCGATGGCGTGGGGCACCCAGAACACCGGCCGGGTCCGCGAGGTCCGCACCTTCTTCAACGACGCGGTCCGCGCCCGGCTGCTGACCGGCAACCCGCTGCGTCACTTCCGCCTGGGTCAGCGCGACGGGCGGCGCGACATCACCGCGCTCAAGCCCGCCGAGATCGACAGGCTCGTGGTGTGCGCGCGCGAGGAGTGGGGCCAGGCGTTCGGACCGACGATGGAGGCGATGATCCTGTTGGCGGCGTGGACGGGCGCGCGCCCCGGCGAGCTGTTCCTGTTCAGCTTGGAGCCCGGCGCGCGCGTGAACTTCGTGGACCGCAAGGCCGGCGTCGTGCACATCGACTGGCAGAGCAACACCAAGGAGGGCGGCGTCACCCGCCCGAAGTGGAACTCGGTGCGCACGGTGCCGCTGCTGCCCGCGGCGCGCGCGGCGATCGACGCGTGGCTGCGCGACGGTCCCGGCTACGACGGCGGGCTGATGTTCAAGACCAAGCGCGGGTCGGTCTACACGGGGCGCACCCACCACTACTACTGGGACCCGGTGCGCCGAGCGTTCGCGGCGTCGCTGCCCGCCGAGCACTGGCTGCGCCGGCGCATCGCCGACGCCCAGGCGCGCGACGAGGACGACAACCTGGACTTCTACGAGCTGCGCCACTTCTTCGGCTCGACGCTGGCCAACCCGCCCGCCGGGGTCACGGCCGCGACGCCGTACCAGATCGCGAAGCTCATGGGCCACAAGGACGGCGGGAAGCTCGCGATGAAGCTCTACATCCACACCGACGGCCAGGAGGCGGTCGACGCGGTCGCCGGGCTGTGGGAGGGCGCGGGCGCCCAACGGAGGGCATCGTGAGGGCACGCACGCTTCCCCGCCATCTCGTCCTTGACGCGATGCGCAGCGGCGAGTGGGACGCCTCGATGAGGGCGAAGGCTCCGGTGTTGGGCGTGGCAGGTTTGAAACCTGTGGACTGCCTTGGCGACGATTCGGCCCCGAGGAAGGTCGAGATCGCGGCGGTCGCCCACACCCCGAGTGCACTGGTCCCTGTGCACTGGTTTCGGCCGATCCGTGCACTGAAAACGCACTGGGTTGTCCCGATTCGGCCGATTTTCGCGTGTCGTGCGCTGTCGCCTGGTGACAGCGTTGTCGCGTCCCGTCGCGAGGTATTTGGCTCTACAGCGGGGCTTTCGGCGGCCGCGTGGCGGCTCCCGACGCGTCGTGTTGCCCCCTGTCGCACACCCCTAGTTGCGCGCCCGGCAGGCTACGGAATGCGACAAAGCCCTGGAAACGGGCGCTTTTCGGGTGCGACACGCACTGGTTTGTGCACTGGCTCGACCCTGGAGGTGACGGATGGCTGACGTGTTCATCGACCGCGACCCGCCCGGCTGCGTGTGTCTTCCACGCGTCTGCGAGTTCCCCTGCTGGAACCGCGTGGGGATCACGGACGTGCCGTGCTGCGAAGGATGCCAGCCGCTGCCGTCCGTCGCGCCGCGTCTCGTGCTCGTCTGCGGCTCGCGCCACTGGACCGACGCCCAGCGTGTGCGCGAGGTGCTCGCCGAGTACGCCGACGACAAGCCGGCGGTCGTCCACGGCGGATCGCTCGGCGCCGATCGCATCGCCGGCGAGCAGGCGGCCGCGCTCGGGCTCGAGGTTTCTCCCCACCCAGCAGACTGGGGCAAGCACGGCCGCGCCGCCGGCCCGATCCGCAACCGCAGGATGCTCGACCTCGAGCCCGACCTCGTCATCGCGTTCGGCACGGGCCGCGGGACGCAGGACACCGTCGACGAAGCGACGCGCCGCGGGATCCCGGTGCGCAGGGAGCTGTCATGACCTTGCACGAGCCCGGCGGTGCCGTCGTGGATCTCGCGGACCCGCGCGACGGCGACTTCTACCGCGACGCGGACGGCGTCATGCACGTCTACTCGGACGGTCGCTGGTCGGTGGACGCCCGCGCCCAGGAGCGCGCCCGCGCCCGCGCCCGCGCGCGCCGGCGGGAGCAGGCGCTGCGGCGGATCGCCGGCCTCGCCTACCCAGTGCGTGACGGGTCGCAGGCCGAGCACATGGCGTGGATCGCCTGGGAGGCGCTCGATGCCTGACCACTGCCCCACCTGCGGCGGCCAGGTCGCGATCGTCCACGACCCCGACGGCCCCAGCTACTTCAAGCCCATCATCACCCTGCCCGAGCTCGCCGCCGCCGCGATCGACAGCGAGGCCCGGGTCATCCGCCTCGAGGCCGAGCTCGCCAAACGAGAGGAGGCCGAGACCGATGACAGCTGAGAACGAGCGATATGGAGACAAGATGCGCCTGATTGAACACCGCCTGCCCGAGTTCGACGCGCTCGTGCTACAGCACGGCGCTCACCGCGATTTCGCTGCGGGGGCGTGCGCGATGGAAGCCGTGGCGTGGCTCGCCGGGGAGAGCCACACGGACCATCCGGCCTGCGTGAGCCCGGTCCTCGGAGGGTTCCTGCGCCAGTGGAACGACGACCTCGATCACGAGGGCCGCCAGAAGCTCAAGCCGTTCCTGCCGCGCGTGATCGGGACGGCGGGTGACGGCCAAGACGAGCGCCGTGGGTGGTTGTGCGCGGACTGGCTGGTCAGGGTTCACACCCCGGCGTGGCTGGAACTCGCGGGCGTCACGGACGCGGCCATGGCGCTGCGTGCGCTGCCCGAGCTACGCGACCAAGCGTCCCTAGATAGTGCCCGGCCAGTAACCGGCGCCGCGCGGGACGCCGCGCGGGACGCCGCGGGGGCCGCCGCGCTGGCCGCCGCGGGGGACGCCGCGTGGGCCGCCGCGCGGGCCGCCGCGTGGGCCGCCGCGTGGGCCGCCGCGTGGGCCGCCGCGCGGGCCGCCGCGTGGGCCGCCGCGCTGGCCGCCGCGGGGGCCGCCGCGCTGGCCGCCGCGGGGGACGCCGCGCTGGCCGCCGCGCTGGCCGCTGCGTGGGCCGCC